>Ga0179593_1402893_pt1 | contig 11981 bp, 18 predicted proteins | sample CZODoug2_1_08_16_FD_185931 | JGI IMG/M metagenome (GOLD analysis project Ga0179593, IMG submission 185931) | Vadose zone soil fungal communities from Angelo Coast Range Reserve, California, USA - CZODoug2_1_08_16fungal (PacBio error correction) | ecosystem: Environmental > Terrestrial > Soil >...
CGCCAAAGTAAGCAAAAAATTAGATAAAAGGAACTAAATGCCACCAACTACTCAGGCAGGCCGGAAAGGGGGGAACACTTGAGGCACCACCGCAAACCCTTTCTGCGAAGTTCCTCGAATTAGAAGAGGGGGGAAGGAAAAGGGTGACAAGGCGGAAAACAAAACCACGAAAAAATCGCTCTCAAAATCTTTAAAAATGCCGGGAAATGGTCCCTCGGAACTCACGGCAACCTCGGGAACAGGAAAAAGCGCGTAAGGGGAATCATTGAAGGGGGGGGGTAACTCAGAACCAGACCAATTCATCTATGGGAAGAAGCGGGGGGTTGGTGAAACGCACAACGAAGCGAGTGGCCGGGGGCCAAATGTAAAAGAAGGAACGATCCGGGCCGGAGGACAAGGGGCGACATGAAGAATGAAGGTATGTTTTCAAGAACGGCGCCATTCGGCGAATGCCGGAAACGCATGAGGACCACCAGAAGGAAAAAAGGGAAGCTGTTAACAGGGGGGAAGGTGGCTTGCAAGGGGGGAATGAACGGAATATCACTACGAAGCGGAAAAGCAGACGTGAGTGTCAGGTCATGACACGGTCGAAAAGTATGCCATAAAAGTGGGGGCCCCCAGATCACATCCTAACGTAAAAATACGACACCAATTGGATGGAGGAAGGGAGGGGGCAGACAACCAAGAAACCCGACAGCGAAAAAAAAAGGGGGTGGGATTCTTTCTCACGGGGGCCGAGTGTGACACCGGGAACCATGCCCTCCACCAAAAAGACTGAGACTCGACAAGGAAAAATGGTCGCCCACAAAAGAATGCGCATTACAGGGAGAAAACGAAACTTAAATGCCTTCTTGGGGTGGGTAAGTAAGGTTCGGGGACAAACGGGAAGGATTTTGTCCCGCAAAAAAGATGGACACAAAAATTGAAAGTTTTTAAATTTCGGAGTGGGGACGAATGGTTGCCTTGCAGCACCACCCAGTGGGAACTTGAAGGGAGGGGGGGGGGGGATGGGAAGGACGGGAAAGGTTGAAAGCCCCAAGAGAGGGGGGGGGGAGGGGGGGAAGGATCGTGTCTTCAAGGAAAGGGGAATGCAACGGCGTTGGTGGTCCTGACCGACCCACGAGTCAGTTACGAAAAAAAGCGAGGAAGGCACGAACCCGGGTCGGGGGGGGACGGAACATAAACGGAGGGAGGAAATCGCGGAAAGGGGGGGCGACATTTGGGGCATCGAAGAAAAAGCATTTCCAAGGGGAGGGGGTCGAAAAAGGAAAGAAAAAGAAAAGGAGGTTCTCACGGTGTTAACTGAAGGGTAAAACGGACAAGTGAAGAAGAGACATGGGGGGTCCGCAAAAACTCCAGGACGACAAATAATCGCATCAACTGGAACACGGACGAGGGGGGTTCAAAAAAAGGGGGTTTGAGTGATAAGCACAAAAGGGGGTTAGCCCGAGAGAAACCAAAAAGAAAAAAAAATGTTGGTAAAACCCGGGTATACCTTGCTAATCATGAAAACACAGGCTGAACAGGAAAGAACGGAGCAAACACGGAGTGCTCAGAGGAAGAAATACACAGAAGGGAGGAGGGTGAGAAGAAGCGCCCTGAAAAAACAATGAAAAGGACACCAAGGGGCGGCCGGATCAAAGACCCCTTGGGAAAAAGTTAGCACTCAAAAAGGGCCAACGGGTAAAGAAAGGGATGAAGAAAGGGGGTGAGGGAAAAGAAAAGCGATGTGAAAAAGTAATCTTTGGGTAGCCCTTGAGGGAGGCGGGGACGCATGAGAGACCAGAGCCGCAAGATAAAAGTAGCTCTGCGGCTCAAAAAAAGAAAAAACAGAGGAAAGGGGGGGGGTGCAACACCGTCTGAGTAAAGGTACACAGTCCAAAGGGCCCGTTGCCGGAGGACCCTTCGAAAAATACACAAGGGAGCGGAGAGAGGCCCGTCATGGTGCTTTGAAAGGGACAAACGCCAAATTTCACAACATGAGAAAAACCTCTCAAGAGGAAGAGACAAAATACGATTAGGGTGGTGAGAGTGTCACCCAACCACCAATCGCCACGACTGATGACACGTCAGAAGAAAAGGAAGACCAGGGGACCCCGGGGGGGCAAGCGGAACTCGAGAAAGGAAAACATGGACTCAAGAGAAAAACAAACAATTTAGGAAAGAGAAGATGACCGAGGAGGGGGAAAAATCTGCTCAGAAAAAACCAAGGAACGAGAGCACAGAACCTGGGTAAAAAAAAAAAAAAGGGGACAGCGAAACAAAAAAATGGGCCGGGGTGAATCAATAAAGACAGTCCCATCGCCTAGGACGATGAAGAGGAGGGACACGCAAAAAGAGATGGAAAAAGGCGTCTTGGTAGAACGAACGAAAATCTTAGTGGTTCATAATGACGCCAAGAGAGGAATTGGTGGATGGGGGGGGGGGAGGAGCAAGAAACAAGGAGCCGCTTCTTTAGACGGTCTGAAATGTAAGGGCATACAACGACGAAAAACCGAAAAGCGGCGCCCTGCCAGGTGAGTGGGGGAGAAGGCAAGAATTGGAACATTGGCAGAGCGAATGGGGACGAAAGCACATGACAGTCAAACAAACCACTGCTAAGGGGGTCGCAAAAAAGGGATACGCGTGGGGGAAACCTGACAATCACCGGGGGAAATCCGGGCCACAAAAGGCTAGACATAAGCCGGATGTAAAAAAAAGAGGTAGAACCAAGAATCATCGCCACAACGGGTGTTGGGGGCAAAAATCCTTTATCCAGAAAAGGGAGATTTGTGGGGGGGGAAAATCAAAGGGCCGAAAGGGAAGCGAAAGAAAGGTCGAGAAGGTTTATGCATTGTTAAACCACATGCGAAAAAGGAAAAGAAACCTAAGGAACGAGGAATCGTTTTCCATGGGAAAAAGGGGGGTGCAGTCTTAAGCCGTGTCAGAAATGATGGAGTCCGCGCCCCTAAAGGGGGGGAACAATTGGTCCCTCTGCGTTGGATTGTTTGAAGGAGGAAGGGGAAAAAAAAAACATAAAAAAGCCTTATGAAAGCACAGAGGTGAAGCCGGTAGGTTTCCGGGGAGGAGGATGGGGGGGTGGTAAGGGGAAAGGGAAAAAAAGGGGGGGAACGGCTTAAAAGGGCAGGGCGGGAAACTCGAACGCAAGTCCGGGGACTCCATCAGAGGGTAAAAAAAAAAAACAACGGGGGAGAGGGGGAAAACGGGTCGTGGTGGAGGGGAAAAGAGCATTTGATACTCAAATTCTGGAAGGGACGACAAGGAAAAAAAACGTGAGGGACATTGACAATTTTTTCGCGAGGGGGAAAGGGAAGAAAGGGGGAAACGAATGGGTCCCCCGCACAACACCAAAAAATTGGGTGGGTCGGAGAAGCCAGGGGTTACGAACGCGCTGGATCAGACCAATACGCCCCGTGTGTGCGGCAAATGCCAAAAGGGGAAGAAAAGAGAAAAAGAAGAAGGGCCACAAAGAAGATCGACTGCTTGGGCAAAAAAGGAAACGACAAAACCAAACCCAACCCCGTCCAGTTGAAAAGGCGACAGGCAACAACGACCCAAACCAAGGACCAGGAAATGAAAAAAGCAAGTAATTGGCGTACGGGGCAGGAGACGGGAAAGGAACAGCCAACTAAACTGGGACCTGCGAAAAAAAGAAATAAGAGTGGCCCCTCCCCCGAAGGGAGGGAAAGTTAGGGGGTTCAGACAAACTACGGGAGGACGAATTCGGAAACGGGGGGCGACATTAGACACCGGCGGTCGGTGGAAAAAGAAGAGTGGGGGTTTTTTGGGCGGCAGGAACCGGAGAAACAGCGGACCCCTTGCACAGACAAGCAACAAAAATAGTGGGGGGCAACGGCAGCGTTATGGGGGGGTCTGAAAAAAAAGGACCAAAGAAGAAAGGATTGTTTCTGGCGATGTCGGAAGGCCCTGAGGGGGAAGAGATAAAAAGAATTTAAGGGAAGAACATGTGGGAAAACACCGGTTCGTTGGATCAATGCCGAAAAATAAGTCAACTCGAAATGGGGGGGGGGGGGGGGGGGAAGCCGACATAGGGATTCAAAAGGGGGGGGTGCATTCACTCAAGCCTACATCTGCGGACAAACCAAACGGGCACACCACTGCATGTCAAGAGGTTTGAGGTTGGGGAAAGGAAGGGGCGTCCAGTGGTGTCTCTGATGTATACGACGGAAGGGGGGGGATGACCCAAAAAAAAAAAAAGGGAGGCAAAGAAACAATGGACAACATGTGCAACGAAATGGAGGAACAAGCCGGAAAAAAAAAAGGGTCCGGATTGAGTGGCATCAAAACGCGTCAAACCTGGTGGTGGCGCAATCCCAAAAACGAGGCAGAAGCGCTAAGTCACTTGGGAGGCGGGAAAAAGGAAAAAAAGAAAGAATCCCAGCCTCTGCAGTCGAGTTTGTGGGGCCCTTGAAGAAGCATTTGCCGAAGGTAAAAGGGTGTGACGGGACAGGGGGGGGGAAAACTTGTAGCGAGCAGTTTGGCGTGTTGATTCCAGGCGCTGGGTATATCACAGAGGTGGGGAATAAAGAGACGGGGAACTTTTGCGCAAAGGGGGAGGCGGCAAGCATGAAACTTTTCAAAGAACACTCCTAGAAGAGGAGGATTGGGGGGCCCTTGTGTCAGGAAAACGGATAGGGGGAGGATTTTTGCGAAAAGAGACTCAGTCTCAGACAAACAAAAAAAAGGAGGGGAGGAGACGTAATTCGAAAAATGAAGACAAAATTAGCCACGTACGACAGAGGCCCAAAAGACCCTCCGTTCAGGACGGGAGGACCGTAACGACCTGGAATCGGGAAGCAGAAGCCGGAAAAGTCTTCAACAAAGGGAGGCGATAAACTCTGTGATAGAAAAGGGTGAGGGCAAACAAAAACAAAAAAAAGGAACCGGAGAAGACTCAAAGAGTGGAGTAACACCTTGAAAGTCCAATGCAGGGAGAAGACTGGCAAACGAAAGGGGGCCACAAGGGCGCGGGTACTTCTCTAAAAAAAAACCGAGAAAATTGGGTACTGAGGGAGATACGTGGTGTGGGAGAAGGGGCAACCAAAAAGCAAAAAAACGCGGGTTTTAAAATGCCGGGGGGCAAAAAAGGCACAGTGTCAAACGAAAAAAAAAAAAAGTCGTGCCTTACATCGGGGGCGAAAGGTTAGAGAGGAAGGGGAAAATTGGGACCGGGAAAAGGGGCGGCCAAGGGAATGAACCAAACCCTTAACAAACATGAGTCAAAACCAGAACGACGGGATTGTGTCGCAAAAAATGGCCCGGGGGAAGAGGAGGACTGGGGGGCCTGCCGTTTGAATGCAAAAGAGAAAATGAAAAAAGGAAGGCGAAACCCTACTCATTCCAGAAGAAAAACGTAGTGGGTCAGTCCCAGAGAAAAAGAAACCTGAGAGGGAAAAAGGGGAGGACCATAAGGGAAAAAGACCAGGAATCACTGAAAGAAGTCCAAGAGGAACAAACCGTACCATGGTCTGGGGCAGGAGGTGAGAAACCGAAAAGAAAAACTATTTCTACAAACCGTGCAGGGACTGAGGGAGGGGGGGGCGCAGGGCACGGAAGGTCTCACAACTCAAGAAGCCAAAACCGAAGACTGGGGAAAACACTACGCTAAAGCCGGTAACCAACCGGGAGGCACCTTTAGGAACGGAGGACCCAAGAAAGGAACTGTCAAAAGGTGTTTTGGTAGAGGGAAGATATTCAGGGGGACCCTGCATGGACCGATGTGTGTCAACCAGCAAGAGAAGCCGGCACAACCTGCAGCAATTTTTATGCGGGTGGGGAAGTTCGCGGGGGAAACGAAAAATGGTACACCTTTGTCAAGGTGAAAACGGGGACGTATGTTCGTTGTGGAAGTAAAGCGGTAAGCTTGGCAAGCCTAGATCTAGGGGGAAGGGAGGATAGGTGTTCAACAAATATTAAAAAAGGCGTTGACCGAAGAGGGTGTTGGCTTCTCAAAGAACCAGTAGGGGCATAAACAAGATCTGAACGACAACCTTAGAATGGGGGGGGGGACGGGGGGAAGAGAGCCTTGAGAAAAAAGGACACAAAACGGGGAACATTGGAGGGGGCAAGTTTGGTGGTTAAGAGGCAAAGATGTTTCGTATCAGGCTGGGGAGAAATGATATTAAAGGTTGGTCAAAGGGGGGAAAAAAGAAGGGAATTTTCTATGAAAAAGGAAAAGGGGCCGGGAAAGAGAAATGGGGAAAGCCCGAAAAAAAAAGCACTCAGGGAAATCGCGACAAAAACCCAAAGGGGGACGCGTGGTGGTGGGGGTGACCGCTTGTTGAGGAGTAGAAGGAGGATTTGGAGGACAAGTCGCGGGACAAACCAACAAAGACCGGGGTGGTGTCAAAAGGGGAAAAATGAATACCCTGAAACCAAGAAATGACAAGACCGCAGGGGCACAAAAAAAAAGTTCCCGAAAGACTGAGAGACCCGACTGAACCAGGGGACCACTCGCATCCAACTTTTAAAAACGAAAACAGAAAATCCGCACCGCAAAACGGACGTTGTCGGAGGGAGCGAAAGGGAGGCACACAAAGACAAAGCAAGACCCCACGTGTGACGGAAGGGAGAAAGGGATTTTACCAAAAAAAAAAAGTGAATGCCCACCCTCGGTAAAACGTCGACCGACACAGTAAAGAAGGGCGGTCACCGGGGAAGCGATTTTGCAGAAGGAGGAAAAAAAATGCGAGTGGGGAAAAAAGAAACGGAAACCTCTGGGAGCAAAGCCCGAGACGTGGACGTAAAAAACGCATTGCAGAGGGGGACAAGCGAAAACGCACAATCCCCCCAAGAGGAAAAGGAAACGCCGCGAAAGTCTTGACCAAAAAAGAACACAAAGAACAAGGAGGCGCCTGTCTCGGAAAGGGGGCCCCTTACCAGGAAGACCAAGAGGAAACCGTGCTTGCCAAGGTCGAGAAGAAAAGCGGGGCGAGGAGAAAGTCGGGCAGAGTGGAGGGGGATAAACAGAAGAGGGTCGCAGAACCTATCTACCTCCGTAACGGGGTGGTGAAGCCATTTATAGGTCAAGTATGAAGATGGGGCTGTGAAGGAAGCTCACAAAAAAAGGGAAGAAGAACGATGGGAAGGACAACAGGAAAAGAGCAACGCGTAAAAAAAGTGGAAGGGGGGTTCGAAAATCTGGGACGGCTTTTTGAAAGGCAAGACATGTCTAGCTACAAAAGGGAGGAGAAGGGAAGAAGGAGTTGACCGATTAAATGGGAAAGGAAAGAGAATCTGAGAGGAACCAAAGGAAAGCGACCGAAGCTCCTTTCCTGGGGGACCTCGCCGTCGGCAAACGGGGCGGTTATCTCAAAGTTCAAAAAGACTATGAGAAGGAAGATGGGTCTGGACATCAGACCACTAGCGCTGGGGAAAACAGGAAAAATAATGAAGAATTTGAGCAAGAATGAAAAGCCCTTGCTGGGAGGGGGGGGGCAGACGACGGCACGCAAGGGGACATAGGGCTTTAAGGGGGTAAAGGTGGCAAACCTCCCCCGGACGTAACCAAAGATCTCCTGATGACAGGGTGAAAGAAACAGCGAGGCCCGTTAAAAAAATTAAGAACTGAAAGTTCGGGAGAAAAAGGGCTCCGATTCCGCACTCTTAATTTACTAAACCAAAGGAAGGAAAAAAGGGGGACCCAGAGCATCCAACGTAGCCTCTCAAAAAGCGAGTAAAAAGCCGGCTTTAACGGGGCACTGAGAAAATCAACTCAAACAGAAAAGGGTTGGGAAAGGCTGATAGGGAAAAACTTGGAAGGGGGAGGTGTTAAAAAACGAAGGTGGCGATATCGTCTTCTGGCAAGGTGTTTTACAAGATGCGGAATCAAGAAACAAACATAAAGCAGGAGGAAAGGAGGTTCAAAGGGAGGTGTGACGAGAGGGTCCTGGGCTTCAGTTGGTGTCAGTATGATGCCGGAAAAAAAGGTACAACACTTGGGAGACGGGGGTTGGATGGGTGTTCGAGTGGAAACAAACCATGAAAGAAGGAGGAAGGGGAAAATCAACAAAAAAAAAACTCTAGGGGAAGGGGAAGGGGAGGTAGCCGAAGTATTGCGGCAGGGGGCACCAACGGGCGAGTGAAAAACGATTCAGTTAAGGGGGGTATATGGACCAATCCCGAGGCAAAAAAAGCCAAACGTGAGATTATGAAATTTCGACAGCCTTAGGAAACGAAACCAAATTAAGGTTGGGGGACGGGCAGAAAAACTGTGAAGGATGGGTGAGAAAAGGAGAAAGCAGAAGGGTCAAAGAAAATTCAACACCGACAAAAGGAAGAGGGTTACAGGTGGGGGTCGACAGAACCTTCCAATGGGACGGGAAACGACCAATAGGACGGGACGGGGGAACAAAGCAAAATCGCAACATAAATTTTCCACCAAGAAGTCGGCTTCCAAATTACCGCCTAAAACAAAAACCAAACTCCGGGACCCATTCAAAACGCTAAACCAGGTCACACGAGCCACTCTAGAAACAAGATTGTCAAAAACAACGCTGTGAGTGGCTGAGGGGAAAAACATAAGTGAAGAAGGGGACAAAGAAGGGGTCCAAACCAAAATCAGGACAACCACAATAACTTAAAACTCAGCAAAACACCAACCCGATTATTGCAAGGGGGGGTACAGGGGGCACAGCTAACGGGAACAAGCAGGGGAGGGGCGGGGCGGGGGAAAGGGGCGGCGGAGAGATTTGGGGAAGACGGGTGGGGGAGAAGCTGCAGGGGGGGTAACGCACAATCTGCAATGGGCAAAACGCAGCCCAAGCATGGGCAAGGTGTGGCGGAGAGGGTTATTTGGATCACCAGCAAATCAAAAAGAAAAACCTTTTCCTTGAACCGATGTGCTAAAGGGGGGGACGGCGGGAGACGCAAGGAAATTAAGGGGGAGGGACAGAAAATGTGAACCCAAAAGACGACGTTGGGGTAAAGGGACTCAAGAAAGAGATCAACAGTTCACAGGACGAGCGGTGGAAAGACAGGGGACGTACCATCTTATCGTTTGCAGGGCCAGCAAAAATCGCCATCGAGGCCAGAGGGACAATCAAAGGAGGGTTCAACTGGGTGTCCTTCAAGATAATCACGGGGTTGGGACAGGACGGGAAAATTAACGAACAAAATGGGCGAGAAAGGGCAAACATCAACAAACCGGCAAATGGACCGCACGAGGTAAAGGGCCTAAAAAGAAAGCGGTGGGAAAAATGACAAACATTATTGGAAAATTGTGGAGGGGCAACCGGCGGAGTCGTGGGGGTTGCAGAACAAAAAAATAAGCAATCACGAGATTAGGGAGAATGTTTTGGGTGAGAAGGAAAAAGAATATGCAAAAACCTTGTACCCTGACAGATCGGGGAGGGAATGAACGTAGCAAAAAGAAATGGAAGGGCGAGGGGAAAAAGGGCACGCGGAAGCGCGAGGGGGTGGCTGGGGGGGGACACGTGTTGGTTGGGGCTAAAAACAAACGGTGAATCGTCCCTATCACAGAAAAGGGAGAAAAAGCTTAAGGAGACAGAAAGCGGTTAAGACCGGTCTTTCACAAAAGCAGGGAGGGAGGGTTGGCAGTTTTCTGTAGGGAGAGAAAGTTGGGGGAGAAGGTGGTGGGCGATACCAGCTCCTGAAACAAAAAAACGGAAGTAAAAGATACTAATAGGGAAACCAATCACCGCAAAATTGAAAGTTCGACAATAAACAACAGACATAAAGCGTTGACACTCAACGTCAGGGCGGGGGGGAAAAAAAGGGAGGGGAAAAAAGAGACGTTCACAAAAAGTTTAAGCGATTATCAAAATCCAAATGTGATGAAAAAAAAAAGTGGACAGACAAAGAAAAACAGACGACAAAAACACATGCTGGAAAAAGTAAAATAAAACCACCAGTTCGGCAACCTAAGTGACAACGGACAAACCGAGAGGGCAGGGGGGGGGGGGGGAACAAAAGGAGAGAGAAAAAGAATCAATTTCTTTTAACCACGAAAAAAAGTACACAAAGAGAAGAACGTGTGTATTTCTCAACAAAATACAGGAGTGTTGATGACCAGCACAATTTGAAAAACAATGAAGCAGTTAAGAGACCGGGGGGGAGTTACATAGTCGACGGTTGCGGCAAGGAAGATGTGCCAGAACGGAACCAATTAGGGGAGGGAAGGAGAGAAACAGGAAAGAACGGAAAAACAAAAAAGCAAACTGGGAGTGGGACAGGGGAAGGGTGGAAGAGATTGAGAGGGAGGTGTCCCCTTCAACGATAAAGAGTAAGCCTGGAGGAGAAAAAACGAATTAACGTACTTTATTGTTTCGCACAGGAGCCAACCGAACCTGCATGGAAAGTATTCAAAAAAATTTCAAAAGGGGGGAGCCCGCCACAACACAAGAAGGGGCACGGACAAATAAATCGAATGACCATGGTGATTAACGATGGAGTTGGAAGAGCTAAAGAGGCAAACACCTTGCACAAAAACGGTGCCCTGTCTGTCGTGGGGACGAACGGAAACAGGAGGGGAGTACCAAGACAGGAAGAGCCACAAACAACAGACTTGATAACGAAGCCGCCGCGGGAAACACCAACCGAAATTGCCGGAGTGGAGCTGACCCGGAAAAATTGAAAAAAGCCGAGGGGGTTCGAGGGAAGTTCGGGGGGAAAATAAGGAACCGTTTAATGGGGTCAAAGAAGAAAGAATTCAACCAGAAAAAGGGGCTTTTGTCGATTGACTTTTCTGTGTTGTGCCTTGTCACAGAAACAAAGAAAAGTGAAACAGTGGGAAGACGGGGGGGTGACTGACGAGAGGGGGGAAAAGGGGAACCGAGAGCTGGGGTGGGGGGAAAGTTGATGATTAGACGGGAGCATTGGTATTGGAATGTCCTCACGGCAATTGAGGGTGGGGTAAAGCAGAGCACAAAACGAAAAACGCTCGGAACAAGACCTTAATTGGCGGGGGTGAGGGACATATCGCTTAAAGTAAAGGACGAAGGAAAACAAAAGGGTCAGGGGGTTGTGGGGAAAGTCAGAAAGCAGTTACAGATCAGTGGCTTGAAGCATAACAAGTGTAGGGGACCGAGGTGGGAAGGGGGGGGACAAGACTTGAAGGGAAATAGAACAGGCCCATGGTGGAAGAAGACAACTCAACTGAGGGCGAACAGAAAAAAAAAAGACTCCCAAAAGCCAAAACACGACGAGTTTGGTGTAACATTGTTTTATCATAAGCACACGAGGTGGTGAGCCAATTAGGGGCGAAACTAACGAAAACAAACCAGGTTGAGGGTTAAAAAGACGAACCGGGGAAGCATCCAGGGAAAAAATACTAAATACCGACGGCACAATCCCCAAATGCTTCATCGACAACAATTAGGGGGGCAAACGAAAGAGGTTGACGAAACGAAGCCGCGAGGGAGACGCGAAAAGAAGACGGGCTTAAAAAAAAAGGGCAAAAGTTCTAACCAGGCAGGCCAGGGACCAAAAAATTCCGGTGGCGTAGGCGAAAAGCATTTGTAAAAGAAACGAATGGAAAGGAAAGGGGTGCGCAGAGAGGAAACAGGGAGGAAGCCCCAAAGGTTCCATCAAGGTGCCCGTATCAGTAGCGAAAGCATTGGCTCGACACGCTGCTGAAAAGGATGTGAGAGAATTAGGGTATCACAAAAAAGGAAAAAAAAGAGTGGCAGGGCGGGTGAAAAACAGTACCATTGAAGAAAAGAATCCAGGAGCGCCAAGGTGCCGTCCGTCGAGTGCAACAAGCCCATCACAGGGCAGAAGAGAAAAAAGAGGAGTCAAGTGTTTGCTGGGAATAACTGAGAGAAAGAAGTTACAGGCCGACAAAGACCGGACACAAAACAGTAGCGGATTCCAAGAAATATTCTCGCATGCATTGATAAATGAGAATCACCCAGCCCGGGGAAGCCACGACGTAATGGAGGGGAGACAGCGGGAAGCCAACAAAGTTCACAAGGGGCGGAGAAGAGGTCGACCCTGGCCAG
>Ga0179593_1590805_pt1 | contig 11981 bp, 13 predicted proteins | sample CZODoug2_1_08_16_FD_185931 | JGI IMG/M metagenome (GOLD analysis project Ga0179593, IMG submission 185931) | Vadose zone soil fungal communities from Angelo Coast Range Reserve, California, USA - CZODoug2_1_08_16fungal (PacBio error correction) | ecosystem: Environmental > Terrestrial > Soil >...
GAAAAAGCCTGAAAGAAACAAAGGAGGGAGAAGAAGGGTACGAGGTTCTAGGCAGAAGAACGCCGGAAAGCCGCGCTGGAAGAGTCGGGACATGGTGTGAGAAAGGGAAACTTCCCGTTTAGGAACCCGGACGTCCCATTCATGATCTGCTGGGGTACCTCTCGGAGGGGACTGCGCGAATGGAGTGAAGGGGAGAAGCTTGGCGGTCGAATGCAGAGGATTTCGCCAAGAAGAAGATTGCAGAACCTACCAGAATGCGGTCCTGTGCGAGGGGGGGGCTGCAAATGAAAATAGGGAGAAGAAAATGAACCAACGAGTGCTTTTCTGTTGAAAAAGTGCTGTACTATGGAGTAATAGAAGGGGGCAAGACTTTACTGTCGCTCGTTCAGTATCTGGGGAAATTCCTGAGGGGGATTCCGGAAGAAAGCTAGGTAAGAAACTGGAGACGCGATGATCGGGGAAGAATTCGCTCGCAAGGACAGGGCGCGAGTAAAATGACATAGCGTTTTTCCAGGGGCCGATTCAACGCCATGCACCGAAAGGGCTTCGAGAGTTCTTTTAATGGAAAGGCAACCGGGTGCGTGACGGGAGCCAACTCTTTTTCCAGGGCGGTCCAGCAGAGGTATGGGACAGAGAAAGCGGGAGAAAAGAGGGAGAAAGTTTTGACGGAAGGTGTTTGCCGACATTGCACCCGGGGAGGGTGCGTAGTCGCCGGAAAAAGTATCGCGAGGGGGGGGAGAAAGTGACGACCAAAAACGCGGGGGAAAGTTCAGAGGAGGCCAGTAGACCGTGCCCAACCGGCGAGGAAGAACCAAGCGACGGTGACGCCGGAACTTAACGGAAAGAAAATGGAAGCTTGATGGGGTAAACGGTTTGGGTTTTGCCGGCAATCAGAATGGGTAAGCGAACGCCGCTGTGCACGCACGCTCGGCCAAAGAGATCGGCTTGCAGGGAGAAGAAGTGGAAAGAAAGTTGAAGCGCGTGAGTAGGGCTCAGCTTCATTCAGGAAGGCCCCGCGGTAAAAGCCAAGGAGGCAAAAAAGGGGACAAAACATCTTCGGCAGATCTTTTGCTGCTCGGGAGGAGGCCGCTCTACTAAGGTCACTCCGGCAGAATGCAGAGAACAGAGGGGGATTCCAGGGCAAAACGGCATTTCGATAAAAGTCCAGAAAGACTCCTCTTTGGGGACCCTGGACATCATAACTAAAGGGGGGAAGAAAAGGAAGTCGGATCGGAAAGGAGATGACGCAACGAACTTGGAAGCAGTTTGGCTTGCCGTTTTCCGTCGGGAGGGGGGGAAATCTCGGGAAAGAATGCGAGGGAAGTTTGGCTGTTCCTCCGAACTGCTGGAATGCTCTATCGCAGAAAAGGGGGAAAAACAAGGCAATATTCAGCTACCCTAACCGGGACGCTGAGCGGGATTCCCTTAGGAAAAAAAATCGCCGGGCAGAGTGACCAACGCCCAGAACCGATATTTGAAGTGGAGAGTAGCCGTTCGCCCAGCTTAACTGTAAGACCGTGAATAATGAGCGATCGGGGAAGATGGGAAGGAGAGCACCGAGGAAAAGGTCGTGGCTGCGGGAGAGAGGATTAAATCCCTAATGGGGGCACGGCGGGACACCTGCGCTCCTAAGACAATTTTCCTTGGGTTCGGTCACGATAGGCTAACGAAAAAAGCTGCGAAGGGGAAATATAGGAAGATGTGGACCCGCGAGAACGCCATGCTCGGATGCGAGAAAAGGAAATATTGAGTACTATGTCTAAACGTTCCAAGTGTCGAAAAGCAGAAGACCAGTGTCAGAGCGGGCGCGACAATCAAATGGTACAGGGGAGGACTCGCTAGTATATTTGAGAGGAAAGTTCGGAAAGGGGGTTGTTGCAGGCGAAGAAACAGGTTGAAGAAGTCTCCAAAGAGAGCAGCCCAGCAAAAGCGTTGGGGGAATAGGGGGTCTAAAAGAAAACGAAAAGGATCAGAATCCGCAAAAATCACGCCCGGCAATTCGGGAGGTCCAAAGCGGCGGGGACAGGATTGAGGTGTCGCGAATGAGGGAAAGAGGAAAGGGGTGTTGGGACGCGAGCACCACGGGAGGGTGGACGAAGGAGACGGCACGAAACTCTTGGGGCGCTGGAGCTTTCCTAACAGGGGAAAGGAAAACCGGTACGGGGCCCGTGATCGAGTTGAAATCAAAATCACATCAAACCTTAACTGTGCCGCGAAGAGGCCTCTTCATCCTCGGTTTCAACAAAATCAGAAGGAAAAACACAACAAGTGAAAAGGTGAAAACGATGCCCGAACGCTCGAGGTCACGGATCGAAAGGAGTGTATCGCGGCCTTAGGGGAGAGGGAATACACAGAGGGGAAGTCAGGTCGGCGCTCGAGCGGGCAATCGCTTGTACGGTGGGCAAGTGAGCAGGGCCTCGCGGAATAGGAGCCGGTGAGAAAGCCGCCGAGATAAGCCCCGTCGGTGCGCCAACACCTCTCCGGGAAAGTCGCGATGGGGGAAGCGCTGAAGGGGAAAAAATTGCCCAGGGATGGTTGGTTTGGAAAGCGAGCGGCGATGACGATCGTGCGAGACTTTAAATTTTCTGCGTCTAAAAAAGAGTAAAAGGGCTGGAGGCGGGCGGAGAGCAGCAACCGAGCGTCGCGAACGCCCGTTAGGCACACCCGCGGGGGAGACAATTCCTGTGAAGACTTGCCGGTCCGGTGTATGGACGGGAAAGCGCGGGCCAAGAATCTGAGTGGCTGGGGGCTTGTGGGCGTGCCGCTCGGGCTGCTGAGAATTTTAAACCGTGCTACAATCGTCCTCAAATCTTCGGCTAAGGGATCAAGAGATTGCGTGGCTAAGGGGAGATAGCCGTTGCGGGAGGAGAAGAGATCGTGACGACCTCAATTAAGAGGGAGGAGATGCATGAGGGAACAAGGGGGGAGCGGGGAGGGGCTTTACTTCGAAAGCGGTCTCGCGAGAGGGCCGGAGGAGAAGTCCAGGAAATACCAGAAGTCAGCTTCGTCACCCGTTTTGAACGATAGCGGAAGGTCGGATACTGGGGGGAGTTCATATTCAAAGGTGGCGAGGGGGGAGAAAAAAAAAAAAAACCGCGGGAGATTGCAGAGTTCAAAGGGGGGGGGGGGTTTGGTACTTGGGGAACCTCCAGGGGAGGGAAGTTTCTGCGCAGAGAATCCAGCCTGCACGGATGAACAAAAATTGGGGAAAAAAAAAGGATTGGAATGCAAGGACCAAACGCTTAAATAAGACAAAGGCCGGGACAATTTAGCCAATGAGGACGAATGTAGAGGAAGACACGACGGTCGCTGGGGGGGGTGGGAAAACTTAGGGTTTGCCCTTTGGTCTCCACGGCGTCAGAAAAGGAATTAACGAAGCAGAAGGAAGGCAAGGCGCTGACGGTCCCTTCTTTTAGCCAGACGGATTTCCGATCGGGGAGATAAGGCGGGAGAAACATAAAAAGGGGAAGGGGAGGGGAATTCCGATTCGCGGCCTGAGTTCGATGAGGCTGAATGGAATGGGGGAATTCGAATCCAAGAATTGCTGGGAGTACGCTCACTGGCGAAAAGACGGTCGAAAAGGACGCGAAACATGGGGGAGAGTTTGAGCGCAGCGCGGACAGCTTCTATAAAGGAGTACTAGGGGAAGGGGCAAAACAAAAATTGGCTTCACCAAACCCCAGACTCAAGGAGGGGGGGACAGGCAAATTTGGCCACGTATCGACGGAGTTCAAACGGGACTATGTGGAACTCGGCAAGAAAGTGCCAGGTATGGACTAAGAGGAAACTTGGGGAATAGGAAAAGTTTCGGCCGAGATGGGGGGCACCAGGAAAAAATCATCAGATAGAACAACAAAGAACGCCGTTTTCAATTCGGGGACCATCTGGTCAGGCCGGAAAGTCATGACAGTGGGCAGAAAACCCTCCTCGCTCAGATATGCCTTCTTGACGCGGAACGATTCGTTCAAAAGGCGGGTTCCTATTTCCAAGGCTGGAAATATTACATTGACAAGAAAAAGGCACATCTAAGACAGTGAAGGGATCGGTACATGGGAGACGAATTCAGGGTAACATATTCTCCTCTCGGGGGACAGAGCGAGGAAGAGACCTATCCATAGAGACCTTAACTGGGGAGAAGATTTAGCAAAAGGTCCACACACGCGGAAATGGGCCAATGAACTAACGAGCGCCGATGAACAGAAGGAGGGAGCTATATTTGAAAAACTTCAACTAGTGTCAGCACTGAGGGGGGGGCTACGGGGAGTGGAGAAGAGGTATCGTATATACTCGCACCAGACGGTGAATTTGCCTCCGATTGAGTGAATTCAAAAAAAAAAACTGGAGTGATATCTATTCTTTTATTTCTGGAAATGCTTCTTGTAGAAGAAGAGTGCTTGACAAAGAAAGGGTCCGAGAAAAGCCAAAAATCAAAAAAATCTCGGCTCCGATGGCCGAGGTCAGCTCTATGATTGCCTTGGGACTGGTACGGGGACCTGGATTTCTCCGAAGTCACTGAGCAGGACATCGCGGGCGGGGGGAAAAACAGCGTTAGAACCTAGAAAAGGGAGGGAGAGCAGTAAAATGTCGATTCCTCGGGATCTCGCCTTGTTATGCAAGGGAGTGCGACAAAGAAACAAACGAGTATTCTTAACATATATAGAAGTCCTTGATAAAAGGATATAGCAAGATAATAGAGGAGGGAAAAAGAAAATTGAGATACCTGACAAAAAAGGCGAAGCGCTCAGTTCTGATTCGACAGGGTTGATCCATGGGGAGGAAAGGATCGGAAAATCATCGAGGATAACAAAGAGAGGGCGATTGACTGCGCTCTTTGCTTTGCGGGTAGGGGAAAAGGGGATATCGAGGGGCGGTCGAAGAAGGACGTTCAAAAGGTCCAGAACCGAGTCAATCAGGTTCGATTTCGTGAAGGGACGGAAAGCCATCCATGGCAAGACGATACTACGCCAACGAAGTGCTTTGGGAAAACCTCGGTGAGGGGAGGGGGGAGATAAGAACGAGGGAAGGGAGGTATAGGATATCTGAAAATTCAGTAGTTGGAAAGTCCGTCGAATCAAGCGTCATGTCAAGAAGGATTTCGGCAAAGGGAGGAGTCGAGAGGAAATAGCCGAAAGCTCGCGCCGATGGGGGGACAGATCATCCTGGTGCCAAGGGGGGATAAGCCATGCACGAGTTTCTTCGCGGGGACAGACTTGGCAAAGAAACAGCCGAGTCACAAGGAGTTGCTGGGGGTCGGCAAGGAGATCGTACGACGGGCGAGTCAGGCATAGAAATAGTCTCAGACGCAAAGGGGGGACTTGACGGCTGAAAAAGTGGGTTGAGAGGGGCACGGGGAGAGACCGCGATAGAGCGCTTTGTGCGCGGAGACCAGGAAGGAAAGAGCAGAGGAAGGTCCGGAGAGGATCGGGCCTGTAAAAGCTTGAGTGAAAGGCGCACAAAACACACTCACAAGAGAGAGTTGAGACCGTCAACGCGCCGGGTAACGTGGAGGATGGGTTTTATGGGTGAAACCGCAATTGGTTGTGGTGTGGGGGGGGGAGGAACCATCAGAAAATACTACCATTCTGCCTCGCAAAAACAAACCCCCCGAGGGGGCAGGGCTGCCAAACGATACAATCGGCTACGTGCAGGGAAAGTTTTTCGAAAAGGTGACAGGAGACTTAAGGAAGCCTCATGACATTCCGCCCGAGAAAACGCCAAGAGGATCGGCGAGACAGACGTATAGGAAAAGGGGAAAGAGTCGGGGTTTTCTGCGAGTAAGGACTTATCACGGAGGAACTAAAGAGGAGACAGGAAACATAGCCTTGCATGCCGCCTGGGACCGTCAATTGAGGAATTCACCCCGGACGAGAATCAGGGATAATCAACCCGGGCCACCACAGATATCGACAGGTCAGGGGACATCGTCTTCGCTCTCTCATCGTCAAAGAGACATTGCCATATCAGAAAAAATGGGGGGGGCCGTGCTGAGTCATCATCTCTTGGGGGAGAGGAAAACTAATTCACTGGGTCTGTCAGCCTTGGAAAAGGGGGCTCTAGAAGGACTCACGACGAGCCAATTCAGAACAATAAAAGTGGAAACGGGCAGGCGGAAAAAGATGTCCCGCGTCCCAAAACGCCTTAGGCCGGGAAGATGAAACAGCGGAAATAAAAGAGGGTGAAAGGGAGAGCGTAAGCGCGAAAAGGGAAATATCCGGAGGCGGGGATGACGGCGCCTATGTAAAACGGTCGGGAGGGTGAAAATATTGAGAGAGGGCGCCAGGACTAAGAAAAAGAAAGGAAGGAGCGCCCCACACCGGAACTCCTTGCATCTTCACCTCGAGCGGGGGGAGGTATTGAGGGAAAGAGAGAGAATGTCAGAGAAGCAACCGCGAGTCATATATGCGTTATCTGGAGGACCTCCATTCTCTAGCTAGAGCAGACGAGGGGGGGAAGGAAGGTAGAAATCTCTAAGAAGCCGAGGGAGGCACTCAATAAATAAACAAAGCAAATGAGACATCGCGATCGGGCCCCCGAGTCGTCACTAAGACGAAGTGTCGAGAAGAAGTCAAGCAAAAGTTGTAGACAAGGGAGGGGAAAGAGGGTTGTGATAACAGCTTTGCATACACTACGGGGAAGAGGCCTCCCGTATGAAGCTCCCAGCCAAAGGGGGGGGAGGAACTTGGCAAAAGTATATAAACGAGCCCGACCGACGGAATCCTAAAAAAAAAAACCAGAAGGAAAGACAAAGGATCGGGGCAGCTCAGAAGTTTTGAGAAAAGAGGGCATGGTTTTTTGTCGACCAAGAAGGGCTAAGGCTATCTACCGGAAACTCCGAGGCGCCAAGAAGAGAAAAGGAAGAAAAATCTTGGCGCTGAGAGCTGCTCCTAAGGATCAAAAGCGGGGGCCGATTCCAGGTTTCAAGTCTCAGATAAAAAGGAAAACCTGGAGCATCCGCGAAAAGGGAGAGGGCCTCTCCAGGGTTTGAGGGGATCAACAACAACAACTGATTACAGAGAGAGAAGGGTTGCAGGAAAAATCACGGGGGGAGAAGCTTTGGGGAGTATAGAGGCTGAGCAGAGAATCCTTCCCCGCGTCGCGGTAGGTAGGCGGGCAGCTCGCTCAAAGAGAACAGCGCGGTGTTCGTGACTTAAGAAAGAGGCGCGCTCCGGGGGGCTCAAGACGCACCTTCTCTCGTAAAACAACAGCTATGAATCGTAACCTAACAAACGGATGGCCTACTCGGAACATCGCGCTGGAAGGGAGGTAAGGGTCGTGATGGGGAGGAGGAAGGAGAAAGCAGAGAAAGGTCTGAACGTATTGGGTTGAGTTAAAATGGAAGGAGGTCTTCTCAGAGGCGACTTCGAGGGACAAAAGTTGTCGCTCTTTGGGAAAACGGATGCGCGACAATATAGGATAAATCTGAACGGGGCAGGTGAGGATCGCCTATGCAGAGGACCCGCTAGACGAAGGAATCAAGCAGGGGGGGGGTTTGATGGCGCTCGGGGTAAGGGGAACTCTTGCTTAATAGCAATATCTTCGGCGCGATCCCCGAGATGGAGGGGCTCGCGGGGAAAAAGAGGACGAAAATAATCGAGGGGAGGAGAGGCTTAAGGGAGCGCCGGGAACGACCGAAATGACGAGCGATTTATGCGGAGCAGAAAAATGTTGCGCAAAGGGCCTTCCGGGATGGAAAACATGATTCGTCTGGCAGGAGGGAAGGACTACAGGAAAACTATGCGGGAAGATTCGCCCTAAAGGCACTTCAACCTTTTTGAGATTGAAAAAAGAGAAGACGACTCACTTCATAGGAAAAATTATTCTGGGCGCTGGTCGAAAGGGGCAAAACCAGAGGAGGGGGAGGGGCTAAAGACAGGCGGAGGGGGGGGAGATGGGGGCATCGTTTTCTTTTACTTGGCATGGCGCAGAGTCTAAAGAACAACGAAGGGAAAAGTGAAATCAAATTGGACGGTTTTTGCAGAAAAGAGATACGAACCAACAAAAGGGTTGGCCGAAAAACTGCTAGACAATGGACTGGTAATGGACGAATGAGAGCTCGCACGAGTGAGGCTTTAGAAAAAAGAGAAGGTAGGGGCAGTGATCCGAGGAGTATTTCGTCAAGGGACGTTCTCGAAGTACGGGGAAGCCGGGGGGGGGAGGGCTGAAACTTGGGTCCAGGATGAAGGATGCTCGGAGTTTCGGATCTAAGTAGAGAAGGTCAACAAATAAAGCGAAGGGAAAAGGGGGGGACAATGGCGAAAAATCTGGGAAGAATCCGATTCGGTTCAGATGCGGGAGGGGAATGGTAAGGAGAAGCAAGGAGTCAGTAAAAAGACGAAGGACGGAAAAACTTCTTCTTTAACGCACGTCGCCGATTGTAATCGTTGGGGGGGGCCGAGGGGGGGGAGAAAAGGCGGACAGAAAAAATCTTACCGGAAAAAACAAAAGGCTTCAAACACAGCGAAAAAAAGGGAGACCAAGGCAATGAGTTAATTTCGACGGCGTAAAGCGTTGCGAATCTACTAAAAATGTCCAGGGGGGCCAAAAAAAAAAACCAGGACGGACAGAGGGGGTCGGCCGAGATGGTCAAAGAGAAAAAAGCGCTCATAGCTAGGGCGAAAAACCGCCAAGTGTGATTCGGCCAAACCAATCTTAGTGGACAGTCCTTCAAATCACAAGTGAGTCAGACAGAGGCCAAAAAAAAAGCTCTAAAGAAAGGAAGTGTAAGGGAAGATCGGCAGGCCGATGGAAAACCGAGGGCAAGTATTTCCAATTGCTTGCCGAGACATGGGCACAGAGCATCCATGTTGAATTTCTTATCTGTCACCTGGAAAACGATATGCGAGGTAAAAAGAGGAGACTCGAAACTAGAAAAGCGGACCGTTTTTCTAAGATCTTCTTGGCCCACTTACTCTCGGAACTCCGGGGGTACTCCAAAAGGCATAAAAGCCGGGAACGGGCCCCGGCGCGTTACACTATTACAGAGTGTTGTAAAAACGTCTGTTGTCTTTCATCTAGGTATATACTCTCGGAACATCAGGTCTTTTGAGAAGGAAGGAAAGATCAAGGGAGGATGTAGAGGCAGGAGACAAGCGGGGATCGGCTTCCGACCGCGATCTCAAAGCCAAATCATAAAAGCCACTCAATCGCTCCTTCAAGAATCCGACTGGGCCGGGGAGCAATAAGGGGAGTGGAAGGGATCCAAAAAAGGGCCCGGGGGGGGATCACATCGCCGAAGCAAAAAAAGACAGTCAACCAGGAGTCTGGGGAGGCCGACTTTAGAAGAGGACCTAAACAATTTTCTTTCTCTCCTCCAGGAGATTCCTCCTTAGGGAGAGAAAGCCTTGGTAAGGAAAGGGATATCAGGAGAAAAAATTAGGAAGGAGAAGGTAATAAAGCCCTCACTGAGGGAGGAAGGGGGACTTGGAGAAAAAGAAAGGAAAAACTTGTTGGCTAAAAAAGGAGGAACGAGCCGTCCAATGCCACCAGGAATCTCTGGGAAGGCAGATCTTCTACCTGTTTTATTGTAGGTGGAAACTGAAAGGGGAGGGAACCAGACAAGGAAGGTCGACACGGAGCTCTCGCTTGCTTTACGGGGAAGGAAGGGAAGGGGGTGAGGGGGACGTGGCGGGGACGAGTCCGTCTCCAAGGTCATGCCAAAACTAAAGAAGAGAGCATGAAGGATGTGTCGCGGCGAAAAAGAAAGATTTTCGTGGGGGAAGGATTCAGATACACCGCCACTCATTGCTGGAATATTTTGAAAACCCAGTGCGGGCTATTTGAAAAAGGAAAAGGGGGCAGGAATCGGCGAGGAGGGGATCAGACCGAGTGTGGTGATCAGGAACTCTCGCGTAGAGAGATTTGCCACGGCTCCAGCGAGGGAAAATCGAGGCCGCCTGGGGAAGTTAACATCGACTAGGGGGAAAGATGCATATGGGGGTAAAAGGTTTTAAGGACGATGGAACGTAGGGAGGTCGGGACTGGGGGTTACGTTCTTAATGTCCGAGCATACTCAATGGTCCCAAGAAAAAAGTTGGAAAAAAAAACCGGGGGGGGGGGGTTCAAAAACCCCTTCCGTCGGCTACGGGTAAGAAAGGGGGAGAGGAGGGTCTCAGAAAGAAATCAGGTGAAGCGGGGTGGGCCAAGGGGCCTGTAAACTATCCAGTTTTTTGCCGAATTGCAAAAACTTTCGGGGGGGGGGGAACCGCAGAGGAATTTGAGGGGGGAAGACAAAGGCTGGCGAAACAACTCTGCGGGTGAGAAGTTACCATTTCTGAAACAGAAAGGCCATCCCGGCCCTCCTGGAAGAGATTAAAGAGAAAAAAAAAAAAGGGGAGGGAGAAAACTTAAGTGCCAAAGGGCGCCAGGTGTTCATGGATGAACGGCGGGGGGGGGTTTATGTGGAGTACTTTTTGGGGGCGGCAAAAAAAGCAGGGGTAAGCCAGTCTCTCCTTGAACGACGATGGGTGGGGGAGACGAAACGATACAATCGGAAAGTGCGCGTCAATAAGAATGGGGGTCCGGGGTTAGAGTGTCAATGAGGACAAATTCCCGCAAAGAGAAAATAAAACCGAACCAAATCGGGGCGACGGAAGGTTCGCCCTTGGCCATCTTAACAGCAGGGGGTTAAAATCCGGAATTCGGACGATCGGAAATAAGAGAAGGTCGGAAAGGAAAAAAATGGACCGGGAACCATCGCCGGGAAGGTTCCTAGGAGAGAAATCAGGTGCCGAAAGAACTGAGGGGGAACAACCCGGGGCACATCCTATAGACAGGGGGGGCCGCCAGAATCCAGCGTAGGACGCTCTCTCATACGGAATAGAAGGCCGCAAGAAAACTGTGGGAGAATCTAGAAAGGGGGGGAATGGGGGGCGCAGCAGGGGGGGTCTTTTCTTGAAAGAGAAGGGTTGGCTGTTCCTCGGACGTCTGTAAATGGCAGCTCTTGCAAAATTCCAGAGAAAAAAAAATTACTCAAAGAGACGGTGGGGAATCGGAAGCCTCAGAAGAAGTGTTGACGCTGGACCGCGCCAGACAGTTTGAAGTGTCCCGTTCCTTCAGAAAAAACCTGATCTCTAAAAGTGTGAAGAAAAAGAGGGGGAGGAAAGAAAGGGTCACTGGAGAAAGAGGGGGTCTGGGGTTAAGCGGCGGCGCGGAGACGCAAATCTAACTGAACACGAAGGGGCCGACTTGCTCAGCCATCTCCATACAGAGAGGGGATGTATCGGCCGGGGAGAGGGCGCAAGCAGCCACACCCGCAGGAAAGGGATCTTCTGACTATGGGCTACCTGCTAGAAGAATGAGAAAGAGGGGAAGGAAACGGAAGAGAAAGCAAATCTTCAGTCAAGAGAAACGCCCAGTAATAAACAACATAGGGTTGAGGTCCTCCGCTTATCACTCTTCGAGGAAATACAGAAAAAAGGGGATAAAAAAAAGACGGACTAAGGAAGAGCCGCTTTTGACCTGAGGGTGCTAACTTCGTGCATGGGAGAGGACATTGAGATCGAAGTCGCAACAGCATAACACACCGGAGTTGGAAAGGCGCGGATCTCGCGACCTCCTCAAAGAAAGCAGACCACAACCGACGCAACCGGCCATTCGCGGAAAAAGCGCGCTGATCAGCGCGTAAGGATCCGTATTGGGGGGACGCAAGAATCAGGGGAGGAGCGGGCGTAATCGCGGAAAGGGATAGGGGGACATCCCTCTCGCGTTCCTCCAGCGAAAAGGAAGAAATCGAGGTAGACGGGTAATACCTCACAGGCGAACTCGGGGGACTGATTATTTCATTCTGTCCCTGAAGCGCAACACGGGGAAAAAGGTCCAAAAGGCGTCTTAACGAGAGTTCACAAGATAGAAAAAACACGGGGTGATGAGTAAATATAAGGTGTTTTCAACACTGATAGCTTACGAGGCGTAGGAACCATATGAAGAAAAAAAGAGAGTAGCTTAATCGGAGGCCCTCTTTAGATGGGTGATGGCTTCTTCGC
>Ga0179593_1594686_pt1 | contig 11981 bp, 12 predicted proteins | sample CZODoug2_1_08_16_FD_185931 | JGI IMG/M metagenome (GOLD analysis project Ga0179593, IMG submission 185931) | Vadose zone soil fungal communities from Angelo Coast Range Reserve, California, USA - CZODoug2_1_08_16fungal (PacBio error correction) | ecosystem: Environmental > Terrestrial > Soil >...
TTTTTCAAAAGGGCGAAAAAGAGGGACTAAGAGGGGTCGCGCCGGGCGAAGGGTATATTTAGATCGGGGGAGGTCCGTACGCACAGCACGCCGAAAACGCAGGTCGCTGCGGGTCAGGAACCTAGCAGGTCGAAATCCCGCGTGGATTAGACGAGGGGGAGGGCTTTCGGGAAAGATGGGAAACAATAGGAAAATACCGATTAACACATAGAGGGAACAATACGCACGCGAAAAAGCCCAGATCCTTCTTTAAAAGAAAATTGCACGGTATATTTATGAAGACCTGTGGGCTGATTAACACGGGGGGACAGGACGTGCATCAACCCACGTGCGGCCGAATGCAATCCATCAATGCTATTCGGGTCCGTACAGAAGGGATCAACTTCAAAGGCGAAATTCCCGAAGGGAAAGGGACAAGAGGAGGTAAAACTCCCAATTCGCCGAAAAAGCGAAAAAAGAACATTAATCGCACTAAAGCGGGGGGAAGGTCGAAAAGTTATTCTAACAACCAAATCGCGAGATCCTGCTTTTTCGACAGGAGGGAACGGAAAACCGCTCAAAGGAGGTGCGCTCTCCACCCGCCGGATGAAGAAAAGAAGGGGTATTGTCCTGGAGATAAACTGAATCACCGGGCGTCGGAACCAAGGCGCTTTTTGCATTGGGGATCCAACGGAGCGGTAGAACAGATGACCACTTCGCGAAAAGGGTCGGAGAGATGAGCGGACAACGGACTTTCCCGGAAGGACTCGCTCAAAAAAGAACACGCTAAAATTGACAGAACGAAAGGTCATTCGCAAAACCCAAAAAGTACGCCGTGTGCGCTAATTAAGGGCGGGGACGGGGGACTATCGAAAGTCAGGGCCGCTGTTTCCAGGGAGGCGCTAGAAGGACTGACAAAAAAAAGAGCGACCTACAACCGGCCTGGACCGAGCGGCGAGGCTCTTAACCCAGAAGTCCTACCGCGCTCGACCGGCTGGGTTAAAACGCACGGTATTTCTTCAGGGAAGGAAAGAAGTTGGGCAGCGCGTGAGATGAAAATCTCGCAGGCTGACCGGCTAAGTGGAAGGGTGAATCAGGCCGGAAGAAATCGGGGAAGAAGGGCTTCGCCTCGGGATCTATCACACGTTGGAAAAAAGAGGGTGCCGCGGGGCTGACGCGTCCGTCACGAGAGACTCGAAGGCCGGCGGGGAAACCTCGGCAATCGGAATTCGGAGGGACGTTGACTTGCTTGAGTCGAGGGGTGCCGATCAGAAGGCCCGACCAAAAAAAAACAAAGGGTCCGAACGTAGAAAGGCCCTGTCTGAGGCCGGGAAGGTGCGCTCATTCGACCCCAGGGCAGCGCCCGAGGCGAAATCAAAAAAAGGTCTAAGAGGGGAGAAGAGAAGGGCGCCGCCATAGGCGAAAGGGGGACTGTGAAACTGTCCGCAAGATCTGAACGAGGCCGACTGAGCGGAGGATTAGACACGGGCTGCTGAAGACGAGGAAATGGGGGGCTCTGGGGTAGGAAACAGGTGACCGAAAGACGCAGCCTCCTGAAAGAAGGAGTACAGGGAGAAAAGGAATAGCTGGGATCCCCAAACAACAAGGGGAGGGAGAGATTCATCACGATCGTTTTGGACCGAGAGGTCAAAAAGTGGGGCTTCGATTGCGAGGATGAACTCTTGAGAAAACTGCAGAAGAAAACAGCACTCGTGAAAAGAGTGAAAAAGAGCACCCCATCCGCCGCAGGTGGATCGTGCCGTCAGATGGGTTGGCGGGCCCTTGAAAACCAGTCCCATTGCCATGTGGAGGAAGCCAAAGATCTGCGCCAAGCAAAGGAGACGTCAGTTAGAGAAAAGTGGGGGCCTCTGAGCGCGAAAAAAAACCAAAATAACGAGGATCAGGCCGATGCAATTCTGGTCAGAAGTTTGCGCACGGTGCCGGAGGGGGGGGCGCTCATTCTCAGTAAAGGCCCCTAAGCTCCGCGAAGAATCTAATACGATTTGAAACGCACGATTGCCTCGCCGAGAAGGACGCTAATCCGGAGAAGAGGGGGAGGATTTGGCTCACCAGCCAACGCGTAATCGTCCCGGGAAAAAAAAGGGTCATACGGAGAGAGAGAAACACGCCGTATTGACCTTCTTCTTAGGGCGTAAAAGATTGCCCGAGAGGACATCATTGGAGACAGCAGACAAATCGGGAAAATTTGACGCAGAAGCGAATACGACACGGGAGGAGGCGGATAAAGGATAAAGGAAGGAGTAAGACCATCTGGGGGAGCCTGTTCTCTCCGATAGGAAATCAAACTTCTCTTTCTGTGAAGGGGTGGAAACAGGCAACGAATATCGTGAACGAAAAGGGAAAAAGGATCCTCTTCGACAAGCAGCGTAAAAAGGCCCAAGCTAAGGGAAGACACGGAAGATTAGGGAGGGGTGAGCACGAAAAGCGGGTTTTCGTGGCAATGTCTTGGCGAACAGGCTCTCGCTCACGCAGCTGTTCAAAGTGGAAAAGGAGGAACTCGGGAGAAAGGGTGAGACCGCCGGTAAGGGAAAAAAAGTCGCGCTGGGGATAAAAGCGGACCTCCGGGGAGAAAAGCCAACCGGCCGAGAAGTACATTTGAAGGGGGAACGAGACGGGGGCTCGCATAAAAAAAGACTCGTAGGGTCGCAAGAGACGCGGGGACGCCAAGAATCACCAGCCGTACCATAGGGGAGTGGGGTTGTTATGATAAAGAAATGCACATCCAGAAGAAAGCTTTTCGAATTAAATAATAGGTAGACGATTCATAATAACGAAGACAGGGATCAGTGCGTGAAAGGGGCGACTGTGCCGTTTGGGAAGAACCCTTTCTCGGGGTGCAGGAAGAAGGGCAATTTATGGGGAAGACCGGAACATCGGCCGCAAAAGGTTTATCATTGCCTTTCATGAATCTAAGAAGGCGATGAAGCCTTTGAAAAAGGCCAAAAAAACACTTTTGCCCCCCGGCTATTGATAAGGGAAAAGATCGTGACTGGCTCGAAAAAGTGGGAAATAAAAACGTATCCCGATTGGGTCGAATTAAAACAACCGGCAAAGTCGCAATACAGGGCGAAAGACAGAAAAGGGGGAGTTAAGGCATGAGGGATGGTTGTTTGATCATTGCAGGGGACCAAGCGAGGGGAAAAAAAAAAAAATGAGTGTCGCCGACGTAGGTCCCGGCCAAGCAGCCTCTTAATAGGAACAGTCCTCGGAGGGCTCAGACAATGAAAAGGGGAGGATCATTGCTCAAGTGAAAAAGGTCTAGGGGAAAGAACAATTGTGATAGCTCAAAGAAACACAAAAAAAGGAGAGGATTAAAAGGGAGAGATAAAGCCATATGAGGGAGAATTCGTGGAACGGCCAAATCTTGTAAGAAGAAAGAGGAAAAGGACGATTAGTCCAAAAAAAAAAATTACGGACGGGGTCATTCTCCGGGCCTAAAAGACACAGCAGGATCGAGGCGATGATAAACATCCAGCGGGCCCTCGGATGTCGCAAAATTAGGCCGGTTCAGTCAGAGGATAGTGAGCAAGGAAAATCTTATACCGGGTTCAGAAGTAAAAAAAGCCTTGACTGAGAAACCATAGGAACACCCAGGGGAAGTGGGGGAAATAGCGGTCCCTCCGGCTGGTAAAACATTCCAGTACGGCATCAGGGAGAAATTAACCGGCCCAGCTAGCCTCCTAATAAAAAAAACTTGTGAGGTTCGAAGTGATTAATCAAATTTCTACTCGGGTTCCGCGTCCAGGTGAAAGTGCAACCCTGGCGACGCAAAGGGGGGGTCCGGACAAAGGAATTGAGTGCTTTCCTACGGGAAATCTGCACGAAGACTCTTGATCGCAAATAAGTCGTGGCGGGGGGGGCCAAACAAAGTTTCTTCCCAAGACAAAATAGAGGGATGGGAAGGAGGGGTCTCGTATTGTCAGGTCGACTCCGACTTCGAAATCAAAGAGCGGTTCGGGAAAAATCTCGATATGGGCAGCATCGGGACTAAAAGGGGTGTCCGCAGGTGATGAGCAACTACTCTATTACATCATGAGAGAAACCGAGACACGCAAGGAAGAAGGGCACTAGGACATACCTGCTGCAAGGAAAAGGTCGGCGACTCGTCTCGAAAAAAAGACTCTACCCTACCGGTGATGAGGCCGCAAGAAGACCTTCTCGGTGAGAGGGAATACACAGATTCCTGGGAGAAAAGATGGGAAGTCTGTGAAAAAGAGAAAGAGGCGAAGGGAAGTGGCCGTACAACGAGAACTTCATAACAAGAACGGGCTTGGGACCGAAAGAGCAGAGGGGAGAAACATATGGCCGACTCGGCGTAACAACTAGCTCTTCGCGATCGGTGGCGGTCGCGCGTCCGGCGGGAAAGGGGGGGGGGTGGTGGGGGGGGGACGCGGCGGGGCGGACAGAGTTCGCTTCGCGGAAAGAAGCATCAGGGGGCCGACCGGAAGAAGAGGAAGGGATGCCGGTGCGTCGCCTCGATCATGAAATGAAGGGGGGATAGGGAATGCCTCGGTTATGCGTGCCGAACAAAAAAAAAAAAAAAAAAAAAAACAAAGAAAACAATAAACGGGAATAGGGAAGGATTATCGTCCTGCTGCAGGCGCTGGGCGCGGAGAGTGGAGGGGTCGGGCTCGCTCCTGGGGAATGGGGGCACGAGAATAGCCCGACGCCTCAATGTATTGCGCAACGGAAAGGGGATGCTTCCCGAATTGAGAGGAAGGGAGCAACTCGGAAGGCGTCGAGGTCACACCTCGAAAAGGCAAAATACTCCCGGAGGCGAGCCAGATACACCGTCGGCAGAGGGGGGAGGGGAAAAAATCGAGGCTCCTCCATCAGAATAATTGAGCAAAAGGGACTGAACATGTCACAGATCCTAGACCCCAACGAGGCCCTTCAGGGCGTAAGGATTTACCCTCGTGGGGATCGATCTCAACGCGTGGGGGGAATTTTTCGTAACATTGTCGCAAAAAAGGACAGGCAAATAGAACTAGAAAGCCATGTCACGCAAAAACTATAAAGAAAAAAGGGGGAAAAAGACGGCTGAACAACAATAGTAGGAGGAAAGAAAGGCGCAGTCCGTCCTCGCGGGCTCGGCTTCGAGTGCTGAAAGGGGCACGGGGCTATTGGGAACAAGCGCGGCACGGTGGAAGCAGAGGAAAAGCAAGAGAAGGCCTCCAACGCATGGGAAACCATCGGTGCGGTCGATGTCTCTTGGTCAGTCCCTTGGAGAAAACCGAGGAAGGAAGACTAACGCGCCCGCGACTGCCAGATGAAGGAAGGGAAGGGATGCGGGCTCAGGGAAGGGGGAAAAGCGTCACATTGGGAGCGAATTTAAGGCGGGGCATCGCGAGATTGGTCAGGCCATTTTCGGGCCGAGAAGAACGTGCTGCTTCCGGAGCGTGATGGGGGAGATCACAGGACTTCTGCACGGCAGCCGACCTCCGCTAATGAACCACTCCGCGCCGAGGAAGCAGAACCGCGATCGCGTCAGTAGGTTGCGGCACGAGAAAATCACAGCACCGGGACTAGGGGGGAAGCCCTCCAGTTCGAGAAGCACGTCCGTCCGAAGATTCTTCCGTCACAAAGGATCGGAAAAAAAAAAGGCCTTCGAGATTGTCGAACCGCCACATAGGAACCCGGTAAAAGAAAAAAGACTAGACCGCAACAGCAAGACGTCGAAGAATCTTGTCGGAACAGGAAAGGGCAGCTCCGCGCCGGGACAAGGCCCGGGGATTTTAAGATGTCTGTGGAACTGGGTAGGAGCCGCGCCCGCGCGAAAAGGAATCAAAGCGGACCTGATCCATCTCGCAAGCAATTTAATCCTCGTCTCGGAAGCTCATTTATCGACCAAGGCGGGGCGGAGCGAGCACGGAGTTGGAAGCAGTCTTGGAGGGGATCAGGAGGGCTCGCGCAAAGCCAGAGGTAACTGACAGAGTGGACCAAAATTCAAGAAATTCCTGGGCCGTCGAAAAAAAAGTCAGTAATAGAGGCAGGAGCGGCACCGATGAAAACAAGAGGGAACCGCGAAGGAGATGGCAAAACCGGGGGTGAGAGGAAAATAGGACCGAACCGGAAGGAAGAACAGGGCGATGGGGCGAGTTAAAAATCTTCGTGAACGCACCCGACGAAAAAGTTTACGCATCGGTCTATGGGGGGGGAAAAAGAATTGAAAAAAACTTGGAGCCAAAGCCACTTTCGTGGGGAAAGGCCAGGCTCTCAGCGTTTACGGCGACTGGTCTTGGCGTAAGGGAGATCGACCCTCACGGCTGGAGAGGAAGTTCGGGATCACCATCAACGTTTCAGGGCGGGTACGGGCCATCCGCATTTAAGAATCGTAGCATCTCGGGGGCCAGGAATCTTGGGGGGTATTGAGGTGTTCAGTTGCCGGTTCAGCACTAAATTCCGTCCAGGTAAATCTCGACCAGCACGTTCTGGGGCCCACACGGGCTGCGCCGGGGGGGGGTGGGGCGGGCGTTAGTGAATGGGGTTCTCGGAGAAGGAGGGTGTTCTCAGACACGTAGCCGATTTGTGTTCCTCACTATCATGCGCCTCTCAAAGCGGGGGGTCCGGAGACAACGGGGCGGACAGGTCAGTTGCTGTGGCGGCTCATGGCAGGCCGCAATCCTGGATTGGCGGTTCATCCGGGGCGGGCGGTCCGGAAAGCCCCCAAAGCTGTCCGAAGACCTTCGGGGGAACAGATTTCGGGGGTAAAAGGCGGGGCTCCAGCGAAAGGAGAAATTCCTAAGGAAATTTCAGAGCTACAACAAAAGAGGAGGAGGGAATAGGAGATCTCACTTGAAATTGGATCCAGAATGAAGCACTAGACGAAATGGGTCGGCCCCGGGCAACGTGACGATTAACGGGGGATTTTGGAAAAGCAGCGCCGGCCGGAGAAACAAAAAAGGATCGCTAAAAAAAGACAGGGGACGTAAACAAGCATGTCGCATCGCTTGTCTCGAGCGGCTCTACCTGCTCCTGCATAAGGGGGAAGAAACAAAGAAATACCGTCGTGGGGACTATGAACACCATACATTGCAGAGAAAACCAGAAAACGCACAACCCAAGGTAACGTGGCGCAAGCGAACCGCAAGACCTGATGGGAGTGCCAGGCGGCGAAAAAGTGTCGGGCCGGGAAGCACCGATCAAACCAAAGGTTAAGCCGTAGATGAAAAGTCGCTAGGGGGCGACCCCTGGCGGGTTTCTAAAAACGGCACAAAAGGCGTTTCCGAAGGCAGCTGAAGGATTCGATAAAAAACAAAGGAAACTGCGCCGAACGATCGCGAAACATTTGTATCTCACGAACGCAGTTGCGCACAGGGTGGTTGTCAAAACACCATCGCGAGGTCACAGTTGGGGGAGTAGCGGTCACACGCCCGCAGAGTAGCACCCTCAAAAAAGCGCCGAATCGACGGGCTACTCGGATCAACGGGCAATCATCACGTCGTCACCAAGGCTGTGGCTAGGGATGGAAAGGCATCGCGAGAAAACCCTAAATCATGACAGAGAAGTCGACAGGCCGAAAAAGGACCGAGATTAAGGGGGTCAACGTTACCGAAGGCGGAGAAAAGCCCGCAACCGGCGCTAAATGCCACTACTCTGAGGGCCAAAAACCGAACCGTGCGTGGTCACCGCCCAAAAGGCAGGTAAAGATCGGTCGTAGCAGGGAACGACGCCGAGGAGAGGGGAAGAGTATCATGTGAATGTTGAAAAGGGAAAAAGAGGGGGGGGCGTACGACGGGGGTAGGACCAGTTCCTCCGAAGGACCACAAGCAGGGCGGCCGAGAGAGCTAACGCTTACCCGCATCCTGACAGGGCAGCGGAACCTTCAGGAACAGTCGGGGTCTCGTGGAACGAGGGGTCGCGTAAAAATAAACTGTCGTAAAGGGGGGAGCGTCTGCGACAAGGAGGCGGGGGGCGGGCCGATCCATGGGTGAATTCCATCACGGAAGGAAAGCGGTAAGGCGTCGCCTCTATCTATAACGAACGAAGGGGGAGCGATGCCGTGGCTGATCGGGCCAAAAAGGAACGCGATCAGCAAAAACGGAGGGGAGGCCTCTGGAAAGAGGGCAATATGAGGGCTTCTTATAGAGGTTCCGCCGGGTCCGACATGGAGCAGCAAAAAAAATGCACGTGCCGCGAACGGTAGTCTCGGCCCGAATGCAAAACAAGCTCCGTCGGAATGGAGTAATCTCTCACCTTCGAGCCCAGTAACTCCCGGAGGAGAAGAGCCTCCAACCATGTCGAAAAAAAAATCGTCGGCGGCCAAGCCAGGGAACGTGTCCGCCAAAAGGGAAGGAACCTTTCTGGGCAAGCGATCATAACTCGACGGGGCCAAACGGCTGAGGATTGGAGTAGGAGGTGATCGACTAGAGTCAAAAGGAAGTGCTCTGTTCATACGGTTTCTCAAACCCGAGTCCATCGCCCCGTCACGCGAGGCCGGGGGAACGCCGTGCTGAAGGAACTCTCGAGGGGATAGAGGGTCAAGCACATCGTGGTGCCGGCTCCGAAATGGCAGAGTGCGAGAGCCACGTCGAACCTGTTCGGGGGGGGGCCACGAGGTGGGCGTCTTCGGCAGCAGGAAAGAGGAAAAGCGCCGTAAACCACCAGGTCGGGGCAAAGGTGTGCTGAGATCGCGTGCGACAGGGGGAAGGGTCTTGGCGACGCATTGGGAAGGGGAGATGAACGCTCACCGCAGGCGGCGCCACGTGAATGACTGGCTCTCTCAACGCTTCAATGGACTCTAAGGTGAAGCGCCATCGACGAGATTGGAAACGATACGGTCCGGAGGCTAAGTCAAGACCAGGTGAACGGGGCTAAATAATGCTCTCACGGCCAATAACCAAACCTGACCCTACGACGAATACAAGGGGAACTCCGTGCGCGCCGGCCGCAGGCCAAATCGGGGGGACGGGGGTTGCGGCACCCGAAACTAAACAGGAATCTTCGAGAGCACAGTGGTGGTGGGGGGGGTGGGTGGAGATTTCAAGGAAGCAGCGGCTCACAGATGATCGGAACCAGTCGAGGAGGGAGATTGTCGAGCACCGAACAGAACATCGACCCCGGTTCAGCAAGGGCCACAGGCCGGATCAGCCGGTCAAGATCAAGAACGGGTTTCTCTCGGTCGCAAGAGGAAGGGAAAACCGGCTTGTAGGACGTGGCCGGACTGGGGGAAAAAAATTCCCTTCTCGAGGCCAAGAACGTACAAGCGGACCCTGAATCAAACATCATTAGACAGGGGATCCTCGGCGTCGGCCCATGAGCGAAACACGGAGGGCAACGGTACGCGAAGCACAAAACTTGTTTGCATATCTGCGAGCGCGACGGGGGAGCGGGCCGTCAGGGGGACTTAGGACGGGACCGCTCCTCAGGGAAGCAGGGCGGTCCTAATGGGGCGCATTTTAAATAGAGGCAGTCGCGGGCGATGAGCGCAAAAACCGCCGTTTAGCACGGCCGGGGGAAATTCCTGCAACCAGTGGGGAAATCTGAGAACCGGGGGGAAAAAAGCTCTTAATCTGGGAGAAGATTTTCGCAAATACTCTGCGTGAAATGGACCGCCGAAGCACAGCCGGACCATGCGATGGGTGGGGGAGTGGGTACAAAGGGGCGAAAAACTTCCACGATGGGTAATGTTGGCGAGGGAGGGGGAAACAGATTGTCCGTTCTGCAGGAACTACCGATTTCCAGTCTTTAAACGAGATTGAGCTGGAGCAACCTAAAAGGCAGCTCTTGGAAATCGTCTTTAAGGGGGGACGCCGAAAGATATTGCCTATATTGGCAGTTGCAAATTGGGGTGTCTCTGGGGTCAAGAGGAAAATAAGGCGATTACCGGAGGTTAAATCTAAAAACTTGAAGTTCCGCCGCCTTGCTGTAACCCTGGTGTGGTCGGGGCTCATTTGGGTCAGGATAAAAGGGGGATTGGGGGGCAAAACGCCAGGGGGGGGGCGAAAGGTAGCCGTGGACGCTTCAAAGAGAGAGCTTAGAACGGGGGCAATGCACGCGTACTAAAGGGGCTCAATCCCGAGGGGGTGTGAGAGAAAAAGATGGCCTTCTGTGAAGGTCACGCCGAAAGAGCTTTTCCCGACAGAAAAGGCCGGAGAGGAGTCACGGTCAAAAAGGCGCTCGACCAGGAAGCGAACTCGCGGTTAAGCGAAGCGAGTGTAGAAATTCCTCTGGCCACCAATTGGGATATCTCTATCCAAAAAAAAAGGGGGGTTACCTAGTCTATATATCAAGTTTTCGGGCCAGAAAATTAACGATGCGGCTGTAAACACAGAAAAGAGGGGAAAACGCCGGGCTGGGTACCTTTTGAAGCGGAAAGGAGCTTTTCCGGGAAGCAAACCAGGGTCCGGCGAAGACAGTATCGGAGGGGGGTCTTCATGAGCAGAAAGCAAGAAAAAGGTCGCCCGCCCCGAGGAAAACGGACTCGTGAAAAAAAGCATGTCTGGGGAGAACAAATGAGGGAGAAATGGGTCCTGGGCGGGGGACACAAAAGTTCTGAGAACCAGAAGGATCCAAGGGGTTCGGCCCAGCAGAAGGCGAAGACCGTGCGGTTCTAAGGTGAACCGGGAATTAAGTGGCTGGAATGAACCTTCCCGAACGAACTTCCTCACCAAGGACGGCCTAATGCGCTCATCAAGGCGCGCGAAGACGACCGCGCTGCCAGGGTCGGGGCAAAGTCTACTACGTTTCCGGCAAGGGCCGGACCTGGAAGGGGCCCGACAACGAAAAATCCCCGAAGGAGGAGGGGGACGCAAGTTATCGCAGAAAAGGCTGTGGGGGGAGAAGTGAAACATTTCTATCCGCCAAGAAAAACATAAAGAGGGCTAGGTGCTTAGCGGCGCGGACAGCAGACTCGCGACCGAAGAAGGGAAGCGCGGGTGGGGGGACTCTCGAATCAACGGGCATAAAGTAAGGCGCAGCACACCAAGGCGGGGGGGGGACCGCGATGAAGCCAGCGAAAAATAAGGGAAACAGGGCATTACTTCTGGACCGGCGAACGGCGCAGATAGGGAATTCTGGTAATAGTGAATTACCTTCCTGCCTGTCGGACGCGAAGGGGAAGAGGAGAAGCCAAAAGCTGGGACGAACCTGACCCCGTGCGGCAAAAGCCGAAAGCCGAGGAAACGTGTGCGCCTACATGAGCAAGGGGGACGAACCGCGGGAGTACATGAGTGGGGAGTCACGCGTGTCGACGAGGCCCGCCGAGGCCACCCATTCCGAACGAAGTCCTAGCAGGCCTTGCGAACGGCGCGAAACGCGGAACCGAGGGGGAAGACTGCGAGCTCGAAGGAGGACCAGCTCGGTGGCGGTCAGAAGGGCGCGGGCGAACCGGGGTGGCGTTTTAAGCGGGGGGGGTCTCCCAATTGAAGGCGGCCGCGGGCGCTTGCCCGGCCAGGAAAGGTACCGCAGAAGGATGGAAACGACCTGCCGTTCGGAAGGATGAAACTGCAAACGGATTTTATAGAGAGGAGTGATAAGTCCTCAATCGGAGATCGCTCGGGAAAAAACGCGGCCGGCGGGGGAAGGGCCGGGACAAGGGGGCAAGAGGGGTAAAGGGCGGGGGAGGAGAAAAGGTGATCGAAAGGGGGAAGTCCTTTGTCCTAAGAGCCCTACCGCCAGGAAAAAAAGTCGCAGTGCCGCGAATTTCAGCGGCATGAATAAAGAAGGTCGTCGAAAATCTGTCTACACCTTCAAAAAGTAAACCAAATTGCAGCGGGGGGGGAACATGCGAGCCCAGCCATCCCACCGTCTTCAGTTAAAGAAAAAATGAGACTTCGCCGCCAACTACGGGTCCCTTTTCGCCAAGTTACTGAAACCTTCCTCCGAGACGAAGGCAACTGGAGCATACTGCAAGAGGTCCAAGCAGGTCTTCTGATCGCAAAGAATAAACTGCGTGCGCGTGAAAAACTAAAATCTCACCTTTTGACAAGGAAAATGCCTTCCTCTAACTCCAAGGGCATGGCCGGAAAACCGAGCGGGTA
>Ga0179593_1624293_pt1 | contig 11981 bp, 11 predicted proteins | sample CZODoug2_1_08_16_FD_185931 | JGI IMG/M metagenome (GOLD analysis project Ga0179593, IMG submission 185931) | Vadose zone soil fungal communities from Angelo Coast Range Reserve, California, USA - CZODoug2_1_08_16fungal (PacBio error correction) | ecosystem: Environmental > Terrestrial > Soil >...
ACCGGCGAAAGCAGAAACGTGACGGGGAAAGCCTCAAACGACGCCGAAGAAAAAGGGGGGGGGGGGAGTTGAAGCTGGCGACCGAGGCACGCTCTAACAGGGGATTCAAGCGACGTTCCGTTTTCGGGGAGCGCACTACCGCAGCGGAAGCGAGAGAGAGCGAGCCGGGGTGACCGAAGGCGGGCAACCAAGCAAAAGGTAGATAAGAGAGACGCCCCCGACGTACGGCCGGGCCGGCGTATACTCGGCCTTCAACGGGACCCAGAAAACAGAAAAGGTGGCGACGCAGGCTAAAGGCTCTACGTACAGGGAGAAGAGAGGAAAAAGGCCCTCAAAGGGGAAAGGAGAATGATTCTCTGCGAAACGAGAACGCGCTCCCGAACCTTACGATTTATCCCAAGGGAGACGATGTTTATTCTTGTCAGAGCAGGAGGTCGCTCAATGGATCTCAGGTGTTTCTGACGGTGTCGACCGGGAGGGGGTAAGAAAAAGAGAAGATCGTGTTTGATCCATTCTAGAGGTCGCCATGGCGAACGCGGTCTCTCAGACCAGAACGTTCTTGAAGAACTTGCGGGCACGGCTGACCACATGGCTTAAAAAAAGAAAAAGGAAACCAAACTGAAACACTCGGCCGGCGGTCGTTGTTGAGAGCACGTTGAGTTCGGAAGGAAGCGGCGGGGGCCGGAGGAGGGGTCAGAGGGAAAAAGTGGCGTAGAAGAGAGGTGCCTGCGGCGGAAGCTAGACGCTGTAGGACAGAGAAAGGGGAAGAGCAGTGGGTCGTTTGGATAGGGGTCCTGACGGAAGAGAACTGCAGCCGCAATTCCAGCTGAAAGGAGGTGGAAAAAGGCGCCGGGGTGTGCTAGGGACACAGGAATTTTTGCGATTGGTTCTGGGGTAGAGCGGAGAGCTCTGGCATCAACACTTCCGTTTTAGAAAGAACGGTCAGCGCGGCAGGGGAGTGAACATTCGCTTCTGCGGGAGAAAAAAGGGGGGGTAGTAAGAAGAGGGTCCCAATCTCGGTCAAAAGAGCCGGTCTACCCCTTTCGCCCCCGCCGAAACCTGAGAACAAAAAAAAAAAAAACCAAGAAGGGTCAAGGTAAAAAGCGGGCTGTTTTTGTCATGGAAGACAAAAAAAAACCTGTCGGGACAGGGGAGGAAAAAAAAAGGGAAAGCGCGCCCCCTGTAGCCGCGGTTCTGAAGCGGCAAAAAAGCTCGCACGGATTACCCAAGGGGCAAATCATCATTCAACCAGAGGGGCTCAAAGAAGGGCCCCCCACGGAAGGGAAAAGCACAAAAAAAGGGAAAAACATGGCGCGCGAACGTCCGTAAACTACTACTAACACTGGGAAAAAACGACACCAACATGTTACTTTGCCCCCGTGTGGGAATCGTGTGTCAGGGGGGGGGAAAAGCCTTGCCTACGAGCGGCGGTGGGGTGGCTTGCGTCTGCAGAGACCTTCGTCCTAAAAACAGCACTTCTTTTGCCGAAGGGGAAACCGTGCCGTCGGGGAGCCCCTAAGGCAAAAGGAAAAAAGCTGCAAAAGAAGAAAAGGGCTTCCGGGGCTCCCGAGAGCACTCGGCTCCCAACGAAAACTCTTGCCACAAGAAAGACGTTCAATGGAAGTCAAACCGAGGCCGCCCGAATCGGTAAAAAGTGGCGGGACGGCCTCCACCGGGGACAGAATTACGGAAGCCGGCCCGCGCGCGAAGGAAAAAGGACGACTAAAGAAAAAAAAAAGGGGTTCCCCAACGAGCAAAAAAAAATCGACGCCGCGGAAACAGCCAAGGCCCTGGCTCTTGTTCCAAAAAAAAGGGGACGTGAGAGGGGGAGTGAAGAAAGGGCGAAGCAGGAATCGATCGGGGAAAAAAATCGTCCAAGAAGGAAAAAAAAGGCCGCCCGAAAAAGGCGGCGAAAAAAACGCCGCGCCCCGTGGGCGGGATGGGCCGCTAAAAAAGGGGCGGGGGACCACGAATCGTCGCAAAAGGGGGGGTTACAACCGTTCAAAAACCGTCCTCTCAAGGGCCCACGAAAAAAAAAAAAGGACCGAGCGGGGGAGGGAAAAGGTCGCCCGACGGGGAGGGGGACGAAGTGTCCCAAAAGCCATCGCGCGACAATCGTCTCCCTCCGGGCAAAAGAAGAAGAGGAAGCGAATGGTCCCGCAAACGCCAACGGGAACCGCGTGAGAAGAAAAGAAAGGCAAGCAAAACAGGCTAGCCCCCACTGGAAAACGTCGTCCCAACTATAACAAAGAGAACAGAGGCAAAACGAAACTCTAAGTACGACGCAGAAAAGAAGACGACGAAGAGGGAAAAAAAAAAAAAAAACGCCGATCGAGCGCGTTTCCCAAAGAAACCACTATACTCATCTCAGGAAAGGGGGACCTGGTAACAATCGTGGTCGGGCCCACAGGCCCGATTGCTAAAACCCAGAAAAACCGCGAGCTCGCTAAAAAACCGCTCTCTCCAGAAAAACGCTACCCAAAAAAAGGAAAAAATTGAAGTCGACAGAGAGGTTTGGGAACTATCGGGAAATGAAGAGCTTTGACAAGAGAGTTCGAGCCGCTCCGGTGAAACGTCCCCCATTAAAAGAGAAGTGCGTAAAAAAGGGCAAGGCCGAATAACGAAAAAATGAAAAAAATCTGAAGCGAAAAAGCGCGTTGAATGGCGCAGGATTCATCAAGCAGGAAGCGCTTATCTAGAAGACCACAAAACAAAAATTAGGAAAAAGGAAAGCAGTAAACTTAAAAGGGTGAAAGCAGCGGCCCTCCCAACGAGCTCCGCGCTCGGGAGGGGTAAGAACACATTCCTGTGGAGGACCCTACTGGAAAATTCCAGGGAAGGGCTACTCCCTTTCACGAGAATCCAAATGACCGTGGGGTCACCCAGCGCAAAGCATGGAAAAAACCCGAGAGCCCGCTGTCGAAAAAAAGAAACTCCAGAAAAAAAAGAAAAAACGCTCCAGGAAAAAAGAAGCGGGGTGGGGAAAGTCTTTCGGTGCCGACCCTTTGGCCGGGAACCGGGGACCCTGTAGAACAGGCGCTCGAGCCCCCAGAGAAAAAAGAGGATAACGTGGGGAGAGGTCGGCCGGCGGGAGGTTTTCGTTGGGGGGGAGGCGCCGCTCCAAAAGGCGTACGATGAGGTCCTCGGTGGGGACGGACGCGCTCGAAATAGGCGGGGCCCCTCTGAGGCCCGCAGGGAAAAAAGGAAACACGTCAGCAAGGGTACGCGGGCGGGGTGAGGAGAGGGAGGAAAGAGGGGACGACGAAGCCGGGGGGGCCGCCCCGCGGGCTTTCGCCTTCTCCTGTGACCGGCCTTCCCCGCAAAAAGGGGCGGCCCCATGAACCAGGATAACTAAAAAGGAAGGCGGCAAAAAAAAAAAACTCTCCCCACCGGGCCTAAAAATCCCGGCGAAGGGGGGTTTTGTCTGTGACAACCCACTCAAAAAACCAACGGGGGCGGAACATCCGAAAAAAAGCTGAGGGGAAAAAAGCGTCTGGCCAAGAGGCGAAAAAAGGGAACGTCATCAACGGCCGCCGGCCTCCAGTGTCTCCCCAGGGACCGTCCCGGAAAAAGGACCCAGGCCCAAAAAGGAAGCTCTGCGGGTAAAAAAAAAAAAGGAAAAAAAAAGGCTGGAGAAAAAAGACGACCGCAGCCCCAAGATCCGAATCCGCTGAAAAAAAAAAAACGGAGAAAGCCAAAAATCCGAACGAACCGTCTAGAGGGGGGGAAGGCTGTTAAGGAAAAAGGAAGAGGAAAAAAAGGTGGACAAAGGGGGATCGACCGAGCTTTCGTTCAGGGGAACTTCTGCGTCGCCTCAAAAAAAGCCCCTCGCGGGCAAAGAAAGGAACCGCACTAGAGAGCGAGGACGCCCAAACAAAGACCGTCCGCCGGGGGCTCCAGGGGGGAGGGACATGCAGTCGCGCGGAAATGAAAAAGGATCGCGCCGTGAAAACCGCGGGGTCGTCTCGCGAAAGAAGGGGGGGCTCCTCGCGGAAGAAAAAAAAGGAAAAAAAAAAAAAACTGAACGAGTCGCCACGTTCAGAGGGAACTCGCAACGGCCGTGAAAAAAGGGGTGGCGCCTCGCTCTTTTTTGAAAACGCCGGCGTCAAAGGTGCGCGCCGCAAAAAAAGAAAAAAAGGAGCCTTCGCGAAGCCTTACAAGAGAGCTGCCCGAAGAAAAAAAAGAAAGAACAGGCAGGGGGGGGGGGTTGAGAGCGTCGTCCGTTCACCCTTCGCGGAATCGCTCTTTGGGGGGAACAAAAACTTTCGTGGACGACCGCTTTGGGGAAAAAGGTCGCAGAGGGGGGAAATCGCGGGCAGCAAGGGGGTCATCGTCCCGCAAAAAACGCGTCCTCTCTAACAGACTCAAAAAAACCTGTCGCTCTCCTTGAAAAAAAAAAAAGACCAAACGAACAGTGGTTGGAGAGGAAAACAAAGCCCGCATTGGGCCTCGTGCTGGGGGTGAGGAAAATTTTCACCCTTTCTTGGCGGCAGAACCGGGGTCAAAACGGCCACCCGCGCTTTGGGGAAGAGCGGGACTCTACCAACTGGAAAAAAAAAGCACAAAGGGTCGAAGAAAGGGTGGGACGCGAAATGTCCAAGAAGGGGGAAGAGAAATTTTTTCTCCCCGCCAAAAGGCAAAAAACCCCCCGAAACAATGCAGACCCGGGTTTGCCTACAAACAACCGGGCCGCCTGTGAAGGAAAAAAAGAATTCACGCGGTTTACGTTCGGTGCAGTGGGAAGACCCATGATTCCCCCAAAGATCAACGCGCTCAGAAAAAAGGGAATTCTGGGATGGTCGGCCCCCAAAAACAGAGGAAACTCTATTGAAAAAGAAAAAAAAAGAACCCCTTCCCGATTCGGAGCCACCCAACCTGGAAAACTGCGCAAAGCACACAGCTAAACAAAAAAAGGAAACGCAAAAGCCGCAACAAAAGGGGCGAAGCAGGGAGAAAAAGGAGCCCCGCAGAAAAGGGGAGGGGTTTTTTGGAACCGGGGGGGAATGGTTTTTACGCCTGGGTGGAGCCGTGTGAAAAGCCGGAAAAGGTAACCTAGACGAAAACCGTTTGATGGGAGCGGGAGAAAAAGTTTTTGCAAGAAAGGGGGAGACCTCCTCGCTGGAAAAAAGACCCGTAGAAGCTGGGGTCTTCCCCACCGCGTCTCACCCGCAGAGCAAAAAAACCAACTTTTTGGAGACCATCGGACGCCGACCTCCAAAAAAAAAGACCCTACAGAAAAGAGGGGGGAAAACGCCGTGGGGGGGGGGACGGAACACTTTGCCTTATCTTGGGGTCGGGAAAGCGCTTTGCGGAAGAGGAGATCTGTACGAAAGGGTGGGGCAGGGGAGGGCCAGGGGGTACGGGGAAAGGCCGGTGAGGGAGGGAGGAAGCTAGCCGGTCCCCCAGCCCAATTTAAAAAACCGGTGGTAAGGGGGTCCCCGTGAAGGAAGGATGGTATTCGATGACAAAAAAAAAAAGGCAAACCGGGTCAGACCTCCCTGCTTTCAAAAAAAAAAAAAAGGCGCAAGGACCAAGAAAGGAAGGGGGGGTGTGCCCGAGGGGTTCTGTCACCAAAAGGCAAAGTGACTTTCGCGGTTTCACGGAGAGGCTCCTGATGCGTGAGGGGGCAAGAAAAGGGGAAAACGAAATTCAAACCCCGCAACCGCAACGTCCGCAAAGGGGGCGTGGGGAAAAAAAGGGGAGGCCATCTTCAAAGGCGAAACTAACCCACGGGTTTCGGCGCGGTCACACGTTCCGTGGCGTGAACGGGACGTGGAAACTTGCCCGAGAAAGGAAGACTGGGACAACAACACAAGGAGGGGGAGAGAGAAATTACAAGGGCTGAGAAGGAAAAAAAGCTCAAACCAGAAAAGGAAAAGGGGGCGGCCGACGCCGGGCAAAGAAAGGTGAGTTTTTTCGAAAATAAGCTGGCGGACGAAAAACACGGGAGCGTACTGGATTCAAGGAACGGGTGGGGTTCGGAAAGCTCACGGAAACAGAACGCAAAGAGAAAAAAAAAAGAACCGGAAAAAAAAAACGCGAGGAGGCGGTGGTGGACCGACAATAAAAAAACCAACGTCTGCAAAATCCTGGGGAAAAGGACCTCTATGGAACCGCGAAAAAAACCCGACCGGGCAGGGCCAAAAATGGCCCGGAGAAATACTCGGAAAAAAAAAAACGTTGGAACAGAAAAAAAACGTGTTTTCAATGTGGGGGGGCCAAAAAAAAACACGGCCCGGGACCGCTCCGAAGACTCTTCGGCGTGAAGGCAAAAGCAAAAAAAAAAAAGAAAAAAAACCAAAACCATCACTGCAAAAACCGGTCCCTAACAAAGAAGAAAACGAAGAGGAAAAGCTTTCCCTCAACCGAACCAGGAAACGGGCAAGGGGGCTGCCCCACCTCTGCTTAGGGGGAAGTGTCCTTGTCTAGGGGGGGGAAAAAAAAAAAACCGCGTATCCGGACGGCGAGGGTCAGAAAAGCGACGGGAAGGCTCGCGCAGAAGCGGCGGCTATCTTGTGTTAATTCTGAACGCTAGAAGGAAAACCACAATGTTTCGGGAAAGCGTTCCAACCGCCGAATCAAAAAAGAAAGTCCCTGGAGGGGGAAGGGCGGCGGCAAAAAACGGCGAAAAACCTTGCCCGTAAAACAAGCCACAAAACGGGAAAACAACTCTTCCTTCTTAGGGCGTTGTGGGTGGAGAGAAAGTTTGCCCGTTGGGAAGCTTTCAACCCTTTGGTGTGCCCGGACAAAAACCCCTTGTTTCCTTATTAAGGGGAAAAAAATCTGGAAAGTCATTAATCAGGTCCTCAAATTCCCGAAGGAAACTGAGTTAAAAGCGAGAAAAAAAACTCTTTGTGAAAAAAACCGGCCCGAATCCAAGGGGAACTTCTCTCAGATGAGAGTGGGGAAAAAGCGCTGTGTTGGGTTATCAAAAAAAGGGGGGTTGGAACCCTCCTTGAACCATCAACTCACATGGGGGATTCTGGGCACAGAAAAACAAAAAAAAAAAAAAGAAGTCCAGGTGTAAAAGGTTTGTAAAGCTAAGGACAACAACAAGGTTGACTGTAAGGTCACGGGGTGGCCAGCCCCGGCCGAAAAGCTGGCGGAACGTCGTTTGATCCGGAAGGAAAAGCGCCTCGTAAAAACTTACAAACCAGGAAAGATGAGAAAAGGTAAAAACGGAAGGTTTGGGGGGAAGGGAGGTTCCCCAAAAAAGGGGGACGTGTTTGTTGTCGACCCAAAATCTCCTCTCCAAGAAAGCCCCTGAATAAAACAAAGGCGCGGGTCCTTTTAAAAAAAAAAAACAGGGCAATTTTGGTTTTGTGTCATGCCACAGAAAAAAAACAAGCCCGAAAAGGGAAACGAACGGAGGGCGAACCCGGGAGGGCCGGAAGCGGTTCCGAGCCAGCAAGGCAGATTTACAACTGGGGCAAAAAGCTTCGAAAAAAACGAAGGAAACCCCGCGGCCCCAAAAAAGCGGTCTTCCACGGAAGAAAAGAAGCGACCAACCCGCCAGGAAAAGTACCCCCCCGGGGCCCTGTAAAGAAAACCCCGGTTTTTCCTTCCGGTCGTCCGTAGGCGACTGCCTGAAGAACAAAAAAAAAAATTGGGTCGGGCTAAGCACTTGACGGGGCAAAGGAGCCTAAGGGAAGAGGAGGCCGAAACGTCCAGGGGACAGTCTGTGCCGGAGCACTATTGGACCTCTACGGACGTAAGAGCAAGCCGCGAAATCAAAAACCCTATGGGATCACAAACGCCGGGCAAAAAAGAAGCCCAAAAAGCTCGAAAATCCCCTGAACCAGCTCCTCGGAACAGGAAGGCCGCCGAGGAAGAACGGCCACTTCGGGGCCGAGTTTTCTGAAGGGGGAGGCCCGCCGATCTCCTCCTAGAAGCTCTAAAAATTCAAAAAGAGAGTCCTAGTCGGAAAGAAACTTCGTCCAAAAGAAGCCCACGTGGGCAAAACTCGAAGGAGAGCCCCGGAAGAAAACATCCCCAGGCCCCCCCCCTTAAAAAGGAGACTTGAGGAAGAGGAGGAAAAAAAATGGAGGGACGTGGGATTAAGGCAATCTTGTCTTATGACGTTTGGCTGCGTTCTTCCAGGGCCCAATCTGAGCCGGAAAGAGCCGCAAAGAACCAGCCCTAATCGCCCGTTAAAGGTCCAGGGAGGACGAAGAAGGAGACCCAAACGAGCCGGGCGCTCTTTTAAAGGAAGAAACCCTCGAGAGATTGCTCCGGAAAAAAAAAAAAAGGCACAAAACTATCACTGCACAAGGGGGGACGGGACCGACTTCCGTCGACAAGAAAGTGGTTTTTTTTTCCAAACCTTACAATCGCTCTCCGGTCTTCTAGAAGAAAACGTTTCGGGCTGAACTAGACTAGTAACCAAAGGGGAAAACTCCTCGTCCAACTCTAACTCCCCTCGACCTCCCCGAAAACGTCTTAATTACGGAAGAACCCCGGTAGGTATCCCCCAAAAGTACGTCCACTGGGTTAACAAAAGAACTGAATAATAATCGAAACCCCTCGTTCTAACGGCCTGGACCTCTTTACGAACAAGGACGACTCCCTAGAAAGGAAAAAAAGAGGACCAACAGCCTAGACCCTAAAATCTCCTGGCTCTATTTATGCAGACTCTTCACTCAAAAGCCCCTTCCCCCGGATACTAGCACAAGGCCCTATTTTGGGGGGGTCTACAATCAAAGAAAAAGCCTCCGATCCCCTCCCAGAAACGAAAAAGGAAAAAAACACCAACCACTTCTTTAACCCAAGAAAAAGGTGCCCACAGCTTAGGGGAGAGTTCGTTAAACTAGCGGGAGACTAGTGGGGGCTAAGGCTGCCTCTCTTAAAAAATGCCAAGCCACAAAAAAAAAGGACGCTACGGGGAAACTTCCAAGGATATAGCCATAAGAGAAGACGGCCTGTAAGCAACCCAAAAAGAGAATCACTCGAAGACAAAAAATTTCCCCTCCTCGGAAAAAAAAACCTTCGGGGCGCCTGGCCTTCCAGAGGCGGGAAGGCTTTATCAATCACACACAACAAGAAAGGAAGGAGGAAGACAAGGGAGCGCAGACACAGTTGCCGTGAAGCAAGCGCCATCCACGCGCTCAGGGAAAAAAAGGAAGGGAGGGGAAAAGGGGGGGTGGATTCCTCTGGAAAAAGTCCCCCTTCTAAACTCCTTGAAAACTGCGCGTCCATGACGTTTCAAAAAAACACGAGAAAAGAGGGTCCAAAGACAACATCGTCCAGAAAAAGGAGGACAACCTCGTCCGACAGAGCTTGTTTGGAGGGGAGGTCCCTCCCGTTTAAGAGCGCCTTCTTGGAGATCAAAAGGGGTGACTCACGAGGGAGCCCGACGTGGGGGACGGGGAAAAAGGGGGTCGTCGAGGGCAAGAGGAGTGGGAAACGCGGCGGCTCCGAGGAGGCTGTTCCGAACGTCCCCCCCCCCCAAGGGTCGGGACTGCCCGAGGGGACGGAAGGCACTCCCGGCGCGTGGCCAAGGGGGGCGAGAGTTCAAAAGGGAGAAGTTCCGCGTCCAAATCGTGTGACGAAAACTAGGTGGTTCTTTTCGTCAAAAGGGGGCCTTCGCCCCTTCGGAGCGGCAGGAACCGGGCACCGTTCCAACGCTGGGAACCGGAAAGGAAAGAGCCTCTGGCGCCTGAAAACGCGCCCTGAGCCGTAAACTCCCGCGAAAAGGACGGTGGGTCAATCTTTCTCCGCAAAAGGGAGAAAACTTCTTTCAAATCAGGACCCGTTGAACCGAAAAGCGCGTCGGGGAGAACCGCGCGGGATCGTGGTCCCCAAAAAGTCCGCGTCCCCAAGGCAGACGGACAACGGGCGCCACAACTAAAAAGGAAAAACGAAAAAAAAAAACGGGGACGGGGAGCCTTTTTCAGCTGAAAGGAGCCCCCGAAAAAATCCGCGGTCGAAAGGATTTCCGCCACGCTCCTCCGACAAGAGGACCCTCTGGACCTGGCTGGGTGCGGAGGGAAAAAAGATGTGCAAACAAAACGGGGTGGGAGACTGCTCGTAAAGTCTCCGCACTAGAAAGAGGGAGAGGGCTAAAGATCGGCCGCCGCCACCTGCGGCCCGCAGGGACCGTTTTCTTCAGCCGGGGCGGCAAAAAAAAGAGAAAAAAAAAAGGCGGGGGGGATCACGCGCAAAAGGGAAAAAAGCTCGCGGAAAAAAAAGAGACTCGCTCCAAGCGCCGCAGATGTCGGCTCTTCGCCCGTCGGAACAAGCGGGCTCGCCCCGAAAAAGGGACGTTTTTTCGGAAAAAAAAAAAAAGACTGAGCAGCGCCGTAGTCCCCCCAGGAATACCACTCTCGCGAAGAAGAGGAGACTACAACCGGAAGCGCCGAAACCCCGTTGACCGTTAAAACAGGGTTTGGGTCACTCGAGTCCCGTCCAAAAGGAAAAAAAAAAAAGAAGACGCCGGCCGGACAACTCGCGGCGGGGCTGGGAAAAAAGCTGGGTAAACAAAGAGCAGGGACTCGGTTTTTGCCTCGCGAGGGGGGGGCACAAACGCCCTTTGGTTTCGGCGTCGCTGCGCGGAAAAAAGAAACCCGTCCCGCCTCCACAACAAAAAACGCAAAAAAGAACCGTCCAGTGGCCCCGACAGGGGGGGGAAGGGGGGGGGGGAAGCCCTCTGGGAAGAAAAGAAACCGCCGCCGGGGACTGTGGGGGTTTTTTTGGGGGGGCTGTTCAGCCCGGGAGGTCTGAGCGGCGAAAAATCCGAAAGGACCGACCGACTTTGGGAAGCGAAAAGGAAGAAACCCAACTTAGAGAACCCGAAGAGCGGAAAGGGGGGTACCTCGCTTGGGGGGACTAAGTCAACGAACTGGAAAGGGAGCCGCCTCTCCACCCCCTAAAGAAAACGGACCGGGGGCACAAAGAAAAAGAGACAAACCCGGGGTCACCCGCCCAGGAAGCCTGATTGGACCGTGAAAGTCAGAGGGGAAACCAGTTCAAATCCCCAAAAAAAAACAATTAACACAAACGAAAAATTCCTGAGAGGAAAAACGGTCCAACACGAGACGAGCTAGTTGGTTTACACCCGCCGCCCCCCCTTCGGATAGGGGCAACTGGTAACTAACCAATAATTGCCCAAAAAAAAAGAAAAGACCGTACGCCGCGCCGGAAAAGAGGGTAACGGAGAGAAACCGCCGCCGAGAGTTTTTTTTTTCCGTTTGGGGGGTTTGTTTTTTACGGAAACCCTCGGTGGGGGGGTGAGCCGTGACCCGAGGAAGTGGACCAAAAAAAAAAAACACCGTTCTGGGGAAGGGAAAGCGGTTTCAAAAAACATGGGCCGTACCGGGACGGAAAGAATAACAAAATTCAACGGGCTAGGGTCTTTTCCACAAAAAAAAAAAACGGGCGAAAACGAAAAAAGGACACCTTGGGCAACCCTAGAAAACTCCGCGCCGAAAAAAAAAAACCCGAACCTCCCACCCGAAACGTGGTGGGAGGGAAAATTTTGCCCGGGTGGGTTACGGAGCAACGCGGGGAGGAGGGGGAAAGGAGAAGGGGGGAAAGGGGGGGGAGGGGCCTTTGGTAACGGAACACGCCTCCCCGAACAGCCAAAAATCCGCCGTCCCCAAAGACTTCCGTCGCCCAACAAGGGGAAGTGTAGGAGAAGGGTACCCCGTGAAAGGCCCGAGGAGCAAAAAAAGGGGGGGAAGCGGTCGGGGAGGATCACATCGCCGTCGGGAGAAAAGGACCCATGCATTGGCAAAAAAGCCGTGCACCCCGCCTTGGTCGGGAAAAAAGGCTCGCTCGAAGAAAAGGGAAAAAGAACTGAAAAAAAAAAACGAAATGCTGACCCGTCGGACGTTCCGAAAGGGGAAAAGCCAAACTGAAAAGGCAAAAAAAAGGAAGAGCGTGGCAGGGTTCGGGGGCCAAGCTTTCCACTCGAACTCCCACGGGAAAACGTTCTCCCGCACGGGGGGGAGGGAGCTTTGCCGTAAAAGGGGAAAAACCCGTTA
>Ga0179593_1692090_pt1 | contig 11981 bp, 17 predicted proteins | sample CZODoug2_1_08_16_FD_185931 | JGI IMG/M metagenome (GOLD analysis project Ga0179593, IMG submission 185931) | Vadose zone soil fungal communities from Angelo Coast Range Reserve, California, USA - CZODoug2_1_08_16fungal (PacBio error correction) | ecosystem: Environmental > Terrestrial > Soil >...
TCTCTTTAGAAGAAAAAAGTGACACTGCACCGGGGAGTAGGGGTCACAAGGGGGCAAAAAGGAAGGACGTCTAAAAGAAAAAGGAAAAAAATTTCGGGAAGAAAGAAATCCAAGGAGAGAGGGAGCCTAAGTCTGCACTCAGACCCTTCCAGGCGTTATAGAATTGAAAAACTACAAAACGGTTTATCTCGAAAAGCTCATCGGTAACTCCACGGGGGAAAAATCCCGTCGCTAAGGCTGAATTAAGCCAAAAAGGGGATAGGGGTGGAGGATCCTCTCTCGTGTGATTCACGGAAAGGCTGCTAACGCAAAAAAAAGGATAATCAAAGGTCGGTGTGTCATCAAAAGGACCCAGAAGGGAAAACAAAACGGGGGTACGTGGAGTCATCTAAAAAGAAACACTACGACTCCTGTACGGAAACAAAGAAAGTGAAAACCCGGGAGGCCGGCAGGAGCACCGGGGAAAAGAGGGTCTCGGGAGGAAAAATTTCTCCGGGGGAGGAAAGATGGGATATTCTCACCTTCTCTGTCACGCAGGTAGGGAATAAGAAAGAACCTACTTTGCTTCTCTGGGGAAAAATCTCCGGGGAAAAGAGACTTTTTAGTAATCGGAAAGAAAAGAAAGGGAGGTGCCTCATTTTCGGCTAGCGCTTAAGCACTCGGTAGCCTCTAGGGAAAGGAAGGGGGGGGGACTCGGAGAAAAAGCCGTTGCTGGGAGAAAAATGCAGGAATCTCGGTGCAAAATTTTTTTAGTAGGAAGTGTCCTGACAAGTGTGCTGTAACATCTGAGAGGGGAGAAAAAAGTTGGAAAAGGAGGGAAAATGGTCCTCGAAGGATCGGGGAAGTCGGGAAGAGAGAGAAGGAATCCGGGCGTATTCAAGAAGGAGATAAAAGAAAAAGGGCTCCTCTTTCGGCGTATTAAGATAAAAAAGAGACTAGTATTAGAGGAAGCGAAAGCGTCTAGAAGAAGGGATCGGAGGGATTCTTTTAAGCATGAGAGGGGAACTGCGCTGACGCTACAAAATAGAAAAAATCCTAAGCCAAAGATTGGAAGGGACTAAGGGCTAAGTAGCCTTTCGTTAAAAAAAAGGGAACTCTCCTATCTCGCGCCACTCAGTCGAGAAGGGGGGGAGGGGAGCTCGGGCGCTCGGTCTTGGATTAAGAGGGAAGCGATCCGTGCTCGTAAATAGGAAAACAAGGATCACGAACATGCCAGAGGAATCGGTTGGGTAGCTTAACTGGAGAAATCACAAAAGCCTCCCGGGATAAATGAAGGAGGGAAAAATAATGGAGAAAGCGCTCGAAGGCGTAGTTGAGAGGGGGAAGCAAGCGGGGAAGTTCCGTCGTAAGCGGAGAGGCCAGAGGAGGGGAGGGGGAAAGGGAGGAGTCGCCGGGGGGATAGGCAAAATTGGGCGAAAAAGAAAGAAGGGGGGGTCCCAATCAAAGAAACTTATGATTGAGGAAAAGAGAAGAGGGGGGAATCTCGAGCGAGCCAAAGATTCTAGGCAGGAAAAGAACAGGGGGGGAAACACCGCTTAAAAAATGCTCGCGCGAGGGCCGCAGACGATCAGAGAAAGAAAAACTCTTGTAAAGAAAGGTCCAGCCGGCCGAGCGGCGCGCTCACATAAGAGAAATGCGAACGCTAAAGGCGGAGGGGAGACCAATTCAATAGCCCCCCGGAGCGATCAGCTTTGGGGGCAAAAAAAAAAGAGGGAGGGGAAGCGCTTGGACTGAAGGGAAGGAGAGGGCTTAGATTCGACCTGGAAAAGAGCTCATCCTTATTTCAAACTCAAGGGAGCTAAAAAGAAAAGATAGGTTAGATGGAGAAAATTCAGGTGTCATCAGATTCGCTAAGGAGAAAACTCGCCCGCTATCACTATCTGCCGGCTGTGGGGGAAAGGATCAGAGGGAGGAAAAAAAAAATCTGCAGAAACCACTTCCAAAACTCCACGGAAAACCGCTCAGTGAGGAAGGGAACATCGATGAGCAGTTCAAGGGAAAGGGAATAGTGGACCTTCACGATGCCGACCTGAAAGATAGAGGGAAGACGTTCAGAAAGGGGAGGGGGGAAGATCACGAAAGAAACCTGGAACAAAGATGACACGAAAGGGGGGCAAAATGCCCTGAAAGAAAATCATCTGCTTTAACCGTCACGGACAAAGGCGGGGAAAGGGGGGAAAAAGGTCGCAAAAAAAGCACACGCGATCGGAAACAAAGATCCTCGCCAAAGGTAACTCGACAATATAAGGAAAAGACACCGGGAAGGAGCAAAAAGGAAAAAAAAGGAAAAGACATTCGAAGAAGAAAATCTTGGAGAAAAACCCTGCGGAAGCCTGATGAAAGAAGGAAAAGGTATTAGCCAAAAACCAAAGCAGGAATTACTCGTCGAAGGGGGAACTATCCCGGAGGAGAACCAGACGAGAAGGGGGCTCAAAAGAATGTGCCAGGGAGGTCCCGGGAGAAGAGGGGGGGTCGGACAGACTTCGTCAGGGGGGTCTTCTTTCCTACACTGGAGAAAGGTTTAGGAAAGGGGGAGCGAAAGGAGGCCCCGCCGCGAATCTTGATAAACTACCTTGGCTCTTGAATGGGGGTAAGGAGGAAGACTTCAAAGGGGGGGCTCAAGGGAGGGGGTCCGGAGGAATCTCTCTTTTCAGGAAAAAAAAGGTAGGCACTGGGGCCTCTTAGAATGCAAAGAGGAGGGAGAAGGCCGGAAAGGAAAGTTGAGGGGAAAGAGGCGACTGAAATGCTTGAAGAAAAGTCCGAACTCAAAATTCGGAGAGCTGGAAGCGAGGCTTAGGGTAACAAGGGGGGGGAAAACCAATGCTGGGACGAGGACTAAGACTGTCCGTCGTCCGCAGGAAAAGATGGAGGGGGTTCGGGGTCGGGTTATCATGATCTTCTGTCGGCCTAAACCGCCGCTGCTGGGATGAGATAAGGGGGCAAGGGAAAAAAAAACCTTCGGGAAGACTACGGAAAAAGGGGCCTCCTTAACCTATGAAACCACAATTGGCTAAAAGGGTCCTTCTCGACTACCCACTGGTTCAGACGGGACTACTTAAGAAGGGGGGGGGGAGTCATCCACCTACCAGGGTGAACCGCCTGTTGGAGGTCGGATCTGGGTCACGTTCCAATTATCGGAGGGGGAATCAAATGGGGAGTAGAGGGGGGGGGCTTCGGCAAGGGGGCAAAGATAAACATCCATCGAAGAAAAAAGGGGACCTGGAGGTTCTTCTGAATTATTCCAGAAGTGGAGGGGGGAGGATCAGCAAGGAAATACTGTGAAAAAAGTCAGGAAGTTTGGGGTGAGGAAAAAAACCTCACTAAGGATTCGGGGAGGTCGTCGAGTAGAGAGACAGGGAAGAGAGGGGGGGCTTGGGAAGGGAAGGAACTCGTAGAAATTGAGAGAGACTAAAAGGGAATGAAGGAAAGAGAGGATGAGGCTCGTGTGGAGGGGAGGAAAAAGAGGGAAGTTCTATCGCCACGGCGGTGTCTCAGATAACGGAAAAGAGATGGTATGGAAAGGAAAAAGAACACTAGGGGAGTTCACCAGGGAGTTAGAAGAGAGGGGAGAAGGCCCGTCACTCCATGTAGGGAGCTATCTAGGAAGGAAAAGGAGGTAAAAATCTCTCTCCAAAATGGAAGGAAAAAAAAATTCAGAAGGGGGAAGAGGGCAGAAGGGGGTTTCGATTAGGTACAAGTTCTCTATAAAAGGAAAAATCTCTCCTCTCCAAAGAGAAGGGCGCATTGCATTCCACCGCCGTCAAGGATGGGGAAGAAGGGGGGAGCTTGAAGGGGGCGGAAAAAAACTTCCAAGAAGGAGAAAGCCCCCGAGAGGTCTTGACCTGGGGGATATCGACCCGCGTGAAACAAAAAAGGGAGGAGGACTCTAAGAGTGTACTAAGGGAGAAACCAGCACGAAAAGAAGAGCGTCTCAGAAACCACTCAAGAGAGGTGTTCGAAAAACATCTTGGGGAGGGGACCAAGACCAGCACTTCGCGGAGGGGGGATAGCAGTCTCGGAGGTACTACGCCAAGACGAAAGGAAAGGTCCTACAGGGAATTCTGGCAGTGGAATATGAACGGGGTCTCTGAGGAAAAAATCAGAAGAAAAATCGGGGTCAAGGGGGAGGGGGGCATCCCACGAGAAGTGCCAGAAGGTAAAAACTTCCATATCTAACATATGCACAGAAGCAGATCCAAAAAGGAAGGGGGTCTGAAAATACTCGATCCTAGAGGGAAGGAAACGTTTTCAGTGAAAGATCCCTGGAGGGAATAGCATTCTTAGCATGGGGGGGGGAAAAAGTAAGGAAAAAAGGAACGTCTACTCATTCAAGGATTCTGGGACGAGAGACCATGAATCGCTCCGACGAAGATGAAAGGAATACGAATTCATCGACAAAAAAAGAGCCCTTTTGAGAGTAACATCACCTACCCAACTACGTAGGAAATTTCATCAACTTGAAAGTTCGGTCTCCATCGGCCCCTACAGGGGGGAGGTGACAAAAAAGGAAGTGAGCATACGAGAAGAAGAAACTAAACCGGGCACGGGCAGGACGTTCTCCATCATTGATAGAAAGCGAAGGAAAAAAATAGGGGGGAATCGAAAAAGGCCCGGTTCCGGTGGGAAGATTGAAACAACCGTCTGCGAGGCTCCGTGGAATATAGAGTTCAGGGGGGAGCAAAAAAAGAGGCTTTCCAGGGGCCGTCTTCACGGTAAGAATCTACAGAAGAGAAATCAAGGAGGAATACAAAAAAAAGGGCGCTCAAATGGCTAGAAAAATGGGGACTGAATTGGAGCAGGAAAAGGGCCCCCACGAAAAAACCGTACGAAAAAACCTACTCCACATACTGAACTTAAAAGCCGAAGTCAGAGGGAAAAAACATAAAATGAGCCAGGGGAAATAATGGAAAGGGGATAATCCCGTTCTTTTATATCTCACAGGCTAAAGAGGAACTAGAGATAAAAAAAAGAAGAAGCAGGGGGAAAAAGGGGGGCTGGCCAGGTCCGGGAGAGGAGTCTTGACACGAAAGTTATCTCGGCGTAGAGGGGGGTCGTCATTGTCTGCGATTAGGTATAGGGGGAAAAACGGGAGGGAAGGGATCGGAGGGACGGGCTCAAAAGGGTTCGGGGAAGGGGGGAAAGTGAAGGACTCTCTCGTTGCCCTTAAGTGGTTCTCCTTTGTCCGGGACGGGGGAAAAAAGGGCTTTTAGAGGAGGCGAAGAACCATTAAAGGGGAGAGTCCTAGAGGGGGCTCATGGACGGGAGGAGGGGCCTCTATTAGATCTCACGACGGGCTTAAGGGGAGGTTCAAGGAGGAAGATAGAGAGGTGGGAAAGTTCACCGTCAGGGAAGATAAAGGGGGGGAAGGGGTCTGGAGGCGCTGGAAACTAGCGGATCAAAAGTCGATGGGGTGAGTTCTGGGGAGATTTCTATTAGAGGAGGGAGGGCTGCTGGAGAAACGGCGGAGGGGGAAAAGCTGTTTGCAATGAAACTGTCAGGGAGTTCTCTCGGCAGGGGGGGGGAGACGGAAAAGGGGGGGAAGGTACGTGATGAAGGGTGCCAGAGACGTATCTCAGCAACGCAGAACCGAGAGGACAAAGGGAAGGAAATGTGGGAATCGTCTGAGAGGTTGACTGAACTCGAGACTGGGATTCAAAGGAAGTCGAGAAATCTGGGGGAAAAAAAAAACTATCACGCCTAAACCTCTTCTTAATGAAAGGGGATCGATGCTAGTTTGGGGGTAGGGTCGTATAAAGTCTGGTTAAGGGGGAAGACGCCGAAAGGAGCTTACTGGAGGAGGAGGGGCTTACTTGTTGGGGAGGAAGAGGAGGCGGTAAGGGGGATGGTCTGAAAAGGATTCCCGGGGTTCGAGAGAAAGTCATGGGGGGGTATAGAACGCGGGGGGGGGGGATAAGAAAAAGCCGTGTGAATTTTCTCAGAGACAGAGACGGGCCCATCTCTACTGAAAAAAAAAAAAAAAAGGAATGGGGGGGAGCAGGGGCAAACTTAAAAGGGTCTGAGTAGGAACCCTCAAAAACGGAAAAGCCTCTGTCTCTATAAAGTCGTAAGAGACGGGAAGAAGGTAAGGGGAATACATCAACCGCCGGAAAGAGGGAAAGGGGAGAATACAGGTGGATCTTCTCGGAGATACGAAGAGGAGTCTTCATGATCCTATACCATAAGAGTATAAAAAGAGGAGATCGGGGGTTCGAGGGGGACTTGGAAAGATTGTTCTTTTAAAAAATATCACTTCCTCCGAAGATTGAGAGAGGGACTCGAGCACAAAAAGTATGAAGGACTCCTCCAGCAGCGTTCTTCACCCCAGATACTGGCTCGGATGGTCTATCTGACGAAAGTGAGGGAATAGAGTACGCGAGGAAGAAATACCACTCGAAAGAGCTCTTCCCTGGGGTTGGGGTGGGGGGGGGGGGGGTTGTGGGTGCTGGGCGACCGCCCGGGGGGGTGGGGGGGTGGGTGGTTCGGGTTGTGGGTGGGGCCGTGGGGGGCCGGGATGTGGGTGTGTATCTTTCAAAACTGGGGGGAACACAGGGTCCAGCGGGACGAAGATGAAATCACCCACTGTAAAGGTCTCTCCCATCCTATCAAAGGAAGAAACTATAAGATGTCGCCAAGGGAAGACTTAAAATTCCACACTCTTCCGATGCTTAGGGAAACGGTAGGGCAAAAAAAAGCGTGGACGAAACAAAGAACGAGCTCTTGCGACGGCGAAAGCGAAATAGAAAACAAAGACTAGATTTCCACCAATGGTCGAAGTAAAAATGATACAACTCAAGATTGCTTGGGAAAACAGCAAGGAAGGAAAACTGCACGGGAAAAATGCGAAACAGGCCGCTATGAGGTTCGATCACCCCTTATTGGAAGCGGTCGGGACAGGAAGCTCTAAAAAAGGAGCCTGGGAAAAGGGTCCCCCAGGAGGGAAGCGAGCATCGCTCTCTGGCATAGATGAGATAGAAGGGCTCGCTATATGCAAATCTGTTGAACTGGAGAACCTCTCCTGACCTTCGAGAGGAAAATCTTCAGTTCAGAAAACTCTAAGCTGCCTCAGAAAGGTCTGTGAAGAAAACGTCCATTTTACTCCCCACGCTTTGGGAGGGGAGAAAAGGGAAGGATGGGAAGGTCAGTGGCTAAGGTCGTGGGGATTGTTCTGTTGGGGACAAAAAAGTGAGCGGAGAAGGTGGAAAGTGCGCGGGAAGGACTCTTATGGGAAAAACCTACCTGGGTAATTTTCTTCGCTTTGGGGGCAAAGGAGGAGTGAAAAGCGCCAAACGCCGCGAAGTCTCTCGAGGCCAACACTTTCGGACGGGATAAGGGGGACGGCATACATCACCAAGATCCGGCAAAAACAGGGAAGGGAGGAACGTCAAAGTTGGAGGAGATCACGTTCCCTGCGACTGCCGTCAGGAAAAGAGGTGAAAAACGACCGGCGCAGAGGTTCGGGGAGGACTACATGAAGTGTTTAAACCGGGCAGGAAAGGGAACAGAAAGGGTAAGAGGGAAGAACTTGAAAGAACCTGAAAGGAGGAAAAGGGGGGACGGTGAGGAGCACTCTCCCCGGCTAGTGTTGTTAAAAATCCGAAAAGTACCTAGGAGTCAAGGGAACAAAGGAAAAAAAGGAGTCGGGGGGAGAGCCTTTGAGATAGTTCCGACGTCGAAGAAACTAAAATTCTCGGTCAACGCCGAAATAACCACGTTGGAAAAAAAGCCTGGGGAAGGTCACTCGACCTTGCGAAGATCGATCGACTTGGATCGTAGAGGGAAACAAAAAGTAGGGAGGGGGGGGGGAATCTGATCTGTGGTGAATTCTATGAGGAAGAATATCATTAGATCGGGTCATCTTCTTCCACTATCACAAATAAAGCAAGGAAAGGAAACGTCGGAAGCTCTAAGGGGGCGTACGGGGACAATTTCCACTCTGAGCACCAGCTTATACGTGCTCGTAGGAGGGGACCCAGGAAAGGTTGAGAAGAGATAAGAGTAGGAGGCTGCCTCGGCTGGTAACAACTGAAGGAGAGTAGGTCGAGTCTTTCCTTTCTATCTCTCGGCACTCGAGTCTGAAGAGAGGGGGAAAAGAAGGATGCCTTTGGGAGGGTGAGGCGAGAAAGTAACGTACGAAAGGGGGGCAGGATCAAGACGGGAAAGGGGAACTTCGCAAGGATCACCGTCCTTTGCCCTTCTCCTTCTCGGGATTAGACTTAGAGGTCAGAAAAGAAAAATGGGGGAAGGAAGAAGGCCCGCTCATATCAAAAAAGAACCCAACCAAAAAAAAAAAAAAAAAAAAAAAACCAAAAAACAACAACACCACCTTAGGTGAAGGAAAAAGATACAGCCTGCGGAATCGCGTCTCAGGGAAAGAATGTGAGGGGCTCGAATCAGGGGGAGACAGTTAGATAAATGCGGTGAAAGGAGAAGACTGTACAATCTTCGTATAAAAAAAAAAAAAGAAGAGGGACCTGCGTTCTTTCAGTCGAGGCAAAAAGGGGGAAGGGGGAAGGGATTAAAAAAGGTTCTAAACCCGAGCGAGAGGGGCCATCTACTCTTCGCTCAGAAAGACAATTACAGCTCGCAGCGATCCTAGTAAAGAAGAAAAGTCGAAGAAGAGGAAAAGAAAGATCGAATAGAAGGACCTAAGAGGGTGTCTGACAAAAACCAAGAGGCCCGCACTAAAAGAAGGAGTCTCTGAATAGCTCCTTCTCGTCTCGCACTAAAAAGAAGCTGGGAAAGGGGAGATTGCTGTGGGGGGGAGGGGGGTCTCTTTTAGAAACAAGGGGGGAAGGAGCATCAAAAATTCCCGAAGTGAAAGGATCTGAACTTTCCAGAGAGAGAAAAAGGGGAAGAAAGATCCACGAAGAACTCCTGCTAAAGGGGGACGACAATAAAGGAGTAGTGTTTCTCTGGGTAGACCTCTGGGAGATCCGTCTTAAGGAGCTAAGCGAAATCTAAGGGGAAAGGGGGGAAGAGAACATTAGAAAGAGAAGAAGAAGAGCTTGAAGACTACTATATAATTACATCTCCGGGGGAGAGGGCAAAAGCCTCCTGGAAGGATTTCCATGTTGGGCAGAAAAGTTAAACCGTTCTTAGGAAACACTTAAGAAACGAAGTTTCAAAAAATTCGGAGAGGAGGAACCGTAACGCGCCGGAACTACGGGAGCGGGTCGGGTAGGAAAAATGAAGAAAGACGTCGCCTTCCCCGTTCATTCAGGGGGAATGCAAGGGGGGAAGAATAGGTGAAGAAACGGGCTGAAATTCGCGGAAGGATAATAAGAAGTAATCCAACCGTTGACTGAGTTGGAAAAATCGAGGAAAAGAAAAATGAGGTTCTTAATCCCCGGAATACATGAAAAGGGGGAAGCCTACATATAAAAAAAAAGGCGCTGAAAAGGCCAACAAACGTAACGTATAGGGGGCTTCTGAACGGAACTAATTCCGGAACACGAAAAAAAACAGCCGAGACCGGAATCCTTGAACCGCAGGGGGAAAAAATAAGGGGGGGGGGGAAGGGGGGAGGGATGGGGGGGGAAAGCAAGGGGGTCTCAAAAGCTCGAGAGGGCCGAGCACGACGTTTAGCTTTCCTCCAGCGCTGCGGTCAAACGAGGTAAGAAAGGAAAGAGGGGAGAGAGGTGGGAGAGAAAAGAGGGAGAGTGGAGGGGGAAGGAAAGGCGGCCTGCTAAAGGGAGGGGGTCGCGGAGACCAAATGAAGGCAGGGGGGAGAGGACTCACCGGGGGGGGGAAGATGAGAAGGGGGGGGGACCATTTAAGGGGTGGCGCAAGGGGGGGGGGTCTTCCTCCTTGTTAAGGGAAAGCTGTTCACTCAGAAAGTTGTCAAGGGCAGCGGGGAAAAAGGGGGGGTCAGAAAAACTCATGTTATCCTCGAGGAGAGTCGAGAGGACTTGCCTTGCTCTTGGGACTTCAGGGGAGAGAATGAGGGAAGGGAGTCGTGAGGGGGGACCGAAAAATTTCGAAGGAAGTCCCGGGAGTTGCTCTCTATCTTCTATGGGCCGGGTCAGGGGGGGGGGGGGGAGGAAGAGCAAGGAAAAACTGGGGGAAAAAAAAAAAGACTCAGGAAGGGATCTTTTGCACCCTCCTATCCCTTTCAATATGAAAAAAAAGCTGAAGGTGTACGAAGAGGGAATTAATAAAAGGAGAGATTCAAAGAGGAAAAGAAGTCTCGAAAGAAGAAGAAACGGTTAAGCAGCTCTTCATGCGAAGGGAGGGGAAAGGCGCTATGGCTTCCGAAGAGTAAGCTATCACGTTCTATGGAAAGACTGAACAACTATCCCGGCTTAACAGCCTGGTGAATGCAGAGGGAAAGGGGGAAAAGGGAGGTTTGGGTCGTAAAAAGAAGCCAAAAAGAGCGCCGAAAAAAAGCAGCGCAGGACTATCTGAAGGGGAGACGCACGCTCGGCCTTCGGGGGCTTTTGGGGAATGCCAAATCCCGGAAAAGATCAGGTAAGGGAACGTCACGGCAGGGAGGGGGGAAGACTCTGCCGCTGTTCACTGTGGGTAAGAAGCTCGGAAAAGGAAAGATCAAAAGGGGGGAAAAGAGCCGGAAGACACTCGTGCAAAGGGAGGGAAAGTCACCATAACAAAGGGGGAGGCCCGCTTCGCGACTACCTGCGGGTCTCGAGGCTAAGAGGGAGAAAAGAAAGATCCAAAAATAGAAAGGCAAAAGTCGCTGCGAGGAGAGGAGATAAAGGAGGCTCTCCATCTCTAGGAGGCAATGCAGGGAGTAAAGAGTAGAGAAACAAAGCTTTTAAAAGGAGGTCGAGTTTTCAGAGAAAATTATCACGTTCAGACTCCGGAAAAGAATTCTACCCGCGAGCATCAGCTGTAGAGAGCAGGGGAGGAATAGACGGAGGGAAAGCCGTCAGGGGAGAAAAAAAAAGATTACTTCGCAGAAGGGGAAACACTCTAAAGAGAGAATCTTACCTGGGGCTTGGACAAAAATCGGAGGAAAGTCAGTTCAAACTTCAAAGGCACTAAAGAGAAGTCCCCGAAGGAAAAGAATACCGGAAAAAAGTGCCTAATGCGCCATCTAGAGAGGTCCAATGAAGAGTCCAAGGACAGGGGAAAAAAGAGGCAAAGGCCCGTCTTGAAAAAAAAAAGATCGAAAAGAGCCTCCTCCCGCCAAGGGAGAACTCTCGACCTGCAAAAGGGGGGGAAGAGGTTCGACCTGGGGCATGCCCTGAAAATAAAGAGGAAAATCCGAAAGGTAAATGAACAGAAGCTGCAAAATTATGGGCCGCCCAGGGGGAACCTGTGAAGATCGAGAGGAACCCACCCCTGAATGTAGAGATGTAAGGGGGGTAACTGAGGTTCCTCCCCAGGTGGTAAGCCGAAAATAAATAGAAATTATCCGTTTCTCGTTCCTATCTCCAACCTAGAGACTCTGTTAAAGGGAAGAAAGCACAAGAAAAAACTAAAAAAAAAGGACAGCAGGGCTAGGTCTAGACACGAACCAGGCCCGGGAGAGGAAAAACATTGAAGGTGCCCCCTCCTCATTTGTGTAAGGGGGGGAAGAAGACTTGAAGGAGGAAGGTAGGGGGAGGGTGTATCGTCGTGGGGGGGGGGGAATGCTGAATCAAGAAAGGATCGTCACCGCGACAGTAAGGGAGGCCTGCAAGGGGGCTGAGAACCTTTGAGGATGGGCTTCTCTTGAGAAAAGAAGGGGGGCGGTGAAGCCGGCGCCACCACTAATGGGAAGAGCGGGAGAAAATCTGCAAAGAGGATTCCGGGGGGGAAGGACGGTGACCCCTGGGAGAAGGGGGAAAACGGAGCGCCACCTAACTTGGGGGGAAAGAATAGAAAAAAAGAAGGGGTCTTCGGGAGGGGGGGGGCACCAGGATAGCTTGATTTAAGAGAAGAGAGGTACTGGCCTTTCCTCACTTTAACCCCAATGTCTGTGGGAGGTAGAGAGGGGAGGAAACACAATGCAGGGGAATCAAAAAGAGTTGAGCGGGGGA
>Ga0179593_1257977_pt1 | contig 11980 bp, 14 predicted proteins | sample CZODoug2_1_08_16_FD_185931 | JGI IMG/M metagenome (GOLD analysis project Ga0179593, IMG submission 185931) | Vadose zone soil fungal communities from Angelo Coast Range Reserve, California, USA - CZODoug2_1_08_16fungal (PacBio error correction) | ecosystem: Environmental > Terrestrial > Soil >...
AGCGAAGCGGTGAACGACGAAGAACCGGAGGGGGGACCATTCATCGATGGCCACAACGGACGTGTAAAGCGCCCCCGGGGGTGATAGGAGGGTAACGCTTGGGAAGAAAAAAGGAATAAAGAGGAAAAGGGAGGTGAGAATCGGGGAGAGTTTCAATTGGATCGGGTTCCATTAAGAAAACGTGAACAACATTCACCCCTCATCGTTAGGGGGGAACATGGGGAAAAAGGTGGGAGTGGGCAGGGGAAGTTAACAACGTGCGAGGATCAAAAAACGAATACGCCCGAGATCGGCGAAAAAGCTGCGTTTTAGAGAAACACCCAAGAAAACAGGAGAAAGGGGCCCAAGGGCGAGATACTGAAAGGGTCAACAATTTCTTCCCAGAGGTGTTAAACATCGAAACTGTACCTTCGCTCGACGTAGGGGAAGGCTGCCGGAGGGAGCAGGGGGGGGGGGGGGGGGGGGTGTGGGGGGGACCTTGTGCAAACTGTTCTTAACTACGATTAGCCGGCACCGTGAACAGCCACTGAGGGGGGCGTAAAAGGGGGGAAAAGGCTCCCATAAAAAACACTCACTAGTCATGTAAAAGAGACAAATGACGCCCTGGAAAGCTGGTGGGAGGAATTCTAAAGACCCAAATCCGCCGGTTAAGGCTCTAAGGAAAATGAAAAAAAAAACTGCATTAAACGAGGCCTCGCTCTAGACTTAGGGGGAGGGGGGACCCAGAAGGACGAGAAAAAAGGGAGAGGGGCAGACCAATTCTCAAAAAAAGCCACAGCAAATATCTCCGGCGAGCCACCTCTGGCTTACATCAAGAGGGAGGCAGTTCAGGAGGACACCTCTTTTTACCTCATGAGAGAGGGCTCAACCGGCGAGAAGGGGGGAATTGTCACCGGCGCCGACCAAAGACACTGCTAAAAGTCAAAGTGAAGCCCACTTCCTTTTGGCGCTAAAATAAAACAGAGGGATTGGGCAACTGCTTATACGGGAGGGATACAGCAAAGAAGGGGGGGAGGAAAATTTGTGGGAGAAGAACAACTGGAAGCAGTAAACAACATAGACCTTCTTTATTTGAACATGAAAAAAAAATCGAAGTTTTGTGTTGTCGGAATACGGCGAACTGAAACGGGGGAAAGAGGCAACCGCCGGAGGGGAGCAAACGATGGTTTTTTCAAACAAGAAATTGGGCAAATCCTCTGACGGGTGAACGGAGGGCGCAGGACGGGGAGAGGGAAAGGAGGGGTCGCAAAAACGAGAAAGCGAACGACCGCTGGGAGATATAGGGGGTAATAATTTTACGGATCCTGGTTGCCCTGATGAGAGAGGTAAGCGGGAACGGGGAGGAAGGGGCACAGGGAAGAAAGGGGGGAATTATGACTGGGAAAAGGGGAACCTACGGCCGGAAAGTTGCCGAAATGAGAAAAAACTCGGGGTAGGTGAAAAGCCTCATCGGCAGCACAAACCTGAAAAAAGAGAGAGGTGGGGAGGGGGGGGAACCAAAGGGCAGGTGAGAACTCGGAAGGTATCAGGACTAGCATGGAAAAATGTAAACAACCCAGATCAGGTGTAAGTGTGTAGGCCGCACAGTGGAAAAGGATCACGAAGAGGAAGAAAAGAGAGACGGGATGGAAAGTCTGTGAAAGTAAGGGAGAAAGGGGCAGGAATCTCCCTGATGTCACAGGAATTTTAGAGGTGGAGAAGGTCTAAGGAAGGAAAATCAGTTAACTCTAAAAGGGCAAGTCCCAGCTCGACTTGACCGCAAATATAGAGTGAAAGGCTGTAACATAGGAAATGGAAATCGGACTTCAGAGAACAAGATCTCCCAGTGTGGGAAGCACCAAGTATGGAAGGGGTAAGCGGACCGCGGCCAGCGGCTCTTGAACATACGTGATATATAACTCTGAAATCCCTTTAATGGGGTGGGAGCCCGGCGGGGAAAAAACACCTTCGAAGTCGAGTACAATGTCAAAAGGAAGAGGAATAACGGCTGACGCCCCAATCAGGAAAATCGGACAAGCAGGGGGGGAGAAGCAAGTGGAGAAACGCCCGGGTTAGAAGCGTTCCAAAAAAAGTCAAAGAAGCCCGTCTTCGGCGAAAAGAAACTGTTTGATACTAAAAAGGGATGCCCTATCTAACGAGAGGAAAATTTCAAAAGGGAAAAAGAACCTCAAGGCACAACAAACCTAAGGGGGAAAAAAAGAAAAACGGACATACCTCCAAATCGCGACCTTGGTTACTCTTAAACGAAAGCCCAGCCATAACGCCGTTGAGAGGTAGCGAAACCTGGGAAAAACAAGGGACGTCAAGGAGAAAAGACAAAGAAGAGTCTCGGGGACAAGAAAATGGGGGAAGTCGGAAATTGAAGCCGAAGAGGTAACGAGGAGAAAAGTCAGCGGGAGAACAGCGCCTCAAACAAAAAGAGGAGGTAGGAAAGATTCCAGTATCTCCCATGACGACGCCTCCGGAACACAGAAGGGCAGCATAATCGCGAAAAAAAAATTCAACTCAGGAAAGAGAAGAAGGGGCGGGGAGCTAGGGAACGATAAAAAGACTCGAGTATCTGTTTCCGCCTAGTCAACGGAGAACTGCTGGCTTTTGGGATTTCACCAGGAAGGAAACGATGCGTCTAGTTATGTCCAAGGGGGAAGCCACGGCGGGGGGAGAAGGGGGAGGCACCTTGGCGTTGGGGAAAAAAACTGGTTCCAAAGACGGACTCTATGTCAACGGTGGGGTAATAAAGAGACAGGAGCTGTTAAACGAAGACGGGGAGGATGCGTCAAAAAAAAAACTTGGGGCGATCACAATCCGGCGATTAACCTGATCAAGCCACGATGGGAGAGTGAAGGGAGGGGGGAAGAGTCCACCCGGGGAGAAAGAGTGGCAAGGGAGGGGCAAAACGAGCAGGTCGGGCCAAAATCCGTGGGAAGCAACAAAAATAGATCGGTTTCCTTAGAAACATCCGCGCCCGAGGAAGGGGGTGGCGTAAACCACAAAGAGGGGGGGGGGGGGGGGGGGTGGCCTAAACCTCTCCAGCCACTGTTGCGGCTATAAAACACGGGAAGATTAACGGGGCAGACCTGTGAAAGGGGAAGGGGAAATTGCAGAGGGAAATAAAACCGAATTAAACTATGCAAGCAACCAAACGAACGCGAGTCAAAATGTTGGCCCATTCCGGGATAAAGGAAGGAACTCGAAAGGGGAAATTTCAACCGTATGGAGGACCAAAAAATTGGGAGCCTCTAACACGCTTAGAGACAAATCTTCGGAGGGAGTCGGGTTTGAAGGATCATACAACAAGGGGGGGAGGGACTAAAAGGGAAAAAAAAGAACGCTCGAGAGTCCTTTATTTGTCGACACGCCACGACGGGCTCAGGGAAAAAAGTTTAGACAACAACCTTTGGGGGCATTTGGGGAAACTACCCCTCGAAGCTTCATTGGTGTTTCGGGAGAGCTTGGAACTCAAAAACCTGGCCCAGAAAGGGCGGAAAAACAGCACAGAGGTGGGATTTCCTAAAGAGAACAAACGGCAATAGCCGTAATCGAGATCGGGTGAAACATTTACTCAGAGGGGGGGGAAACGCCAGAAGGGGTAAAAAAAGGCACGGAAAAGCAAGAGAATGCAAAAGACAGAAAAGGCTGCAAAACGCGGGACATCTGGGAACAGGCATGGCGGAACAAACCGGGAGGAAAAGATTGGGGGCAGTGGAAAAAAAGGATTACGGATAGAGAAGAACTTTTGCTCACGCATCTCGAATTTTTCATGGAAACCATTAATCGAAAAAAACCAAAAGGGGGAACAGGATACACGCTCGACAGGTTATCTCACGAAGTTTGGGAGTTCGTCAAGGAGGTAATACCGCTGTAAAAAATTGGCGATCGGGAAAAACACGGTCACTGAAAAAGACGGTATGAGAAAGAAAAAACGTCCCGGACACAGCCGCGGGGGATGTCAAAAATCAAAAATGAGGGGCGTTCACCGGGAAGGGGAGATCTTGAGGGGAGTCTGAAGGAAGGGGGGGAAGCAACCAACAAGAAGTTCCTCAAGGTATCCGGTCCGGGAGATGAAGATCGTGTTCCCTCAACGAGAATCAAAAGGGAGGTATGATACTCCAGAGGGTTGGGATCGGTCCAGAAGCCTGCAGGGGAAGAAGAGGAGGGCAGGAAGAAACAAAATAAGAGCAGTCAACACAGCGGCTCACAGGGACTTACGGAGATTGACCTAAAATGGGACTCTGAACGTTAACAACGGGGTGCTTGTAGGGTCAAGGGGAAAGAACTCTTCTACCGGTCGGAGGGGTGACGGAGTGGAAAGAAGTCGGAGAAGAATAGTAGTTATAGTTGACACAGAGGCCAATCAAAATAATCTTTGAAGCAAGGGTGTAAAAACGAGAAAAGGGAAGGTAGAAACAGAAAAAAAGGGAAAAGGCATGAACTGTTCGGCAAAGAATTCCAGGAAACTCTTCAATGGAGTAGACACAGAGAGGGGAAGCTTTTTGACGAGCTCAAGAAGGAAAAGAAGATCCGTAAAGGGGGAAAACTCAGCCTTTAAGGAGAGAGTTTTCGACCAACGCACTCAAAAAAGCCAGAGCTTCTCACGATTCAGGTAGGAGGAGGAAAAACTTTCAGACCCGAGCCAACGAAACACAACAAGGGGGAAAAACCTCAAAAAGGCACCCGAAGGAAGTGGACCACGGGTGTAGAAGAAGAAGCACATCCAGCCTCGACCAGATAAGAACCCGAGGTATCGTCTACAATAGAAAGAAAAAAAATGGTCTGTCCGGATGAGGGGCTCCGGACCCCCAGTTATAAGACGCAAAAAACAATTGGTGGAGTATAAAGTCCCCAGCCTAAGGCTAACGCGAAAACACAACGGAGGAGTGAAAAGAATGTCTAGCTTTAGGGTATACTCAATTGGATGTTTGTCCGGAAGCTAACGGGGGGGAAAGGAGAAGAAGAGTAAGGCATTCACACTGGTGAGCTGGAGGTAAAAAAAAAAACCGAATCACGAAGGTCGCTAAACTATTTGGAAGAATTTCTCTTTTCTCGGGGAAAGAGGACGGACACGGGAAAAATATGACTAAACCTGGGAGTGGTAAAAAAAAGCAAGGGGAAAATGTGGAAAAATTCGTAAGGGGTTACAACGGGGGGGACGATGTACGCCTTGGAAAAAAAACGAGAGGGGGGGGGAGACAAATAAAATCTGAGGTATCTAAAACCAAGCAAACAGTTTCAAAGTTAAGGAGAGGGAGAGAGGCAGGAAAGGGCGTAAAAAACACTAGGGAGAAATCTCGTGGTGAAAACGACATCGAAACATTGCATGATCAATTTGAAAAATTCGTCGAAGGAACTGACTTGGCTGGTCGTAACTCCGGGTTATCAAACACAGGGAAAAAGCCACGAAGGAGGGGGAGTTCCTGGGTCAAACATCAAGAAGCCCTGCGGCCGCAAAACGAAAACGCACATTAACTGGGGAGAAGGGCCACAGAAGAAAAGCCCCCGTTAAAGGGAGAGCTTACAAGGAATGACCAGGAGAAGGCCAGCAGAAGGACGCTTTCTTTCAAAACATCCTTCCTATTATCGGCAAGGAAAGGCAGGGAGAAAGCATACGGAAGAAAGAATGGCCGAGAAAACGCTTTCGAAAACAAGACTTTACTTCATAACACTGGGGGGGTGAAAAAACATTTAGAGAAAGGGAAACACCGGCTAGAAGTGGGATGTGGAAGGGGGGGGTCCAGGAGAAGAAAAAAAAATGATCTACAGCCGGGGACGGTCACAGGTTGAGCGCATCCGACCACGAAACTTGGCCGGGCTGATTAGGTATGATCCCGAAGCGGGGAGGTAGTTTGGGGGGAAAAGGATTCCAGCCCACGTGCGCATGTCAGTAGAAACCCAGGACAACTTCGTTATGAAATGTGAAGAGGGAGTGGTTTTTGAGATCCTTCCCCATGTCAAGGGACTGAAGGAAAGTAAAGGAAACCAAAAAAAAGATGAGAGGAAAAATTCCAGGGAGAAAATCCTTTAACGCAGAACTTAGGGGGGCAAAGCCATGAAAAAAAATGGCGAGCTAAAAAAAAAAAAAAAAAAAAAAAACTCGCGACCGTGAAGAGAGGTGTGGAAGGAAGTGGGGGAAAAAAACGTAGTGCCGGTTGTACCCTAAAGGGGAATGGATAACGGGGTGAGAGGCTTACCTGGGGGACAGATGGACTTAAAAGAAAAGAGGAAGGGGGGTTTTCAAAATGAACTTTGAGGGCAATGACTGGTAAGATCAGAGAAAAAGTCAAAGAGCCAAAAAGAGAGGGGAAATGTCTGCCAAAGGATTGCGCCCAGAAGCTAACGTGCAGGAGAAGTGTCACCGGTAAAAAGAACCTAAAGACGGTAGGGAAAGAGCCGCACAACGGTTGTTGAGGAGAACAAGGGAACAGAGAAAAGAAAATTATCGAACTTAGGAAGGAAAAAAGCAAGCGAATCTAGGCCGCATTACGCCAAAGGGAAGGGGGCACGCTGGGAACGAGGACTACGGTGACTCAGGAAGGAAAACTAGGGACTCGAGTTAAAAAAAGTCCCCAGGCAGAGAAAGCCACTTCAATATTAAGAAAGGTTTATGTGGGGGGGGTCTACAAGGCAATTTAAGAGGAAAGAAAAGCCGGACGACTAACCATTTGCCAAAAAGGAGTGCGGGAACTCCCGCGGCACGGCGCGTGGGATGAAGGGGAACAAACTGGGAAAGAAAATGGTCCACAAAAAATCAGGGAGTGGGAGGGGGGGGACCAAAGGACGGGGAACAAACAGGAAGAGAACCACTAAGGACCCCCGTGGAAACAAAACGCAAGAAGACGCCACGCTTGGAGTCAAGGGTAACTAAATTAGTTTGGAGGCAAGGAAAAAAAAAAGGAGTAAAGCAGAAAGGAACAGTGATCTTCACGACATCTCCTGAGAGATGATTTCGAAACACCGCGGAACTATCGCCAAGCAAAAAACGCATACAAAAAGGGAAAGGGAAGAAACCGACAGGTCCCTTCCATTTTGAAAGAAAAAAATACCGAAAAAGATCGAAGGCAGGGGGGAGAGCGGAAAAAAAAAAGAAGGACGGAAAGCCGGGGGCCGAGGCAGGGGGAGAACAAGGATCACGGAGAGGTCAGCGTCAAAAAAAATTTCTCAAAACCTGGGAAGGAACTTATCAGTAAGCGTGGAAGGATAGGCCGTAAGAAGGATAAAGAAAACGAGCTCAAAAACAACAACGAGGGGGGGGAAAAAAAGGAAAAAAAGAGGAAGGATAACAATGAAAGGACGAAACAATCCGGAACGAAGCAGAACGACAACACAGGGGAGGTATATGTCTGTTCGCTCTTTGAAGATAAGCACTCGAAAAAAGACAAACGGGGACGAAGAACAGAGCCAAACGGTAGTGGGAAGGCAGGTCCTGGAGGGGACGGAGTAAAAAAAGAAGAGCGATGTCGGCGGTTGTTGGCTAAGGCCAGTTTTTACGGCCTTGAAAAAGGGGAGTTGAAGGGACGCGGGGGGGGAAAAAGCAGAAAAGAGGGGCAAGCGGTGGAAATCTCGATCAGAAAGAAAAGAGGGGAATCAAAGGTGCTTATCGGGGAAGGCTAAATCCTGTTGGGGGGAAAAGAGAACAATCCGGGGAAGGAACCAGATCCAAAGCGGGGAGGGGTGAAAAGGGGCGCAAATAAAAAAAACCCGGCGGTCCAGTAGGGGGGGTTGCTCTAAGGACTCAGTAGGGCCAGGAAAAAGGAGGGCAAACAAAAAAAAAAAAGGATGGGGAGGACGGGAAACGCACCGGAGGTAAACGTAAGCACCAATAGCCGAAGGGCCGCTCCATTGGTGGTTCTTCGACCAAGGGAAAAGCTGGGCGGGGGGAAAAGAATTGCCTGAAAAGAACAAATCAAAAACAAGGGACAACTATCCAGAGGTAACCAGTCTAGATGGGGAATGACAAAAGCCACGGTCCTCAGGAAGAAACGAAAGTAACACAATCGAAAAGGGTAAACGGGGCCAGCATCTGCGCCAAGGCCTTCACCTACATCAAAAGAGATCAAGTAGCTTTACTTCCGTGCAAGGATAGAAAAAAAGTGGTTAGGAGAAAAAAAAAAGGGGACAGGAGACGGAATTTTAGGGTCAAAGGGAACCCAGAACGGAAGAAAAAAGGCTAGAAAAAAAACAAAGGGGGACGTTAAAAAAGAAACAAAAAGAGAAAGATCGGGGGGAAGGGGGCTGGAGCTTCAACGTCACTAAACAGGGAAACCACCTGTCGGCCACGCTCAAGGAGGGGGATTTCATTCCTAACCAAAAAGTCGGAAAAGAGAACACGACAGAGAGGGACATGAAAAAGACAAGAAACCAAGATAACGGGGTTGAACACATTCCCCTGAAAAAAGGGACGACAAGAAAGAGGGAGGAGACTCGGGGGGAGAGAAACGTCAAAGGGTTCGACCCAGGCATGCGAAAAAAATCCCGGATTCAAAGAAACTTTGAAATCAGAGGAGGACTCCGAGAACTGCGATCAGCGCCAACTGAGACGGGGGGGGGAAAAAGATCAAGAAAGAAGACAAACCAAAAACCGCCAAACGCCAAAAGAAGGAATCCAGTCCGTTCCGGAGACCTGGGTAGCACATACGGGAACGAAGGGGGGCGGAGAATTACAAACGAAACAATGGAACAGCCGGATCAAAAAGGACCAACCGCTGGGGGGGTAACTCTCCAAAAGTACGTTGCGCACAGGGGGCAGAGGGGGGGGGGAAAAGCGAAAGGGACAGTTGGTCGCGAGACGTGAAAAAAAAGAACCTCTAATCTCCTCGAAGGGGTGGCAAGTCGAAAGGCGGGGGAAAACCAAAGAAAGTTACCGAGGAGAAGTCCTCGTGCTGGGCGACCCCTGGCTCTTACGGCTAGCGAGAAAAATGGACCTGCAAGGAGGATCAAAAAAAGAGAAGGGATGGAAACCACAGCGGCGAGGAGAGGGGCGGTTGGCTTATTAGTATGTGCATACTCAACGTAAGCGAAGCCGTACACGTTTGGATGGTAAGGGTACGAGGGGGAAACCCACGGGGAACAGGGAGTATTGGCATTTCCATGAGGCAGGGTAAAAAAGCATCGGGGCTGATGGAGGGAACAAAAAGGAAACACAAAATCTGCGGCCCAAGGGCCCAAGAGAACATTAGTGATCGACGGAACAAGTCAAAAAGCAGCGAACTTCAGAAAAAGTCAGCCCCCTTCGGGATATAAAAGCGGGGGGCGGGAGGTCAGCACACCTCGGCTGTGAAGAAAGAGGGTGACGTCACTAGAGAGAGACCATTCCTCAAGGGAACCGCATCTAACGCGTTCTCAGTTTGGTTCAAGGAAACCTAAATAGTTGCCGAAACGCCGATAGAAGAACGAGAAGTTCGTCGCGAAAACAACGGGTCTCAAAAAACCTCCCCGACCAAAACGCGTCGCAAACGGTCGAAAAACAACCACGGGAGGGGGGGGGGCAATGGACGGACGACAGAAGGGAAGCAAAAAAAGCTCACCAGAACGGCTAAAATAACGCCAGGGGTGTCGGGGAGCAAATTAAAAAGAAGCGAAACAAAATGGGGGCAGGCAAGAACGCTTAGAGGGAGGCAGCAAAAAAAACGTTAGCTCTGCCGGCACGATCCTTAAAAGTGGGGGAAGGAGTCGAGCTAGATCATCTCCAAAAAAAGGAGGAATAGAGAGATAGCTAGGGGGGACGCTCAACCCGGAGGGGGAAGGGAAAGAAAGGGGGGGGGGGGCGGAGGAGAGCGTGACCCACGGGTTAGAAGGAACTAACAGACTAAAGCTCGGGTAGTAGGAAGTTTTGTCATTTACTCAGGGATCTAAGGGAGGGAACGGCCGTGAAACCAGACGCAGGAAACGAGCGGAGTGGGGTAAAAAAAGAAAATAGTGGAGTGGCACGTCAAAAAGGATACCCGTGGGAACGAACTACGCTGAGGGACACAACGGGGAGGACGGGAGGCCAAGATAGACAGGCGTTGGATGAAACAAGCGATCACGCTTTCAGGGGGTAAAAAAAAAATGGGGGATAGCAGGAAGGAGCGCGCAACCACGGGCGAAAAGCGTGGGTTCGACGACATCGGAAAAAGGAAAAGGAAAAGGACACGTCGGGGCCTAAAGAGTTACGCAGGACGGCCAGGGGGGGAGGTTTCTAAATACAGATACGGGACCTTGCCACAACGATATGGGGCGGGGCCGGGGACACAGAGAAGCTCACCGCTATGCCACGTCATGGAACGCCAAAAAGCAACCAAGGCTAGAGGGGGGTCATTCAAGAGACCGGCCAGCTTGTGTAATATTAGCGGTACCAAGGGGAAATGACAGCGGACCTAATCCAGCTCGGACGAATGTCGTTCACAGCCCAGATAAGTTTCAGAAGAAAGCTAACCTCTAAGCATAGGGAAGACGCGAAAATCCTCGTACATCATCGCTGGGCTTAAGAGGAAAACGAAGGGGTTCGAAAGGGAGGAAGGGCGCACCGGGGAGAGAAAAAGGAACAGTGGGATGTAACCGTTCGGAGCGACACCCCGGAAGACTCGGACAATTTTCCGAAAAAGGAGGGTGGAAGGGAAAAAAGACCAGATGAGAGGAGGGATGGCCGGGCCAGTACGGTAGTTATCATGCGGAGTACGTGTGGGTAAAAAAGAGGGAAAACAAGGCTCCTTCTTTATCAGGATCAGTACTCTTTTAGTTTGGAAAAAGGGGAGAAAGTGGTGGGGGGGGGATCCTGACTGAGGAAAACAGGAAAACGCCGGGAAAAAAGAAGTCTTGCAAATGATCAAGAATCAGAGGGTCACTGCAACCGGGGAGGATGATGGGGACGAAAAGTACTGGGAGCAGGGAAAGGGTAACGCGAAAAAGAAAAGGCCGACCACGGGAGGAGAGGGGATGAAATGTGGTGAAACCTCTGAAGGGGGTTACTGCTTCGAAAAGGGGAAGATTGTCGAATCGGGGGGTCAGTTAAAAACATTTGGGATGAGGAACTAAGACCTCGGGAATAGAGTTGTCAAAAAAAATTCGGGACGCCTGGGGGAAAGCAGGGGGTGAAGAGACATCAAAAAAAACTGCAGTGGGGTCACAGTGGTAAAAAAAAAGGGGGGAGACCACTAACCGGTAGACCTTCCCGCGTTAAGACCAGATAAACACTCGGTACGCTTTGTCCGGTATCAAAAACGGTGGTGAGGAACACGGACGAGGAAGGAGCACCATGGAGTGAAGCGGGGGGAAGGACCGAAAGGAGGGCAATGTAATAAAGAAAGAGAAATGTCGGGCCTATGCGCGGGTAGGGGGAAGACTTTAACCTGGGAAAAGGGAAAGAGTGAAGAATTTTAATACGGGGTAAAAGGGAAATAATATTCAAAAAGAGTAAAGCCTGGAGTGGGAGAAAAAAGTTATTAAGAGTTAAAATCTACATACCTAGAAATGGTAGAAGCAAAACGGAGGCAGTTACTGCCGAGGCAGCGTCTAGTACGAACTCACAGATAACTGATGAAAGAAAAAAGCAAGATTTTTCAAGAAAGGAATGTTGGGACGAAAACTTCGCACGGCAGAATACAAGAACAAATGTAACTCAGGAGTGGAAAGCAAGCGCCAAGAACAGAAAAAAGAAGAAGAAGGCACTACCCCTGAGGGGAGAACTGAGTCACAAAAGGAAAAGGAGCGGAGCGGGAACAAGCGAAGGAGAGGGGAGGTAGAAAAAAGATTACACTAGCGCCGAGAGGACAAGCAGTGGAAGGCCCAATCCTCAAAAAAGAAAACCGCCGCCCTTGAACCCTAGAAAAAAGAAAGACCGTCTCTCCTTAGGGGGAAATCGTAAGAACGCAAAATCAACGGGGAGGCGGACAGGGAACGGATCCTAGAGCATGCTTGTCAGAGAAAAAAAGAGAGAAATGCCAGGGCTCGGTAACAGGATTTGAAGACGGAGACTCCTTTGGCCAGCCTGAAAAGGAGGGACGGG
>Ga0179593_1286441_pt1 | contig 11980 bp, 17 predicted proteins | sample CZODoug2_1_08_16_FD_185931 | JGI IMG/M metagenome (GOLD analysis project Ga0179593, IMG submission 185931) | Vadose zone soil fungal communities from Angelo Coast Range Reserve, California, USA - CZODoug2_1_08_16fungal (PacBio error correction) | ecosystem: Environmental > Terrestrial > Soil >...
TGCCTGGACAGAGAAGCACGACGTGGGGAAGGGGCGATAAAAGTTTAATAGAATCAGAAACAAAAAAAAAAGGGAGTTCATTCAGGCATCCACGGAGGGGACGGAACCATTCGGCAGAGGGAAGGGGATGAGGAGGAAATGGGACAGCACAACGATGAACTCGCTCATCTCTCCGTTAAAAAGCCTGTTCAAGTAAAAAAAGGAGGTGAGAAAGAGGGGGGGAAGCGCTATCAAAGAAAGAAAAAAATCCCTCACCGGGAGGAAAAGCCGGGAAAACCGGAAAAAGAAAAGGAAGGGCAACTACACGTAATCACGAAATATAGGAAGCACGGGCCCCAGGAACGAGGAGTGCTCCCATAAAGGAGATGGGGAAAAGAAGGGGACGAAAGAATTATAATGGAATCGGCCATGACCAAGACGTAAGACAGGTAAACCGAGGGGACGCTAGGGGAGGTTTGACCTGACAACTGGGTGACGGAACACATCGGCACTTATCAAGGAAAAAAAACCTTAAAAAGGGGGACCTTTCAGAAAGCAGGTAGATTGACATATAAAGGGAAAGGAGAAGAGGTAAAAAGGGCAGGTGTCTCGAGAAACCCAATCAACCAGCGGAGGAAGGCGCGAGGACCACACGGAAAGCCAAGGGTGCGGGGGGAATGTGAAAAGGAAAAAAGGAGAAAGGAAGGTGGAAAAAAGAAATCGTTCCAAAAAGGGGAAGATGACCGGGTTCTCCAATCTCTCACAGGAGAGAACAAAACCTAGCTGGCCCGCAACGATTCAATGAAAAAGGCGAGCAGGGGCCGACCCCGGAAAAGGAAAAAACGGCCTAAATAGAGAAGAGGAACGCGAAACCAGTCTATGGGTCCTGCTTGATGGAAGGGGAGGACGCGACAAACCAAAAGGGGGTATAGAAGAACTTTGGAATAGAAGAAAAATTTGAGGGGGGGGAGCCGGCAAGGATCAACAAAACAGGAAATCAAAGGGTGGGGATGGAGGGGGGATCAAGCCATTAGGAAAACCTGAGGCAGGGGGTGAGACTGCGAAAGAAAACGGGGAGAACCAAGGCGTGGGGGGAACGGCGCTGCAAAAGGAAAGTGAGATTCAAAAAAACAAATCCGGCATGAAAGTTTCTGGGACTAAAAATTTGGACGGCCTGAGGGGGGGAAGGAGCCGCCCATTATATCTCCTGGTGTATCGAAGAAAAGGGAACCGGAAAGGACGCCTCTAATTCGCAAAACAGAGGACGCTCCAAGGCGTAGGCCTGCCATAGAGGACTTTTGATGGGCCATAGAAAACTGTCCGGAAGGAGTGGTTGGAATTAAAAAAGGGAGAGGGGGCCGTCAACAATAAGCTTCGCAGACACCGTCCTAGAAGAGAAGGGACATTTGGAAGAGAGTCTGGGGGAGGAGTAATACGAATCGTCGACCAAGAAAATCTAAACCGGCAGGTGCTTGGAGAAGCAGTGAGGAAATGTTCCTTTAGGGGGTCAAGTAATCACCCACGGCACTCCGAACCTTGAACTCGAGCGGGGGGGGGAAAAAGGATGTATTTTTCAGAAAGTTTTAGGTCGGGGAGGGGTTCAAAAAACGGGGGAGTTATTAAGCGACTTTTTCTGGAGCGAACTGTTCCCCAAAGGAAGGAGAAACATTGCGATCAGAGGGAAAGAGAGAGGGAAGAGAGGAGGGGGGAGATCCTTAAGGATGGCGCCGCGGAAAACCACAGGGGGAAAGCACGAAGAAGACAGCGCGAAACAAAGAGCCTCCACACCACACAAGGGAAATGAAATCATAGGGGAGGGAAGAAAAGCAGTCTCAGGGGTGACTGGAGGTTGAAGGGCATTCCTGACTATACCTGAAAGAGAAACAAAAAAGTTCAAGCTCGGAAGGAAAGACTCTTTGTAGGCAGGGGCTTCTTAACGGGGCTACAAAAAGGAGAAGAACGAATCTGGGCAATCCACTCAAAAAAAAAAAAGGGGAAAAGAAAACAGCTTTTTTCATTCCCAAGCGAAGGAAGAAGTTCAGGTGAGAAGGGATAAAAAAAGGTACGGGGCACCTAGAGAAAAAGACGATCAACGGTTTCGCTGAATTTGTAGACTAGCAGGCAGTACGCAGAGGCCGGGGGGAATCAGCAAATGGAAATCCGAGAAGGGTCAGGGAGACACGTAGATGAAAAAAGAGAGAATTAACCTCCGGGGAGGAAACATGGGCAAGGGACATCATGAATCTAGAGTAATTGCTGAAAGGGGGAGAGAATAGGTGAACCAGCAACCCCATGGAGCGAAAGCGAGTCGATTAGGTTTGGATACGGGAGAAAAAATCCCGGGCTGGGACCCCCTCGGCTCCAAAAAAAGTACGGGAAGGAAACTTTAAAATGGGGGGGGTGGAATGCTCCGGAAAAAAGAACGTACGGAAAAACCACGCGGGGGGAGAGCAAGGTGATTCGCGAGGGGAAAAAAAAAAGAACAGATAAAAAAAAAAAAAGGAATTTCACCACCCTTATCAACAGCGACAGGAAGGGTTTCTTACGGCAGGGGGGAGCCGATAAATGGGGGGTGGGTGGACAGGAGGGGAGGGAGCTGCCGGGGAAGTGGGTCGCGGAAAAAAATTGACAATGAACAAAAGGAAAAACAGGAAAAGGGGCGAGCCTGTCAGAGAGCTAAGGGGAAAAGGGGGGGGGGCAAAAAAGCTCAGGAGGTCAAGTTGAGTGAAAAATCGATAGGGGGGGGGTTTGGAACGGTTCGAGAGGGCTAACGACCATCTACCCTTCCGGGACCTGCGAACGGAGCGGCTTGAAGTACTTCCAGCAAGGAAAAAAAACACATGGACGAAAAACTTTAAAGTAGACTAAGAAAAGAAGGACGCCGGTGGAGGGGGAGGAAGACAACTTCTTAAATATAAGAGGTCTAAGGGGGGGGGAAAGAGGCGAGCCAGGAAAGGAAAAAAGTGGATTGGTGAACTGAACATTTTACAAACGACGTGGACATACAGGGGATGAAACTCCTCGAAAACCTTTAACCAGGAAGAAAAGGAAATGCCGTCCATAACAAGGGGGAAAAAATCCCGACGGAAGGAAAGATTCTATAAAAAAGGAGGCCAGCAGAGGCCGCGCAGTGGGCACGCTAAGTCATCAGACGAAGAGGAAGGGAGGTTGTCCTAAGGGTTTGCTGGAAACTACTGTCGCCCGACCAATTGCGGGGCGGGCTTGAATCGACGTCACTGGTCAAAAGGGTCCCCCAGACAACAAAGGGTCAAGTGGAACTGGCAACCTTAGAGAAATGAAGCGAGGTCACTAAGTGTGGGGACTGCAAGAAGGAAAGAAGTACCAGAAAAGAACGCAAGTCCTCCCTTTGACGCAGGCTGCATCCCAGTAAAAAAAAGCTGGGGCAGGGTGTGACTAATCTAATTTCCCAAGTTCCTGAATTCAAACGGAGGAAGAACAGAACATGAAGAGAGATCAAAAAAAAAAAGATGGAGGAAAGAGAAAAGAGGGGGGAGAAGAAGGCACACGCCTGGAAGGGGGGCCGGTGAAATGGGGGGGGAAAAAAATCAAAAACCAGTAGCGGTCAGGGCAGTCAAGGCGAAGGTGACATTCAAAGGAGGCGCGGAAGGGGGAGGAGGAATTCAGGGTTCAAAAAGAACAAGAAAAGTGCCGCTTCAAAGGATCGCGTCAAAAAGAAAAAAAGAAGGGGGGCAAATTACCACGACCTTATGTTTTTCCGGCGAGGTGAAGGGAAAGGCGCGATTCATACCAATACCCGCGAGAAGGAGAGGGAAAACATGAAGGGGAGGAAAAAGAACCTCATGTAGGAAAAGAAGGATCGACTAAAACCGGAAAAAATTTAAAAAGGAAGGACTCTTTCTGGAACAAGAAAACAAGTAGATTCATCCTGTCGGCAGGAGAGGAGTGGAAGGTAAGCGGAAGGTCATCGAGCAGCAAAAGGTTGTCAAAAAAGGAAGGGCGACTAGGAGGGGAAAACACGGGTGACGAAAGATCTGCATGGGAGAAAAACGCCTTTTTCACAGAACCTGGGGAGGAAGAGGGGATGAATTCATAAGGGGAAGTCCTAGTCGCAGGGGTCTCGAGACGACCAGAGAGAAGGGCTCGATCAAGTCAAAAAAAGGATTAACATTGAGAGAAAGGCGGAAGGGGGGAAATCCATTTCTTGAAAGCAATTCCAGGGAAAAAGGGAAGGGATACCAGGGTTAAAGAAAGAATCAAAAGAAGGAATCTCAACCCAACTACTGGGAAGGGGCAAGGCCCGGCACCTGGAAAAGGGTTTTCACAGAAAAAGAAACTTCCCAAGATAAGGAAAATAACGCCCACATGCGAGGGAGAACATAGGGAAGATGCGCCAAAAAAAAAAAGTATCTATACGCCTCTGGGGGAAAGCGCAGGGAAAACTTGGGGGCTTCGGGGACAGCAAGTAAACAAAAAACGCAAACCCGTCTTTGATGCCTTGAGTCTCAGACATTCATCACGGTTTACCTGCTCCACCACGGGGGCGAACCAAAGGGCGTTGTGACGGGAGCTGAGAAATACCCGCGAATAGACGGAAAAAAAGGCCGGGGGAGGAAAGTTCTGCCCCAATCACGGAAAAGTCCTTCGAAAGGAGGAGAGGCTAACTGGTAGAACCAAACCGAGAGACCACTAGAGGAGCTTGGCGGCGACAGAGAACGAACAAGGAGGAAAGACTTCCTGGCAGTGGGGGTTGAATCCATGAGCAAATATGAAACGGGGAGAAAAGTGGGAATTCCTCAAAGTTGAGCAAAACCTAAAGACAGGAGGGATTCCACCTTAGCGCGCCGAAAAAGCGCAGCAGGTTGGGAAAAGGAGAGTTTTGGGAAAAACCAGTTTCAACGAAGACGGAGAGGGAGCCACAGGTAGCGCCGTTCGGTATAAATTTTGAGAAGCAGGGGAGTAAAAAGGGGGGGGACCATGTCCTGCGAAATGGGCCAAATCGCCTGAAGACAGATGGGGAAAGTGTCGTTCACATTTTTTCTTTCTTGAGGTTCTTGGCAGTCGGTCGGAGATACTTGGGCGGGGAGGAAAAAAGGCAACGCCAGTGCAAGCACACAAAGAACGAGGCCCATAGGACGAAGAGGCTTGGAAGAGAAGGGAAAAGGAAGGGCGGCCAAACAAAAAACGGGACCACGGGAAAGAGACTAACGCAGTATAAAAAAGAGATCGAAACACACAAACGGAAGATAGGGAAATTGGGGGAGAAACTAGACGCCAGGGGGGGGCAGTGTGACATACCTCTTTGATCAATCCGTAGGGTATATGAAAACATAAGGGGAAAGGGAGTTCCGTCGTGGGAAGGAGAGACCCTTAGAAGGACGTATGGGACGTGGCGCTACAGAAAGGAGAAAACGAAAGGAGGTAAAAGAACGAAAGGGAAAAAAAAAATTGCGCCGAAGTGGAGACATCCAATTCTAGAAGGGATAAGAAGGGGGGGGGGACAGGACAAGGAAACCCCTGCTCAGGGAAAGGAGAGCAGAAGGGCTCTACCGGAAGACAGGAAACTCTCTAGACTAATCCTCAATGTAGAGATGGGAGGCTTCGAATGGAGGAAGCCGGGAGATAAGGGTTACTTAAATCCGGGAAAAAGGAAAAGGCACTTGAAGAAAAGTCGGTGCCACTTTCACATCACCAAAAAAAAAAGACAATATGAAGAAGGAAGAGGGGCGCATCTGGAAACCTCCATCCACGGGCAAGCATCGTCAGGTCCGAGGAGGGGGGGGCAGAGAATATCCTGGGGCACGGGCCAATGGAAAAAAAAGGGCGTTGAAAAACAAAGGAAGGAAAGTTTTTACTCTCAATCCGTAAAGTGGAGAAAGACAGTCACAACAAGGTTCGGACAGGGAGGACAGGGAAAAAAGGGGGGGGGGGACTGAGAAGGGAATGTGAAATCCAGCACTTACGAAAACAAGCGGATCGGGGGGGATTAGTTTCCTTGGGTCGAAAAAAAAGGGTTACCGGGAATTACCAAAGGGGGAGGGAGGAAACATGGTCGATGCGCCATTGCAATAAAGGAGAATAGGGGGTTTAACAAGCAAAAAATTCTAGATCATAGAGTAAGGGGGAGGGGAAGGTTTTGTCAAATCCTCGGCGACAGGGGAGGATGGCTGACCTCTAGGAGGGGGGGGAGAGAGGGGTGCTGAGACAAAGGTAAGAGACATGGGAACGTGACCTGCGTCGCTCAAGGATTACTTTACAGTCTAAAAACAAGAAGGAGGAAAAGGAAAGAAACCTGGAGGAGGGATGAAACACGGAAAAGTTAGGAATGTTGAGAGAAAAACCCAGAGGAAAGATCTGAAAAGGGAAAATTGCTACGAGGGAATGAGCTCGCCATTCAAGGAAAAAAGTGAAGGACGTGGTACTTATAGTGCGGATGGGGGGAAGGAAACAGGGGGGGTCAGGGGTGAAGAAGCGAGCGACAAGAAAGTGGTAAGGAGTGACGCGAAGGGGACGGAAGGATTCATACACTGGGGGGAAATGGCTCCCCTTCGGGAAAGAAGATCAGGGAGTATGGAAAAAGAGGGAAGGAGGTGGCCTCTTACTTTAAGAGGAAAGTGGGGATAGGTTTTCAGAAGAAGTTGTCTGGGGAGGAATACCGGACTGGCGAACGATAAAGGGGGGCGTGATGGAAGAGGGAAGTCCCTGAAGGAGAGGTGTCAGCATGAACCGGAGGGGGGGCTTCACGAGAAAAAGAGATGAAGTTTCATCTATTTTTCAAAATTAAGAAGCAAGCAAAGAAAACCTACAAAGAAAATGGGGAATTGAAGACCTGGACTCGAACTGCAAAAAGGTATGGGGGGCAGGGTGGTTAGGGAGAAAAGAAGGTCCCAATGCAGAAAAAGGGAAAGTGAATGTTTCATTCCGCGCTCTCCACAATAAAAAGGGAGAACAGAGAGAAGAAGGCGCCATGCAAAACGAATTCCAGAATTGAAAGGTGCAAAGGAAAAGGGGGAATGAGCGAGTAAGAAAAAAAGTCTTAGGCTTTCAGGGAACAGGCGCCTCCAATTAGGGAAGAGCGAAAGTCCAGGGGTCGCGGGGGGGGAGGGGGCTGAGCAGGTTGACCCATGAAAAAAACCTATGAACAAGGAATAGAGAGAAGCACAAGGTTCAGGGAAAAAAGAACGACGGTGGGTCCGAGGGAAAAGTTGATGGAAGCGCGATGACAAAAAACGAAGACGAGGGAGAAGACGGTCTTAAAAAGAAAAAGGAAAAAATATATCGCACGATACGATAAGTCTTGAAAAGGAGAGAAAAGTGCAGGGCCCATGAGCAATTTTATACAGAAGTGCGGCCAAGAGGAAGAATGGTAGGGGGGGGGGGGACTGCAAGGCAAGGAAGACCGTTAACACGGGAGGGCAGAAAAGAATTACTTTTGAATTAAAAGAAAAGGGGGAAATTAAGATGCCAAAGAAGGAATCTTAAGGGGAGAAACAACGATAAAGAAATTAGAAAGGTAGGAGTGGGTCCAGCGGTGTAGCGGGGAACAAATCCCGAGGGAAACGTGTTACCCCTGCCATCCTTCGGAACAGGTGATCTCCAGGGAAACTGGAAAAAAAAGGGAAATTGGATCAGGGAAAAAGAGGTAAAAGGAAGTGAAGGAATGACCATGGTTTAGGAAAAAGAAGAACACCGTAACTCGCAAAACTCAAACGCAAACGAAAAGACCGACGGCACGCCGAAAGAGGCTCAACACCTTCAAATAAGGACAGGAGGAATTAACCTTTTTGAGTGCTCCGGGAATGGGGGAAAAATGGGAGCGGAAAAGAACCAGGCGAGAAGAAAAAAACTCTGCCATCTCCAGGGAAAAGGGCGGGGGGGAAGGGAATGACAAAAAGTCAGAGGGCTTAATTGCTTGGGCAATGAAGGAGCAGTAAGCGGTGTTCGTGCGAAGCAAAACTGGGGGGAGACGGGCGTGGGGAGAGGGGTCAGCTTATCACAGTAAAAAAGGAAGGTCTCGTACAAGGACGGCGGAAAGTTAAAAACCTTCTTAGAAAGGAGGAAAAAGAAAGGAAGGAGAGAAAATCCAACACAGAAGGACCAGAAACGGAAGGCTTAAAGGGGGATGGGGCGGTCAAAGAAAATCTCGAAAACCTTGCAAATCAAAAAGTCCTCGGGCATGGGGGGAAATCAAGGTCCGAAAGGGGATGAATGCAGCTAGGGGAATGGGCACAAAGGCCATCCAAGGAAAAAGGTCCATCTTCTCGACGAGATCTCGAAGGCATGGGGGTCTTAGATATGGAGCAGACGTAAGATTCTAAACGAGGTACGAACCGCTGAAGCGGATTGGAAAAGGGGATCAAGGTTGAAATGAATAATGCAAGGAACGCGCCTTCCACGAGCGCGAAAAAAGGTCAGGGCCTTTGGTCAGGGGGAGCGTTAGTTCTCTGGTGGGTCGTTCTTCGAGGACTTTTTCGGGAGAGCCACGGACCCCGCCGTCATGGGTCCACCAGGAGACCGAAGAAAAAAAAGAAGGGGGGAGGGAGAGACCGAAGGAGGAGGGGCAACGAAGGACCAACTGAAACACGAACGTATCCAGAACTAAAAAAAAGGAAGCACAGATCTCTAAGAGGAAAGTCTTAAAAAGAGAAGGGGGGGGCATCGCAAAAAGGGAAAAGATTTTTGGGCCCAAGGGGAAGACAAACGAAAACAAGAAGGAAAAGAAGACCAGTATTCAGAAGAAAGATGGACCGATGCACTGGTGCGGGGAACAGGCTGTGCAGGGAAAGAAGGACTAGAAAACTAAAGAGGGACAAGCGCAAGAAAAATGGAAAAGACACTTTGGTCAAAATCCCAAGCGAGGGGGAAAAGCGAATGCATGAAGAGGAAAAACTGAAAAAAATTTAAAAACGCGGCTGAAGGACAAGAAAACGGTGAGAACCTAATTTGGGGGGAGACTATTCCGGAGTTAGGAGACAAGAAATCTCCTCAATGTCGAGATGTGGATGCGGCGGGGGCCGGAGAGCCGGAGAGTGACTGAAAATCGCGGAAGTTGAAAAAAAAGGGGGCTCACATCTTTCTCAGGGACAGAAAAAAATGAAAGAAGATGGAAGGTTTAGGAGAGCTCTGACGCAGCCCAGCGCAAGGACGTCAGTTCACTGGGAGGGGGAGAAGGAGGAAAAGGGAGATCGCCTAATTTCTCACGAAATTTCGTGGGGAGACCCGTAGTCCTTAAGGGGGGTTAAAGAGGCTCAGTACGGTCAGGGGGTACAAACAAACGAAAGGTGTAAGAAAAAAGGTGCTCAGTATAAAAAAGATCAAAATTATCGGGGAATGATAAAGCCCAGGACAAAACAAGGCTGGGAGGGGGGTCATGAGGACGGGAGGAGGCCCGATAAAATTGGGGGACGGGATATTGAAAAAAAGAAGAGGACGGACCGCTTTTTAGCTTAAGGAGAGGTAAAGAAGTATACCCATCAGGGGGGGTCTATCATGAGAGAGATCTGAGGGAAGGTGGCGGGGAAAAAAAGGTTTGCCACAAGCAAGAGAGGAAGTGGTTAGGAAAAAAAACTTGTGTAGGAGAATTTTGACTATCTACTACCCTTTGCAAATTTCAACTTCAAGGGTGACACCGGGGAGCTGAACTAGAAAGGGGGATTTCAAAGTTAAGGGGAACAGCACTATATTCACAGACAGAACCTGCAAAAACCGGGGCATCAGACACTTCAGGAGTGGTAAGTTGGGAGAGGAGAAAAACACTTATGAAAGAGAAGACCTGACATTGCCTCAAAGGGGGCAATCGACGAGAATGAAACTTTACCTGATGGAATGGATATGGGGAAAAGGATGTCCCCCCCTTGTAAGGTACCTCAATCAAGAACTAAAACGTTTGAACCTATTAACTATGGGACAAGTTCCTTATGAGGCATAACATGAATTAAAAGGCAAACAAAAAGAAAAAAAACCCAAAAAAAAAAAAAAAAAACAACCCCGTTCTTTATAAATCTGACAAGGGCCCATCGACGCTCATGTTTGCAAAGATTTCGATAGGAGAAGGAGGGGGTTTTTCAAGAAGGGGGAGGGTAAGACAAGGAAAGGGGAAGAGGGGAGTGTCAGGGAGATTGAATCGAAGGGAGGGAAAAGATCAGTTGGACCTTACAACTCCTTTCATGAGAAAAAAGAAAGGAGAAAAATAAAGATTAGAGTAGGTGTTGCTTTGAACAAGAACATAAAGAAATAAACGAAAAGGAAGGTCCTCAAGGACACTCCAGTGTGCCAGGAAAAAAGGGTGAAGGGAACATGTTAGAGAAAAAAGGAAAAACAAGGTCTTTAAACATTCACCTTCTTCCTCGCTGGAAGGACAAAAGAAAGCAAAAAACAAAAAAAAAACCAACCCAGAGGGGAAGGAAAAAAAAGAGAGAGTTGGAAGAAAAAAAAAGGTTGATTAAAGAAGTTGAATTAAACAAAACACGAGAGAAAAGAGCAACAAAACCCCAGATATGAAGCCGCGGAGGGCCACGGGAGAAAGAGCCAGGCGGGCGAGGGGAGCTGCGGAGGCTGCATTTGAAAAAAAAAAAAGATCCGCCTCTCTCGCCTCTCTCCTTAAGTCCAACGAAAAGGGGTCCGGCTTCAAGTCATATGATCTGCGATTCAAGAACGACCAGATGGCGAGAAAAAAAAAACGTCTGACTTAAAAAGAACCGCAAAAAAAATCAAAGTAAAAAGGAAAAGAGAAAAAAAACTTCTGGCCCAGAAAAAGAATTGATATGAAACCGGTGCGAAGGAATGCGGGGGAATCGGAAGGGCAAGAGGGAAGCCGTTCAAAAAGGAGGGAGCGAGATAAGGGGTGAAAAGAAAATTTACGGGAAAACGGGGGATAAAGGGGATCAGTCCAAGAACGTTTTTACGGGCCTGGGAAAGCAGTGCAATGGCAGAGCAAGGTCAGGGAAGAGTGGAAGAAGGGTGTAAAATATCAGAAAAAAAAAACGCTTCAGTGGCGGAGAGACAAAAACAGTGGGACAACAGGGGAAAAGAAGAAAATTTACATTGAGGGAGAGTGAGAGGGGGGGAGTAGAGCCTTACCATGTTGCCATCGGCCACAGGAGAGAGCAACCAGCCGCGCGGGCCACATCAAAACCACTGCGAAAACACTTCAAAAGCCACTTCCTCTAATCGGGAGGAAAAAGAATGCCTATGCGGGGACAAGAAGAAGCGACCACCGTGGAGGAGGGAAAAGAACCTCTTGGGAAAGAAAAGTCCACAATGGGAGGGAGGTGGGCTACGGAAAGGACGCCCAAACCAAGGAACGAGTTTTAATTTCTTTACAATTCTAGAGGTTTTTTCGAAGAGAAACGAAAGGGGCGAACAACGGGCGGTGGAAATCTGATGAAAGGGAAAGTAGATCACTCTCCAAGACCGAAGAAACGGGTTTTCAAAATGGCTCCCCCTATACGCCAGTATATAGCAACTTTTGAAAAAAGGAAGAAAAATTCCCGAGGCGGGGCCAGAGGGGGGGAAGGGAGAAAAGAATCGCGCAACGGCTGAAAAAGAAACTTCATCGGCGGGAAAGGGATTCCATGGAAAAAACAAGCTCGGGGTTGAATTCAAAGGACAGAATAGACAACTTCGCACGGGAAGACCTGACTAAGCGCGGAGCAGGGGTGGGATGAGAATGGAGAGGGGAGAGCGAAGACGTACTCAACCAAAGGGGTAGCGAAAGGCTGAAAAGGGGGGGATAATCTTCTTTACAGGGGGTTGGCATGGCGAGATATCCAGTAAATAGGCCTTACAAAGAGCGCATTAAAAGAAAAGGTCAAGGCTGTGTCGGGGCGGGGGAGAAAAAGGGAAGCGGGGTTCAGGGGAGGACGACGAAATTTTTCAGGGGAGGAAAGGAAAAAAAAACAAGTAATTGCTCACCCGTTCAGATCAATCAGAGGAAAGAATCTGGGAGGATCCAGGTACGGGATTGCGGCCCAAAAAAAGCCACGAAAAAAAAGTAACACTCAAACTGCGGGGGACATCCCAC
>Ga0179593_1427205_pt1 | contig 11980 bp, 10 predicted proteins | sample CZODoug2_1_08_16_FD_185931 | JGI IMG/M metagenome (GOLD analysis project Ga0179593, IMG submission 185931) | Vadose zone soil fungal communities from Angelo Coast Range Reserve, California, USA - CZODoug2_1_08_16fungal (PacBio error correction) | ecosystem: Environmental > Terrestrial > Soil >...
ATGGAGTAGTTGGCACACTCAGGGCACGTATGCAAGCTCCTCGCAATGAGAAGTTGGAATTGGGAGAGCCCAGAAGGTAGTATCTTGCCGTAGGTACATCATTTTGTCTAGTCGACGGTAAGCTCCACGGAGCTTCCGGCGTTCAAGAAAGACAACTTTCCAAAGGCAAGGAAGTGAGTCAAAATTTACATGTACATGACGGAGAGGGCCGGACACGAAAGACCTGAAAAATGCGGAGGGAATAGGGGAAAAAAGCTTCGGACATCAAGAATGTACTGAGCCCATTTAAGCCGTCACAGATTACATTAATGTGGTAAACAGGTAGACCTTAGGCTGGTATCCACTAGGGTCCGCGATCGGCCCCCAGCAAAAACAGAATAAAAGGAAATGGGGAAAAAGAGGTCAATTTCTAAGCTCGTTCTATACACAGACCCATCATCTGGAAGGGCTCACATAGGGCTGAAGGGTATGAAAAGTGGGCAGGGGGAACCCCTCTCTTCGTCGCCCGCCTACAACGTAAAAATCTATCCTCTCAACAATCAGAGGAATTGGAGGTGGGCCAGATAGGAATATTGTCTACCTCTCTCTACATGAAGAGTAAAGATGGATGGCGTCAAAGAAAAGGGACGCCATTCTAAACCAGAAATCTGAATCTCAAAGTCAGGAAGAAGGAAGGGGGTCAAAATTTGGGGAGGGGGAAAAATTATAATTACCCGTGCCGATATCGGCAGCGGGTTCGCCCGGCCCCATGGAGCGACGAGAAGGAAAGGATTATGTAAAAGGGGGATTTCACAGTTTTTTAATCCTCGATCCAGGGAAAACGAACGCGATATCGGCAAACTGCGGTGAGAGGGTGGATAATGAGTAGTTGTAGAAGTTGAGAGTCAGTTGCACCTTTCGTTGAGGCGAGGCTCAAGGGTTGGAGCGGGTCAGGGGAAGGTGGAAGAGCAGGTTAGACTGGGAGGGAATCTCGGGTTGCAGGGGCGACTACGTCCAGAAACAGTTCCGCTCTTAAGAGAAGGCAGATACGGGAAGTTTTAAGGGGAAGTCTGTTCCTACAAAGAATTTTGGTGCATCTGACGTCGAATCTTGTCGTGCTAACGACGCTATCCGTGAAAGCCTTACTACTTCAGGCGAATCGGTACAAGAGACGAAGTGGTCTCTGGAGGAGATTTCCTTGAACACGACCTTGGAGAAAGCGGTTTGGGCGAAGTCGGCTTGACGTCTCATCGATTCGGTAAAGCATTGAGAAATGAATAGGGAAAAGACCCTATCTCTGGGGGGGATCGCATCCTGACAGGGCAGGTATTTAACTCACGTATTGTCCAGTGAAGGCTTCGTCTGGCTACATAGGCGGAGTCGAAGCAGCGCTTTGACGCTGGGGGGGGTAAGGACTAACGACGATCAGGTCTTCTTCGAAGAAACGAAGCCCTAACACATCGCGACCGGCACGCTACCGGCAATGAAAAAGGTCGACAAGCTCAGGGAAATATGAATTCTCGGGGCGCGCAGGAAAAAGAAAAAGATCGCCCGCGAACCGGAATGCCCTTGAAGCTCACGAGGCATCCACGCAAGAATCTCTCACAAAAAAAGGGTCCAGAAGAAGACCCATTGGACCATTAGCATTAATGGGGGACGCGGAAAGCCCACCGCATGACCGCCGGCAGGTTCCGCGGATCGGCACTCGTTCCGGGAGTGATAGGGAAAGAAAAGAAAGTAGCTTCGAGGGAAATCAGTTCCACTATCTCTAGACAGTCGATATGGTTTAGTGCCGGACGCGTCATCGCAGTGAAGGCTTGGTCGAGCCGTTAAAACACCAGCTCCATGATATATACGCGGATGGCCACTGAAAAGGAAAAAAACGTAAAGGGGGGAGGAAAAGTTCAGTGCTGTAAAAAAAGGGCTCAAAAGGGGTCTGCTTTTTTCCGTCGCACCTAAGGCAGTCTTGCCCTTTGGAGGGTCACGCGCTCCGGTGGCCGTGTTCATCGACAAGGAGAGGGAATGTTTTCAAAGGAAAAAGAAATTAAACGAGGAAAATTTCTAAAGGAGTATATCGAGCGCATGCTTCGAATCCGACCGTGGTTGACCGGATATGAAAACAATCGCCACCGCGCGATAGGGCACGCAATGAGAAGGGGGAGACGGCGTGATAAGAAAGGAAGAGGAAGAATTACAATATAGCGAGATACTCAAAAATAGAGTTGAATTGGAGTCCCCAATTGTGCCTGTGTTAAATGGGTTGTTCGCGGACCAACCAATCCATTGTCGCCCCCAAATAAGAAGAGGGAGACGCTAAGCAAGGATAAAGAAGGGAGATGGGGACCTCAAAAGACGAGCGCATAAAGAACTAAAAGGAATCATCTCTCTCAAAAAAACCGGCTGATAGAGAGATGCCGGGGCATGGGTCGGAATGGGGGGGCTGCAGCGTGCGGGCCGCTAAGCAAGTTATCTGAGCACATACAAGGAAGAAACTCTTTAAGGGGGAGACCGAGGTACGGAGAACTCACACCGCAAAATGTAAAAGTTGGGATGGAGTTTGTCAATAACTCGATGCTTAGAGCATGTTAATTCAAGGTCAAAACGAGAGAGGGTCGCGATCACAAGCGAAAAGGACATTTCTGCCCTCATCGGCGGACTGCTGGCGGGAGTGGTTTACACCTGTCCACTTATTCGACAAGGAAAATGACGGGTAGATATAAGGGAAAAAGGACTTCTCAATGAGAGGTGCCCAGGTGGAAGCGGACTTTGATGTAGAAGGGGAACTTCAGACTCGTGGTCGTAGAAAACCGCCGCGGCACGAGGGAACGTCGTCCCCGAGGGGAACTGCCAGCCTTAAAAGTTGCTTAAAGCCCGAAACCGGTGGCGGCAGGGAGGGGGTCACGCCTCGTAAGTGTCGTTCGAGGTTGTCCCTGTCGATCTAAAGAGACAGGTGAGTGAAAGGGATTTGGGGGGTGGTAACGGGGGATAGCGACTCAACGACCCGATGACGCGTCCCTCCAACTCTAACTGCAAGATAGGGGGACAGTAGAGGGACAAAGAAGGGGAAAGTTCGGGGGAACTTCACTCATTATCAATTTGAAAGGGCGGCGATCGGGCGTTGGTGGGAGAAGCCCGCGCTTTGGCAGGACTATAACCTTGAAGGAAAAGGGGGAAATAGCGGAGGCATGGACGATGTTGTGGGCGAGGGAGTCGGCCGGCGGAGCTGCATCCTTTCTCAAACGCGGAGGGAAGGGGGTTTCATACAAAAGATAGATGTTCACTGGCTCGCCAAGCGCATGACCTCTTTTCACGGGGATACTGCGAAAGATCTGACGCTCGATAAAGCGAGAACGACGAGGGGGGGGCAGGGGGGACGGGTGAGTTCAAGAACGACTGCAAGTTCTTCAAGGTGGCGAAAAAAACCAGCGGACAAGCCGGGGGATCGACGCGCCTTGTCGGAGAGAAGACGAAGCCTCACGGGAAATGGAAGACGGGGGTGCTAAAATACCGGACACATGTGGGGGGGCAGCTCCCACCGCAAGCAGAGCGGAATCATCGGAACGCACTTGCGACCGGAAACCGGAAAAAAAAAAAAGAACGTTAAAAAGGGGTCGTTGTGCATTAAAAAGGAAATCAAATACATCCGCTGACAACTGAAGGGACGTTCGCGGGCAGGGAGTACTATTAGAACTTTCAAGAGAAAAATATCTATCAAGGAAAGGGAGAAGGTGAGTCTTCACACGGAGACGACTCTACGATTTCACACTGCCAACCGGCAACTCTTCTGGCAGCTTCACTGGGAATTGTTGGAAAGTATCCGTTACTTCGCGCATTCGCCCCGACACTGCGCTCCCCCGCACCGCCTCGACTGGGGAAGCAGGGTTACAAGACAATCTCGGACGCAAAGGAACCCCGCCGCATGATAACTGAACGTCTAGGGGCATAAGAAGAAGACGAAGACCGTCTTTTCCAATCGGAGCCTCGTCGACCATCAAGCGGAAACGGCACGAGAATATTCGAAGGGAAGGGAAGTGGGATTAAATAGCGGAGTGGAACTCTACAGGTCAGAGTCGCATTGTCGCAGCAACCAGGAGACGTTATCGCGCGGCAGGGGGCACCGCTGGGGAAAGAAAACATGGGAGGAGGGCAAAATGTGAATTGATCGCAATCAGACGAGGTCGACGCGGCGAAAATGATATAACATTGAAAATCCCGAAAGGAGGGAAGCGTATCGGGGGTTTGCAGTTCCTAGTCCCGCGGCGCGGCGGGGAAAGCAGGGGGAAGGCACGGCGTCCTCGTTTTCACCCCATAAAGGAAAGAATTACGGGTCAGGGAAAGGGGTGATCGGGCCTCTCCCGAATCGCGCCCGGAGCTGCAAATTGCGGCTCGAGGGGTCAATGGTCCAATTGATTTTTGGAGGTTGGGACTAGATTATATACGGACCCTATCGAGACCAACGATCACGGCTTCTGCTGCCACAGGGTCAAGGGCCAGCTGGGAAAGGGAGAGGGTGACATAGGGAGACCTCTAGAAGCCTGCGTCTGTGAGAAGCGCGGCGGGGATTTAGCCTGCTCGGCGAGTTACTTGTGGAGGAGACTAGCGAAGGTCAGGCAACGAAAGGGAGTACTGAAGGAGACGTTCACTTTTGTGCTTCTCGAGAAATGAAGAAGACCGTGGCGAGAACTCCGGGGAGAAGGGAAGGGAACAAAGGAACTAAAAGCCGAAATCTTTGAGATCATAACACGTCGTCATTGAGAGCGAAGCGAAGCATCCATACGACCCCTTGTTAAAGCATCCGACGCACCTATAGAGACTCAAACAAAAAAAGTGGGTAATTAAATATATATCTTAGTCAAGCAATCAAAAGCGTCGTATGCGAGAAGTATGCATTCGCTTAGCACACGCATTCAGTCCGTTGATAGTGACAAAGCCGTCTAGCATCAAAAGGCAAGGGGGGGGGGGAGACATTGTGGTTGAAGTGACGTAGGGGAGTCTGGCCTCCACTTGAGGAACTTCTGGGCCTCATATGTCTCAGTAATGTATTCGGATGCTCTTTGAGGCAGGACTGAAAAAGAGCCTACCGAGCCGAATAAATCTAACCCGCCGCGTTCATAAGGGATCGAAAGGGTTTCAAAAAGGTATTATGGAAATGGGAGGCCCTGAGCAACGGGGCTAGCCTTGATGCTGGTCGCACAGGGCAGTTATGGAGAGGCACGGGCACCAAAAAAAACCAACAATGGACGCCAGCGAGCCGCAATTGGGGGCTGAAGGTGCGCCGCTCGCGACAAATACTTTAAAAGGGGAGAGGGGGAGTGATGGGGGACCGGGACTAGTTCCGGCCGTATAATTCAGTGCGTTCCCCTAGAGATCGCGAGGGAAATCGTCAAAAAGAAAAAGAGCTTCTCTGGATTTAGGTCGTCAGGGGAAATCAGTGGGCCTCGGAAGGTCTATCGGGAGGGCGAATCGCAGAGGGAAAGCTATTCTAAAAGCGGATTGGCACGCGTTCCTCTCGAGAAAATTCCCGGGCTGCGCACTAACCCGTCCAGCGGGGTCTCTATTGGACCGAAGGACACTGAATTATACGGACAGCCGTCCGAGATTGTATAAAAATCTTTCCGGCGGGAAACGATCTAGGCCCACTGCGTAGGTATATCCAATCTCCGCGTTAAGTAGTTCTTAGTGGCGGGGGGGGCAGCATGGAGGTATACGATTTGTAGATCGAACCCTTGGGGCTTCGGCCGAAGAAGGTGAGTACGCGGGTCGTCTAATTGCACGTTACTCGGATTAATCGGCCATATTCAAAAATTAAATGAAACGAAGGCAATAATAAAAAGGGAAGGGATTTGCAACGCGGGGGGGGAAATCAGAGAAAAATACGTTATAACGGGGCGCAACGAACCATGTTTCGAGCTCTGCGATCGCGGCGAACGCGGGTATCCATGAACGTGACGTAACCTGAAAGCTTCAGGGCGGGGGAAAAAAGGAGAAGTTTCGGGAGTTTCTCTATTGGGGGGGGGGGGGGGGGGGGGGGGTGATTCCCTTGCCGAAACCACGACGGCACAGGCGTTGGTGGCGCGGAACGTACTTCGTTCAGTCGAGGAGGGGAGGGTGAAGGTGACTGAGTCTATAAGATTCGGGGAGTCTTCCATCCTGACCAAATCGGGCATTGATGCTGCGATCATTGTCCAACAGTGAGGAGGAGATCGCGGACATGTCGCTTCAGAAACTTCGGGTGTCCGTGCCGTCAGGACAAGCGATCGGCGCGGGTCGAATAACGAAGGAGAGGTCGACAATATAAAGGCGCGAGCTGGACTATGATAGGTTCTCAGCTCAAACAGATGTACATGCCGTGGCGACGTGAAAAAAATCGGCAGAGTCGACAAGGGAGGACTCTAAAGAAAGGGGAGACCGATATTCACAACGCCGCCTCAGCGGTCCAACAGGCCTCCTAAATGATTACCATGATGGAAAGGTCCTTCTATATCGAGTAAAACCTCTCTGGGGAAAGAAGCGGAAGGTAGACGTAAACAAGAAAAAAAAAGAAAGGTTATCTTAAGTTCGATCCCTTCTGGATCTGTGACGACCATAAAGAGAGGGCCGGGTAAGATCACACATTACAGGCGTGGGAAAGACGAGGGGAGGACAGGAAAGAACAGTCGGTCGAGAATAACAAACCAGCCCGTTGACGTCACATGAAGGAGCGTCCAATAGGGGAAAAAACGAGTAACCAAAGGATAAGACGGCCGACCTCATAGACTTTATGGTTTGTCCGTCACGGCACTGTTTCAATAGGTGGGGTCGTAAAAACCCCCCAAGACCCAAACCCCCAAAAGAAGAAGGGGGGACGGTGAGAAAAAGGGGCGGCCAAATTGCAGTTGAAAAACCTACAATTCCTCTCTGCTCGGCAGGATTGTGGGAAAACGGCGGAATCAGGATCTCATGGTATCGCATCCGTTACCGCTCTTTAAAACTCAAGAAAGCGCCGAGGCGGGGGCGCAAGGGAAAAGGAAAAAGTGGAGCTTCTGGTTATATAAAAAGCGGCGAAGGGAGTTAACAATCAATATGGATGACAACCAGCAACTTGGTGCCTTGTGTGGGAGGGGGGTTATTGGAAAGATGAAACAATCCATTGCGGCCCCAAAATAAGAACCGTAGGAGAAGTGAATGTTGCATCAGCGAAGCCAAAGGAAAACGGGGAAGAGGCTAGTCAAACACAAAAAAGAAGACGAATGAGACCAATGCCCAGGCTCTTCGCACAGGATGAGAAGAGTCTGGGGAATGGGGTCACGGAAAAGGAGGCCTACATACGATGGGAGGCCGCTAAGAGCAAGTACTTATCTTCTTCAAAAGTGAAACAGAAAGATTTGTCAGAGTGGGGGGGGGGGCGAACCGAAAGGGGGTAATTGGGGCCGAAAAACACAGGGGAATCAAGTCCCCAACATGAGGTTCCATACACCGAGGCGCTTATCGAGCGATGGTAAAGTCAAATTACCCTAGAGAGGTTCGCATAAAAAGACTCGATAGAAAGGGTTCGCAAAGTAGAAAAGAGGCTGTACTGATTTAGTACAAATAAAAAACACCACGTTAAACCCAGTTCGAGATCAGAAAGAGCCGTCGACATTGCATTCCACATCTGAAAAGGTGGGCAAAAGGCAATTCGTGGATTAACGCACAATCAACAGCAAAAGCGGTCAGAGGCGTGACGATTCCAAGATTGAAGAATCCTATAAGGGAAGTCAAAAAAAGCCAAAAAGAGCCTCAAGTCAAGACGCCGAATTGGGGTTCATGGTTTTTCACCCTGTGGGCAAACCAGCGTATAACAGGGTCGGAAAATGTGTTGGTTGTAAGCTACCAATCAGTAAGGGAAAAGGAAAAGGAAAACGAGAAAACCGAGATGCAATGTACGGCGGTCCAGAAAATTGTGACACCCGCGCAGCTTCGTCGTCAACAATCAATCCAGGCGAGGGCGGCGACCGAGTGGAGGAACCTAACGAAAGATGGACAGATTGGCTGACGGCTAAGCTTCCTGCTCGGTTCCGGAGGCCTGGAGGTGTGTGGAGGCGGCCGGCTTTCAGGGGTTATAGAAAGGGAAAAAAAACTTACTCGGACATGAATGTCGAACTCCGGCGATCGAGTCCGCAACGCTGGACCCTGTGGTCAGAGCGGTAAAATCTGACCCGGAGCGTCCTCCTTCTCGAAAAAAGAAAGAGTGGTCAACGGAGGTGAGGGGGGTCTGACAGAGAATGACCAAGGAAACCCAAGGATCGACGCCAGCCTATGCCCGGAGCCGACGTACTATCACTTTTTACCGGGGGTGAGAGGGGGGTACAGAATAAGATGAAAAGGGGAAAGGGAATGGCGCTAGGCTGTCATTCGTCTTACATAGTTCCATAGCTGGAAAGGTACAGGGAAAAGCCTTCAAAGCCCTGGAACGCACAGCGCTGGCCAAGGTGACTGAAAGATAAGATCATCCTACAACATGCATCAGTCAGGCAGATCTTACTGCGGCAACCTATTTCATTATCGCGCGCGTGTCGGCCCGAATAGTAGCATTGCTAACATGTTGCGGGGGGGGCAGAAAGCCACGAAAATACCTGCTGTTTCAGCTTGGAAGTTCGTCGTTGCCGGCCGAAGGGGGGGTTTGGGAAAAATGATACGGAAAACGATCGTAGTCTGCAAAGAAAACTCCTGGGGCATCCAAAACAAACGCGGCCTGACAGAAAGTCAAGGATCAGGATGGGAAAAACGTCCCTAGACTCGGCAGAGCTGCACGAAAAAGAAGGAGCTGGGGGGGGAAGAAAGGAACCTCGACGAAAAAGGAAGACACACCTCGAGGACGGGGGAGGAAAAGGGGGGTCGACGGTTGAGGGGGAAGGGGAATATATAATGGAAACAGCTATTTGCCTATGCGAGAAATAACCATTATACTGTGATCCTAAAGGAGAGGAACCTACTTGGTCCAAGCCAAGACTATCCCTTTTAGGCTGTAGCAGAAATACTACTATTTGCGGGGAGCTTGGGGGGGGGTAGGGGTTAGAAGATCTATTGGGCAGACATATGCCGCCGAAAGAGGGTGTCGTGTGAAACTATGAAACGCTAATCAGGGGAAAAGAGTGATACGCTGGCGGCAGGAGGAATACACTCTGTGGAAGAAAGGGGAAGGAAGAAAAAAATTTCCTAAGGGGGCGCACGCCTAGAGAGACGCTAGTCTGGCTGAAAATCGAGTTAGTCAATGGCAATACGTGTTGGCCTGTTTCCGCCTGATTAGGCCGGAACCTTAATAGAAGCGAGACAATGCGAAAAGGTCTGAACACGCAATGGGTTCGTGCTAATCTCCGCGAATAAATTAGGGGAGGGAAAGGAGAGTGACGGGAGAGTTTAGCCTCTCTGAGGACGGGGTCCGAGCGGAGAAGATAAGAGAAGAAATTCGAAGAGAATGTAGAAGAAAAAAAAATTTCTAAAAGGGGGACGGAGACCTCTCGACCGAGAAGGCCAAAAAACTGATGAAAAAGCCAATAAAGCTTGAAGAACCCTCACTCCGTCATGGATAGCAAAAGAGAAAAAGATCATCACAGAACGGCCTTGTGGCCTACCGACGCACTCTCCAAACACAAAAAAAAACCTTTATTGAGAAGTGAGGACCGGTGGGGGGAGAAAATCAAAAAGGGCGTCGGGAGAGACTGGATTGGACGTCTCAGGATCAATGGAAAAAAAAGGGGGCGGGATCTAAGCAAGGGCAGGGAATCAGTGTTGGGGCGCAAAAGATAAGTCGCAGCGCACCAATCTTTACGTCGTAAGGAAGGTGCATCATAATTGTCGCGATTTCTTGGGTAGGACGTCAAAGGAACCGATCGACAAAACAAAGTACGCAGCAATCGCCTCCGGTAAAGGCGGAAAAGAATTGGAACTTGAATCGCCAGATGAGCGCCGTCCAAATTCCATGAGTGGGCTACATCACGGTATGCATGGTGGGGAGAGTAGGCAAGGGGGAAAGGTATCGCGCCCCACAACGATTGACCATTCTCCCTATAGCCGAAATGGGGGGAGACAAAGAGTTGCAACTCGCGTCCGAAACGCGCACAAGGAGGGGGGTCGTAGGTTCTGACCGGTGGATTGGGGCCCGTAGCTGAGGGGAAGCCGATGACCGGGAAAGGATAGGACCCGAGATGCGAGTCCCCAAACAAATGCGGCGAGGGATCAGGGGGGAGGAGACAAGCAGGTAATGGTGGAGACGCGCTCTACACGTTTGTAGGGTTTGTGTTTCGTCTGCTTGCGTAAGAAGCACGAGTTCGACCATGATCCTAACAATCTGGACGAGGGAAAATAAGCAGGAAAAATGTTGCAAAGTGGTCGAAAGAAAATGGAAACGGACGCGGCGAACACTGCATCTACGACCAACTCCTTAGAAGGGGAAGGGTTATGAACATTGGGAGAGAATCCTCGAGAAAAAGCGCCCACGAAAGGGGGGGCGTAGGAGATCTTTCCAAAAGCTCGGGATTCATTGTGGGTATCCTTTTCGAGATATCGAACCATTGAGGAGGAAAATTCTCCTTGGGGGAGTTAAAGGCTTCTCGGGAAGATTTCCTCTACACTGAGAACTGCAGAGAAGGGATATTTACAACAGAGAAGGCCGTAATAACGTTCGAACTTGGCAAGAGAATCGTCAATGAAGAGGGTCGGGCGCCTGGGCCGGTAATAAAAGTGGTAGAAGAATCTCAAGAAAAAATTACTAGATAAAAGCGCTGTTATCCGGAATGGAATCAATCGGCGCGAAAGAAAGTTGTAAGAGGATGAGAAGTTTATTGAACCTTGGGGGAAGGACCCAGCATGGGCAACTCTTTTTGTGGTTGTAGAAGGGAAACAAAGGGGGGGGGGGGAAGTAGAGATAGTTCTGGAGTCTTGCTCCACGCGAATGCGCTGATGTGATATCTCGAAAAATAAAGGGGAAGGTAGGGTCAAAGAAGAACTATTTGAAGAAGTGAAAAACTGAGGAGTCTTGGACCTACATAGGTCGGCTTTCCCTATTGTTTCCATGACGAGAAATTCGAAGAAAGCGTAAAAAGAGGGAACAGGATACTACCCGATAACTTCTCTAGAAACCAAAAAACCACCCAAACACACACCTCGATCCGGGGGAAGGAAAAGGGGAAACAGCTCTAACTAGGTAAGTCAGCTGGGGAGAGCAGGAAAAACGAAGGGGTTCATCTGGGGAGGAAAAAGGTCAGTAGACGAAAGAATACCTAAGGGGCGCCGCGGCCGCCGATCTCGTAACCGAAGACCCATTCACCTTACTAGTAAATGGGAAGGATGTATAGAAGCAAAACGAGGCCCAACTCTTAAATCGCCCTAAAAAAACTCGGGGAAGGGTCGCAGCCTATTGAAGACAGAGCGATCTTTTGAAATGAATTGACGCAAGGAAGGAGAAATAAAAGAAGACTAGGGGGGGGGGGCTATGAACCGGGAAACGGTCATCTGGGTACTGTTGAGTCCCGGAAAAAACCATCCGTCACGAAAACCGGATTTGCAAGAATAAAAAAACCCTATCAACCCTTCGTGGGATTTTCAAAAAATAAAGGAGGACACATGTTTCTTTCCAGAACTTCAAAAGGAAGCGGCAAGTAGGCCCGTTAGAATGTCAAACACCGCGTGGGGTCAGTGAGCGTTAATAGAAAAAGAAATTGAAGTTCCACCCGCAAGGCATGTTTCGAAGGAGATTGCTTAAGGGGAAGGGGGGCAAGCAAAAGGGGAAAGGAGAAAAATCAAGTCTCCATCCGCGAAGAGGGGGGGGATCAGGAAGGATACTTGTGAGTCTCGGTCGGAGATTGCATCGCGAGTAAGCGCAATCGCTAAACCTAAAAGGGGAAAAAGGGTTCGCTGACAAAAAATCCAATTGCAGCCACCAGAAAATAAAAGGGGGGGGAAAAAAGTGTAAGTTAACTACAAGTAAAGTTTCGAGAGGGGGGAACCTCAAAAACAAAGAGGACAGCCTCTAACATCAAGG
>Ga0179593_1543358_pt1 | contig 11980 bp, 10 predicted proteins | sample CZODoug2_1_08_16_FD_185931 | JGI IMG/M metagenome (GOLD analysis project Ga0179593, IMG submission 185931) | Vadose zone soil fungal communities from Angelo Coast Range Reserve, California, USA - CZODoug2_1_08_16fungal (PacBio error correction) | ecosystem: Environmental > Terrestrial > Soil >...
TACGGATCGTCGATGGTAGAAGGTAAGGGAGAGTTTATGGTATAGGGGGGAAAGGGGAGTACCATTAAATAAAGCTGCAACAACGAAACGGAAATTCGATGTCTGAGAGGGTTACAGGAAAGGTGAGTTGAAAGATTTTTGGAAGGAACCAAAGGATGACATCAGGGGTCGCCTACCCGCATCTGAGCAGCACGCCACAGCGCTCAAAAGGACAACAGTCGAAAGGGGGGGAGGGGGGCTAGGGGGGGGAAAAAGTAGAGGGAATACCTGACACCGCTGAAGAACTCGAGGGATTTGCTGCGAGAAGGGCCTGACGAATCGGGGGAGGCCTAGTCGGGAGGGGGAAAAATGCACTCGAGGAACCACAAGCGAGGAAGAATTGATGGGGTGAAGGACCTTATCTTCACTCGATCAGAAGGAAAAACTTCGGTAACATGCCGGCTCCGGGGGGACCGCAGCCGACAGGTCCGCTACGGTCTAGGAAGGATCGATGCCAAAAGAGAGAGTTCCCGCCTCAGCAGACGAACTGCGGGGAACCTCCGAGAATCCGGAGAATTGAGGAGTAAAGGGACGAAAAACGTTCATGTGGGGGGAGGACACACCGAATAAGCGGGGACCACGAGTCCTTGGGAGAGAAGTGTTCGAAGGAGGTTGACCCCTGCTAGGAAGGGCGTCAAAGGAGGCTGATCAATACATTTCTCGACAGAACCTTCGAACGGGCGTCACATCCCCAGGAAGAACCGCGATTGAAGAGGGAAATACGGCTGCAGCCAGTGTCGAGGTCGACTACTCCTCGCTGCCCTGAGAAGGGGGAAACCTCGGAAGTACTGCAGGGGAAAAACCAAGGCAAGACCCCAAAAAACCCTCACCCCAAAGAAAAGGCACATAATTAACCTCAGGCTACTCCGACACAACTGCCGAATTGCGTTCTGACTCTAGGGGACTCGCATAAAAAATCAAACCGTAGAAAGAAAGAGATGGAAGGGCTCCGCGAAAAGTGCTCGACGCGACCTGCGCTCGGTAGCCTTCTCGGGCCACGGAGGAAAAAGGAGGGGGAGAATGGCCCGGGATTCGTTAAGAGGAAAACTGTTTCTTAAAGAGAAAAGACGGTTCCTGGTCTAACAGGGAGAGTGACTCGAGGCGCAAAGCAAAGAGGGGGGATAAGTCGGTCTAAACGAAAAAAGACCAGATCACGCAACAGTGAACAATCCAACATCGGCTCGGGTCAGCTTCTCAGAATGCGCAGACAGCTCGAAAAAGAGGAAAAAGTCGTCAGGGGAAAAAACAGGGGCTAGGAAGAAAATACGGAAGACGAAAGGCTTGTCGCGGGCGGCGAAACGGTGACGTACGATCTGACTATCACTTAGAGCGAAGGAGTCGAGAAGAATGTTGGGAACTCTCTGGCAAAGAGGGCTGTGGGGGCAGAAACCGATCTAACGGTTGGGGCTCAGGCTCAGAAAAAAACCGGCCCATGACCGAGTCAAAAGGAAAGAGGCAGAGATCAAAAGTTAAGCTCGACGCACAAGCCAGGGGAAAATCACCTGCTGTCGATCAAGCACGTCCGGGCGGGTGCGTAAGACGACAAGCACTATCCGCTCGAGCGGAGAAGGCAGCGGTGGCGAAAAAAAAGAAAAGAGGGGGGAATAGGAATGGACACCGAAAGAAGAGCAAGCCTGTACTAGTCCTCTAGAGGAAAATTCAAGTGACCTAAAGGGGAAAAGGGGAGTAAAAAAGGAGTAAGGGCACGAGAAAATCAGTTCTGAGGGTCGGTTACAACAGTGTAGGATAGGAACTGACTAAGGCGAAGCCCGACAGTGAAAAAAGGAGGCTGGAAAAAAATAGTTCTCTGAACGGAAAGAAAAGAAAAGGGTACCAAGTCGAGTTCATCTCGCCGCACGCGCGGAGGGTAAGCCGCGCTCTATTCTTGAAAGGAGGGGGCGAAAGGGAAAAAAATCAGAAAGCAAAGGGCTCGGGGTCGTTCGGACCGGGAGCGAGGTCTTTCATAGGTAAAGGGGGGGGAACACGTCCGGTAGCGGGATCGACCGTGTTAAGAGGGGGAGACTGGCCGTGGGAAAGCGCCTTGAGGGAATCCGGGAAAAACCGTCGACGAAAAGGGGGAAAAGGGTGTTCCTGCTTGTCTTTCCAAGACACGAATCGTCAAAAGAAAGAAAAAAGGGACACCTTGGCGCGAAGCCCTCGATACCAGGAGGACCTACAAAAAGGGGAAGGAAAACGGGACGAGCTGGAAAAATATGCACCCTAAACGGGAGAGAGGGAATCGGCTACCTTGTAGTGACTATTTCGCAAACAAACGAAAAAAGAAGCGGAGGTGAAGCTGCTCGTCGTCACCGAAGAAAGGGAGAGAAGGGAGGGGAGTCTCGGGAGCAGTGGAAAGAGATCTCCACCAACAAAAATATAGAGGTAAAATTTGAGCACGAGAAAAAAGAAGCAGAGCATATCCGCGCGGTGCCCAGATCAAGCAAACCGCCAGGGGGGAGCCTTTTCTCGAAACCAATAAAGTCTTGCACCGAAAAATGTTCTGTGAGCTACCAAGAAAGGACACGCAGCACACAAGGGGCCGAAATCATAAGGTCACGGAAAGCTCTGTTCTTCTCACCGGAAGGGGGGTACCGAGCCAGTCGTAATGGAGGGAGGATGGGAACACCACTGGGCAAGGGTAGGAGGGAACCTATCGGAAAAAAGAGCGCGCCCTAAGACCGTATCAGTCAGATCGGGCGTTCCTCGGCCTGAAAACTTGGAAAAAAAAGAAAGGAAAGAAAGGGTGGACATGAGTGTTATGCCAAGAACTGAAGAAAACTTCTTCCTCTCCGAAGACTCCCAAGATCCGGTTTGGCGGTCGGTTAGATCGAGCTATCACATAGGGAAAGGATCAACCGCGCGTGGCGAAAAAAAAAGAATTCGGGAAGTCCATAAGCTAGGGCTTGAAAAAACAGCACGTCGGCCAGCTCAGGGGAGGACTTGCGGGCTAAACTTAAATCTTTACAACGACGGGAGAGAAGGAAAGGGGAGGCTTCCCTGTCTCTTTCGGGCCGAAACTGCCCTTCTAGGGGGAAAAATTGCAGGCCGGTAACTTAGGAAGCGCGGCGAAAAGAGAAAAAAAGTCGCCGCGCGGGAAAAGGGGGTTCGCCACCAGGTACTATCGCAGAAAAAGCGGCTCTGTTTCCTGAAAGACGATCACGGGCAGAAATTCGAACAGGTGCAAGGGGACGGAAAGGGAACTCTGCTTAGAAAGAAGGGGAGGAGAGCTCTGTCAGGCGGAAAGAACAGGACGTTCTTTCCGGGGGTGGGACGTGAATCACCTTCAGGAGATCAACGTTGTTATGGGAGCATTACGTGGGTGGGAAGGAGAGAGATCGTCCACCAGAACCAAAGGACAACGGTCCACGAGAGGAGGGGGTCTGTACGTACAAAGATGGGCCCGGCAAAGCAAGGCTTGGATCGGCGTATCCCCGAAATCACTCTATGTAACGAAAAAAAAACGACGTCTGCTCGGGTTCTGGGCGAGGGAGACCGTTCGCCTGTAGCTCTCGCTAAGAAATGTGTGGGGTGCACGAAATGGTGAGTTGGGAGGGGAGGAAAGGCGTTTCGTGTTCGGGTGGGTCCGACCGAAAGAGGCGGGGGGTTTCCTTCTTCCCCTCGATCTGGAAAGGCGCGATCGAGAAAAAGAGAAGGCTGAGAAAACGTGAGAACAAGGGAAGACTCTGGTAGAAGAAGGAAAGGGAATTCTTGCCGAAACCCTCTCACTACGTACGAGGTCACCCTCTACGGCGACGGCCGTCGAGGGAAGGAAGAACGAGAAAGGGTAGTCCTAGAAGTGGCTCTTCAAGCGCTTGTACCGACTCGAGCGTCTCGAACCAAAAACAACCCAAGGCCGTGGTCTAGTAGCCCTGAGGAGGGGAAAGGGTAAAGGAGTTTTGACCGCGTTTACAGGGGTGTTTTGGAGGGGGGGGGGAGCTGCAGCCTTAGTAAGTGAAACCAAGCCGCCGTCGGCGTAAAGAAAGATCCGGAGTGGGTAGAAGCCTAGAAAGACCGCAGTAACGCTGTGCGGGGTCGGATGAGGTCGCTACTTTTAAGGTCAAGGAGGACCCTGAAAAGCGGAGAACGCCGTACAAAAGGGAAAAGGTTGATCTCACAAGGAAAGGGGTCCCTCTGAACCATTGCGGTGTTTATCACAACACACTTGGGGGGAGTGGCTCCCTCACAAAGATGAAGAGAAGTAGGGCCCTGGTAAAAGGGAGGAATCGGAGGGCGACACCTTCGTGGGAAAGAGGTCTTCGTTAAGGGGTTCCGTTCATCGTAAAAAAAAAAATGTTTCGGACAATCCGGAGAAGACGAATCGGGTGCGCAGAAAAATGAGATCATAACCTCCTCAAAAAAGGGATTACGGGCAAAGCAAAAAAGAGTCCTTCTATCTCTTTGCTAAGGGTCGCGAACAACCCTTCACCCCTCTTGGAGATCGCGTGTCTAGGGGAGGGGGAAATCCACAAAAAGAGAAGAACCGAGAGCCGGTAATGACCCCGGAAAAATGGCTGCTTCTTTCAAAACAAGACTAGAGTTTCTAAGAATAAACTGTCATAAGGGCAAAAAGACTAACTAGTGGAATCGTCTATTTGGGGTGGACCTGTGTCGGCTGTCGGGAGAACGAGGAGCTCGGGGGAGGATTGCGGCGTTTGCCGAAAAAAAACTCAACCACGTCAACTTTCTTCGGATCTGGAACCAAAAAGGGTGCGGTTGTGGAAGGGGGGTCGGGAAGATTGTTTGAGGACGGGGAGAACCTAATCCAAAAAAAAAACAATGTTCCCGCTACGAGAGAAAGACAGGAGACACTCAACAACAAAGATAGATAAGAGAAGAGGACTACATAGGCCGGGAAAAGAGGTATCTTTGTGTTTGAGTTCGACCAATACGAAAGGAAGGAAACCAAGGGAAAACTACCAGTCCGTCGAGAAGGGGAGGTCACTTTGGACGGGGGTGAGCAAAGGTGCTTTTCGCACCGAGTTTGCGTATCCTCCATCAGGGAACTCGCCAAAGCCTCGCATCGGAAGGGGGACAGAACACGCTAATCGGGGAAACTCTTCAGGAACGTAAAACTTAATGAGAGTGGAAGGGAGGTATCCGCCAAAAAAAAAAAAAAAAAAAAAAAAAAACGCACTTAAATGAGAGAGAACGAAGCCGCATTCAGAAAAAGGATCTCGCGTAGGGGGGGAACAGGATCCTCTCAAGCAGAGGCTTAACAAAGGGGGAGAAAGAGGAAAAACGCGATGGTGGCCTTCATGGGAAAGAACTCAGAAGGGACCCTCATTAGCATGATAATAGGGGGGGGACCGTTGGGGGTGACCGCCAGGAAAAAGGAAGTTCAAGGAAGGGAACTCAACCGAGTGCGTAGAGGGGGATGGCAAGAAGAACCAACGCCTCGCTCGGAAAAAGACTACTCCTTACGCAAAAGGAAAGGAGACCGACCTCGTCCCCCGGCGATCAAAAAGTACGGGTTCGGGAAAAAGAAGTTGACAAATGGGGACCACACCGCCACGTATTCCAGGGTGGGGAAAGGGTTTTCCGGGTAACCGTCAGGGGGGAAAGAGGGGACCTCTTCTACTCGTTTCTCACCAGTTGGGGAGACAACAACCTTGTCGCTCATGGGCGGGGCCAAAGAACCCGAAGAAGAAAAGCACTTAAGGGGAAAGTCTAATCTTCGGATGACTAAACTCGGGGAAATCACTCTCTATAAAAAGAAAAAAGGGGGAATCTGCAAACAATTCCTCTCCAAAAAAAGAAAACAAGGATAATACTCGGACCCATCAAACCACGAAGCCACCCCACCAAAAAAGCAAAAAAAGGCTCGCACAAAGAAAAGAGACAAGGAGAAGTGGGCTTGTCTTGGTCGAGACACTCGCGGGAGACACCAGCCGAAGTGGAAAAAAAAAAGCCGTCGAGGCAAACGTCTTAGAAAAAGGCGCGTCGCCGGCGGCCGCTACTCCATCGTGTTTTAGTGTGGAAGTTTCGAAGCGGGAGGCGTACCGGAAGAGGGAAGGAAAGCCGGTTCATGTCGACGTCAGGGAAAAAAGCTCAAGATAGGGGGGGAACACTACCAGACGTACTTCTGCGATAGGATCAACCCAGAAACAGAAACCAGATCACGCACCGCTTCCTGCCACCAAGAAAAGGGGGGCAGCGAAGGAGGAGAAGGCCGCAAGAGAAGGAAGCTCGGGGGATGGAGGAGATTCCATCTAGGAAAAACGTTGCTCTTTCTATTGGAATCAGCCCGGGAAAGGGGGAAGAGAGGGCGCTGCGCGTCAAAGGATACCTGGAAGAGCCAAAGGACCGTCGTCTAAGATCATCAAGGGGTTTCTGTGACTATCTGAGGCCCGGGGGGGAAAACAACATCGACTGGAAGAAAAAAAGAGAACTTGGGGGAAAAAAACGATAAAGAAGAAGAGAAATTCAGCCCTTGCATGATCTTCAGACCACCCTGTCTAAAAGAAGGACGCCTTGAAAGAAAGGAAACCAGATCCAAAAGGAGAAAAAAGTCGATTCAGGGGAGAGGGGGAAGAACTCCCGAGCCGCTGCTACGCAAAGCGGTGGCGAAAAAAAGACAAAGCGGAATATCAAGCGCCAAAGGCCAAAGAAAAAATTCTCGCCTGCCTTCAAAGGTGACGATCGAAAGCGGGACGAGTTCAAGGAAAAAAAAAGGGGCACGAAAGAACATGTAAGGACGCTCCGAACAGGGGGGTTCCTCAAGAAGGAGGAGACCGACAGGTTCTTTCACAAACTCTGGCACCCCACATACACCGACCTCGCGGGAAAAGAAAAGAAGGGGTAGAAAGAGACGAGGTAGCGGGGGGGGGGGGGGGGGGGGGGGGGGGGGGTTTTAAGCTTGTCGCCTAACCTCATACGCAGAAAGATCACGCCACCCTGGGTGAAAAAGAAGGGGGGCGTCAAAGAACGTCAAATCCACAAAGGGGGAAATATTTAAAAAAAATGAGGAACCGCCCGGTAGCTTGAACAATGCAAAGGAGGGGGGGTTCGACGAAACCAGAAAAAAGCGCCTGAAGGGGCTTCAGCTTCTGGCCGGGGGCGCCGCACAGGGGGGTTCCTCTGTCTCTTCACTAATCGGGGGCAGGAGGAAACCGTGGCCTTAGAAAAAGATCTGAATCCCAGGAAAAAAGGCTGAAGATACTATCGGGGGAGGGGGAACTGTCACGACCCGCCAAAAAAAGAAAATGCCGACATCGCTCTTCGCAAAAAACGGGGCTTGTGTGGGGAAACAATGACGATCGCAGAGCCGCTCAGAAAAGAAGAAAAAAAAACGGCCACAAGGGAAAAGGCTCGTGCAAAGTTAATCTCTAGAAAGTGAGGCAAGAGATAGAAAAGAAAGGGGAGATCCTTCTGTGAGCCACTATCCTCCAAATCCGGAATGGAAAGCACGCCGATGCTGCCGGAAAAGAAAAAAAGGGGCCCCAATGGAACCCTGAAAGAGGGGGTCGGAAACTGGGGGGGGAGGGGAGAAGGAGTAAGTGAATCCAAAAACCTCGAAAGGTTAAAAATCTCTAGGGAGGAAGTCCACGGGTTTGTCGATGCCATTCAGGAACTAGGAGCTTGGAGGGTAAAACCAAAAAAAAAGGGAAGGGGGACCTAGAGGGGAAAAATTATTGCGAACTTTAACAAAAGGGAAAAGGAGATCGTCTGCTTGGACCTTCTTCTAACCAAAACCCGGACGGTCAAACTCGAATCAAGAAAGCTGTAGATCCAGGACAAGACCGGAACTCTGAAATCATTGAAGGAAGAACGTGCCCCGACCCGAGGTGAGGAGGGGGAGTTGAGGGCATAATTCGACAAGAGAAACCGGAGTCTTCTATCCTTGAAGCGAGCCCAAATAACAAGTGCGCATGCAACGAAGGTGATTAGGGAAAAGACCGCGTCTTCCATCTGATTAGTGTACGAACCTTCTTTCTCGCACGACGGGGGGCCCGTCCCGGAGAAAGATCACCGAGACGGGAGCAAAGATCCCGGTAGGTGGAAACGGTTCGAACCCGAACGTGCCAGCACTTGCGAAGGGGAAAATTTTCTCTTGAAACAGTTCTTTCTCTTTCTTGAGGGCGTCGAAGCGGCAAAGCGCGCCAGGAAAAAGGTGTGAAACGTCGTGAGTGGGAAGGATATAACATCGAGCGTTCTAAGTGTCCGTTCGACACTAAGGACAGAGAAGAGACCGGCTTTAGGGAGGGGATCGGCCAGGAGGTTCTGTCTAAAAAGGGAAAAGAAATCTCTTCGGAGGTCGTCGATGGGGTGACGGTGGCCAATCACAAAAGGGGGAAGGGATCAAAGAAAGAGGTTGCTGGAAAAGGGGTGACGGGGGTGGGGAGGATAGCTCTGGGGCACCGAAAAGGCCAACCTTAATTTATCTTTTATCTCATCGACGCTGAAGGGGGGAAGGCTAGAAGGGCTCGTCGATCGTACAAAAAATCAATCGGACAATGGACAGCCTCCAGGGCTTCAGTGCCGGGTGGGCTAGCTACAAAAACACGAAAAGATGAACAGTCGAAGCTGCAGAAATTAGCTGGGACGGGAGAGGCTTATCGTAAAACGCCAGAAGAGAGATCTTCCGACTTTTGGAATTGGTGCAGAATGGGTACGGGGACATGGGAGGGGGGATTTCTATCAAAAAAGGATCGCCACTACTTCTATCTACGAGTCGCACAGGGAGAGGGGAGAAAGGGGGGACTGTCGCTAACAGGAACCGGAGCTGGGAATTTAAGCCAAAAACCCTAGTACGGAAGCCTAAGGAGCGAGAAGTCTGACCAAGGAAAGTGTCCCGAGAAAACGGGACGACTTCCCTTCGCGGTGGTCGAAAAAAACGAGAACATCGAAAGGCAGGGCTCGAAAAAAATGTGGGAGGGAAGCGCTTGAAAAGGACCGGCGGAGATCGACTCAATCAGAAACCCAAATGACGGGGGTGGTCTCGTAGGGAAGGGGGGACCCAGGAGGGGTGATTGGAGGTTTGGGGGGGGCGTCGAAGGCGTGGGTTTGAGGGGGGGGGGAAGAGAAGGGAAAAAAGTCCGCGATCTCGGGAGGAATCTGTCTTCGAAGAAATGATACCATTCCCCGCGGGCACGGAGGAGGGCGGTGAGGAAGTTGGGGCGGGGGCGGAAAAAAGAGTTGATCTTTTCTTGATGGAAAGAGAGTGCCTACACGCTGGAGCAAAAGGACAATCCTTACCCACCCGACTTGCCACCGCCAAGAGACAACGGAAATCGTGGTCCCGAGGAAAAGGGAGTTTTTGAAGTCAAACCGGGAGTCCCTGCAAAGAAACGAGGAAAAAGTCACCAGTTTACTATGTCGCTAGACGGACGTCGGCATCATTTCTTGTAGACGGATGTAGGAGTCCTTCGAGGAACTGAAAAAGAGCCTTGACCTACCTCGGAAAGAAAAAAGGACCCTTCGTCTCCTCAATTTGGTGTCAAAACAACAAGGCCTGCCCGTCAGGAAAGGACAATCCGCCGGGGAAGTTGCAGGCAGGAAAAAACATCCAGTCGGGGGCTTCGAGGGCGTGTTCCAGGGGGAGGTACGCGGCGGAAAAGAAGAAGCCTGGGAAAAAAAAAAAAAAAAGCCAAACGGACTGCGGAGGGCCAACGCCTCGATAGGGGAGGGATTGTCTTACCGCTACGTGGCGGGTTCCGAGATCAGAGAAAACACAACCGAAAAAAAAAAAAAGAAAGAGCGAGAGTACGTTGGGTTTTGTTTTTTTTTTTGGGTGATTGGTTTTGGGGCGTCGGCGTGGCAGAAAGGATCGCTTTTGCTAGCATATTAATGGGGAATCAGAAAAGAGGGAAGAACCGCACAGGGACGAGTGAGACTCGAAAGAGGAAGGAACACTTCTGCGTTGTGTGGAGTGGGTGGAAAATAGTCGTATGTTAACGAAAAAAAGGAAACATCAACGAGTGAAAGGACTATTTCTCGCTGGTAAAAATAGAAAAAACAAAGAAGAGGAGGGAGGATAGAAAGTAGGCCCAGGGTTGAAGGGGGAACGACGTTACATTACGAACAAAAAAGATGTTCTACAACACAAACCCGAAAGGAGGGGAGCGAGTTGGAGACACGGTAAAGGCGGTGCGGGGGGAGAGGGGGGTTGGCGAAAAAGCAAGACACTCGCGCTGACTCCCAAAAGCCGAGAAAGACAGGAAGCGAGAAAAAGAAAGGGCCACCAGGAATTGACGACGGCCTTGTCGGGGGGGGAAAAAAAGCACGGTCTCGGGGAAAAAAGGCGAATAACTCGAGCGTTTTTCGAGAAGTCACGGAGGAGCAGCAGTCGGCATGCTGAGGTGGGTCAAAAAAAAAAAAAAAACAAAGAGTCGACCGACCTACGGGAAAAAATCTAAAAAACAGAAAACGCCTCTTTGGGGAAGTAGACTGAAGAGTCAAGTAATACGGCTTTGGAGGGGAAAGTAGATTCTGGCTAAGGGGCACGGGGGGGGGGGACCTCATCCCTCACGTTAATGATTCCCGATGGAGAACTGAACCCCGATCGGGGAAGGGAGACGATCGGGACATAACATCTGGCAAAACTGTACGAAAGGAAGTGACGTCCTCTTCTAACTGGGAAAGACTCAAGGGTCGGATCGCGGACCTTTACTAAGAATGTTTGTTAGACAACCTGGAGAAGGAAAGAAGGGGGAAAAGGGGGCCCGAAGTGGGTGAAAAAAGTCTTGTTTGGGTACCACTAAAAAGCTGAGTGGGGGTCACGCAGATAAAGGGAGCTCGAAATGGGGGTCTTAAGAAAAAAAATCCTCACCGCTATATCTGTCGCTGGTCCATAGTTGGGGGAAAGAGAAAGCTACCGAAAAAGAGACTACGCCGCTTTGGGGTGGAAAATGCTTCAAGAAATAAAAAAAAAACGAAAACCCAAGTCTGAATACTCTAAAACTCGCATGAAACACTCACCCCACCCGCGGGAAACGACTCCTTGAAGAACCGGAAAAAAAAAAAGTGAAATTGAAGGGGGCTCTTTGGTACTAGAAGAAGGGGGGGAATCTCACTAAGGTTCGCGCGCCCGCACTTAATAAAAAAGAATTTGACGTCTGGAGTATTCGATACGGAAGGCTCTGGACAAGCTCTACTCCATAAAGTGGGTCCAGGAGAAAATTCCCTAATATGGGAAAAGGGGGGGAAAACATGAAGGAGACTACGAGTTAATACTACGTCGTGCATCGGAGGGGGAGATAGAAAAGGTATCGAAGACCACTAAAGGAAAAAAGGAGGAGAGTGCGGATACGAAAAAGAAAAAGAATGGAAAACCATACCGAAAGGGGTCCAATCCAACCAGAAGGGATCTTGATACAAAAAAGAGAAAAATGGCACGCCTCCATCTCTAAATCATCAAGCATAGAAGGACTGAGTTACCAGGGAAAAAAAAGTCGTGAGACCGACACAACACGAAACGCGGGGATCTCCGCAGGAGATTGGTGAACTTACCTATCTACGAGCACCGATGGACCCGACAGAAAAAAACGATCATCCGTTGTGCCAAAGAATAGAGGGGAGACGTTAACAAAGGGTGTTCGTGCAAAGTTTTGGGTCGAAACCTTCCTACTATACTCTGGCCTCGAAGCTGAATCTTCCCGAAAGGGAAGGACGTACGAAAGGGCCAAGCGCAAAACCAGTTCCTTCGGTAGAGAAGAGATGAACCTGTGGATCGAGTCCGTACGAGATTCAAAAGACGCGGTTGGCGAAGAAAAAAAAGAAAGGGGCTCGGATGATCCCTCCCGACTTGGAAAAAGGGGAGTACCTGCCTTTAAATTTACCTACAAGCGATGGGGGGCCGGGAGGAGACGGGGAAAACGCAAACATGTCGCAAGGAGGGGGGAAATGTTATGATCGCAGGGAAATAACTCTTTCTCACCGACCATGCAGGGATGGACCGACGTGGGCGGGAAAAAGGAAGAAAAAAAACCGAAAGAGATCGCAA
>Ga0179593_1550590_pt1 | contig 11980 bp, 16 predicted proteins | sample CZODoug2_1_08_16_FD_185931 | JGI IMG/M metagenome (GOLD analysis project Ga0179593, IMG submission 185931) | Vadose zone soil fungal communities from Angelo Coast Range Reserve, California, USA - CZODoug2_1_08_16fungal (PacBio error correction) | ecosystem: Environmental > Terrestrial > Soil >...
GAATACCATATTTAAGAAGTTTAGACGCAACCACAGGTACGTCAATGCTTTACGCCCGATTAAAAAGAGGGGGGGGGGAAGGAATGTCCACCGGAAGAGAAAACCTAAAGGGGAAACTAAAAAAAAAGGATTACTAACCACTGTCGCAAGGGGGGTCCAAAGAGGAAAGTCGCACCAAAAAACATGGGGTATATATAATTCTATGAAAGGTGCCAGGACCTTGCGAAAGAAAAACGTATAGAAGTGAAGGGGGGACTAACTGGATCCGATCAACTGGCACAATGGAGCGAAATTAAACAAATATATGTGGTGGTTGAGAATAAAAACGCGAAAGAAACTCACCATAGGGCGAGGAGAGGACCGAGGGGGGAAGGAAAATAAAGGGGAAAAAAGTACGAAAAAAAGCGCAAAAACCCTTGCAAAGTTTTTCTTGTAAAAAAAAATTGGAAGGGAAGCTCTGTCTATTGGGAAAGGAAAAGACTGGCAGAAAAACAAACAGAAGAGGGAGAATAACTACCAGCAAACTCGAAAAAGAAAGATCTCACAGGGGGATCAATCGCCGGTTGAACCGGAAGAGCGATAAGATAACAACGGACCAGAGCAGGTGTAATTGGAAAATCCCAGCATTCCAAACCGACGTCTATTTTGTTTTAATTGATAGAGCCAGTTGGGAAAAGAGGTGAAAAAAACATAAAAAGACCGGGTCCCTATGTATATGGGGGTCGATAGGAGGTAAGTCCTAAGGGGGGGCGTACTAGAGAAAGGGGAATAAAGGGGAGTTCAATCTGTCTTTTGTACTTTTCTCAAAATTGTCAAGAGTGAAAAATATACAATCAGTGGTTGAACTCCTGCGGAAAAGGACCTGAGAGAGGTAAGGCCTGAGCGGGAAAAAGCGATAACACACTCAGCTAAAACACAACTTTGCCATAAAAGTCGCGGGGAAAAGGAGCGAATTGAGAAAAACATATTCGCAGAATAAGGGAGAAAGTGGATCTGTGATAATCAAAAAAGCGGCGCAATGGGGCTGGCAAAAAACCTTGAAAAAAGTTGGGGGGGGGCTGGGCATGGACCGGGGGCAAAGAAGTTGACACAAAAAAAAATGGGGGTCTGCGTTAGGGAAGGCCTTGGGAAAAGGGAAATGGCCGTTTAAAACCGAGGAGGGGAAAAGGACTATAAGATCTGAGGTCACAGGGAATTGATTAAAAATCTTGACATATCGACACGACATAGCGGTGAAGAGAAAATCCGAAAGGACGCGCCAGCGAGGACTGGGATTAGGAGGGCACCTCTTAAAGACCTCTCATTGCGAACGGGGAGAAAAAAGTTCATGTCTATTTTCAGGTCCTTTCAAGCACATCGTGGGTAATTCACGGAAAATACGGTTGAGCAAACAAACTTCCTGCAGGAGAGTCCCAAGGCTTTGACAATGAGAAATTCAATGTCCAATAAAAAGGTAAAAATGAAGGGCAACCATTAGGGGGGGGCGCGTCACCGTAGTGCTCAGGAAAATGAAAGCAAAAGATCGAAGGAAAAAAACGCCTTGATCAAAACGTCACAGTACCAAGAGGGGGGGGTCTGCCACGCTTAACAAAACAGCTTTTACAAAGCGAAAGAGTGTTAAGAAAACAAAAAGAAAGATTGCAATTGGGTGGGCAGCTGATGCGGGGGGGAAACAATCGGGATGGACCATCGGGCGAAGGAGCCTGCTTTAATCGAACTCTGGGAGGAAAAAGGAGCAGGAAAAGATTTAGGTCACGTAACGGGTACCCCAAAATGTTAGAAACGTTGGGAAAAAGGGGAAGAAATGAAACGAATGGCCGGGATGACGAAAAAACCGTCAACTTGATGTGTTAATTTTTAGGGGAAGGAAAAAAATGATCGATTCGTATGGGGAAGCCGCTCAGAAGCTAAAGGCGCGGGCATTAAGAACAACCGCGGTACAATTACTGGGTAAGTCGATTTTATAAAAATATTGTTAAGGAAACTAACTGTTCCGTGATAAAAACAAAAAACGGAGATGCAAAAAAGGTACTGACCCGATACGGTGAGTAATCTTTGTAAAAAAAAAGTTTGCTAGGACTGAGAATCGCCATAAGAATCAGATTTATCAACCGGATTCAAGTGAGAATTGCTGCAGAGGAACACAGGTACTGTAACGAGAAAAACGGCGGAAAAGGGCTTGGCATTGAGTCCTATTCTGCGTGTTCCGGACGAGAAAGGAAACAAAAAGCCACCGGAACTTCGATAAAGTGATAAAAAATGCCAAGAAAGAAGCAGCAAGGGGGATTTCTAGCAAAGAAGAAACAGTCACAACCCAAATCTGAGGAGGAGGAGGGAAGATGTGCCATGAAAGAATCGAAAAAGCTTTCCTGATCGGGAATCAAATTATCTAATGTAGGGGGTTGGTTAGATGGGGTGGAGGAAGGCAAGAATAGGCCGCAAGCCAGCCAGGGGGAAGCGACTGAATCTGATGGATCAGAGAAAGGGTGCAGATTGAATACTCTGCATCAGTTTGAATAAATCTTATCAATTAGTGGAGGATCGGGGGAATTTCAAGAGGGTTTTAAAACGAGGCAAGGAAACGGAGGGGGGAAACCGTACCGGGGCGAGGGTTTGGTCGTGAGCTCAAGGAAAGTCCGGCACTAACTAAAAAGGTCAAAAAGGTGAAGATGAAGTTGTACTTTGGCTTCAGAAACATCGCTTTCGCGTGCCGGATTCAGGGAACGAATAGGACATCTAACTGTGCCATTTGGGGGGGAAAAGGGCCCGGTCCCACGAAGACCAGAAACTTAAAGAATCCGGAAGACTGTTCCTGTTTGGAAGGGAAAAGGTGAGGTTACGTGACCTGTAAGTGGTTAAGGCAAAATGAGACTCGAGAAAAGGGCTGGGGAGGTAATAGGCGTGCTTAACAAAAGAAACTGGAGGAGTGTAACCGCACAGCGCCACCAGAAATTTGGAAAAGCGAAAGGGGCCGCTGGGTTCCAGGGAAGGGAAGCTGCGAAGCTGGTTGACTTTCACCCCAGACCTAGGGACCTTGGGTTTGGGCTGGACGGCGGATAACTGCGGCGGAAGGTAGGAGGTTGGTCATTTTCCGAGGCAGACGGGAGCTGGCCAAAAATGTCTTTCTTTAGTGACAATTTGAGAATCTGTTCAGCCTGAGTCCCGAAGGTTGGAAGTTAGGGAAAAAAAAGAAGGAAGTTGGGGGATAAATAAGGGTGAGTCCAAACGATGTGCGGGACATCCTGACGACCAGAGCGGGGAAGAACTGAGGTCTGGGTGAAACAAATGTGCATCACTAAAAAACACTTGAGAAAACCAATCGCGGGCGCCTGCATGGGTGCGGACGGCTGGACACCGAGAAGTAGTCAGGAAGTTTTCATCAAAGGGCGGCATTGGGGGAGTAGGGAGGTCGACTTCCTTTGGGAAAAAAGGTTTTGTAAACGGGGAAAGATCAAAAAGTGGAACTTTAAAAAGGATTCCTCCAGGGAAAGAAGAAATTGGGCAAGGGCCAAGGAAAAGAAAAATGACGGGTGCCACCCTGCGCTCCTGTATCTGGGGAGGAGTCATAAAAAATGATCTTCTGCGGATTTCGGGGGGGGGGGGGGGGGGGGGGGGGGGGGGGGGGGGGGGGGGGGGGGGGGGGGGGGGGGGGGGGGGGGGGGGGGGGGGGGGGGGGGGGGGGGGGGGGGGGGGGGGGGGTTTGGTGGTTGGGTGGGCTGGTAGTGTTGTGGATGGGTGAGGTTGGGTGGGGACGGGGGCGGTGTGATCTTCGGTGGACAACCTGAAACCCGAGAGGGAGAATCGACGAAGGGGTTCGAAAGCTCTTTTTTCTCGAGGGGGGCCGAAAAGCACATACAAATGAAGTCCTTACGCCTCATGAAAGGGTTTAACACAAACATGAGAGGATCGAAAAGAGGATGGAGTGGGCTAAAATTATCAACATCACGCCTTGTCCGGAGCCTGAAGAGGGGGCCGCCCCTTTGGGGGGGCATAAAACGAGGACAGACTCCTATAAAGGTGGGTGGGGAGGGTTGTTGGGGGGGGTAAGGGGGGGAAAAGTGGGGATGCGATCAGTCTTTGTGTTAACCCGGGAGTCTATAAAGGAAAAAATCGCAGTAGTTGGGGAATGCTTGAGGCGTGGAATGAGTCACCAATACTGGAGCGTTTGGGATCGCTCGCTAGGGAAAAGACGAGTTATACGTAAGGAATATCTGGGCATTGGGCGGGTGGAAAGTGCTTCGAGTTCATAAACCACAAATGTGGGGGGGGTTTCTCTTCAGTATTGCCGATAACATGGGAAACGACCGAGCTTGAATAAAAGGACCAAAGCTCAAAACAAAGAAAGTGGCCACGTTTTCTTAGCTGAGCGGACTTCTGGGGGGTGAGCGAAGGAAAAGACGGCATCATCGCGCAAGGGGGGGAGCAATTCTATAGATGAAAAAAAAAGTTGGGTAAGTTGACGGGTGTGATACTGAGATCACCTTGGTCCAGTCGATCCAGATCAGGGTGAGCGAAGTATTAACCGGGTAGTCGCAAGAAAGTCTGGGCACTATAAGAGGACTCAACGCAATGTTTTTTGGTGAAGCCGAGGACTTCCCACCCCCACCCCCAAAAAAAAAAACACGCCATTGCGACAGGGAAGGTCAGTAGCACGGATCTTTATGCGTTCCCGCGCTGGGATGAAATGGGAAAAAACTCAGACATAGAGAAACAGTTCATGAGGGGGAAAGCCGCAAACGGGGGGGGGAGGGAGATAAGGGGGGACGGGAAGGAAAATGAGGGTACTAAAAACGTAGGGAAAAGAGAAGATAAAAAGAAAGGGTTCTTCCATGAAAAAAGCCAGAAAAGTGGGAGGAAATCGTACGCAAAAGAAATGGGTCGCGATGTCATTAAGGGGGAAAGAGTCACCACAAGGGGGCAGTCCAAGGGAGAAAAAAAGCACCTTTTCGGCAATGGAAAGGAAAAGAAGGCGAGGGGAGCAAAAACACAGGGAGGGTGAGATCTATGTGCCCAATTAATGGAGAACTACAGGCGGGAGGTATTAAGAAATGGATCGGAAAAAGGGGATTTACCTTTCTCGAACGGTCAAAAAAGATTACAGTTGGGAGACGAAACGACTGCAGAAGAAAAGACTTAATACGGGACGAGTTACGGACAGGAAAACTCAGACACCGCAAAAGAAAAAACCTCTGGGAAAAGAGAGAAAAAAGAAGGGGGTAAGGAGGCAAAGCTCCTTTCGTTTCCGGACATGTCAGGAAACCGAAAAGGTCTTTTTGAAGAAAAGCATTTCACTAATCCCACCATCATAACCAGAAGAAGGAAGAGAATCGCCGCTTGTCAACATGGTAGGTCGCCAAGCGCCAGTAGCTGGAATAGCCAAAAAAAGGTCCAAATGCAAGTCCGATGGGGTGTTGAATTATAGAAAGACCCATGGGAGGGATCAAGACCAAAAAAGAAACGAACTGTCCTATTGGGGTAATGTATCGCGGGGAAAAGGAAATGGGGCGAAGGATAAGAGGAAGGAGTCCCTATTTACATACCTTTTGGGACAACACAGGGAATGAAGACGAAGTGACGAGATACTATCATCAGCCTGCTGAAAAAGAAAAAACAAAAAAGAAACTTAAGTGGGGGGGCGGTTATTGGTTCGAGACGGGGGGGCAAAGAATACAGGCCATAAAGCCAGTCGCTGGAGAAAGCTTGGGGAAAGGGGTAATCCAAAGGTGTATCAGACAGAGGGCATAGGATCTTAGAGAAGGCTCACCGAATCGGCGCGCAGGTGAGGCACTACTAATTTTGGCATGGAAGCCTATTCAAAGGGCGACGGTTAAGGGAAAGGAGCAGAGATAAAGGTTTTCCGTTTAAAACACTCGGGGATGGGGGGGAAGGGGATCAAGATCAGAGACGACGTTAAAATCACATTCCGAATTGAGAAGCATTGAAGTGAGCAGGCCAGTGCGGGGAACGTCTTACAACAGAATGCCGGGGAAGGATGAAAAGGAGGTCGTTCCTGGATTCACAAGGGAAGAAAAAAAGAACGGGGAAAAGGGGGCATAGCGATGTCGGCATCCTGGACGGGAATTCACGAGGACCGGAAAAAACCAACTTCAAAGAAAGAAGGGGGAAACTGGGATTTAGAAGATGAAAGGAAAAAATTCAAAATCAGGAAAATTGAAGAAAAGGAAAGCATTATTTTTGTCAATGCACCGTCAAATACTTGCTCAAAAACCGGAAATGAAAGCCCCGAAGAATACAAAGGTATTTACCGCCGTCCAGAGGAAAGGCAACGGGGGATGGGGCAAAGCTGCAGCTTTTACAAGCAGAACAAATCGGGGGGGTTCAAACGCAAAGCGTCAAAAAACGGGACAAGACCTGAAGATGGGAGAGGGGACAAAGGAGGGGGGGATTCCCAGTCGCGTTTGTACGCACGAAGACTGAGGGAAGAGAAGAGAGAAAAGGATCGTCTCCAATGACGTAAAATTTAAGGGCCCCAAGCTGAAATAAACACGGCCGAAATGGGAAGTAAGGGGAAGAGACGGGAGTCCTCTTGTCGTAGGGGGAAACAGGCGCAACCTAAGGAACCCAAATCGAAGTTGGGGTCTTTTACGCCTCGCGCACGATCGCTTTCGGGGGAAAAAAAAAAAATCGGACGAAAAAAAGGAAGCTCTTAGGTTATTAACACGGAGTGGGAGTCCGGACTGTCTGAGAATCACAACACCAAAAGAGAGGTAAGAGTTGAGCTCCGCTTTTCCGTAGCGTTCAACAAACAGCTTGAAAAAGAAAAAAAACGGGCCAATAATGACTCAGATTTATCAAAGGATGCAAAGTATTCATGAGCAACTCAGGTAAATTCAGATCATCAGAGGAGAGGGTAAAAGGGGGAGTTCATTTCGTCCTATTCGTCAGGGGAAGGACGAATGCGAAAAAAAAAAGTCATCAAAGATACAGGGTGGGGGGAAAGAATAAAGAGTTCTCATCATTTCTAGCTCCGAGGAATCTAAAAAAAAAAAAAAGGGATGGAGGAAAATATATATAGGCTAAAAAGAAAGATGTTCGCCCTGAATTGGGGCCTAAACTTTAGAGGAAAAGGTAGAGGTTTGCTGTTATTATTTGATATATGGCGGGCAGGAAGAGGGAAGAAATGAACCCTTGAAACGCGGACGTGATCATTCCGAAGACACGGTTTCCAGATGGAATACGAATGCATCAGGGAAATTATTGGGAGAGGAGAAGGTGGGGAATGCAATCTGTTTTTACCCTAGAAGTACGTCAGAGAGGGAGAAGCAGAGTGGGTTGAATTGTGATTCTCAAGGGAAGGCTACTCCCCTTGTTCCACTCCCAAGGAATGAGTAAACACGAGGAGGAAGGAACAAAGATTTTAAGCGGGGGCGAAAAACGGCTACCAAACATCGAGCACAGGTCTGAGTCAATGACCGGTACCCACGAACAAAAGATGACCGGGGCAGGGAAAAAAAAAGGAAGGGAAAAAGGAGCACTTTCCTTTCTGAATGGGGGAAGCCTGGGGGGGGGGGCAGGAAAAGGGTAATACCTTCATTGATACCGAGACCAGCTGTGAGAAGAAGAAGGATGTAAATATTGGCGTAAAAGGAACGGGGGGTAAAAGAAGACAAAATCAAACCCAGAATTGAACAGTCCTTTGTCGCGAGTGGGGAAAAAGGAGGGGAAGTCTTGTAAAATCGAGTAAAGTCACCGCAATGTTTGGGACTAAATGGAAAATAACGGAGGGCGGTAAAAACGTTGATCTTTATTTCACAGGGTTTTAGGGGGGGATCTCCAAAATACTGCTTTCTTTAGTGGGGGACCGGGTGTAGTTGAATCTTCTTCATTTCGGGGATCACAAAACCTTCTAAGGGGGGGTTGGGAGAAAACGACCTCTGAAGGCAAAGACATTACTAACGGTGTCCATGAACGTGGAAAAGAGGGGGCGCAATCTGGGTGTCGGTAAAATGGTGGAAAAGCGAGGGGGGAAAAGAGAGGGAGACGCCTTTGCGAATGAAGCCACGGGAAAACGAATAGAGAGAAAGGGGGAAAAAAAAAATTAGGTTGATTTAACTGCGTCTATTACTTCTGATGGCCCCAAGCGAGGTTTTGTATGGCCAGGTCCAAAAAGTTCCACGGCGTTCCGACATGTACCGCCGCCATTGTTGGAGGGAGGAATGCCCAGAGAAAAAAATTAACGGTGGCCATCCACAAGCGATGTCTGGTTGAGCTTATCAAGATCAGAGTAGAAGAGGGGAGTAAAAGCACAGTCTTTTATTCCCTGGAAATCTCAGGAGGGAAATGGTTGTGGGGGCAAAGCGGGATAGGGGTAATCGCGTTGACGAAAAGAAAAAGGGAAGGGAGAGAGAACATTGATTTTTAGAACAAAGGGATTCGTCACTAAATGTGAGGAAGGGGGCGAACCAGGTACAAAACGAATTGAAGCTGGCGGAAACTGAAAGAACTACGTCCGCCATGAAGGCATCAAAAGAAAGAAGAAGAAAGGGGAGGAGGGTTTTGTGTCAGGCGGTTGTTCCTACCCCGGGCAGGTAACAAGAAGGGGTCGCAGTGGGGGGGCTGTGGGATTCGTTGAGCATTGCGCGGAGGGGAGACGAACGGGTTATGTTGCGGAGGGATCGTCCGGGACGAAGGAGGACTGCGGGGGGAAACATGGGGGGGAGGGGGTACATGCTTCTCTGTCTACCCGCACGTGGGGGGGTGCGAAGGGGGGGAAGGGTCAAAGGGGAAGACATCTACCGTGAAGTGGGGATCACTGGAGGGTCGCTCCCGAACATGGGGGACCAGCGAGTGACGAGGGGGAAGGGGGAATTTAAAGAGGGGTCGTGTCCGTCAAGCGGCTTCATGAGGAGAGTCAAGAGGGGGAGACAGATCGAGGCAATTTAAAATGGAAACGCTGTGGGTGGACGGTCGAAAGTCGTATTGGAAAAGAAATACGACGAAGATTCATATACGCTGTCGGGCAAGGAAAGGAACAATAGAGTTTTTGGGTAAGATGGCGCTGTGCAAAGTGCAACATTGCGGAGTGTCCAAGGGAAAGTAGAAAAGCAAAGGGTGGTGAAATTACCTCCTGAGAATAGATGAGGGGGAGGAAGGGGGGGTTGCAAGAACGGTGTGTGGTGCTTGAAATAAATCGTGGGGGGAAGTATGGGTTTAGCTCTCTCAACAAAAAGGAGGAGACCACTGGGGGAAGGAAAGTCCCAAAACATATTATCAAACACAAAGGGGAGGGAAGCTGGAACGGCACAGAACATGGAAGATCCGAAGGGCGGCATCCGGGGTCATAGACACCACCAGACGTGAGAGAAAGAAAGGAAGGTGAACTACCTAAACTTTCTCAAGGGCCTTAAAAAAAAGAAGAGAACTTGGGGCAGGGGGAGAGGAGTATATGTGCCCAGAAGTTCCTGGCTCCTAACAGGCGATCAAGCTACGATAAATTTGGAAAAACTTAGGAAGGGGGAAAAAAAATTAGAAAATAGCACAACATCGTCACAAGATATTGCAATTGGGGTTGGAAAGATAGAAAAACGCGAGAAGATCCCAGACTTTGCCGCGAGGAAGGAAGGGGGAAAGTAAACCTACGATTAATTAAAACGGTAACGAAAAATAAAAAAGAAAGTTCAAAAGGGGAGCGTACCATCAGGTAGTGGTCAAACGCGGTAGAATGTAGCAGGGGAAGAGTGCAGATACCACAGAACAAAAAAAAAGAGGGGAGACATCTAATAAGTGGCCTAAAAAAATCAAACGAATGAAAACAAAGACTAGAATGGGGGAAGGGGGGGTCATAAACTTCTGTCACCATAATCGGCGCGATCCACAGAGAAAGAGGGCAAAAGGTGGGGGGAAGGGAGGAACCGAGCCAAGCATTCCAACTAGGGTTAGATTTTTGAAAATTGATAGACCGCAGGACCAAAGAAAAGTAAATACAAAACCATAAACTTGTCGCTAGGTGAGGTAATAGAGTGAAGGAACTCCAAACGGGTAGTCAAGGCTCTAAGAAAGGATTTCAAAAAAGTACAGGAGGCAAAAGGGGGGGCAATTTACTCACGATGATTGACTAGAAGAAAGAGGGGAAAGGTGTGGAGACCAGGGAGAATGGCTCGGTGCAAAGGAACTTGTCGGAGTTCGGCAACTCGATACAACAATAGAGAAAAAAACAGAAAAAAAGGAAAGGACGGTAGCTCGCGGTGGGACAGGGAAAAGGGGATCAATTCAGAGAAAAAAGAATGATTGGATCTTATTACATCAACAGATGGCGCGCAGTGGCTTGCAGACCGTAATTTTGCGGAATGAAAACGAATAATGCCATGCTGCGTTCTGGAGGACGACGGCCAAGTACAGGGAGAAGGGAAGGGACAAAAAAGGGTGGAAAAGTACGATCAATAAATCAGAAGGTAAATACACATTCCGATTGAGATCTTGAAGGAAACAAAGGCAGGTCCCGCAAGTTAAAAAAGCCAGCTATTGGACTTTGTAGCGAGGAGTAATTGAAGGAACTTGAAGAAAAGTCGAAATTATAAGGGAGGAACCCGCGATGGTCCATCTAAAAAGGGGAGGAAAGGAGTAAGGGAGACCAAAAACTTCCAAAGAAAATACCTTTAAGCGTGTATCCATTCGGAAATGAAAAAGAAGGGGAAAAAAATGCATAAAAGGCAAATTAATAACGCCTTATTTTGGAAAAAAAAAAGGTCAACAAAAGAGGGATTAAATCCCGATAACGCTTTCCGATGTGAGGGAAGAAGGAGAAAACACAAGGGAAACTATGGTCTGGGGCAAAGGATGAAGGGGAAGCAAAAAAATCGGGGTTAAAGGCCGCAAGACCGGGGGAGGGGGGGAAGAGGAGGAGACTGGATTCCCCTTCCTCGTTTTACAGGAAAGAGAGATTTAAAAAAAGAGGAACGTCTAAAGGGAATTGTAAAAAGGCGTGTAATATTACAGGTCAAAATGGAAAATTCAAAGATGGAAGGGGAAGTAAACAGAAATTTCCGGAGCGGGGGGATCAGCATCTGGTAAAAGGGTGAAGGGCGCAAAGGACATAAACCGTGTCGATGGCGGGTGAAACAGGAAAAAAGAGAGCCTGGGCTTAATCAAAAAGCGTCGAGGTTCAGTCTCTAAACGGGGAGAAAAAATGGGAAGGGGGGAATTGACACACAAAACGGGAAAGAGGAAAAATCGATAGAGGGGGAAAAAGAGGGGTGACTGTATCTTTGGAAGAACGAAATTGATCTTGAGAGAGAGCGCAAAAATGAAGAAAAAGTTGAAACCGATGCGTAAGTATTCATCTGCAAACCGCTACCGGGAAGTAAAGAAATAGCGTCGGTAGGCGGCATTGCGGCCGAATTTATGAAAAATGAAAGATCGGGAAAAAAACATCAAAAAAAGCCAAAAACGATACCTTCTCTAAAGGACCGAAGAAGACAGCAGAGGATTCTAGCCTCCTGGGAGGAACATCACTAAAAAACTTGAGAAAAGGGGATGTTCCATGGAACGCGGCTAAAAAAGGCCCTGATGGGGAATTATCTTGAAAATCTTGGAAGGTATCGTTTTGGCTGTGAGGTTCGGAAGAAAGGAAATTCAAAAAAGCAGCAATCAAAAACCCTTTGAAACGCGACGATCTGGTAGAAAAAAGACCGGGGAAAAACAGCAGGTAGGGAAAAAGAATTCCTGCATCGGGGGATATCGGGTGGTGGCCTGTCTCGGAGAAAAGTGGAAAATCTTGTAACACAGGGGGGGGGGAGAACATTACAATATCAGGAAACATTCCTCAGATGGGGGGCGGTTGGGAAGGGGAAAAGAAAGAACAACGACTCCTTTGGGAAAAAAAAATGAAGAGAATGAAAGTAATGGGCGGAGAAAGGAGGAACAAAATTTCGCTTTACGCGGAGGAAAAGGGGCCATCGGACCGTGAAATTTTCTGGGGGAGGAAAGGAAATAAAGCAATGGAAAGACGGAAATTACAGTA
>Ga0179593_1740116_pt1 | contig 11980 bp, 12 predicted proteins | sample CZODoug2_1_08_16_FD_185931 | JGI IMG/M metagenome (GOLD analysis project Ga0179593, IMG submission 185931) | Vadose zone soil fungal communities from Angelo Coast Range Reserve, California, USA - CZODoug2_1_08_16fungal (PacBio error correction) | ecosystem: Environmental > Terrestrial > Soil >...
AGACAAGATGCGATATTTCAGAACAAAAGGGGGGGGCAATGCGTCCGGAGGGGGGGAGGAAGAGTCGGAAAAAAAAAGAAGAAAATCAAGCAATTCGGAGGGAGGAGAAAGAATTTTTGTTGCCGGAAAATGGGGGAAGGGGGGGGCAGCTACCCTTGTGAAAGAGGGAAAGAATCCTAATTTAATTTCACTGAGGGGGGAAAAAAAGGTCGGAGTTACATGCTTAGGCATGAAGCCAAGTAGACGGCAGGAATGAAGGGAGGGAAGGAAGGGGTCTCTGTTGGCGGAGAAGATGGGGGGGTCTAATATCTGGAGAAAGGGGTGAAGAGGAGGGATTCTTTTTGGGGGGGAAAATTAAGAAAGGAGTAAAAAAGGGAAAGGAGGTCTCTGGCAGTCTGCAGGGTCAACTTAAAAAAGAAGGGTTGCCTGCTCCTAGAAGGGAGGAGGAAGGTCTTCACAGTAGCAGCCAAAATTCTAAGAGCTGGAGGGAGGAGGGTAAAAGAGGAAAGTCTCTTCCGTTATATTCAGGGGGAAAAAAGAGGCTGACTCAAAGGTCGTTCTCCACCCCAGGAAGGGAGGGTTTTGTTAGGTGACTACAGCTGGTAGGTGAATCGAGGAAGGAGAAAGGGGGGAAAAAAAGGAAGAAAAGGAAACTTTTCGCTTAGGAAGAGGAAATCCAAGGAAAGGTTCATATATTTCGCTAAAGAAAAGGGGGGCCAGAGTTGCGGGGGTGGGAGGGAGGAAAGAAGAGAGAGAGGTTCTACCTAAGAAAGAGGATGGGGGAAGACCTCTAAAGAGAAAGGGAGATGGATTTTTTTTTCGCGAAGAAAGGGAGAAAAGGGGATCCCCCAATAGGAGATAACTGAAAAAACCTGAGGGAATTGGAAAAGAGAGAAGAATGGGATTCGATCGTAGAGAAGGGAAGTAGAGACACGGAGAGGAAGAAATTGCTTCTTAACCGAGGGGGAGGGAGGGGATATCCCTGCAACTTACGGAAGGCCCTATGAAAGAAAAGAAGAAAGGGAGAGGATATCTTTTCCTCATGGGAAGGGAAGGGAGAAGAAGGGGAGGGGGGGGAGGCCTTTTCTAAGGGAGGGGGTCAAAAACAAGACACTTAGATTGGGGGAAGAAGTGGAGGAAAGGAAAAGGGAAGACATCCTCTACTACGAAAAAAAGGGAAGGGGGTGGTGAAAGGTTTTTCAAGGAGGGAGGGGAGAGAAAGGTCTCCCTGAAAAAAGAAAGGGCCAACTCTCATTCCTTGTGAATCTGGGGAGGACCCTTTACTAGGAAAGTGGAAAAGGAGGAGGGACAGTGGTTATATTCTTTATCTAGGGAGGAGGAGAAGAGGGATTGAAGAAAAAGGCCTCTAGGGAGAGAAGGGGGAGAAGCGACCATCTTCTATGGGCAAGGGTTGAATTTCAAAGGGGGAGGGGAAAAAAAAGGCCAATCCTTATCTCGGGAAGGGAGAGGTAATGAGTCTAAAACGGGAAGTAGTAAAAGGGGGGGGAAGCATCCTTCCGAAGAAAAAAAGGGGTAAGTTCAGGTTCGGGTATGATCTCGAAAAGGGAAGGGAATTTTGAGTCGGAAGGAGGAAAGGGGAGAGGGTATTGCATGGGAGGGGAGGGGGTCATTGCCTATTTGGGGAGGGAGGGGAGAGAGAAGAGGGTACGCTTCAACTTCTTTTAAACTGATTTAAGGAAGGCACCATATCACTGCAGGGGGAGGAGAAAGGGGGAGGGTCTTCCATCATGACCGAAGGAGGGGGAGGTGATTGGGGACCTGGAAGAAGAAAAAGAGTCCTCGGCGCTACTATTAGGGAAAAGTTTCTTTGGCGTGCCGGGTAGGGTGTATAAGGCACCAAAGGGGAGGAAGGAAAATGCTCTTTCCCCTCCTATCTTAAGGGGGAGAGAAAGGGAGGTTTTTATTAAAGGAAACGCGCCGGAAGATTGGCTCTTGTCCCTACTTCAAAAGAGTCCCGAGTAAGTAAGAAGGGGGAGAAAACAGGATCTTTTTCGGTACATCATATAGGGGACAAAATAGAGAAGGAGAAGGAGACAGAAAAGGGCAACACCACAACGTATGAGGGAAAGAGATAATGTTGAAAGGGAACGACGAAGGAGAGCTTTTTTTTTCTTCACGCTGAAAGGAAGAGAAACTCCATCTTGATGTGGTAAGGAGAAGGAGAGAAAGAGGAATAGACTTTTTGTACCCGGGGAAGAGTCATCGATTGCTACGGCGGGTGTGTCGAAGAAAAAAGCCCTTTCGCTTCGCACGAGGAAGGGAGAAAACTTAAGACTGGTGAGTGCCTAAAATCGCGGTCCTCAATCCCTCAGGGAAAGTAGTAAATCGAAGTGTCTTAGTGAACTGTCAAATGCACAAGAAGGGGTACTATCATTTAATCTTCTTGAGGGAAGGTTTCTAAGGAACGGAAAAGCAGTTCCCTCGATGAACAAAGAAGGAAAGGGGAGATTATACATCTCCCTTGGGGGAAAATTTCACGCTAAACAAAATTGCACTTTGGGTAGAACCTTAAAACTGAAAGAGTTCTTGCCTTGATGGAGGAAGAAGGTCCGTTTTCTCCTAAATGAAAAAAAGGAGAATACTAAGACTGATGGCCGCGCTAAGGTGGCCCATCCTCCGCTGTTCTAAATGATCGTGCCTCGAATAGGGGGAGAGGGATTCCATCTCCAGAATAAGGGTGTCTGCTTACAAATTGTCCTCGAGCCTTCTCTTTGGGAAAATAGGAGGTTCTACCATACGCTTTGGGAGTGAATTTTGTTATAGGGGATATACTGGTCATCGCCAAGAGGTGAACCAAAGGCGTGGAACCACTGATCGCCCCGGGATAAACGAGGTCGCATTAAAAAAGAAACTCTACCCCCGGGAAAAAAAGGGACATGTGCTTCACGCAGGAAGACTGGTTCCCAGAGGTGAAGTTTACGAAGGGTCTCTCTAATGCTCAAAGTAAACTCACCGCCGAAGAAAAAGAAAATTGCCCTCCTGTTAATTGTGGCGGGGGGATGAGGGTAAGAGCACAAGATCGATTCCAGCTCTGCGTCTCATCGTAGAAAGAAGGAAACTCGCGCCTCATTTTGTGAGCCTCTAAGGAGTGGCCTTCAAGACGCGAAAAACTTTAAAAGGAGTCCCCTTCACCAACATCCGCTCGGAGGAGGGGCCTCACGCTCAAACGAGGGAAAAAGAGAAAGGCCTACCATCTACTTCCGAGGACGAATCCTAATATCGCGGAAAGAGGTTCCTCCCAGGCCGGCGCCTTCTTTGTTGTGGTACCGGGATTCCGAAAAAAGCGCCGTGTCCTTTAGACGGGGTACGCAGAGGACATAACCAAAAGACTCCTTTCTCCAACGCATCAACGAAAAGAGCCCTAGTCTATCGAGTCCCGCCAAACTCTAATCTGGAAACTTGACACTCCTCCCCAATTACCTGGTCCTCACTTTCTCCCGAATAAAAAAGGAAAAGGGGGAATTCTTTTGTTTCCTTGTCAAGGAGAAATTGGAGGAGCATATCAAGCTAACAAGGTATCCCTTCCCTTGTAGAATTTCTTCAACCCCCATGGAGGGGGGGATGAGAACCGCTCACTAAAGGTCCTCTTAGGGTGTGAGGGAAAGGTTGCCGGAAAGGGGGAAAGCTAACGCTTCAGTGCTTTTCGATGGAAAGGGGAGGGGGAAATTAATAAATCTCACCCTGACAAGGACCGAGGGAAATGTCTCACCCTTTTGAAGAGGGGGAATTGGCTCTATCATTTCGCCGTAGGCCATCATTAAAAAAAAACTTGGTCGGAAGTGAGAATGCTGAAGGGGCGAACCTCGAAAGGAAAATCTGCACCACAAAAGGGGATGATAACCTCAACCTCCTCATCAAAGTTTATCACTTTCTCTTCATAAGGGAAAGTGGCCCGACGCAGCAGAGGGGAAGTCCCGAAAAAAAAAAGGCACTGTCTTTTCGGGATGTAAGAGAGTTTTGGGGGGGGGAAAGCTTCCATCAAAATCAACGAGGCGTGTTAGGAAAAACAACAACAAAAGAGTATGAATAGAGGAAGGCGAGCTGCGTGATCATGGACACCCAAAAACTGCAGGGGAGGAGTAGAAGACCGCCAGAAGGAGAGCTCGATGTCTTAAAGTGACTTCTTCTGCAAAGCGAGGAGGAGGAGGAGGAAGAGAACCTTTGCTCACGGGGGGGGGGTGTCTTCTGTGAGGAAGAGGTTGGGGCTCTTTTTCATCTGCGCTCTTGGATTTAGCGGGAGAGAGAAAAGAGGGCGACTTTCCCTTCAGTGGGGGGCACTCTTCACCTTAAGAAAGAAATGCGCCGAAAGAGGGACGTGCTGCTCACTGTCTGAAATGTGGGTTATTCCTTCACGATATGAGGTGAAAAAAGACCATCCCGCTTCAAGACCCCCGTGTGCGGCCGGGAAACAAGGAAAGATTCAAGCGGCAGGGGAGGGTTCTCCTTGCCACCCAAGATGGGGCCTCCATTAACATCAATTTCAAGGGCTACCTGGGGAATTACTTCGCCTAAGGGAGGGACTCCACCGAATTCATCATGCTTAGGCAGGGGAAGGATGGAGGAGTTCAAGGAGATGGGGGAAAAATAGTTCATCTTTTTCGATAGATGGAAGGAAGGCGGAAAAAGAGTTTATTTTTGCTACGGGGGGGGGGGGGGTATGAAAAGGGAGAAAACTCTAACTATTCTCTTCATTCGGAAGAAACTAAAAAAAAAAGGAGCCTACTCCTTCGAGAAAGGGAAAGGGCATCTCCTTTTATGGAGGAGGAAGGGACGACTTCAGGAGTAGCCTTTATCTTATCCAATTTTATCTTTAGCCAACGCCTCCGATGCGGACTCCAATGGAAATGGGGGGTTACCGGGAGGGGGGATTCTTACTTCGCACGATTGGATTATTTCTCGAACAACATGGGAAGAGTGGGGAGAAGGCCGTGAGACCTGATGAGGGGGGAGTCTATATTTTTTGGTGCGCTCAGAAGCAGGGGACCACAGAAAGGGAGAAAAGGCGTTCATTTGGGCGCTTCTGCTTTTAGGCTGAATAGGTTCTCTCGGGAAGGACACTTCAAATTTTCGCGAAAATAAAGAGAGAAAAAAAGGATTTACTCCCATCATTCAGCTTCCTGGGGAGAGGGGCAGAATGTGGGGGTATCTGTATCTCGGGGGGAAGGGGGAAAACGTCAAAAAAGGAAAAAGTTGCTCTTACCTTTCCTCGGACGATACCGAATGCCCGGTGGGGAGAACCACTTCCTGTTCGAAACAACCTGCTTACAGGGGCGCAAGGCCTGTTTATGGGGAGGAAAAGGGAAAAAAAAGTTGTCCTCATACAGATATTCGTTGATCTAGGGCAGAAAGAAGAGAGTTAGACGGCCTCGAGCATCAGAAGAATGGCAACATCGCGAATTAATTTGCCGTCGGCAAAGAAAGGGGGCTTTCACCGTGAGCAAAAACTTATTCCTGTGGAAGCAGGGAAAGGGGGAACGCTTTCCGATCGCTACCCACATCAAGGGTGGGGGTGAGCCGTGAAAAGAGGGAAAAGGCAGGGGAAAGTGAGCTATCGAGATCCTTGCCGATTTTGGCGGTCAGAGAAGGCTGTTTTCTTGGATATCAATGCTTTCGCAAGGGGGCAAAAAGAGTAAAAGAAAACCATGTGCATTTACCGAGAAGACGACACAGGCTTTTCCACGGCGAGAAAAAGAGAAAAGGAGATGTCTTTTGCGGAAAGAAGGGAAAGGCACGCCACCAGTTTCTTCTGAGAGCACAGCAGTCTGCGGCGAAGAGGGAAAGTACTTCAGTGGCGGAGGAGAAACCACCGTCCGTCGCACTCGATGCTATGGAGAGAAAGAAGGAAAACTTCTATTCCGAGTAAAGAAAAAATCACGCTGGAGCTTTTCTGACATCAGAGATGACGAAAAAGATCAGACGGAAAGAAAGAAAAAGAGACTCTCTCTCAACAAAAAAAAAAATTAAGGAACATAGTATAAGATTCTATTTGCCAACGGGAACGACGGCGAAAGAGGCCTGCTCGTTCGTCATCTGGATGAGTGGACCCACATCTCCATCTTTGAGGTGGTGATTGAGTCCTATTCACTTACTAGTAATAGAACTTGGGAAGGGGGGGGACACCGCCTCGGATAAAGCGTGTCAGAGAAAAGAAAACCTTTCGCTGGAGAAGAAAAAAAGTCATCCCTAATAGAAGGTGTGCCTCCACTCGCGGTCCGCAAAGCCATCGAAGTAGCGCCGAGGAAATCAGAACGTTCAATTCAAGCGAAGAGGAGGGAAGTCAGGAAGAGTACCTCACTGTACTGACGTCCGCACCAAGCGATCCTTAACCCGAGAGGAGAGGCTTATTAAGAGAAAAGGGAAAAGGCCTTGGCGTTTGACGCTCACAAATTCTTGGGAAAAGAGAACGAACCATGAAAAAAAAGCGTGCCTTTATCTCAAAGTAAGGTTTCTCTAACAGGAAAGGAGGAGTGCCGACGCTTCAAAGGAAATTTCGTACGATTTTCAACATAGCCGCTGAAAGGAGGGAGAGCCGCCTAAATCGAGGAAAGAAGGAACTCTCTCCACGAATCTTCAAGTAGACGAAGGGACTGTAAAGAAAGGGACTGCGCGTTTTACGGCAAGTTGTAATCCGTCTTGCGACAAGGAGAAGAACGGATGTTTATCTTGCTTTGGAACGGTCAGCAAAGGGAAACCTCCTGAGGAGGGAAAGCCATTATCTCCCCTCGAACAAAGAGGTCACGGAAAACAGCTTTCTGCCACTTCATCCCGTACGGCTGTCATGTCCCTGGGAAAGAAAACACGCAGCCGACTTTTCGCTTTTTCCGCGAAGATTTTGAAGGGGGGGGGAAAACATGCTTCTCGATCACCCCGAAGCCGAGAAGGAATCCTATTTCTCTTTTTTTTCTCCTTATCTATGTGGAGACGCACACCCCATATAGTCTCTCGGGAGAATGCCGGGAGTCTCAGCACCCGTCATCGCACACATCCCTTAGAAAATCCTCCGAGATCAGCCTCCTCGAAAAAGATTCCCTGAAGGGGGGGGAAGAGGGAACAACATCCTCTCTGCGCGGGGAAAAGCAGCGTCCCCGCTTTTGGCGTCAGATCCAGGACAAGAGAGGAACGGGGAGCACACGTCGATCGTAGGGAGCTGCATACGTTTCCGGAAAAAGGTCGTAGGCGGAAGAAGGGGGGGGGCCGTGTAATGTGCCGAGCCCGCCTTTTCGCGGGACTAGAGCGTCCAGTAAAGCTTCCTTCTCCACCAGAAAGAACGCCAGAGAAGGAAAGTCCGGCAGGCATAACCGCCACACGTCGAAATCTTCACGGGTGGACGGCACTTTGAAAAAAGAAAAACTTCCTGGTATTCCTACGGGATCCCTAAGAAAGAGGGCCTTGAGGTGTCCCTTGGCCGATGCCAAAGTAAGGAGAAGTATCGACACAATCTAACAATGTAGGAAAGGGGAAAAGGGAAATAGGGGCAACCCCATCGTCGTTTGGGGGAGACCCTCACTACGGACTTCTTGGGGGTCCTCGCTTCGGGTGGCAAACAAGTGTGGCCGCAAAAGCCTCAGAGAGGCTGGGGGGAAATATCGCGAAGGAATAAATCTCCACCAGGAGGGGGAGCAAACACAAGGACTCACAGTTAAAATTTTTCTTGCTCAGAATGTGGGGTCCGATTTCCGAGCTTCCAGGAAAGGGCAGCCAGGGAGCTACCAGATCGCAAGGGGAGACGCGCAAACACAAAACGCTCTGATCAGCACCAAGAGCTCATCATCACCGTGAGCAGTAGGGGGGAAATCGCATCTTCAAAAGATCGGCACTCCGCAGCGACATTTTCCCTCCCAGCGAAGAATCATAGAAGGGTCGTCGGGGGGGGGTTTTTGCAATGAGAAAGAAGCTAACATGTCATCAGTGTGGGATAGTTCTCTCAACAAAGGGAATGATTACAAATATAATATAAAGAGGAGAAAGGGAGTGATTAAATGGCCAAAAAACTTCTTCCGGGAAAAAGGACACTAAAGAACTCTCTTCTGAAGTTTCAATGAGAAAGAAAAATCTATGATTAGATCAGAAATTAATCGACACGTGCTCACTGTCTGATTGGGGGCGGGGAGGGAGGAGCTTTTTTTGTTGGGTAGAAAGGCTCTCGTGGAGGGAGGGGATAGCATTCTCACCGGGGGGCTTTTTTGCCTATTTCTCGGCATCGGCGAGGGGGGAAAGAAAAGCGACGAAAAGGGGGGGAAAGACGTTCCTTCTCACTTTCTGAGAAGGTATTCAAGTAAAAAGGTTTCCACTATACATCAGCTAGCAAGCTTCACGGGAACCGTGTGCCGGAAAGAGGGGGAGAACAACCTCGAAAGGAAAAGTTCACTGCGTTGGAGTGGAAAAAAGGGGTGGTGGAGAGAAAAGGAGGGCTATGTGTTAGCTGTGGGGAGGTTCTCCAAGGTAAGGCAATCGCCCAAGAAAAAAAGAGGCGGAGGAAGGAGCCCAGTAGGGAAGAAGGAGGATTTCACTTGCGATTAAGAAGAAGGATATATGCCAGCCGGAAGGAGGGAAGAGTTAGGGGGACCTGAATGCTTTTTGGGGATGGGGAGACACTCGGAAAGGCAGGCTTCCTAAAAAGAAGTCTCCGAAAGAAGGAAGGAAAACGTAGGCAGCGCCTCTTACAGGGCACTATTCGACGTCGCGGCCTAATGTCGGGAGGAAAGAAGAAGCGGGGAGCAGTGCGGCAAAAAATGTTGTTTACTTGGGACATCCATGGAGGAAAAGGGGGTCGCGGAGGAGGAGGGAAAGGAATTCGATGAGTGCGAGAACAACAGGGTAGGGGGGGGTGCTATGCTTTTTAGTGGGAAAGGGAGAGGGAAGAGAGGTTTGGGGGTGTGTACTCTCTCAAATCATATAATTACCCAAATAGAAAAATCTGGAAAGGGGCTCTTTCTTAAAGAGATTCCCAGCGAGAAAGAGGGACCCTGCAGAATTGTATCTAACCATCTCAAAGGATAGCCCTGCGGCCTTTCGGGACAACCATGACAGGAAAAGAAGGAGCGTTCATAAGGTTTGCAGAGGAGACGCTTTTCTAGAAGGGGAGGACAAAAAAGGGAGGTGCCTGATCGTGTATCTGCCTTCCATCCTCTGACGATCCAGAAAAAAAAGGAAGGGTTCTCAACGAATAGACAACTCTCATTCCTTTTTCTTCGAAAAAAGGAAAAGAAGAAAAGTTGGTAAGAAATAGGGAAAGGAGGAGCGAGGGCCGCAAGGACTTATCTATTTCGGCTTCCCTCGAGCAGGAGAAAGACCAAAAAAAAAAAAACCCCCCCAAAACCGCGGAGATGGGGAAAAAAGAAGAAAATTGCTAAGGTGGAAAGGCCAGCAGTATCTCTTTAGGTGGATCTAAAAACGAAACTTTGGAAGAGAAAAAAACGCTTTTCCAGGGGAAAAGGGGAAGATATCCGACCCACCGCATTGGGGTAAAGGGAATTCGCAATCCGGATTTCAAGTTAGAGAAAGGGAGAAAGGGCCGATTTTGGAGAAGGAATGCTTTTCGTTTTCTGAAAGAAAAGGAGGTTGCGCACGAAGAAGGAGACACTGACCGCGCCTGCATTTTGCACCGAGAAGCCTACACAGGCGATTCCAAAAGATAGAGGGGCACCCGCAAAGCGATTTATTATTCACGAAAAAAGAGGGAGGAAGGCCCACGATCCGAGGAGAAAAGGAAGGGGGCTGGTTGTTCTTAAGGGGGGGAGGAAACCACTCTGAGAAATCGATGACGATGGCTCGTGGGAAAAAAATGTGTTAAAAGAGTAACGGGAATAAAAGGAAGAAGGACAACAGCAAGCTGTAGCGGCGGGTCGAAATCTTGTAAGCGCTGACGCAAAAATAGCATTCCTTGAGGCCGGCGGTCGGAAAGGAGAGAGCGCAACACAAAAGAAGAGAGAGACTATTTGCAAAGAAATGATCCGAAGGAGAAGGGGGAAACGCTTACACGTATATGAGCAGCACAGCTCCAGCTTGCTTGTTCCTGGAGGCCGGGCGAGGAAATAGCGTGGTACCGGAGGGGGAGAAAAAGCTCTCGATTTCTCCGGAGAAGCCGCCACTGAAAGAGAAAAGCCTTGACTTCTGCCCAGATCAGCTGGGCCGAGCAAAGCCTGCGAACTGGTGGGTGCCTCCTAAAAGCGCGGTCAGAAAAAAGGGTGCAAACTTTAGCTCTAGGAATCAGGGGGAGAAGGGAAAATGCACTGCGAGGGAAGGAAAAGGGACATGGAAAGCAGTCGTTCGCCAAGGCAAGGATTGGTTCGAAAGAACGTCCGCAAAAGGTGGACAAAGGCAAAATCGGCCAGTAGCTTCTGATAATGGTAATGGAAAAGAGAGGGCTGTTGGTCCGTATATAAGACGGGGGGAAACTCGTTCTGGTGCCTTGATTCTAAAAAAGGGAATTAACGTGAGGGATCACCTTTTAACGAGAAGGTTTTTGGGCAGAAGAGAAATTACTGCGCGATGTTAAAATTCCGCTGGGGGTCGCCGGAATGCCTCGAGGGGAGAAGCAATCGATTATAGAGAAAAAAAAAAAAATCCCTACTCTTCATATTTCGGGAAAAAAATTTCAGTAAAAAGGGGGGGGGAAAGGCCCTGCACGGTTGTACGCCGTGTTGTATCTTGGTGCGTGAGAGCCTCCTTGTGCAGGGGGGTATCGGAGAAATGAAGAAACGCCACGATCCTTCAACCTAAGTCTTAGGGTGGTTTGGGGGGACGCCAAAGAGAGAAGTCGATCCCCTGATTTAGTCATTTCACACCTTAGAGGATCATCCAAAATTTCATTTCATGGGAGAGAAAGGATATCTTTGCGCGGGGTAACATTTTGAGGGAGCCAGTGCTGAAGGCTAATCCGACGAATCGCACTCAAAAGAGAAAATTCCCGCCGGGGGAGAAAAAAATGTGTGCTCCTTATCTTATGAAAAAAATCAGCGATTCCAGCGCTCGAGGGGAGGTCTCACCGCCGTCGGGACACTCGCGCCCATTTGGGTTCCGCGAAGCATCCAGTCTTTTCCTGGAAAAGGGAGGGGAGAAAAGGAAACCCCTCTGACGCAATTGATGTCCCCGGCACAACATCCGCCTCTTCTTCGGGAAAGCTCCTCGTTTGGTAGATACATCTACCTTCCGCCGGAGGGGAAAAGGGAGAAAAAGGCGCTTCCTACTGGCGCCAGCAGTAGCGCCTGTTCTTCGGCGCCGGGGGGTTCCGTTTATTGCCTCCTTCCTCTCGGAACTCAGAGTCATTAACACCAAGTCGTCGGCCACCAAGAAAGAGAGGCCGCTTCGGCGCAGAGGGGAGGGAACCCTCTAAATCTTCAAAAAGAAGGATCCCAGGAAAGGGAGTAAGGATCCATGCCTAAGTCATTAAGGCAGCTGTGGGTCCTGTCCGCTTCCCTCCCGTTCGAGTAAGAGGAAAGAAGAGGCCCTGCCCCTTTGATGGGTTCATTGCGGCAAAAAAGGAGAGAACCCTCACTCACGCGTGAACTGCGCTTGCCTCTTCGTTTGTCGAAGTTTGGTTCCGAAAAAGGAAAAAATTGCTAGTCTTCTTTGAAGATAGGAGGGAATTAATAAAGACAAGAGAAAAAAGGAAGACCGTGGAGACAGCACTAAACGGACCTCTGAAGCACGGTTCTGCGCTTTGGAAGAAAGAATCATTTCTCTAGTGTGCAGCCCGGTGAGAAATAGAGGAGGAACTCAGCGATCTATGATTGGGGAAACACGCAACCACAAAAATCAAGAAAAGATGAGAACCGGCACGTAGAGAACGGGAAACGTGTACTCTTTAAAGCTGGGGCTCTCCTCTCTCTTTTGCCCTCAGATGGGAAAAGTGGCTGAGGGAAGCCCCGCCTATATGCAATCGAGGCTGGAAGTGGTCTTCTTTATACTAGACAGTGGGTGGTGAAGAAAAAAACTCTCCACTAAGGGGGAGAGAGAG
>Ga0179593_1265842_pt1 | contig 11979 bp, 18 predicted proteins | sample CZODoug2_1_08_16_FD_185931 | JGI IMG/M metagenome (GOLD analysis project Ga0179593, IMG submission 185931) | Vadose zone soil fungal communities from Angelo Coast Range Reserve, California, USA - CZODoug2_1_08_16fungal (PacBio error correction) | ecosystem: Environmental > Terrestrial > Soil >...
TGTAGCGCTTCGGTGTCGGGTTAGGGTCAGAGGGGGAAAGGGTGTCATCAGGCCAGGGCGGGGGGGAAAAAAAGAATTCGGAAGGGGGGATACCGTGAGTCTCTGTTAAAAACAGCTCTATGGGTCTGGAAGTCGGGCAAGATTTGCCAGGGGTGACTGGGGAAAAAAAGGTAAAGCCAAGCATTCCGCAAATCTTGGAAAAAAGCCCCGAGAACAAGGGGCGGCTGGTTTTTGTGCGGGACAAGGGGCTTATTGCGGCATCAAAGAGGGAAGAAAGGCGTTGGTGGGTGGAAAGGTGGTGTGCCAGCATAGTGGACGCGGGATGCGGGAGGAGCCGATGTTGAATGACCCAAAAAAAAGTGATGGGTGCAAAGGGAAGGGCCGCCGGGCGGGAAAAAGTTGGAAAAACTCGTCTAGAAAAGAAAGAAAAGGGAAAAACTAGGTGAGTAGAGTGATGAGTTCAAAACAAAAAGGAGGGAAACCCGCAAACTCGTCCTGGAGGGGTGAGCGTAAGATTTTCTCGGGAAGGGGCGTGGAAAAAAAAAAAAAACCGGTTTGGAAAGACTACCGGTCTCCACGGGGGTGTATCGGTACAGCTCACATGCAAAGAGTTTTAAGTACCGGGGGAAGGGCACGGACGGGTGCCTTCCTGTGGGGAAGGCGACGGGGTGAAAAAGGAAACATTGATTAAAGGAAAAGCTCAGGGGAAAAACCCCCGGGAAACAGCCGTTGGACTGAAAAAGAAAGCGAGCGACGCCCACTATGAGCTCAAACGCGGTTGAGGTGGAAACGGCACAAGGGCGGGGTTTTGGGGACAACTCGGGGGGGCAGCACGGCATGGCTAAGTTTCCTGCACAACGCGGGGCCCGAGGGGGGGGAAAATAAGAAAAGCCCAGAAATGAAGAGTAAGACCTGCGGTTCTTGTTCCTTGAAAGAGATAGGGCCTAGGAAGTGGGGGGGGGGGGGGATCTAGGGTGGGAAGAATGGAAGACGTACAAGCTGTAATAAGGACGCTACGGAAAGGTGGTTGTGGGAAAACGTCCAGTAAGAACAACTGTCCCGGCGGTTAACAGCGGGGAATATCCTTCTCCTCAGAAAGGGGCAGGAAGACCTGTAAGGAAAAAAAAGGTCCGTCGTTGGACCAAAGACGAAGAGGAAGTTTTTACGGGGGGGGAAAAATTTTTCAGTGGAAAAGAAACGGGGTGGGGCAGGGGCGAGCGCGACCGTTGGTCCAAAAAGGGGGGGAAGTCTTGGGGGGCAAAGGGGGGTCAAAGGAAGATCACCCTTCGATCGAAATTTTGGGAACTTTGGAAAAGGGACGGAAAAAAAAGTTTTTCCCGAAGAGAGTTGACGAAAAAAAAAAAGAACTGACAAGAAAAAAAATGTTTGGCAGCCAGTCGTTGAAGAGAGAAGTGCGGCAAAAACTGTGGGCGGGACCGAAACCAGTGGTCCTGGCAAACGTCCCTGGCAGGTCACATATGGGAGAGACCAAAACTAGGAACGGGCAAATGTCTTCCTAGGGAGATGAAAAAAGCACAACCGCTGGGAAGGACTGGATTGAGCGGGAATGGGAAGATAAATTCACCGGCGGGAGCACCTGCACGTCAAAAAAAAAAAGTCAGTCAGAAAACCAGAAGCACCGGAATTATAAAGTCGCTGGTGGGGAATGAACACATCGTTTGGATATGACATTTCATTTTTTTGCCCGCAAAAAACAATAAAAAACTGGAAAAACCGGAAGAAAGGAGGGCCGCCTGTGGGTACGGAAGAAAAAAGGGAAAAGTGGATTGTTCACTTTCAATCAAAAACGCAAAAAAAAAAAAATCCGGAAAAGATCATCAAGACTGTAGGTAAGCCAAACCAAAAAAAAAAAAAGGCGAAAGTTGCAAAAGAAATGTGGTGGACGAAAGTGGGTAGGAAGACCGGAAAACAGGCTTCTCGCAAAAGGCGTGAAATGTAAAGAATCGGGACCCTGGCGGGAAAGGGGGGACGGAAAGTCGTTTTGGGGATAAAGGGGGGGTCAAAAAAAAAGGAGTATATGGTTGGAGAAAATCCACGGTGGCAGTTTTCGAGGGAGGGAAGAAGGTTTTCCAAAACCATTGGGGGGACCGAAAACGGGCAACCCCACCGGGACAGCACGCTTGGAAATTCAAAAAATCAAACCGTGACTGGAAACAGGAGACGGGACCTGACCCGTAAACAATGAAAAAAAAAACTTGGGTTTCCGTAAAAAAACCGAGGAGAAGCCTGGTTGGGGTAAAACAGAAGGGCAGGGGCGGGAGCAAGGGGGTACCGGGGGGGAAAAACCTCGACAAAGGGAACGGGGACGAGAAGCTACGTCATTGGGAAAGGTGAGTTCTACGAAAAAAGGGGGGGAAAACTGGGCACGTGTTAGAAAGGAAATGTGGGCAACGTGGAAAGGCAATCGGAGTGATTTTGAAGCAAAAAACCAAGGTCTCTACAGGTGAGTGTATTTTCCATGAAGGGGTGGTTTGGACTGGGGGGAGTGGCCCGGCAAAAAACCCAGAATACCGACAAAGATGACGCAGCCATCAGCGGACAGACGGGGGGGGGCAAAATGGCTGGAAAAACATAGCAAAAAATGGAGCGGGGGGGGGGAAAAGAAAGGGGATTTGCGCAAAAAGTTTTGGGGGAAGAGAAAAAGTCGTCCCTGAGGTCCTTGCAAGCAACACGGTAATGGAGGGGGGGGCGAGGTTACAAAAAAAAAAAAGGGGAAAAAATGGGCAATAAGAGGTGAAGTGGAAAAGGGTGAACCGACCAGGACAACACTTCACCCCCACACGGATAAAAATGCGGTCGAAAAAAGAGGGCACAGGGATCACGCGGCGGGAAGTGGCAGAAAGGCCATCGATCACCTTTCTGCACAAGACGAGGCCCTGGGTGTCAAACTAAAAGGTAAAAGCTCGGAGTCGCAAGGAGAAGAAAAAAATTTATAAGCGGGGACTCCCCGTTTTCAAAAAGGGAAAACGGGCGTCAAAAAAAAAGGCTTTCAACGTGCTGCGAGGGAAAAGCCGCAAGAGAGCAGGGGACCGGAAGGGACCTTTTTGGACAAAAAACAAGAACGCCGATGTCGCGGAAGGGGCCGCGAATTCCCTGGGGTGTGTAAAGAAGTGGAGACTTGGGGAAAGGGGGGACGGACACGGAAAAACAGCGAAAACGCAATCAAGGGGAAAGGGGAAGGGCCGGCTCCAAGATTCTGCAGTTCCTGCAAAAAAAACCGGGGGTCAAAAAAAAAATGAAATGGGGAAAAACACCGTGGGGGAACGGAAGCATTGTGCTCGGCTTTGATGGAGTAAAAAAGGGTAGAAAGGGGAACATGCAGAAAAGAGGAAAAAAGCCGGTGAAAGAAAGGCGCCTGCCGTGGGTGAAAGGCCAAACGTTCAGTGGGGGAAAAAAAAAACGGCATGTTGTGGATCCACCTCAGTAAAAAAAGCGCCCAGGATGAAGCCGACGCGATGATAAAAAGTCTGCACAAGGAGGGGACAGGAAGCCAGTTGCCTATGAAAGGACTCAAGGGGGGGGAAACGGGGTCACCGGGGTAACAAGTCCAACTGGGGCGGGGCCGGGGGGGTTGCTCGAAAAGGAGTTATTGTAGAGAATAAAATTAAGGAATAAGTACGGCGCACAAAAGAACCCCTCTACTCCCAATTATGGAAAGGTGCAAAAAGGGAACAAAGCAAGCCTCAGGGACCGAAAAAAACTTCAGGCCAAAAACAGTTAACCAGAAACTAGAAGAGAGATACACAAAAAAACAAAATGGGGAAAAGGAAAAGAGATTCGTTCTGGTGAAAAGGCCGCCAATTGACCGTTGGAAAGAGAAGATTCAGTACACGAAAACCTTGGGGGTAAATCAAATAATTGGAGGAGAGTGGGGTTTGGGGGGGTGACCAGTTATGGGGGGGGGGAAATCATGAGTGAAGAAACAAGAAAAGATCCATGTCCGAGAAAACGGGGGGGGGGACCAATCAAAAAAAAAAGAAAAAGGGACCGGGGGGGCCCAGTCTAAATAAAAAAGAAAAAAAAGGGTGTGCACCCCTGAGCCGCATCGGGCAAACGAATGCAATACCTATTCATTCAAGGACATCGCGCAGGGATGCCCAGTTGAATGAGCGGGACCGAAAAATATTGGAAAAAAATGCGTGGAGAACAAGGAAACACGCCTAAAAAAAAAACGAGGGGCCCTGCCTTCTACAACACCGGCCCCGGTCGCCTTTCTAAAAAGGCTCAAAACGACTCAAAAAAAAAAAAAAATAAAAAACGGAAGAAAAAAAAAATTTCCCCCCGGCGCAGAGAAAGAAGAGCAAAAACAAAGGGGCTCAAAAAGCACGAACAGGGGGGGGTCCAAAAGGGAAAAATGGAACCAAATTAACTTAGCAGCTTGAGCAGGCCAAGCTCTCCAAAGGGAAGAAAAGTGTGCCGACGCCGTTTGAACACTGTCTCTCCGCAAGAGGAAAAAGTTAGGTCAACCCAAAGGAAAATCGCGGACCGAAAAAGGATGACATAGACGCGTCAGACCTGTGGCGAAAAAGGGCAAGCACGCCCCCCCCAGACCCCTAAAAAGGAAACAGGGTTGCTAAAGGGGAGGGAAGGCGCAGCCATAAAGAAAGGAAAAAGGGAAAACGAAAGGGGACCTCCCGGAACGGTGCCCGTTTAACGGAGTGCCCCAAAAAAGACCCAGAAGGGTGAACAGCCACCGAAAAGGGGACTCCCGCCCGCCGACGATGGACAGGCCGCTCTCAAGGAGAACGCACGCCTCGGGATTGCGGAGGGGGCTACGGACCTCCAAGCGTTATCGGCCCGTGGGGCCGCAAATAGGAAGACCTTGGCTTCTGAAGGGCGGACCCGGGGCCAACAAAAAAAGGAAGGACAACAACTAAAACGAAACCGTACTTAAGTGTGCCAGTGGACTTTGGGACACGCCTGAATCCAAAGTTGGGGGAACCGTTGCTGAAAAAAAACGGGGGACAGGAGGATGTGCGGAAGTCCTAAAAAAAAAACACGGGTGCAAGACGATCAAAGGACTCCCCCTTGTGGGGGAAAAAAAAGGCCGTTTCCGACCTTGGGCCGGGGAAATCAAAAAAGAACGCTGGAAAGGGGGGAGGCCCAAATCCTGGGTGCGGGGGGTTATTCTGTGGGCCGGGGCCCAGCAACAGAAGGTTCAGACATCAAGAACCCGGGAAAAGGGGGGACACACAATAAAACTCCCAAGAAGGGTGGGATGTGTCAAAAAAAAAAAAAATGTGGATCTGATAAAATCAAACCAAGAACCACCACTCTCTATAACTGAGAACGTAAAAATGTGAACCACGGAAAATCTGAGAAAGAGCCGTCCTTCACTGTTAAAGGGGGAAAAGGTCCAACACCAAGGATCAAGAATCACAGCCACATTTCGGGGGAAAACCAGGAGGCCTTCCGCCGGTACCAGGGGAAAACAAAAACCCACCAAAAACAGGGATTTTAGAAAACGTTAGTGCGGGGGGCAAGAAAAAAAAATCCTCCCTGGGAAAAAAGTAACACAACGGACTGGAGTGAAGGGGTACCCGGGTGCGGTCCCGTGTGGGGGACGAGGGGGGAACTCCTGGAAAGGTGGTTTCCCGTGAACAACCGCTGAAAAATAAGAAGAAAAAAAATACCAACTTTTTATCTTTCATCAACAAACCTTGAACCTCGATCCTCCGAAACCCCCAGCGTGGGCAAATAAAAGGACCAAAAGTTGGGGGACAAATTGGAAAGATCATTCCTTCAACCGGCAAACGTGAACCGAGGCGCGAAAAGGGGACATGAAAAAAAAACTTTGAGACCGCCCACCCTACCAGGAGAACACCTGCAACTCACCGCAACCGGAACTGGCCTCCAAATCGCTCATGCGGGGGTGGTGCGTCACCTACAGGAGGGGAATGGATGGGGGGGCTTGGGGATCCAGAAAGAACGCGCCTCCAAAAAAACGGGGGGGAAATGGGGGTAGAATTGGGGAACCACACACTCCGTGACGCAGTTCAAAAACCGCCGGGGGACAAAGGGAGGTCTCCTGGGAAAAAGGGATGTTCTCGGTAAACCAGAGAAAAAAAAAGAGTATCGAGACAAAAGCCTGGGGCAAATTTTTGGTTTTTGCAAAACGAACTTGGGAGAGAAATAAAAAACATCGGGGTATCACGCCGGGGCAGGACAGGGACTTCTGAAACGGGGAGCCCCTGGCCTGTCCAGGGGTGTCAGTTGCAATACCGACGGGAATAGTGGGGTCAAACCGGGAAGGCTCAATATCAGAGAGTCCAAAAAAAAAGAAAAGCCCATCCGGAAAAATCACTCACAAAAAGCAAGGCAAGGGGGGCAGGGAGGGGGGGATAAGAAAACTAAATGACCTAGTTCTTACTGAAAAAAAGGCCGGACCAACGCGGTTGTCGGAAGCTTCCTAAGACCTAGTAACACGCACTCAACCGCCTGGGGAAAAAAAAACCGTCCGGCGTCCTAACCCCTAAAGGAAAGCGTATGAAAAGGGGAATTTGTAAAAGCAAAAACACGGGTCAACCCGGAAAAAGAAAAACCGACTTCGATCGAGGGCGCTTGCCGGAAAAAAGAAGGTCAACCTAGGTTGTGAAACAACGCCCGCAAGGGCCAAGGGTCCGAACTCTCCAAGCCTCCACCCCAGTTGGTCAGTTTTGCAAAAAAATCCAACAAACCGCCAAAAGGGGAAAACGCGAAAAAAGCGCTTTCAAAAAAAAAGGAAAAAAAAAAACATTGGCCAAGCCGGGCAAGTCCGGGGGACGTAACCAGGACTGGTTCGAGAGAATTCCTGCCAACCCTTTAGCAAAAAAAAGCTGGGAAAAAGCCGGGGGGGGGGGGGGCGGTCAGAAATGAACGGCCAAACAAAACCGCCGTTGCCCGAGTAACCGCTTGTTGGCGATAAAAAAACCCCCCAAAAAAAAAAAAACAAAGTAAACAAAAAAAGAAAAAAGGAAGAGTGGACCGGGAAACTAGACAGGTCACCTCTTTCAAGATGAAAAAGAAAAGAAACCATGGGCCCACAATGACACAATTTTCGTAAGGGGGGGGAGGACTGTCTCTGGGAAGCTGCGATCAAAGACCTCAGCCCCATTCCGGCAACAAAGAACATTCAAAAACAAGATTGGGACAAGCCCAAAAGGGCGCTTTGGGTAACAAAAAGGGGCCACACACCCGCCAAGCAGAAGAAAAAAGGCCGCATCGGAAACCCGGTGTGCAGCCTCAAACGGGGGGTTTGGGTGTGGGTCACCGCGAGATCTGGAGGGGAATCCAACATAAAGGAAAGGCCGAAAAAAAAAAAGAGCATTAACAAGCAAAAAAGAGCATTAACTCACAACGGAACGGAACAAACAAGAAAAAGAATAGTCTAAAAGCCTGGAAAACCCCCCCCGCTCGGATCAAACGATAAAATTAGTCCCCTCGTGAAACAGGGGGAAGGATCCTTGCAAAAGAAAGAAAATGCGAGGAATACAAAAAAAGAAACGGACTAGCGTGGGAACCAAAGCCCCGATTTGGAACCCATCCCAGAACCGAGGCTCCGGAAACCCGCATCGTAAAATCAGAGAAATGTGAGGGGGAGCCAACCAAAAGCCAGCCAAAAGCTTCCCACTCTACAGTGTGCAAACGAACCGTGGGCAAAAAAAAGGACCCATAACAGGGGGTGCAAGAAGCCCCGGAGCAAGACCAGTGAGAAACTCGAGCACCGCAACACCCGAACACCACCTACAACAACCGACTGGGGGTCAAAACAGACTCGGTGTATGCTGCAAAAAAAAGGGAACGGTTTAAAAATTTCCACCCCAAACGCAATCACCAAGGGGGGAGAAACCTGCAACAAAACGCTCCCTGCAAGCGGGGAAAGGGGGGAGACGACAAAGAGCAATTGTTGAACGAAAACCTTTTCACAAAAAGGGGGACACTTGATCGCCCAAAAAATCGGGAATCCGCAAATACGGGTGGGACCCAGCGAGAACAGCCCGCAAGGAAAAACAGCCAAAAACACCAGAAAAAAGGACTACCCAAGAAAAACATAAAAAAATACCAATTATAACTTATGTCAATATCTCCAGATATGAATCAACACAGAATACGGATTCTTGGGTATATACGAGATGGGGAGATCTAAGGGTTGGGGTCGGGCAATAAGGGGGGAAACTTGTAGTCAAGCAAAAGTCGGCGGGTGGGACGAAAAAAAATTCCATGGAGATCGTGGGTTAGAACCGGAGAGGGAAAGATTAGTCCACTGCGGCGAGGGAAAGGGTGGAAAATGGTGTTCTGTCAAAAACTCAAAAGGCGAAGGGGTCCATCTGGGGCACACCGAAGCATTGGGGGAGAAACTGGCCCTGGGGTTTCAGGTCAACGGAAGGGATTGAGGTGCATACCGTCCACGCTGTTTGGTGGTAGGGGTTGTCAAACGGAAAAATCGGGGTTAACGCCCGGTAGGGGCGGAGCGCGATGTTGGGGATGATACAGGCCAACCGTAAAAAGGTGGGGGAAGAGGCACATAAGGCTTGAAGTTTGGGCAGAAACGAAAACGATAGGGCGGGGGGAATGATAAGGGTGAGGTCACACAAATACGGGCGGGGGCCCGAATGCCTTTCATTGATCCGAAAATGGGGGTCTCGGCAGGCAAGAACAAAAGGGGCACGAGAAAAAAAGGAAGAACTTTGTGTCATCAAGTAAAACGGGCAGGACCATGAGTGGGGAGCTGCCGGTGGGACTTGCAGAGGGGCACTTTCTTTACGGGGAAAAAAGAAAGACAAGGGTCCGGGGGCCGGTGGATTAAAGAAAAAAGGAAAAGCGCTGGATCGGTTTGAAGAAGTAAACTCCGACTGACGCGCCGATCTGTTCGCGGGGGTGGGGGTGAACGGAAAACGTTTGGTCAACTCGGGACAAAGACGGGAAGGCAAAGGTCGGGGGGAGTTAAAACCGAAAAAAACCGGGACGCGGAGGGGGGCCTGGCGCCGACATAAAAAGGAATGCCTGATGGATGATCCAATCGGTTCTGGGGTAAGGGGGAAGAGAAAGGCAAAGCATCAAGTGTTGTGGAGGTGGGGGGGACACGCTGGGAAGGTACTGCGGCCAAATAGGTTCACAGAAGACTATGAGGGCCGGATTCAATGGGAAGGAGACAAAGGAAACGACTGGGGGGTCAACAGCGGGTTGGAGTATAAGGATACGCCGGCAGTAAAAAAGCAAACCGGTACGGTCCCCGGGGGTATCGAGCGGCGGTGAAGACGGAAAGAGAGGGGGGGTCGCAGTGGGAAATGGGAGGAAAGTGTGGGCCGAACAGAAAGGAAAAAAAACACAGAGTGGGAGAGAGGGGTGCTGGAATGGGTTTCACCCGCAGGAAGGAAAGGGGCTCCCCCCTCAAGGAAACAAGTGGCAAAAAAGGGACCGTGGACGACAATTTCCAAGAAAGAACTTTCGCGGGAAGGGGGCGAGCCGGGGGTGGTTTGGTCACTAAAAGGGGTTGAAAGGGGGTTCATCCGGGGGAAGAGGCGCAAACGCTTGAACGGCAGGGGTCACTTCATTGTCAGCATATAATAGAGCAAATCAAAAAGAAAGGGAGAAAGAATCGGCACTTCGAAGGAATGCCAGCAGGGCTGGACCGCGGATTGATACCGGGAAAAGGGGGGTTGAAAAAGCGGAACAGGGGTTAAACGCGAAATAAAAAACAGACAAACGGAAAGCAGGGTCTTTGCCTGGCAGAAAGGCAAGCTCAAACGGCGGTACAGTCTTCTGTTGGGACGAACAGGCGGGGAGGGGGTCAGGGGGTTGGGGGGGGTTTTTGTTGGAGAAAAACAAATAAAACCGGCAACGGCAGGGAGTGAAAAAAGGGGCAAAAGGGTGAGGGACTCAACGGAAGTGGGGAGGGGAAAGTCCTTTGACCCCTCCATAAAGAAAAAAAAAAAGCACCCCAGGGGGAAGTCAAAGAACAGATCATCAAAGAAAAATACTGGGGCCTCAAACACCCGCAATTAAACCAAACAAAAAAGGGGGAAATGTCGTAGTGGGGCGGTGATGTTTGGAGAACTTTTGTGACCCAAAAGTATCGCCAAGGGGGTCGTAAGCAAAGTCTGACGTGCCACGGGGGAAAGAAAACAATCGGGGGAACCCCCCGGTTGGCTCCGCGAAGTCACTGGTTTCTAATCAGGGGGCCGGATGTAGAGGGTGAGAGAAACCCTTGGGGGGTCAATTTTGGATCGGGAGGCAGCCGTGAAGAAAAACCAGAAGGGGGGGATTGTTTCCGTGACCAAAACCATGACCCCGGTTGTCCTACACACAGGAATGGGGACCTTGGGTCCCCAGAAAAAAGCACACGTGACTGTAAATTGAAGTAGTCCTAATAAATGTTGGAAAACATTGACGGGTTGTGAAAGGGGGGGGGGGGCCGTACGGTAACAAAAAGAACTTGGGGGTCCCCACATAGAAAGGTGCCCCGGAGGTTGAAAAGAACCCACTTGTTGGTTACCTTGAAAAAAGGCCTAGGGGGGGAAATCCGGCAGGGGGAGGTACTAAACACGAGAACTCATGGGAAGTGAAAAATTTCTACGAACGAGGGTGGTACGGGGGCGAAGGGGGCTCAAGTTTTCTGGTAAAACAGAACGCGCGATGGTTTGAAGGAAGGGGCTCAAACAAAAGGGGTGTCGTGAGGTGCTGAAGTTGGGTTTGTCAAATGTGGGAACTGTGCCCCTTCAAAACAGAAGAAACGCCCAAGGCGGGAGACGGGACCAGCGCGGCAAAATAAAAGGAAAGGGATACCTTAACAGAAAAACACTGGGAGAAGGGTTGATCACTCCAAAGGGTTTGCTTCAAAGGGGGGGGGGAATTTCACTAACCATAGAAAGGCCTGGAGAAGGGGAAAGAAAAGGTTAACTGAGGGGGAAAGGGTGTAACTTCAGGAAAAAATTGAAATAAGAGGTGAGGACATTTAGGAGGGGGGGGGGTACACTTGGTCAGATAGAAATATGTCATAAGGGGGAGAAAAGGGATAAGAAAAACCAGTAGGATGTAATGGAGCACCGTGATCCAAGGCTACCTTGTGCGTCCCATATCCTAGTGTTGTAAAGGGGAATAGCCGGGAAGGGTAATGCGCTGAGGGCCTCAAGGGGATCTTTGCATCAAGTGTTACAAGGGCACGGCCGTGCTTCCAGGGCTTGAAAAAAGAAAGCATTGGCCGTAAAAAGGTGAGAAGAAGACAGAAGAAGGTGAGAGCGGGGGCCCGTGCGGGAAGGGGGGTGGGAGACCTTTGATGATTCTATGGGTGTCGAGACCAGGTCAATCGAATTTTTAACGGGGGGAAAATATCTACTAATCGTGCTGGGAGGAGCAAAGTACGGCCAGGGGAGGGCACAAAACTCGGTGACATGGGGGAAAGGGGGGGGTAGAGACAACACAATCTGCTGCCAGGGAAGTGCAAAAAGACTGCGGTAACCAAAAAAACCGGGCCAAGGCCAATGTTGGAGGAAGACCCGTCGTTCGAGGGCGCCGGGGGGAAAAAAAAAAGGCCCGACGAGAGGAAAGTGGAAGACAGGACGCCGGGGGGGCCCCGTGGTGTGGAAAAGACAGGGGCCAAAAAAAAAAACGGGTGTTCATCTACCATTTGTCCTAAACCGCGGGAAGGAAAGATGACGATGAGGAAAAACAGAGAAAAAAAATGTTTCCTGAGAAGGTCTTAAAAACCAGTGGCCATGAAAACAGGGAAAACAATCAAAAAAGGCACGGCGCAGGGGGGGGAAACACGTGTGAAAAAAAGACGGTAAGAGAAGAAAAGTAAGGGTGCGTGGGCGGTGAAGAAATAAAAAAAATTAGATTGGAAAGTGACAATCAAGAGAAATGAACAAGAAAGAGCACTAACTAAAAAACAAAAGGAGTCCCAGTTGAGTTACAAAAAGGGGGGGGAAACGGAGAATCAAATGCAGACCAGGAACCTGGAGGTGACGTTTCAAACAACAA
>Ga0179593_1317196_pt1 | contig 11979 bp, 9 predicted proteins | sample CZODoug2_1_08_16_FD_185931 | JGI IMG/M metagenome (GOLD analysis project Ga0179593, IMG submission 185931) | Vadose zone soil fungal communities from Angelo Coast Range Reserve, California, USA - CZODoug2_1_08_16fungal (PacBio error correction) | ecosystem: Environmental > Terrestrial > Soil >...
AAAGAGGGACCCGTGTCCGGGCATAATCAAAGCTGTAAAATTATCGAAAGAAAACGGACAAAGGTATGGCTTGCTAAAGCAAGGGAGAAAGTTTTTTTGCCATGAAGGATCAAGATGGGGGAAGAAAAAGAAAGTCAAGGGAATGTGGGTTTCTCTAAGGGGAACAAGGAAGGGGCTTACGGGGAGGGAATTATTATGGGGGAAGGACGTGGAAGGAATGTACGTGGGAAGGGGGGGACTGAACGCAAACAATACTTTCCTCACAGTTACTAGGGCAAAAGAATACTGAGGGAAAGAGGAAGAAGCAAACCCAATAGGTGGAATGGTATAAAAACTAGTGAAAGAAGGGGGACAATGACAAATTTGGAAATAGGGGGAAAAAATAAGAAGAGGCGGTTAGTTCCTTTGGGCGAAAGATATTTCTCGTGATGGGAGGCCTTGAAAGGTCGGAAGGAAACTGAGAAAGCGGCTATAACCTGGTAAAACTTAGCCGCAAAGGGTAGGGGGAGAAAAGGGGTTTAGCCATGAAAAGATAGGTCCGAAACAGAAGCCAGAAAGGGGGAAAGACTGTCATGGTGTGGTTTGGGGGGGAAAAAAAAAAAAAGAGTTCGTCAGCGATGACACACGGACAATCCTTCATGGGAGTGGAGGAGGGAAGACGTTTCGAGATTTCGCCCAGTCTGGAAGTAGAAATACGGGGGGGCAAGGCAGTAAAAAGGTGGAAAACGTCGAGGGGCTGGAGAAAAAGTTACCGAGAAAGGAGTTGAACAACGCATCTAATCAGCGTTGATGAGGTGGTTCTCAAAGAAAAATGTAAGAGGGGGAAAAGAGGGAAGTACTTTTGGCAAAACCTCTTATTCAGGATCGGGAGAACACCGTCGCACAATGGGGGTTGGGGGGACTCCGGCAACGAAGGCTCAAATTTGCGACGCCAGAAGTATTCGTAGAAGGGGGAGAAAGGTAAGGAAAAACAAGGGTATTTTTGGCGACGGGTTTAAATCATATTAGAAACACGGGAGGAGGTAAAGCGGGGAGGGGGACAGCGGAGTGAAGCATCAGGGGTACCGGAGAGGCTGACCAGCCCTGTCCGGCGCAAGGGGGAAGGAAAGACCCCCGCTCAACCAGCTCCTCGCTCCTAATGACTCTCGGGGAGGGGAAATGTGAAGATCACGCGGGGGGGGGGGACCTTGAGGAGAGAAAAGACTTGCCCCGCCGTTCGTAGAGAGCTATTTACCCGTGAATCAGAAGGCGCCGCCAGGAGGGAGGGGGGAGCTCTAGCCGGCCCCACGTAGCGCGGCCGGGTCAAGAAGTTAGCTATAACAAGAAAAAACTTCAAAAGTAAACTGGACATCGAGAGAAAAAGAAGGGGGGGGAGGGGGGTTTCTCCTTACGCACGTTGGGGGCCTTCCAGGAGGAGGGGAAAAAAGCGGGGGGGATCACAAAGGGCAGGTCCATGGGCCTTGGAGACGAAAAAAAAGAAGCCAAGTAGCATGGACGCTAAACTAAGTATAAAAAAAAGGGCATGTAGCCTTCCCTGTGAAGAGAGTACGTGGCGCCGCCACATCCTTGAGGGTGGGGGCTAACGCGGGAGAGCTCTCAACAAAAAAAAAAAGGAGTGGAAAGAGCGCAGTCCCACAATCAAAAGGATGGGTTTCGGGAACTCCCCAGAAAAAGGGTTATACAATCCCTTGTGAAGGGGGGAGTTATTTACGAAATAGGGGAAGGAGAGCTCAGGTATAACCTGTATCCACAGGACATGGACAACCACAGTCCTAGACCAAAAAAAGCGGTAAAGATCGGCCCATGAAACCCACGTTGGGGACGAGGTTAAGGCAACCCCCGCAAAACGGGGGAAAAGAGGGAAATTAAAACGGAAGGCTTCACGCGATGGTAGTGCTACGAGGAAGACCGGCCCAGAGAAGGAGCTTTTGGGCCGAGCGAGAGGCATTGCCTGTCAGGAAGGGCCAGCACCAGGGGTACATAACGAGAAAAGGCCTGGGCAGGGAAAACTTCGACGGCCCCTGCCGTCAGGGGGAAAAAAGACAAGGCATTAGCACAGAGGAAAAGGGACAAGAGTGAGCAGGCGTATTCATCCTCGGGTAGCTGGGAAGGGATCTCAGAAAAGGTGGCAGGAGGGACAGTCAGGGTAACGGCAACGGTAGGAAGAGGAGAACGACTGTAGAGTAAAGCGTGGAAGAGGAAGAGGGAAAACTGAAGGCTAAGAACGTAAACGTAAGCAAATCTGGGGGGTGTCTTACGAAAGGAAGCGAAACGCTATGTTAAAACTGTGAGGAAAGTCCCGCGATCGGGATAGTGAAAAAGACAAAAAGGAGGCAGATAAGGTGGGGAGTCAAATATGCCATCGATCAAGGTCAGGAAAGCTGAAGTATATGGTAAAAAGTCTGGAGGAAAAATGGCGGAAAGGTCACGTAGCTGATAGTTTATGGGAAAATCTCCTTTAAATGAGTGGTTCTCAAGCGTTCGCGATGAGTCAAACTTACGAATTGGGGTAAGGAGAGGGAGAGAAAAGGGGAAGGGGTCAAAGACGGCAATGTGGAGGAAGACGAACGACAAGGGGGGGGGAAGGAGACAAGAAAGGACTACGTTAGTTATTCCCGGGTGTGCGAGAGCCTCCACTTATGTCTCAAGAAGGAAACAAAAACAAGGAAGTAGTTATGTAGTGTCACGGAAAGGAGAGGAAAGGGACTAAAACTCTTGTTCAAAAAAACGGGTCAGTAGAATGGTTGTATACGAAAAGAGCACGGTTAGAAATGTTATAGGGGGAAAGGGAAAGGGGCTGAGTATTATTAGATCTTCGTCAAGGGAAAATACCATATTACGGATGACCCGAGGTCCATTGCGTAACGTGCTAGGGGGGGGTTGAGGTGAATGGAAGATTGGATGAGAAAACTGGAGAAGGCTGTTTAATTTTGCGAAGGGGTTCACTGAGGATGAAAGGTGCTGGGGAAGACGTATTGGGGGGGGAAGAGAATACTTCCAAGTATCCCAGTCTTAATAATTACAGAAAATATGCAACAACTTATAGTGCATGAACAGTTCCATGTATAACACACATCAGATAAAGTGAGTAAAATTTTGAAAATTAAGGGAGGGGCAAAAAATAAAATGAATGATGCCGGTGGCCCGTGGGTCAATTCATAATAGCAGGGGTGTGCAGGGGATTAAGTATATAAGGGAAAGTTCAAAGCTACGTAGAATGGAAAGGAGGACCAACACACGGAGGAGGAACAGAGGCGGGAAAGGTAAGACTCACGTAGCTTGGAATATAAGGTGGAGCGCAAACCGTGAGGAGGATTACCGCGGAAAAGATATCATTAATTTGGGGGGCAAGGGGAAAAGAATTTAAGGCGTATGTAAGTTGATGTTGGGTGTTGGGAAAAGGGAAGGAAAAAAACTTATACTTCTGAACTTAGAAGTTCATTATTATTAATAAGGGAAAAAGTGGCATAGGGAAGAGGAATTAGAAGTCTCACACATACTTAAAAGGAAGGGAAAACAAAAGGAATGCGAACAACTCTACTTAATAACGAGAAGGGTCCTCTCCAATTTACAGAGTACTAAAATATATAAAAATTTTAAAAGAAAGAAAGGGGGGTGAAATATTAGAATCAATATGGTCAAAGGGTAAAAAAATCTGTTTAAAAAGAAGTAACGATTATGTAGAAATAAGGGAGGAGAATAAGAGGAAACTTGGCTCTGGGCCTAAAGAAGATAAAAATAACTGAGACAAAACAAAGTAAAGAGGGGGGGAGGGGAAAATATAGCCATGGTAGGGGAAAACTAACCGCTCCCGTTCAGAAGGGTCTGTTCATGGGGAGAATTCACTAAGTGGACAGGGCGATGCTCCAAACGGACCAATCCCTTAGATTTATGTGTCCGGGAGAAGAAGGAGGTCTAGAATAGGGCGCCAATTGATAGGGTCCAAGGAAGGGGAAAGTTCCAGTACGTAAAATGTGCCTCACATCGCGACAAGGAAGCTGGAGAACAATAGAAACCGGATGGATAACCAAGCATGCTACTCAGGGCGCGAAATCACATTCGTGGAAAGGATTGAAGGACTCTTGTGGAGGAAAAAGGGAGAAAGGGGATAAATATTCTCTTCCCCATAGAATGGTCTTGAAAAAGGAAGCAAACCGCGCGGGGGACTCGCCATGCGACTCCAAGAGTTCGTATACGGGAACGGAAAAGAAATATTTTGGGGGGGAGGACAGTTCATCAGAACCGGAGAGGAAAACGGTGTAACACAGTACGACATCTTCAGATGAGGTAAAGTTGGCCGCCTACAGAAAGTAAAAAATGGCGGGAGAGACAGGAAGCAGCCAAAGTAAAAAGTATGAAAAGAACCTGCGCAGAAAAGCGACGGTCTCTAGATGAGGGGCAGGTCTCCAACTTTGGTGAACCCATGGAAGACAGCCGAGCAAGGGAAACCCAGGAAGTTTACTCTCTCTCAGCTATTTACTGCAGCGCTACGAGCGCAATCGGTGAGACTCTAGGGGCCAAAGGAAGGGCGTCTCCGATAAAAAGGAGCAAAATCTGGGCGACCTGCGGGGGTAACCGTCAGGAAAAAAAAGTAGGGGGGGTTTTCCTCGAGGAAGGCCTAACATTTGTTTTCGGTGGCAGGCGGAGACGAGGGGGGACCGCGCCGAGATTAGCAGAAAGTTCAGATGGGATCCTTTCTCAACGCGTAGCGGGAGAATAAGGGAGAACTCCTTCAAATGGGAGTGGAGTCCAGAGGTGGGCTCCCAAAAAAAAAAAACATTGATGTGGGGGGGAGGACGCTTCTCTCTCAAACAAGAGAGTATTAAAAGGATAGAACAGAGAAAAGGGGTAGATACCCCCACCCCTGTAACCGCTAGGGAAAAGATCAAGAAAAAACTCAACCTTGCCGGCGGTATAATGTTCATGGAAACGCCGGAGCGAAGAGGGGGGGGGGACCCTGAGGCCATGTGACCCCGGGGGAGACACATGCCGCTAAGAAAAAAGGGGAAACTGAAGAACTGAATGCAAAGACACCAGGGCTCCGGAAAAGGGATTCAACAAGACCCCCACCCACTACGGGTGTCCTTAAATTTCACGTCGCAGGCCACGTCAAGGGATCGGTGGGATTAGAATAAATTGGTAGGGGGAAGACCGGAAATCGACGCCGTCAAACTTGCAAGAGCGGAAAAGGCCTGAAGGCTCTGGCCCGCACGCAGGTAATGGGGGAGACTAAAATCCGGGAAGGAAAAAGTCGTCGTCCTCGGTCGTCGGTTTCACAATCCTTGGAAAAGAATTTCATTGCAAGGAAAACTGTTCATAGGTACTGAGGCTATGTTCTAGGTCATACTTTTGGGGAGGGTTATGGCCTTGCGGCCGCTGTACGTCTTTACTTAAAAAGGATCAGGATAAGCTTAGTACCTACTGCTCTTAACCTGCTTGGTTGGAGATGAGGGAAGCTGATACAAGATGTAACCGAAAAGACAAAAAAGATGGTTGCATAAGCCGCGAACGTACCAAAAGAGGCGTTCACACTGGCGATGAAATCAGGACCGATTGGCAAAAAACACCAAGTTAAGATATAAATTGGGGGAACTAAAATACAGGAAATAGAGTCCGGACTCACAAAAGTTCCTTACTTATACAGGTGAGGAACCATTCTTTTACGAACTCCATGTTAGTCAGGGCACAATTGGGGGGGGGGACCATCATCCGTAATGAAAGGAAACGGTGTCGCGACTGTGAGACAGGGGGGAACCGTTAGAAGAACGGTTACTGGTGGGCCCAGCCGGAAGAGGATAAAATAAAGGAACACGGGGCGAAAAGAAACACATAACTGGCTACGGTTAGGTCCCCGTGTGGTGGCAGAGGCAAGGAAAGCCAACATGGGTGAAACAGAGTAACAGCAACCGACTTCAACCTGAATGAAAGGGGTACTCAGCGTGGTATTTTCAACAAATCTGAAAAAGTTCTATAACTATGAACTCCGGGGTCAAAAGGGCAATAGAGGGGAGTATAAGGTTGTTAAAAAAAGCAAATAGCTTAAAATATAAGAAGTTTCTCATCTAAATGGGAAGAAGGGAAACTGGGCTCTTCTATCACATAGAAGGTCTTAACGCGGGGAAACAAGGGGAAGTATTTCTTAGGTGAAAAGGGACGAAACTCGTTGCAAAGAATGTTGGTGTTGTGGAAACCCTGGGACCAACGGGAGACACAGACTTAGTGGCTATAGGGAACTGTCTCAGCGTAAAAAGGAATGAGAGTACGTCTAAGAGCTTATAGTTTAAGGTTCAAGTTACTTTTGTGAGAATGATAGAGTTCCTGGTGTCTGCAGGGGGTAGTCTGAGGAATGCCGAAGGGGGTGGGGTATATCCTTCCGTCAATTGTCATCGGGCGCGCAGACTAAGCAGGCTCCAATGGAGAATCCTGGGTAAATCCACTTTTATCGCCACTAGAATCGGGTAATAGGGCAGAATAAGTACAAACAGCAAATTAGAAAGGGTGGGAAGGAAAAAAAAAATGGGTGCCCGTAACATGACAAAAATAAAATGAGTTAACCTGGGTGAGCAGGCGTGGGATAGTATAAAAGCCTAATACAGGGGGGGGGTGTCAAAGAGGGGGGCATTAACAAAGTACATGGAACTTGATAGAAGGAAAAGAGCCTTTTATACCAAGGTATGTAATCGACGGGGGAGACAAAAACACGGGTGCCACTACTCCTAATATCTCCAATAGGTAGAGCTCCCGCAACTCGAGGGGGCAGGATCCGCCAACACCAATGTGGGGGGGTCTGTGGGGAGGGAAAGGAGAGAGACCCTGGACTAAGGGGGTCACGAGCGTTGAGAAATTAATCTTAATACCTAAAGCTAGTTCGTGCTAGACGCGGAAGTAATCATTCCTTTCAGTTTGAAATCCCATTATTGTTCAATAATGGTACTAAAAGTTTGGGGGGAAGGTTGGTGAGAGACCGTAACGTCTACGGATGATGAACGGGGGAACACTAAAAGTTTCTGTCCTGGGGGAGAAGGGCATGGGAGTATATCTTGAATAAGGAGGAGAGGGGGGAAAACAAGGATTATTCAGCATGGTTTGTTACGAAGATCCAAACACAAAAGAATAAAGGGAAGTAGAAAAGAAACGGAAATATATCAAATATTTGAATAGAGACACTGCTAAATTATGAACTGGAAAACAGGGGACAGGTGTTGGTGAATAATTGGTCGATTTGTTAATAATGGGGAAAGAAGGGATATGGCGACAGGTAACACTTTTAGAGAATGAAGCATAGGAAAGAGATCTACAGTTAGGGGGAACAAGGGCCGATTTTCGGGAAAATCTGATGAATGAAAAGAGTACACAAGAAATTGCTGGACCACACTGGTGATCTACGAGCTGTGGGGCAAAAAACACGCCGCGCACTTAGCAGGTGTCTGGGAAACTTGTCGGTTTGTTTTTAAATGGGTGGACTTCAGCGAGTGGGGACCTCGGATTTGACGGCAGGAGAGGTGATAAGGAGCAACCGAGGGAGGCCCTTTAAAAAAAGAACTGGTGTCTACTTTCATGAGGGGGAAGAGAATTTCGATCTGTTGCTTGGCTTTTGAAACAAACAAAGGTTTGCGGCTTGGGGGGGAACAACATTCTCTACCATGCGCCCCTAGTCGTTAGGAGGGGGCGAAAAACCGCGGATCTGAGAACCATAATACCGGATGAGGTGTTGAAAGCTCAATATCATAAACCCAGTTGCCGCCAGTGGTCTTCACAACCGAATTTGTACCCCAAATGCAGTAAGAACCTGGGGCTTGCCGACTCCGGGGGTCATGATAGATGCGGCCCCCAGACTGGGGAGCCAAGTGGGTTTAGGCAGACTCCGGCCGTTAAGTTACTCTACAGGGGGGGGGGGCGAAAACTATTGGTAGGATTACTTTCGATGAGGAGGGCAACCGCTAGGAGTGGGCGGGGACGTGGGTCTTGTAGGAAGAAAGAGGGGGGACACTTATCTTTAAATCGACACTCATTTAATATCCCGAGTTAAGGCTCCTCAGGCCGAGAAAAATTAACGGGGCCGCAACTGGGCTGCGAGACAGAAAAGCTAAAGGGACTCTACCTTTCCTTCGAGGGGAGAAAGATGATGGAGAATGTTTTGCCAGTCCGGCGAGGGGAACCCTGGACTCCCCGGGCAGGAGACGGGGGGGACCCCAGGGAAGGGGACAGTCGATCTCAACTAGCTGGTCTTTCCCAGCGGGATAATGTGGACGTATCGGGTGCGCTCTCGAAGAAAAACGGAGAAGGTCCCTGTGCCGGCTGCAAAAATAGCAACAAATCGTGACGACCTGCGGGGAACAGAGAAAGGAAACCAACACCGTTTCTTGGGGGTTTTGCCTGGAATCGCGGCGCCAAAAGGGGGGTCAGGGGGAGGAAGGAAAAGACAAGAGGTAAGTCTCGCGGCCTGTTACACACAGGTGCGGGTTGGAAAGTTATCCACTCGTAGAGCAGAGTAGAGGTAGACTCCTGGAAACAGAAGGGGGGGAAGGAAGGCCAGTATTAACTTTACCGGGGGGGGGTTTGGGGAGCTCCCAGACCAGACTTGAGTTGTGGGGAAGATCGCTTCGCTGATCTAAAAAACCAAGAGGAGTAGTAAAAGAGAAAAGACCAAAAAAAGGCTTGTTTCAGGGGGCGAACACACCCAGGGGACCTGAAGATGGAAGGAAGCACTCCCTGGTGCCGGCGTAGCGTTATTTAGTGCATGCTAAGCGGCCGCCGTGATTATCCACAAATGGAAAGGGAACAGGTGACAATGCGCTCGCCACCAGCGGGAAAAGGAAAGGGAAAACTCAAAAAACGTGGCGACAGTCGCGGAGGGGAAAAAAAAAGACGGGGGGGGGACTTCTTTCACTTTTACTCATGAACTCAGGGGGAAGCTATGGTATAGATAAATTTGGTAGGAGGACAAGGGAACTTGTGGCGATGGATAGAATGCAAAAAGGGGACAGCCGGATCTCTTTTCCATCAATTCTGATCAGGGAAAAGACGGGGACACGTAATCTGCCCGGCGTCAATGGGGGGGAAAACCAGATTTATCCGGCATGGGGGGCCCACGAAAAAGCCGGTCGAGGTACGCGAGAAAGAGTCGACAAGTTTGGACTGGGGGGGCTGGGCAGAAAGGTGCGTGGACCGCCGGCAGAAAGTTGCCTTCTAAAAGAAACACCCCGTTAGACGCAGTGGATAGTCCGTTTGATTCAATAGCTTCCAAAAAAAAAGGATAGGATTTAAAAGGGAAATCTTTTGTGCCGAATAATCGAAAAACTAGGGAGGTAAGAAACGGGCGTAAATGACGATATCTGACCGTATTCGTCTAAAGAAAAACAATCGGGGGAGGGAAAGTTGGCGAGAATAAGAATGAAATACGAGTAACTCCTAACAAGTTCATTAGGAAAAGGAAAGGGGACCACGGGGGAATAACAAAGCCGGAACTGAGTCCACGTAGGCTTAAACACCAGGAGAAGCCGGGGGAAGTAGTTCAGAACCGCTGTTCAGCGATGTGAGGTCAGAAAAAATTGGGAAAGATATAGTGATATAAGGGGGGGGATAAAAGGCATTTTTCGAAATGAGGGGACAGGTTGCAAGAAACCCATCACCTGCTACGGGGGGGAAGTTATGTCTGGGGCGCATCGCCTGAACCCGTATGAAGTGCTCCTCCAGCAAAAAAGAAACAGGAATCAAGGAACAAAGTGCGCGGAGTGTAGAAAAATCTAGGACAGATACTCCTTGGGTTGAAAACTGCAAGGAGGGAGGGAAGGGGGCATTTTTAAGTCATAGGATACAGCGGAAAAGTTGCTAATTTTTCTGGGAGATATTGGGATGAGAACTACGCGCGGAGGCCGCCGTGAAAGTATTTCTTAGGGAGGGATTAAATAAAATTAGGGACAATGGGGGTTTTAAAGTTATAATTTAGGAAACTGGTGTTACTAAGGGTAACTATTGTCTATTACTCTAAGGTGAGGGGTTCGCATTCCGGGGATAATAAGGGGGGTGTTCTCATGGGCATGGATTAATAATGAATAAAGCCAGAGGACAATGTCTTTACGTAGTACATGAGGACACGCGTCTAAGAGAAGGAGTGTTTTAGGATATTAACAGAACAACGCAAATTAGCGTGAGGAAAGAGTGGAAAAACAATAAGAGCAAGGAAGATATCCCTGTGTCCGAATGAAAGGAAGGAGAGGGTGGACTTTAGAAGTAGAAGCTACGGGGGAGGAAACGGCTACCGGGTCTCGCTACGGAGGAGGAGGAAGACCCGTGGAAAGGTCATCTCAAGAGCTGGACAGAAAAGAGAACACGGCGGGAGGCGGAACACGCGGCACGGCTATCTGGTTGGGGCCATGTCGTTGAAAGGGGTCATATTTTACGCAAAGATTTTAATGGTATGGAAAGTTTGACTTAAACTTATCCTTGGGAGGCACTGAAACGGGACTTTAAAAGTGAGTACTAAGTATTTAAGACAGGGCATATGGGATGACAGTTATTAAATTAATTAATGACCAAAGAAACACAAGATACTTAATGGGTTCCTCATATAACCAAAGGAGGGACAGAACAAAAAAGAAATTATAAGTATATGAGAGTTTGACATAAGGACACGAGGACGAACGGGTAGGGAAGTAAGATGTGGAAATTTTATTAGAGAATCAAGGAAAAATAACTGTTTTATTTCAAGGGAAAGGCGATTTCGATTATAGAATATCATGGGGACATAAGATCAAATAGAAACTTCATCGCTGGAAAGATATAGGGGAAAAAAAATTATACGCATTGGGGGGGGGGGAGGTGGAACCCAAGGTAGTAAAGCAGTACAGGGGGGGCGAAACGGCGCACTAGTAGAGTGCGTGGGGGGGAAAATGGCTGGGGCTGGTTGGAAGAGGTTAAACGATTGGCCGAGGCGATCGACAAACGAAATACCGGGAGCATGTTATGGGGGCTTGGCAGGAAACATAGTGCGTTCGAAGGGAAAACATTTGCCGGTCGGTCCATGATCGGTATCGACACAGAGGTGATGGGGAAGAACGTGTTGGAAAAGGTACTACGAAACAGGTGGTTGGGAGGAAAGGGGAGGAGGCTTAGTTGCATACTCACTATAGGACGCAGTGAGCCAGGGGAGACCTGGGAGTTTATCAAAATGGGGTACCAAGTAGGGGGGGAAAGGTAGGGAACCTCTATTGTAGGTCTGGGTCTCTCAAGAGGAACTCATGTGGGGGGTCTTAGCCGACTAAAGACAGGGGGGTGAAGTTACATCAGGTTAGGGACGCCTAGTAAGGGGGTCGGAATTAATCACCCCATAAAAAGATGTGGGCGAATTCGGTGAAAAAGCAGGAGAACAGGGGAAGAAAGTGGGGGTAACACCAGGGACAAAAAAGGGGACCCAAAACAAACTAGCGCCTCAAAAGGGGGTAAATGGCTACATAAGTTAAAAGCGGAAGCGATGGGGAAAAAGGGAAAACGAAGCAAGGGAGGAAAAAACTTTCGCCGGGCGAACTCGGTCTGTCTCCTGGACATTGCTGCTCAAGGAACCTGACGACCTTAGCCGACGTGCCCCACAACTTTCAAAGGACGATCGCGGATAGTGCATCCAGCGTAACCGGCCATTAGCGTGCGCTCTCGACGGGCTGGAAAAAAAAAAAAGGACGCGTCCGGGCTTCAAAGAAGTTTACTAAACATCGCGGGGAACAACAGGCCTGTAACCGTGCACGAAGGCCCCGAATGCGGGGTGACGTGGTTGCACCGAGGAAAAAAACGGGGGGGTTCGTTTCACTGAAGGCCAGGTGTGCCGTATAAGTCCTGGTCTCACACAGGGCGTCCAGGGAAAGGAAGGACCTTTTCACGAAAACGGCGGTAGCATTGGCGCTTAAGTAGAAAAAGAACAAAGGAGGGGTATGCCGGCAGGGCATATGGGGGGCTCCAATGAAAGCAAAGGAGGGGGGTCGAGCG
>Ga0179593_1443832_pt1 | contig 11979 bp, 9 predicted proteins | sample CZODoug2_1_08_16_FD_185931 | JGI IMG/M metagenome (GOLD analysis project Ga0179593, IMG submission 185931) | Vadose zone soil fungal communities from Angelo Coast Range Reserve, California, USA - CZODoug2_1_08_16fungal (PacBio error correction) | ecosystem: Environmental > Terrestrial > Soil >...
CCTGGACAGTGTAAGCAGCAACCCGAATACGGGAAAGACATTCATTTTCCGGCATTTGGCCGATTACCCTAACAAAGGCCGAAGGGGGGATTAAAGTCCAGTCAGTCCATGCTTCGGAAAAGGAAAGCACGCCTCTCCAGACAGGGCTTTCAGGGGGGGGGGGCAGCTCAGAGTCGTCTAAACAATGATCAGAAAAACAAACATATTAAAGGGGATGGAAAATATATATATGTGTTCAAGAAGGAAGAGAACAAGCGCTCCCTTGGAGCGGGAGAGGCGTGCGGGTGACGTTTTGGGGGAGAAGATCCAGGGAAACGTAAAGTCAGGGAGCAAACTTCGGCCCGTTTTGGTAGGGGGGAGAGGGAGACAGGCATGGGAAGTGGAATATCCTTGAGTCCGATGACAGGGGAGTATTCGACTGAGGGTGCGGGAAATCCCGGGATGGCGGTGACATCAAAGCGAGGGGGGAGAAATGATCCAGAGGAGGTGAGGGTATACGAGGAGGTCCTGAGGGCTTTGAAGGGGAAGGGGACAGCGCCGGAAGCAACATAGACGGTGCAAGCAAGATTTCTCGTTTTGAGGCTTTCGTATCGATTAACATCCGTGGACAGAAACGTGAAAGGGGGAAATGAATGATATAACCTTTGTAAGGTCAAGAAAAAAGAGGGGTAGCACACTCCCCTACATGCGGGAAGGAGCACTGTGAACGGGGGAGTCAAGGAATGTGCGAACCTATTGAAGGAAGAATGGATGGTCCTTCTGGTTACAGGGTGAACTGAGACCCTGGGCGGGTTGAGGGGGAAAAGGGGGGTGAAACCCCAATCGATTATTCCTCAAATTTACAAACCGCAAAAACAACCGAAGGACAGGAAAGCACCGCGGGAACTCTTCCAGTAGGACCATTCGAAATCAAGGAAGGGACTTGGAATGGGAACCTTCCTTTGGCCTGTCTTTGAAATCCATAAATGCCAACGTCCGCGATCGGGGGTCCCTCGAAGGGGGGAAGGGGAGGGTCTTGACCTTTAAAACTAGCAGGTGACCGCTACCCCAAGAGAAAACCGATACCACGGACACCGAAAGACTGAGTTCAAAGTGGGTCCGTCCGGGGGCAGCTGATCGGTAAAAAAAAGGGCAGGGGGCATCTTCAAAACAAAGAGTTTACCAATCCGATGAAAAGGAGAAAGGGGAACCAGTCAGTTTGAGGAATAGGGGCCTCCTGACGCCATCTGGTCTGGTCCTCAGGGATGGGAGTAGGCCTTGAAGAAGGCCGGGTAAAAGGGGGTAGAGGCGACCCCAATACTAGTAGTTCTTATTTGTTCGCGACGCAAGCATAGGACCGCCTGGCCCGCACGGGGGAGGACCACTGAAGAAAAGAGGTGACGGGGAAAAAGCCTTTGAAGGGGACTGATCAAGACAGTGACCGCATTTTGAGGATATGTCCTTGGTGGTCTCAAAACCGCAGGGAGGGAAAGGGGGGGGGTGTGAGAGGGGGATGGAAAAAAAAAAAAGTCCTTCGTGTGGGCAGAAGGGGTTAATGGGAGGTTGGGGGGTTCTGATAGTCACCAGGCGGGGAGGAAAACGCTGAGAAGCTGAAAAATCAAGCCATAGAGTTAGAGATCTGGTCAGGGTGAAATTGTATTTCCTGTTCATGACCAGACAACAGGGATTGCAAAGAGAAGAATTTGATAGCTACAGTGACTCTGTAAGTAATCGGGGGCAGGAGCGACCGGGGATCCCGGGGAAGAAAGGAGAAAGGGAACTCAGCTGAAAAGACTTTTAAGGTTGAGACCCTCTTAACGGTCCGCAGAAAGCGCCGAACCATAGAAAAAGATGTTTTCTGTAACGTTCGCCCCTTTGGTTCAAAGACGAGGCTCTTCATAGCGGGTAAACAAGCCCGGGTCAAAACGGAACTTACGAAATGAAGTCGGGGGGAAGGATCAAGGGGGAGGGAGGTCTTGCCGGGGTGTTGCGAAAATCCCTGGTTCAGGGAAAACTTTTGAGATTGACGACCGAAGGGCGTAAAGGGTAGAAAAGGCATGAAAAAGCCTGCAGGCCTCTAGGGGGAAGACGTTCATACGGGGATGTTAACTTCTCTACGAGGAAAGGAAGGTAAGACCCCAGTTGAAAGAAAGGGAAAAAGGAAAATGACTCTCTGGGGGGCGAAAAAGGGCTCAACTAGTACTAGAGGGTGTTCTTTTGCTTGATGCTAAAAAAGGCCTTCTAGTACATGGGTGCCGAGACGGGTAGAGAAGGAAGGGGAAGGTACGGATCTCGCGGAACTTAAGATGTTTAAGAGATAAAAGAAAAACCTCGAATTGGGGGAATGTCATAAAAGAACGAATTGACCGCCTTGGAGAGGCCCAAGATATGTAGGGAAAATTGTGGCGTTGGTTCTCAATAAATTGGGAACTCGGCTATTCCGAGAAATGAACGGGTCTTCTGATCGTTTTCGCCATCAGGGGGAGGAATTAACGGAGGCCGGGGAAAGGGAAAAGGGGGCAGATTCGCTACCGAGGGCGTGACTATAGAGGATCGAGGAAGGCGATTAGAAGGGCCGAAGGGACACAGTGGATGGTGGGGATAAACTAAAACGTTGCCGTCCTAGGTCAGGGGAGGGGGGAGGCGGCGACGGTCCTGCTCTTGTTTGGGCAAACCACCGCAATCCAGAAGAGAATAGGCACAATGGCAAAAAGATGAAAAATGAAGGGGAAGTCAATTCGATGCAGAAGCCTCGGATTGCGTGCGAAAAGAAAGGATGGGAAAAGCAAAATGAAATCATGGAGCGCGTATCTCCGAAGGAAAGCACAAAGAGAGGATATGAGCTGAGAGGGGAAGGGGGCAGGAGCTTATGGGGACCTGCTGGGCTAAGAGGAAACCCACACATGAAAGGAAATGGAAAAAAGCTTAAGAGTCGGAAATCAGCGAGAAAGAAGACACCGTCATAAAATCGGAAAACTCAACCGTCCAAAAAAAGGAAAAGGAAGGGGTGAACGCAATATAAAAAAGGGTGAAGCCGCTTCCAAAGCGAAGATAGGAATCCTAGATCCAGCGGAGGAACGGATGATAGAAAGGAGCCGATGGCATTTATTTGTCACGATAAACCTACAGGAGTCTTTGACGCCGGAAAAACCGGAGGATAAAGTCACCAAGGTCATGGGAACATAGATCTCAACAAACAACAGGAGGGGGAGGGGAAAGGTGTGGAAACAATTAATTGTGGGGGAACTGGGCCCTAACTCCAATTGAAAAATAACGAGAATTTAGGTGGGTGAGATGTACAATCCAGGAGAGGCCGAAAGGAAACATGACTCGACGAGAGCGGTGGGAAGGAAGCGAAGCCGAAGGCCCATTTGGAAGCGACGGGATGTTGTCTCTTGCTTCAGCGCGTGTCCTGAAGGAAAAACGAAGGATCCGGCCGGTGGCGTCGGAAATCGATGCTTTCTAAGGAAGGTAACAAGGCGGTCATGGAGGGGGGAGAAGGAGAAAATCCAAAGACCAAGACCTGCAGCGCATCGGCCATCGGCATGAAAAGAAGACAGCAAGAGCAGGAAAAAAACAATCATAAGTCCGCGAAGGGCATAGGGGAGCAAGACAGTAGATGGCGACGCAGACCCGAGAGCATAAGAGAGAGAAAAAAGGAAGGTTAGGGGAAGGGTAGGGCGAAGGGCAGGCGAGGGGGAAAAAAGGGGGCAATAGGCAATGCTAATTGCCCCCTTCCCAAGGGGGACTGATTACGGACATTGTGGGAAAAGTTAGACAGGACAAATTGAAGCAACGGCTTCTTCATAGAGAAGACTCTTAGGACTCAACGTGGTCGCCGCATAGCAAAAAAGGGAAGGAAAAAGGGAACATGTAATAATGAGAGTGAGGTCAAAAAGAAACCCACGACAACCCCCCCCACCAAAGCACGGAAGGAATTCCGGGTCAGCGAGGACTGAAGAGGAGAAAATGAAAACGCTCACCACCTAAACGTTAAAAAGAAACTCATATCGTTTCCTGGGGGAGGAAGGAGAGGTTTCCTCTGCATCTTGGCTACAGAAAATTAGAGGACAACCTAAAAAAACCCGCGTCGCAACGGCAGGGCTAAGCGGTAGATCATCGACAGTCTATCATAACCGTCATGTCGAAAGACCTCACAACGAACACGACGCTGAAAGAGAAAAGCGTCAAGGGGGGAGAGCTAAGAAAGGATCTATCATCAGTTCAGAAAGATTAAAATGGACAGGAAGGCAACGAAGGCACAGATGGGAAAAGGAAGGCAAAACTATTCGGCGGATCTCCTTCGAAGCAAAAAAACGCATCTGGAAGGGAAAGCAGATCCCCTGAGAAGAAACTGCTTTAGGAAAGCAAGAACCAGGAAATGAACCCTCAAACACATGACCACACCGAAGAACGATATCGGGAAGAGTCATCGATAAATTGATCGTTAGAAACTTCTTTTGCCAGTAAAAAAAAGACCCTTTCCCGGGGGGGAAGGAAGGTAAAAAAAGGAAAGAAAACTCAACTAACCGAACTTAGGGGGAAGGTAGACTGAAAATAGGCTGTCATCGGAGTCCTCTTTTCACCAAATACAAGGAAAAAAGATTTTCAATAGCGGAATAGTCGGCGCAGGAGTAAGGAAGGACTGAAAGGCAGGGAACCGTCGGGAGCATGAGAATCGGCAATACCTTTTGAAGGCCAGCGACTTAAGGAAGAAGCGGAATAAGGCTCACCGAGATGGGGACGGCTGGGAGCAAAGCTGATCCTGAGAAGGGGAAGCCTAATACCTGGGGACTCTAGAAAAGAAAACGGCAAACCGTCTGCCATATAGAGATAATAGGCGAGGAAGGAGAAAAAAGGAAATAAGAACACTGCGAGCGGGACAGAAGGACTCTTCTTCGGAATTCAACCGGAGCTGGTCTAAGGGCAAGAAACCCGGGGGGGTTCGCAGGAGTTAGATGGGAGGGGAGGAAGGCAAAAAAGGTAGGGGAAAAAGAAGGGAAGTAGTTGTCGGGTTCCGCTACATCCGTGACTGACTGCATTGCACTTGAACTGCCAGAATAAGAAGAGACGATGAAAAGAGGCGGAACTGTCAAACATTCAAAGCAAAAGGGGTAGTCAGAGGACGGGTTTACACCTCGGAGTTTAACGAGTTTTGGGGAAAAAAAAAACGTCCGCGCCATGGCGCCGAAGCAAGGCCCAGAAGGAAACCAGAGGAGTCATCTGTTCTGGGTCAGGTAATCTGCTATTCTGGGGTAAGAGAGAGAGGGGTTAAATGAATCAATACCCGCTAAGTCTAGGGGGAAAGTTAGATAGCGTACGGGGAGTTTCTTATTCACGGGCCACAGGCAGCGGAGAAAAATCAAATCAAACGGGAAAAGTGAGAAGGCCGCTTCATCCGGGCCCGGAGTACAACGGGGGGGGGAAAAGCGGACTGGGGACGGTTGGGGGAGGAGTCAGAAGTTGTCTGGAATGAACAACAAACCAAGGGCTTCAGGTCAACAAGAACAAAAGAGAAAATCATCAAAAGTTAAATAGGTTCAGCACCTCAAAATTGAAGAGAAAAGTTAAGAACTATTGCGATTGATGGGGAGTGGCGTGTGACGAAAAAAAGGCGCTGGTGTCTGATGGGCAGGGACCGGAGAAGAGATAATTGACCAACGTAGCCCGACTGAACGACTGATGCGGAGAAAAAAAGCAACCCCCACGCAATCGTGAAAGGTGCAAAACGACGTGGGGATCCGGAAAAAAGGGACCAAAGGACAGGCAAGACAGCAGGACCGAAAGGAGGTCTAAAATGCTCAATCTCATCAACGAAAAACGACTCGCCGGTGTAACCAAATGAAGAACAAAGTCCGGTGGAGCAGAAGAAAAAGGGGTCTACTCACCTGACAATTAATTTCCGGCGGGAAGGACCTAAAAGGCGAAGGGAGAAAGAATGTAGGGGAAGGAATGCGGCGGACAAAAATGCGCCCCGAAACTCTACATTACCAGGTGAAAAAAGCTCAGAGGGACGATCAACAAAGAGAGAAGAAAAAAAAAAAGGAAGGATGAAAAAAAAAGGGGGGATGGTGGGAATCGACCTCTGAGCGTGAAACAGCAAAGCACTGGAGAGTGAAGGCAGGTCTGGTCCTTTTGGCGACCGGAAGATCGGGAAGGGGGGGGGAAAGGGACACGCGCCAGGTTTATCAGACACATGCGTGAAACTAAACCTTTGGCAGAGGGGGAAGAAAACGGAACGGTCTTCTGCAACTTGAATTGGGGGTCGATATCCGGGACAGAAGAGTTCCGGCCTGACAAGAGAGGATAAGGAATAGGGGTGGTGGGAAGACGAAGGAGGGCTCTGCTGCTGTCTTTGTAACGTCGGGTTGGGCGAGACAGGAAGACCAGAGGATTGGCCCAAACGAAATGGCAGAGGTTTACGAGTATCAAGTCTTGGAATCGTGATGAAGTCATGAAGGGAAAAGATAACTTAACCTCTTTAACGGCCAGCAGACAAACTAGACTTGGGAAGAACTCAACCGCCCTCATCGAGGAAAAGGAGGTTTCTCACAGGGGGCATGACTAAAAACCTATGTACGGAAACCTGATTTTGAGATGAAGGGGAAAGGGGGTGGGAAGGTTAAGGAAACTAGAATTTGCTGGGAAACTTGACAGAAGAACATTCTTATGAAAGCATGCCCAACAAAACAAGGAAAGCTGCCAAGGAACGACGGATGTTAACCTTCCGAGGAGGTCACCATTAGAAATGATTCCCTGGAGGAGAGGATGCGTTTAAGTGTAATCCGAACCGAAACAGGACAAAGAGAACTTCCCTCTAAGGGAAGATTGTTGGGGGGGTCTTTCCCGAAAAAAAAAAATTGAAGATAAAAACAACAAATAATATCGCACTAAAAAGACCCTCAAGATATTCGTATTTTGCGCTGATTCAGATGATCTGCGGCCATTTCGGGAAGCCGTACAAAATAGGTTTAACCAAAAAGAAGTGGGTACGAAGATCCGTTTGGGCTGTAAGAAGTGTGGGGAAAAAAAGTCAGTCAAATCTTGTCACTCCGAGAATTAGGATCGAAAGAGGAAAGCCTTCATACTGTTAGTAGCGTAAAGACCCCAGAAAAAAGGAGAAAAAATCTGGTCTTATTTGTGTAGCTGTAACCGACAAAAACGCATAGTGAAAGGAATGACAAAGGTTAGCCCATAAGATGTGGAAGAGGGCCTAAAGAACTGAATGGGAAGAGGCCTTCTGCTGCAAGGTGAGATTTAAGGGGACTTGGTCTCGGGGAAGCCGCAGATGAAGAGCAACGCGGAGGTTGCAAGCTTTTGACGAGGTTGTGGCGCTCAACGTATCTAAGGGAAGGGGGGAAAAAAAAGAGTCGCGTCGAACCGCGTGTAAAACGCCCAATAGAGGGAGAGAGAGGGGAAGGACCGGGGATGGCCGATGAGGGGGGGGCAAATCGACCCTGAGAAAAGGGAGGAAAATAGCTAATGGATGCTAAGTTGCAAAGTCCTGAAGCAAAAGAGTGCCGTACGGGACCGCACCTGAAAACGGGAAAGGGGGGGGGAGGGAAGCATTAAAATAGAAGTGGATGGTTATACCATCTGCTCGTCAAGGAAAGCATCCCGGGGAACGCAGACAGAGCCCAAAGTATGGGGGGGCCTTTCAGAAGGGGTGGTGGTACATCCGGAAGGGAGCTTAAGTGACGGAATGGCAAAGAACGGGAGAACAGCGAAACAGGAGGGATTACTTCGTTTATAGAGTTGGGGGAAAGGGAAGGGGTGGGCACTGTTTGTCTCAAAAAACGTCGAAATTTCCGGGTGGGAACGGTGATGCCGCATTAGTCTAGGGTAGAGAAGATGGAACTCTCCTTTGAGAACCTCTAAATGAAAGTCCACAAGCCTATGCCTTTCGGAAACTTAGCAGAGAAGAGTGAAGGCCTTGCTTCAAATATGAACCGGGGGGGAAACCAGGACTAAATGGAGGAGAGATACTATGTGGCTTAATGCCGCAGATCCTCTGACTAACAAGGGCTTTTAGGGTTTATTAGGCGCCATTAAGGACGGCTAGGAAAATGGAGGCAGAGAAATGTCGAATAGGGGGGTCAGATACCCACTGCAGAAATTACTTAGATTTGTGCTCTCCTTAAGGTGTGATGGGTCAAAAAGAGAATGATATAAAATCTCTTTGCAGGGGAAAGGCCCCTATAGCGGGAAGGGGGAACGTCAGGTGGGTGGAAGAAATTTTTCCAGATCGCTGAAGCAGAGATGCACTGAATTAAACCTGCTAAAAACGGTTCTCCAAGGAATTCTGAAAAAACGGTATGAACTTGGTGGCCGTTTCAATTTCCTGAGAGAAACAGGGGGGAAGGAGGACTATGTTAAGAGGGAGTGGGCGATGAATCCTAGGGGCGGGGGGGCTGCCTAACTGGCAAATGCCGTCAGACTGGGTGATCGGAGGGAGGCGGGGGACTGGGGCTCTGAAGGTGCAGCAGAATCTACACAAAGAATGCCTCGCCCACAGTGGAGGACAAAGAACATCTGTGCGAGCCGGAAAAAGACGGGATTGCGGCGGCCAATAAGGTCTTTAAGCAGTCTGGGACAACTTGGACTAAATGAAGGCTCTAGATCCTGTCTGGTATGAAGTTGCTCAAAACCAAAAGGAGACGGGTCGAAAAAAGCGACGGTCCTCGGGAGGGCTAGTATGGCGGGAGGACGACACAACGCCATGACATAAGGAAAAGCGAAGCTACATGAAAGATGCGGATAAAGCAAGGACATTAATAATCGGGGAACTTCTAATTACAGAAAAGGAACCACAGATAAAAGAATTCAAAAAGCCCGTCCTATCACCCTGAAAATTCGGCTTTACCAGAGATCCCATCGAGAGAGCGGATGAAGGCGGCGAACTGGACGACGGATTTGGGTCACAAGCTACCAAAAAAAAAGGGAGCTTTCCGCCGTAAAATCAGGTCGGCTAAGTCCACAAAGATCACTCAACGACGAGAAACAAAAAAAAAACGGGTAAAGATTATAATGTCCGACATTGTTGGGGACGAAAGAACCGAGGTTCGGCGAAAAGAAGAAGTGGGATGGGGTAGAGGCAGAAAAAAAAATCTTCCTGAAACCATATAAAGCCTCGAATAGTCTGGAAAAAAAAGAAAGCTGGATCTATGTCGGCCAGTAACGTCCCCTTTTGTATCAGAGGGGGGAAAATTTTAGGTCAGAGGGTGAAACCTGTTGGTACAGGACGGAAATATTGGCCTGTCCGGTGGAGGAGGGAGGCGCTGCGGAAAAAGGTCTCTAGTTGAAACTTGGGGAGGCAGTTCGGGGTGAGTGCTGCGCGGAAAACCGAACTATCAAAGCAGGGGGGAGTGTAAGAATCTAGAACAAGAAGGAAGAAGGGTCAATATCACATGCATATCCGCTGACCTTGGGGGGGATGGGAAGGGGGTTCAATAAAGGAGAAAGAGTGGAGGAAAACAATCAGTATCTTAATCTCGCAATATGAATTGAAAAGTCGCAGGTTATTCTATGCAGGGAGTTCGTGAAAGAGCTTGGAACGGCGCATACTTCTTCATGACCAGTCATCCATTAAAGAGGAAAGCATTTTCAATTTCTGGCAAATTGCAAATTGAAGCAAAACGGAGGAAATAGAGTAAGCCCTATCTATCCCGGCGAGAAAAGAGGTCTGGCCACTAAAAAAACATTCCAAGCGAACGGTAGATGAAAATTGAAATTGGCTCAAGAGAATACTAAAGGCAGCGCGCGAGAAAGAAGGGCGGAAACCATGCTGCTCAAAAAAAGACGGGAACACGGAACTGGAATCTTCTTTCGCCAAGTCGGGGGGGGATTTTCTCGCCGTCTGCACAAAGAAAGGCGGGCGGGGAACAGATACTTGCCTCGGAACGGGGGGGCTACGTCAAAACCGGTTAAAAAAAGGAAGGAGAGGCCTATGTCAAACGAAGGACAGGAATAACGAAGTCAAGGGACAGATTAAATAGAGAGAGAAGATCCAGCCTGCTATCTAAAAGTCATTCGTTCCCTGCTTAAAAAACTGGAAGAGAACGCATGCCAGAGTCGGGTAGGAAGGAAAACGGAAACGGTCTCGCGGAAAATGACCATCAGTCTATATCCTCAGGTCGACACCGAACCGACCACCCGGAGAATAAAACTGAAGGCGTTCAACGTTCACAATAACAACAGAAGAAGCCGGGTGACAGCAACACTGACACGACATAGATACAACGATATCCAAGGCAGAAAGAGAAGGGAAAGGGGGGAATTCAGGAACAAAAGGGAGGGGGAAGAAATAAATATCCTCTGCCTTCTTTTTCACCACCTTGAGAAAGTAGCGACCCACGAAGGGATGTCATAGGGGAGTCAGGAGCAGCAGGCTGACAAGAAAAGCGTTTCAGCGGGGCCCTCCAAATGGAAAAAAGAAGATTGCATAGGATTATTAAAACATACGTCAGGACGCCGGGTAGGAGATACGCTCGATGGGTCTTCCTAATGGAGAACTTGCGGAGATCAGTCAGCTCGTTGAAAACAAGTTTGCGAAAGTTGTCGAGACTTCAACTGTCCCTCCCTGACCTGAAAGAAAATTCGAAAGGGGCTTCTGGGAAACCTTGGCGCGAAGGGCCTCCGAAGAAAAAGACGGAGAGTCCAACAAGAGTAAAAAACGTGCAAAAGAGGAATTGGGAGCGAAGTCAAATAACCAATGGGAAAGAAGAACAGAAAGGAAAAAGGGCACGGTCGTAAATCGGGCCACAGACGGCTGCAATTCGGAAAAAAGACAAACGCGGGTGTGCATGGGCTACACAGGACCAGCGGGGTGGGGGTCGGAGTCTAAAACAGAAACAGATAATGGGAAGTGTCGTCTTGGGTCTTTTAAAAAGCTACTACCCTTGAGGATCGGGGCGGGCACTTTCACGGAAAAGAATAAAGGGGGGGACAAATATGGAACGCTTCAAACTATGATCACAGTATTTAGTAGCGTCGAATTGGAAGGGAGGTGGGGGAAGGTGTGGAGGGACGCTTCTTCCGGAAGGGGAAGCAGGGACATCTGCAAAGGAGGGAAAGATTAGAAGTCGGGTAGGTGGAAAGGGGGTGTGAGAGAATTAACAATTTTTGGTATCACATAGGTGGAAGAATAAATACAGAGGTGACTTACTGTCAGATCGATGACGGTTGAGTTTTTAACGAGTGACACTCAGTCAAGGAAAAATCCAAGCAAAGGTTAAAGAGTTTATAATGACCTAACAAGTTCAGGGACCGGGGAATAGTGAGGGGGGCAGGCTTAGGGAGAGTTTTGTCCAAGGAAAAAAAAAGGGGGGGGGGGGTTACTTAAAAGTAACAGAAAAGAGCCTTGGTGATTAATTTCACCCAGGGGGAAAACAAAAAATCAAAGAACCACAACCCAATTAAATCAAAGCATCCTCGGGGAATTGGGGGGGGATCACCTGAAGAAGTTGGGCATCACATGCATAGCTGACGGGCTGGAGGGAAAGGAGGGGGGCGTGGGCTGAAATAAAGGGGGGGCTGAGTATAAGACCTTTCCCGGACGGGAACGGAAAATCTCGGGGGGACAGGTCCATTACTTATCAAAGGAGAAAGAAGGTAACTGAGAAGACTCCAAGACAACCCAATAGCAGGTGGGCCAAGCATTTGTTCGGTGGATTAGCTGTCAACAGGGGGGGGGAAAGTACAAAAAAAGCAGGAAAAATCACTTCTGTGCGAAAAAACCTTATCCCACTTATACTCTAGAGGAGGAAATAACAACAGAACTCGCCGTAGGTAGACATCCATGAGTAAGAACAGAAATTTATCAGTCAGAAAAGGAAAGGATGAAGCCGCTTAGGGAACATTGACTTCATTTGCAAACCAGAAAGGGGATAAAAAAGCGAGTGTGGCATCATGAAGTGAAGGTGACCCTAAAATGCGGCGGAGCAATTGCCAGAACGAATCGAATACAGGTCTGAGATTTAAAAGCGATAAGGTGCGACAACC
>Ga0179593_1695825_pt1 | contig 11979 bp, 13 predicted proteins | sample CZODoug2_1_08_16_FD_185931 | JGI IMG/M metagenome (GOLD analysis project Ga0179593, IMG submission 185931) | Vadose zone soil fungal communities from Angelo Coast Range Reserve, California, USA - CZODoug2_1_08_16fungal (PacBio error correction) | ecosystem: Environmental > Terrestrial > Soil >...
CGTGCAAAGGGGAATTCCCCAGGGACGGCGCGAGTCTTGAAAAAAGAGTTGCCTTTTGACCCTACATCTTGGTACTAGCTCCGAGGGGAATAAAAATCTAACTATGAAGATAAAGAAGGAGGTATATTGTGTCAATGGTACTAATTACGAAGGAGATTATGCCTAGGGGAAAAGAGAAAAAAAAGGGACTGGGATACTACATATAGCAAATTTGGTAATTTGCTGAGAAGACTGGCGGTCTTGAAGGATTTTGGTCGATGCGTACTTAATGCTTTTGCTTGTGGGGGAATATGTGGGGGGTGTTTGAAGAAGACATAGAAGGGGGGGGAGGAACCGTCACGCGAGATTGGGTTGGGTCGATTGCGACGAAGGTAATCCATATCTAGTAGGAAGCCGTTGTAGGGTTTTTGAAGGAAGAATAACGGAAGATCGAAATACATCGAGTAAAGAAGGATCAACATGGGGGAAAAGAAGGGGGGTGCTACTACTCCGATCCGGGAACGACGCTAAGGGGGGAGGGAACTGGAACAGAAGGAAAAAGCCAAAAGAAGGATATGTGCCAAGAAAATCGGGGACACGATTCAAGGCTGACTTGAATCGTAGGGAAATGGGAGAGCAATGACATCCATCAAGGGCGAATGCTGAAAGGGAAGGAAAAGGGGGACTCTGAAAGGGTTTCGGATACGAACTGCGTAGAGTTCGTGGAGAAAGGACAGCGGAGCTCGCAAAGTATTTCAAATAGACGGGGAGAGGGAGGTAGGGTGCAAACATTAAACTCAAGGGGGTTATGTCAATGGAGGGGAGGATTGAGCCTCATCACCGTTGGAGGGAAACGAAGGGTCATGAAGAAAAGGCAATAGGAGCGCAAAGGGATTCGGGGGGAGGATACTATTCCGAGGCCGTCTCACACACTAGTTGTCTTCTCACTATCGGTAGGCTAAGAGGGAAACCATGGTCGAACAAAGAGAGATCTTCAAAAAGCAGACAGATTGCAGACTACTGCGATCGCCTGAGAAGCCTGGGAAGTCGAGAAAACTTGACTGGATCAAAATAAGGGAAATCTAGGGTAGGAGTTTTCTACGGAACTTTATTTCTCGAAGGGAAAGGGAAAAGTCTACGAGGAAAAGCTGGATAGAAAGTTCTCCAACCGCTTTGAAGACTGAAATTTATAAACTGGGGGGGTTAAGAAACTTGGAGTGGACAGGAGAGGGAGTGAGGTCCTCATCCTAGATCCCACTCAGACAATCTCTCTCAGAGTATGAAGAGGGGGGTCTTCGGCTCACGGAAAAAGGGGTCCGAAAAAAGTCAGGGTCTTAATAGGAATGCGCACAGCAATTTTTCACCCGCTGAGAGAGGTTCGGCTAAATTCTCAGCGGAGGATACCAAGTTAATGGGAACCATAAAGCTAGTGGATAGGGAAAGGGTTCCAGGACCTTCGATCAGTTTGTGGTTAAAAGGCTTCTTGGTGAAAAAAGATAGTATGAAGTAACAAGTATATGGGGGGGAGGTTGGAACCGGGGCGCATTCTATCGCAGCCAGAGATAGAGCCGATATTGTGGGGAGGGCAGAGCCTGCCCGACGGGGGGGGAGAGTAAGTAGGGGTATAGCATCCGGGAAGGGGGGGGACTTTCTGGTGGTCTGCACAATGTCCCAACCGAGGATGATCCATCAGACTGCTGCTCGCCGGCGGCTAGGCAATCACAAAGGGACTGTCCACTCAAAAAAAAAAGCCGCACGGACCTCCAATTAAAACGGGCTCAAAAGAGGAAAAAGACGCACAGAAGGAGGAAGACGAATTCAGCGTTCAACTCTGGAATGTTCCTAGTTCCAATGGGGGGGGGTGTGTGGACAAAAAAACTGTCTGTCCCGCTAACCGCATCGGAAGAAGTGACTTGGACAAAGGGGGCGACTCCAGAGGGGGGGGAGCCGGGTGAGGAAATAGAAAGAAGAGGGCGCAGTCGGTCGTTCCCGGATCGGTAGGATGCACACAAATAAGAAACAGCACCCCATGGGGTGTACAAGGAGGGAAGGGTCGAAGGAACGCTTGGGGAGGTTAGCTCATTCAACATCCAAATCCCGAAGTCCAAAGAGGAATACACTCAAAGCTACAGGTGTAATCACAAAAAAAAGCGCATCAGAACAAAGCTCTCGTGGAAAACGAACACCGGAAAAGCACACCACTTCTTGAAAACAGAACGACTCATTACTCTGCAGAGCCAAAAAGAAAAAAGACGCCTAAGAGATCAGCAATTGAGGGAATCTCGGGTCTCAAAAAGCACGAGGTTGGACCATCGAGAAGTCCGGAGAAAAGCAAAGGTCTAACAGAAAAATTAAAGGGGGACGCCAGAGTACCCTTACAAGTCTTGAAAAAGGCTTGGAAAAAAGTCGGACAATGGAAGGCCAGAAGCACTCGAGCTTGCCGAAGGAGGAATCCAAGAAAAGCTCAAAAAAAAGAGTACCTAAGAGAGAAGAGGAAACACTAAACTCCAACCGCTGGGAGGTGATTACAGAAAGGAGTTTTAAAGAGTAATGGGCTGGTAAGGAAAAAAGCTGAGTCGGGGAATTCCATTAGTCTAAGGAAACAGTCTTTGGGGGGGTCTACCTGTTGGGGATGCTTTCAACAGGTTCGGGAAATCTTAGTTGCAAAAATCTTGAAGAAGGGTCTTACTGTGGTTGGAAAGAGGAGACTTGGTCGCCAGAAAAGGGGAAAAAGTGCTGAGACGCCACTTCGCCAAGAGGATGAACAGAGATCAAACACGAAAAGCCGTGGGGCGGCAAAAAAATCCGGGCTTAAAGGGGGTCAAAGTAGACAGGAGAATTTCAAAGTTCAAAGGGCGAATGTGGTAGGGGGCCAGGAGAACAAAATAAATCTAATGGAAGAGAAAACTAAAGAACTTATCAAAAAGCAGGAATGTAAAGGATTTAATTTTACGGACTACAAAGAAGTCTCTGGAATCCCTTAAGCTACGACCGTGGAAGACCTGCGGAGGCTTCGAGGAAAATTGCAATAGATCTATACCATTGTCACGGAAATTGTAAGTCAAAAGAGCTTTCTTCACTTGGACGAGGGGAGCCGTTGTTTAGGTAAGATGTGTGGAAGCGAGCCCCCGTGGGTAAGACAACTGTCAGATAAAAAGATACTGCCGAGGGTAACGAGCCGTTCTAAAGAGGAGGAAAGAATTTTTACAAGAAGAAACGCGGTGTAAGGAATTCGGGTGCTGCAAGATGATCCGAAAAAGGGGGAAAAAAGAGGTCTTAAAGGACATTTGTTGAAGGTGGAGGAAAGCAGGCGGCGACCTGAGGGGAGAGATATCAGGAAGGCCGGGTGGTTCAGAAAAGGCAAGCGTAAGTTTTTCGCGACACGACGGGGGAATAAAGAACGGCACAGCCGGGATGAAAGGCCTAAGGAAGAGAAGGGGGGAATGAAATACAGAAAGGAGGAAAGGGGGCTCCGACGGAAGCGAAGAGAGGGAAGAGGAGGCGTCCGCATCCCTTGGTGCGAAAAATCTCCTTCAAAAGGCATCTAGGGGGGGGGGAGGATTGAAATCGAGAGGAAAAAAACAAATAAAAAACGGCGTGGAGGTTCAAGTTTGGAACAAGGTTGACGAAACTCGAATCTTTACGGGCATCAGCACGACGAAAGGGGGGGAAAGTCGAGGCTTTTCTCACAAAGGGTTGATACTGGAATCGAAACAAATACTCTTACGTAAAGAAAGGAAAAGGAGGACGAATGACCTAAATTCAGGGAAAAAAGAATACGCATAAGGGGGAGAAAAATAGTAAAGAAGGGGAGGAGGACTTGAAAAGTGAAAGGAGGTCACAGGTGGCTTCCCCGCAGGGGAGGTGGGAGAGGAAGGGAAAAGTATCTGTCCTAAAAGGGGGGAGAGCCTCTCTTCAAAACGGGGGGGGGATACGTAGAGGTTCCAACAAGGAGGCCTTCAACGGGCGCAAAGGTTGGCCCGGTCCCTTGAAGATAAAGCTCCAAAGTCATTGTGGGGACGCGAAAGACCGTAACGCCAGGAGATCGAAAAAAAGCAGTATCCAGACCAAAATTAACGAAAGGAGGGAAAAAAAAGATTAAGGGGAAAAGATGGCAAAAAAATAGCGGCGCAAGGAGAAAATAGGAAACCGGAGCTGCTGCAAAGTCCCAAAGGGGACATTACGGGGGGAAGACTTCGCCCGATTCCCGAGAAGATGCAGGGAGGAAGAAAAACAAACGTTAAAGAAGGGCGTCCGCGGAAAAGATCACAGATCGAGTACTCTAAATACAGAGAAGAGGCCCTCTGGAGAAAAAAAATGGGGGATCTAGAGAAATAGGACTTCATTGCAACAAGAAAAATGTCGGGAGGGGCTCAGAAAAGGAAGGCAAAAAAATTTCCTTACACAGAGGACATTCTATGGATGCAAGGAGGGGGAAGTTTGTCAGTTGGAAAAGGGTCAACATCCAACCCTAAAAGAGGACGATTATTTTCGGACTGAAAAAGAAAGGGAGAAGGGCGGGGGGGAAGGCCCGGCTGGAACACGGTCTTCGACAGCCGGGACAAACCGAGTAAATAAAAGAAAGGGCTTCCCGGCGGGAGAAAAAAGGAAGATTCCCTCTCACGGAGCGGGCGGGGCACGGAGAGAAAGGGATAAAAGTGGGGAAATCTACTGGCAAACGCCAAACGGAGGCCCCTGATATTTTCCGTCCGTCGGGGACTCGCCTCAGGAAGGGCAGCCCACTAGGAAGATTTGATGAGGTTGGTCAGTCCCAATGTCCAGAGCAATAATTGGAGGCTCAGTAAAAGGACTATAACAGGTAAAAAATAAATTCAGCGCTTCAAAAAAAAAATCCTGATATATAGATGATGGGCAAATACCTTGATCAATACGTGGTCGAAAGGAAGATATAAGCCCGGGGCAAAAAGAAAAGACTAAAAAAAAAAATCTACACAGGAAAAAAAAGGGGAAGCGTATTTTAAGGGAGACTAGGCTCCAACATCCTCTGCGGTCAATCTTCTTGCGAGGATGTGTAGGCTAACACCTAGGGATAGGAGACGATTCCAGTTGTCGTGTCAGCGGAGTTGGATGTCAAAAGAGGCAGCGCTAGAAAGGGTGTAAGACTAAATCATGGAAAAAGCGTCCGTCAAAATAACTATGAAATATTCTCAGGGGGTTATCTTGAGAAAGGGCAAAATTGTGCCGAAGCCGAAGATGAGGGGCGAATTAGAGAGGGGAAGAAAAATAGGAACTTCCGTTGGAAGGCACAACGCCCTCTTTAAGACATAGAGAAAAGAATTTCTGTAAGGGGGGATAAATACGCCTTCGAAAGGACTTTAAAGTACAGGGGATTGCTGTTTGGATGTTTTCAATTGTGTGACGGGAGGGGGGGGTGCTTGGGGGCAAAATCCGGCGGGGGAGGATAATACTCGGTTGACACAAAGGGAGATATGGTGGGGGGGAAGGACGTCGACACCTGTGGGCGCCAGTTAGCTATGGCCACGGTAGTGTATTTGTAGCCTTGTGGAAATTATTACTGTTGAGTTGGTTAATGCAAGACAAATGGAGAAAAAAAGAGACGCCGATCTTCGTCAACAGCTGCTTCTATCTAGTTTTTTGTGAAAGACCGATACAGGGAACTAAAGAACACTCGGTAAATCGGCGAGAGTAACATTATAGAAACCGGGAATAAACCTGATAATGACATATAAAAGAAGAACCAATGATCAAAAAGATGCGGTCTATGGGTAATCTATGAAGAGGAAACCAGAGATTGCGTGTCTCAAGGAAACTGAGGAGAGGCCATAAGGGAAAGAGGAGGCAAGGAAGATGAGGAAAATCGAGTGGAGAGAAAAGTGGGGACAATCTCAAACGGAGGGGAGAATCAGCTGATCGAGCAGAGGGGTCTCCGATCAGCCTGGGCGGGAAAGTTAGGTTCGCGAACTGTGCAAAGTCACGGAGTACCGGGGAAAGTTGGGAGGATAAAGAGGGGGGAGAGGGAATCGAGTGAAAAAGTTTTGGTCGGGACTCTGTCCGGTTCATCACAGCCGGCAAGCGCAAGAAGGAGGAAAAAAAAAGGGGAAAACGCAAAAATGAGGCGAGGGTTAGTCTCTGCCTGATGCAAGGGGGGGTCGGGGGGGTCCGTCTCGAAGAAGTCGCGATAGGTGCCGGAGGAGGGACTGACGTCCGACAAGGAAAACCACAAGCTCCGGGGAAAGGCAACTATCCACCTAGGGCAACTGCACTGGTTACATCTACGCGGTGAGAAGAAGATCGGAAGGCTGAACCAGCCTTCGCAGGCGTTTTAAAACGTGCTCGAGAATGGCTGCAAAAGGGAACAGGTGACTGCCCAATGGGGGCGCACCGGGAGGGGGGGGTGTGTGGAATAGGAGCTGTCTGTAGAGAGGGGTATCTGTAGAGGGGGGGGGGGGTGCTGGCGTGCATAAAATAACGCATGAGCCGAAATTCTCCAACATTTCGCGGGGAGCGCGCGGACCAACTGGGCGCCTCAAAAGGGACTCACGAACGGTTGGACGTTGCGCCGTGATTCTCAATCCCAAGCGACAGAATTTCGAGAAGAAAAAAAAAAAAAACAACGGAGAGAAGGAGAAAGGACTCTTGGGGGAGGCAAGAAACAGCGCACCGCGTCAGTTTCATCAATTCGCGAGCGCATCCAGCCCAAGGGGACAGCACGACTAAGCAGAAACGGGTGGCAAACAGGGGAGATTTGGCACGTCCGCTAAACTTGAAAAAGAAGCAAAATTCCTTAGAGTAGCCATAACATCTAAATCTTGAATAAGAACCGGGTCATGACTGCAACGGACGTCGGAAGGGGCGAGTAGGCAGGCCAGGGTTTCGGCATCGAGTAAAATGCGCCGCGGTCTCTGTAACAAGTGAGTAGAGGAGGTGGATAAAAAAAACATGAGCTGAGAACGCAGTATGAGTATCGAGGAAAGGCGGAGCCGTGCTTCTGGTCGAAGGCTCAGGCCCCTTGGCATAGCAGCCGACGCAAAATAGACCTCCCTTTGCAGAGCTGGAAGCACTATGGCGCGGGCCGATCTCGAGGAGAAAGCAGGCCGCCAACTCGCCAGGGACTTCGAAGAAGGGGAGCTGCTAAATGCTCGCCCGACTCGGCTACAGCAACAGAGATTCTTTCATAGGGTGTAAAAAAAAAAAAGACCTCACTCTTGAATGGAAGGCCGCTCTGGCGACCTCCTGAGACGATCCTGGGCATCTTAACTCCACAAGGAGAAGAGCCCGCATGAAAGAGAGAAGGATTGATGAAAGTATAATAGGGGGATGGGGGACTCAGGTTACCTCGTTTCCCTTTAATCTCCTCAAAGAGAGGGGGATGTCCTTCTCGAAATACGCAAAGATTCCCATCTCCCGCAGTAACGGGGAGGGGAGAATGCCAGTTGGGGGCTTCCAACACCTTCTTGGGTTGTCGTGCTGTTGGGGGACCTGTGGCCAGGCTCGCCCGGGGGGGGCAGGAAGAGATTCCCGGAGAGGGGAGGAAACTCTCTCACAGCCCAACGGCGATCCACTCGCTGTCTGAGGAAGCTCTTGCGCCTGGATTCTTTGATGAGGGCGCATGCCGCCAAAAACCAGGAGAGTCCCAAGGCAAGCCTCCCGTCATCGCTACATGGGTTACTCTCGCGCAGACAAGAACCCAATAAAAAACACGCTCAGGGACAAAAGACGATACGCCGCCGCACTGAGTAAAAACCCACGCCTTCACACCCTGAGTTTTTAACATCCAAACAGCACAGTATCTGTACCACTGAAGAGAAACCCAAAAAAAAAAGAGGGACCGCATGTGGGCGGGGGGGGGGGGGGGGGGTAGACGGAGGAAGAATTCCTTAAAGAAGACAGCCTTCAGGTTGCCCCGAAGTCCGGTCATAGATGACTCGTGCGCTAATCATATGTCGGCATTCAGGAAAAGGGTACTTTCTCCAAAGAGACCTCCTTCAGAATATTGGCATACGATTGTGAAGCCAGGAAATTATGACAACCAAAAACTACGGGGTCCGCCTCGCGCGGAAGCGCGGGAAAATCCGAAAAGGCAATCACGTGCGACAACGGTAAGATTAGACGATAGGGACTCGCTACAGAACTAGCCCGCGCAAGAAGAAGGTTACTGGTGGAAGTCAATTAGGGGGTCAAGGTCGAGACGTGTGGGATAAGGACATTCGTCGATGGTCGTCTTGGTTTGTCGAGTTTTGGGGTCTAGTTCACTGGGACTGGAAGTGAACCGTCATGCTTGCTCAAGGGGAGGGACCGCATCTGCTCTCTCCTTCTGGGAGGATTGGTAAAGCGGAGAGTGCTCCATACGGAGACCACTGGGTAGCGTGACAATGACCGTCCCGGCCGCAGAGGGATCATTGAGAAAAGAATCTAGATGGGGAGCTAAGATTCAGTAGGCGGCTGTTTTCTCCGGACGGCCAAAGTTCGCATTTCAGGCACAGTTGCTAAAGAAGGAGTGGGGGGCCGAGCGAAATCTCTGAAGGAAGGCGCTGAAAAGAAAAAGAACAGAACTTAAAATTACTTGGGTCGCCAATAACAGCAGCGCTCATTTCCTCGAATCCCGGAGAACGACCGCGAAGGGGAAAGAGATCCCTGGTATTAAAGATATAAACCAAATGCAGGGGACACTCTGCAGGAAAAGTTGGGTTGAATTTGGAAAAAACGGTGCGCCACGACACAAGGGGACACGAAAAGGTCCTCGACTGGTCGCCTGACTGAAATGCTTGGTTGCTTCAAATCGGGGGTCATCAGACGAGTTTAGTTCGACTTACAAAAGTTGGTGCTTGGGGAAAAGTGAGAAAAATTGGAGACTGAAGGCTGAAGTATGAACCCCTGTGGTCTCCAGCCGTATCGTTGGTAGAGGAACTCGACGAGGAAAGACCGGAGAAATGGACAAAAGGGGGGTGGAGACGACGGCAAAAGACGGGAATCGGCCGCCGGACGTCAGGGCGGGGAAAGTTGGCTCCGGCATCTCCGTACTATTTCCAACAGGATCGAGGGCAACTTGGGGACGACTTCGCGGAAGGGGGGGGGAAATTGGTGGGAAGAAGGTGGGTAGGGACGGATGCTGGCTTCGCGTCCCCACAATACTCGGACTTTTCTCAAGACAGAACGAGTGGCTCGCAAGGGGAAGGAAGGGACACCTTTTGGGCGGGGGACAAGTTGACGAAATCATTGTAGTGACAACAAGGGGGGGGGGAAAAAGGCACAAACCATTGATTAGCGAAAGTCCCATATTTCACGTCGGTCCGCACGGGAAAGGGGACCGACATTCAAATTTCAATATCATGGGGAACGCACACACGGATATCCTCTCACAACACGGGCTGAGGAGGAAAAGGGGGGGACGTGTGGGAGGTAGAGAAATTCGGTACTTTGAAATCCTGTGAGAGGGAAAAGGAAAGGGGGGAGTCGTTAGAATCCATTTAGAAAAGCCTCGACTTCAAACTTGTTGGGTGCTGATGAACGGAAAGGATGTCGTGCAACTTGTTTCCCTCGGGTTCATCAAGTCCTCAAAGGGGAAACAAACCGTTGCCTGTGATGAAACGTCTTGGGTGGGGAGCTGTAAGGCAAAAAAGAGAGCAGCACAAAAGGATATTCCGCTTGCCCCGGGAAACCTCACCAATTGGGAACGGCCGCGCATCCTGAGAGTGGGATACGCGATGCCGCCGTGGCGAGCATCCATACGGAGGAGACCGATCGGTCACACCCAAACGTGGGTTGTCCATGTTCTGGTCTCATCGGCATTCCGCGGTTGCAGAGGAAAAAAAGGCTGCCCTATGTCAAGACTCGAGAAGTGACCGTCGAAGGAAAGAAGGGCACCGCAAACAAAAATGTCCGTAATTGAAGAACTCGCAGGATTCGGCTCCGATTTGGGGACAAAAGAATTTCCTTACCGTGGGCGACCCAGTCGATGGGTGCTCGTCGGCCCCTTGTGGTCAGGGGTGGCCTGGGGTGAAAGGTTGCCGCACGGGAAGAGCGGTTGTCAGTCTTCCGCCAGAGATGGTTATCGGGGATAGAATTAATGTGCTAGCCAAGTTTGGGTGGGGGGTCGAACCGGGAGTCGATAAATGAACTGCTTTCCTTCTGTCTACCAAGGGCCTTCCCCGCCCGGCAAGCGAGAAATTGGTGCCGTTCAGCGAATGAGGTTACTTAGAGCGCGGGGGGATCCAGCCGGGGAGGAAAGATGAACCCATGGAACCACAGTGGACGCTCCTAGGAACTTTTTTCCCGCCGAAGCTGACGGATTTCTGCGTGCGCCATGATCCATACGCCAGAAAGGGGAAAAAAGGCCGGGCCGGTTCCTGGGAGCCGTAAAACAGGGCCAGGGAAAATGTAAAAATATAAGAAAAGCCGGAGAAGAAAGAAAAAAGTGAGCAACGCAATGACGGGCACTATTATATCTACCGGGAAGAAATCCAAAAAAAGGGCTCAAAAACATAAAGGGAACCATAACATGTAATTCTCCCAAACAGAATTGGGGAAAAAAGACTATGCGAAAGAAGAGGGTCGTTGAGGAGAAGATGTCAGTCTCGCGAAAACACCTCGTAAAAGGCTACCTCCCAGTTGTCGCTTGATTTCAGCGGCTGGGGCGAAACCCGCAGGTCTCTAGTGGTCCTTGTGGGACGTCCTGGTCAAAGAAAATATTCTAAAGAAGGAGTTGGATCACCGTCAAGAAGGCCGACCTATTTTCTGCTATTAGAGCAAGAGTACGAATGATGAAGGTGAGACGTCATGGAGGGGTGCCGAGGGGGAGAGATAATTCAGGGGGCCCCATCCGCCTGTCGGCCGGGGGGAGTTTGGGCGATGAAAAGGGGGACGAGTCATGTGTTGAGGGGGTGTTCACAGCACGGGTTGTCTTTGGGGGGACCAAGGGGGCTGAGAAAAAGTGTGGACCGAAAGAGTGGAGTTGGGCGAGAGCAGCCTGTTTAGTAACCCCGTGGAGTGACACTGGAGTGTATGGAAGCCTTTGTGCCTTCTGGAATGGTGCTGTGGAGGGAAGGAATCACATAAAGAGCGCAAGACGGATCAGAAAGAAGTGGATCGCCGCTGCAACCATGGGCTGCTGAGCTAGTTTTGTGCGCCGAAGAAAAAGATCGGGACTCGTATCGGGGAAAAACCACTCAACCGGAAGAAGGGGGGAAGAAGTAAGCTGGCCTCGGTAAGGACAACGTTATTAGCCTCACGGGCGATGCTGGAACATGTAATGGGAGAGGACAACAGAGGAGTTACGGAGAATGGCTGCGGAAACAAGAACGGGACGGCTTTTGCATGACGCAGGATCGATGACTGAGCTGGACCATATCTACTGGGAGTCCATATGCAGTCGGATGAGACATGAAGTCGCCGAGAGGGCCCTTTCACGAGTGAGGTCTTCGCGGCTGTGCTCACTGAGTGGGGGGAAAATTTGGGATAGGAAAAATCGGGCTGAGCATGGCAGTTTCCCTGATGGCAACTGGCGAGTTGGTCGGATCTGTCCGCAGTCACGAGAGAAAAAAGCGAAAAAAGAAGAAGAAATGGTGGGCTTCAAGAAGGGCCGTCCTCGCCAATAAGAACCACTATTGTCGCTCTCTATCGCCGGAACCGCGAGAGGATCGAAACGCGCAGAACCATTGGCGGTCGCAAAACAAGCATCCTGGTCATTGCCTATCACATCTTTGAGGAGAAGGAAAGGGAACAGAAAATCGTCGCAGACTACGGCCTGAACCCAGAAGAAAAGCCAGGCGTGTTATAAAAAAAAACGGCTCCGAAGGCAAGGCTTCAAAGTGGAAACTTAGCAAAGGCGAAGTGAGGGGGAAGTTAGTTTGAAGAGACTTTTGGCAGCAGCCTACGCGCGACGTGCTAAAATCCCCCACCGAACCGCTGAACGGTTGAGAGAGAAGGAAACACAGGCTGGAAAAGAGCCGCATTGGCCGTACGCGGTGGAAAACCGGTTTGGCCCGGTCGTTGGCCAAGTTCTCATCCCAGCGAACGTTG
>Ga0179593_1783463_pt1 | contig 11979 bp, 21 predicted proteins | sample CZODoug2_1_08_16_FD_185931 | JGI IMG/M metagenome (GOLD analysis project Ga0179593, IMG submission 185931) | Vadose zone soil fungal communities from Angelo Coast Range Reserve, California, USA - CZODoug2_1_08_16fungal (PacBio error correction) | ecosystem: Environmental > Terrestrial > Soil >...
AAAGGGAAAACCCCCTTTTTGAGGGCTTAGGTCCAGCCATTAGCACAGAGAGAAACAGGTTGAGAAACGGGAGGGGAGACTTCTTTACCACCGGAAAAAACGGGCGTCACGGTGAAAAAGAAGTGTGGCCTGGTTCATCAAAAGGAAAAGACACCAAAAAAAAGGCGATTTCGTGCTGTTCAAAAATCCTCTCTATTCTTGACGAAGAACCTTGCGGAAGACGTCACAAAGTAGGGGGAAAAAAGGGCGATCGTCCCAGCTCTTGAAAAAAAGGCTCGATCAGAAAAGGGAAAGCTGGTCAAAGGAAGGAAAGGAAAGTCCTTTGTTCAAGGAAAATGTTGGCAGTTATTAAAAAAGGGAGAACTCCGCGGGGCAAAAAGAAAGAGGGGGACTGTCGGAAAAGAGTCCAGCCTGGGAAGCTGCTGGGAAAGGGGGAGAAAAACGTGCAGCAGGGCGATTTACCGGGAAGGGACAGAGTAGAAAAAAAAACATCAAAGCCTGGAGAAAGGCGATTTCGTCGGAAAAAAGAAGCTCGCTCTTCCAGAAACCGAAAAGAGTAGGGAAGGGGAAAAAAGAAAAGAGGTTCTGAAAAAAAAGGACGAGATGCGAAAGAGGGGAAAAGGGATGGGTCTCTTGGGGAAGGGGGGTTTCTATCTAGGGGGGCGTGGGCGAAAAAAAAAAGGCGCGAAAGGAACTTAAGTACGTCTCCTATCCTAAGATAAAGGAAGGAATCTACCGCGAAGCGACAGCGGAAAAAAGAAGGAAAAAAAGCTCTTGGGCAAAGGGGAGTTTGTCTTGAGGGGGCCATCGGAAAAAAAGGGGAAAAGTTTCGCACTTGAATGGGGTTGTTGTGTGCGGGGACAGAAATATCAATCGAAAGACGTGGAAAAAAAAAAAAAAAGAGAGAAGTTCAAGAAAAGAGGGAAGAGCTCGTGAAAAGGGGGGAAGGAGACTCTAAATTCCGCCGAGAAAAGGGAGCTTGTCAAAAAAAATTGGAGGGGGGGAAAAGGGGCTACAAGAGGAGACCTTTCATCCTAGAAGAAGACATATCTTCTCGACAAAGAAAGGTACTACACTTGTGGAGGAAAAAAAAATCTAAAGATAAAAGAAAAAAGAAAAGAGAAAACTTCCAAAAACCCCCCGGCGCTAGAAGAAAACAGAAGAATACTTTCATCGTCTCTACAGAAAAAGAGCGCGAAAAAAAAAAAAGGGGTTCCTGGTACAATGCCGAAAAAAGAAGGGGGGGGACTTGTGCTCGAAAATGAACAGACGCTGCTGGAAGGCGACCAATCTTCGGAGGGAAAAGAAAAGGGAAAGGCGTCTCAAAAAAAAAAGAGAAGAAAGGAAGTCTTGCTTCAACGGCTATGGGAAATATAGGGCCGCTAAGGGGTGGGGGCTGGGAAAGGCGAGACATAGAGGGGTTCAAATCAATGAAAAAAGGGGGAGGGTCCAATCTCGACAGGGCTACGAAGAGGGGGTCGATACTAGAAAAAAAAGGGCGTAAGTTCGCGGAAGGAAATCTGTCCCACATTGTCAGTCAGGACGAACTGCGAGAGCCGGAACGAGGGGACCCTTTCCTATCAGGGGAAGAAGGCCTGTGCCCGGAAAAAGGGGGGCTGCATGGAAAAAAAGGAAGACCCGGTTGAACAGGGGGGGGAGAGATGCATCGAAGGAATAAACAGCAACAACGTCTGCGAGGAAAAAAGGGAGTGCATAGGGGGAAAAACCGGGTCTCTCGCCGGGAGGAAATGCATCACGGGATCTTTCCAGGCCGTAAAGCAACCCCGGAGGGTAAATAGAACCTTCCCTGTCTCAGGTAACACGAATAAATTCCGGTCGGACGCAGTCTCGCCTCTCACTTCGAAAAAATATGTAAATAGAAGTAGAAAAACAACATAAGTCTAAGCTGTCCACGCAAGAAAGTGATTTGTAAAACCGATAGAGGAGAAGCAAGCAAACAAAGGGCGGAAACGATATGCATCCTATCCTGGAGAAAAACGATGCTACCCTGATGAATAGAGGGGGTTGTTGTATCTCCGGGGAAAAAGAATGGTAAAATCAATTGGATCCTGAGCAGCAGAAGGCATCTCGGAGACAAAATTTACAATCTGGAGAAGGGGAGGGGGGGGAGGGAAAGTTGAAGAAATCGGTCCCCGCAACGAAAAGGTCGCCGTGGCTGGAGAGCACGCTTAAAGGGAAAAGGGGGAGGGAAGATCGCCGGGGGGGCTTTCGAAAGAAGGTGGGTCATCTTGAGGGAGAAAAGTTCCTCAACCATTAGAAGGGGTTTTACGTCGCGAAGAAAGAAGGGGAACGGCGTAAGGAGAAGGGAATCGAGCGGTTTCCGCGAGAAAAAGTTTTGTAGCAACAAAAGCTTTACGCTTACGAAAGAAAAGAAGTTTACCTCTAAGGGAGCGATCCACGAGAAGGTCCTGCGGCACCGAGAAAAGCGCGATATGGGATAAAACCTCAATCAAAGCTCCCTGCGGGGACCGTAGGCGCAGATGAGCTTGGTAAGAGGCTTTGAAAAAAGCACCAAAAAGGCACTCTAAATTGAAAGTCGCAATACTATGGAGATCAATTCAAAGGAAAGAAAAAAAGAAGTAACTTCAGAGGGGTCCTGAGAGGAGTCACATCTGACATACCTGTCTAGCGCAGAGGTAGATTAACGATCAGCAAAAAGGGGGGAATTCCTGCATTGAGATTCAAGAAAGTCTCGATCAAGAGGAAGAGGGCCGCCCGACATGGAAAACTCGCTACGAGGGATATGTAGATATCCATCCTGGTAAAAAAAATCTCAAAAAAGCTGCGAGGGGTAAAATGGCAAAAGCGCAGAAAAGAGGGGGGAGTCTGTGGAGGGGAGCAAGCGCCCGTAACTGATGTTGGAAAGGAAGGAATGGAAGATAAAAAGAGGTCACTGCGGACAGGGAAAAAGAAATCGCCTGCCGGATTTTCTTTGGGGGGGGGAAAAGACGATCTCTGTTCAAACAGGTAATCTCGGGGAAAGGGCTCACTTCGGGGAAGCTTCCTAAAGGAAGGCTGGAACGGAAAAAAAGAACGCCTGAGGAAGGGAAGAGGGACCATGCCGAAGGAAGGCCAAAGGGCTTCATGGCATCTGGAAAAGATCGAATAACGGAAAAAAAAAGGATATTGAAGAGAAGGGGTTTCAAGAAGGCGAGAATGTTTTGTTTCGAAAAAGGGGGTTCACTCCTAGGAGGGATCGCGACAAAATGAAGGAGGCCACAATATCTGTGGAGGGATCAGAGAAGCCTCTAGAAGGGGGGGTGACTTCTACAGATCCCGGAAGCCGTTTTCTGAAAAAGAAATACCTAGAGGGGAAAAACAGCACTAAAAGAGAAGGTGGGTTTCGCCTCCTTTCTGAAGAGGGGTATGAAAAAAGACAACATGTCTATTATCCTCGTGAAGATTTCTCGAAAGCCTGGGCATAAGGCTAATTTTTCTCTTGGAAAGAAAGAGCTGCTACCGAGGAAGAAAAGACCCTATTCCACGGGGGGGAGGACACAGGTCGGGGGAGCATGGCTTAGGCAAAGGACCTCACCAGTTCATATGGGGAGGAATCGATCAGAAATGACCGCGCGAAGGGAGGCGAAATCGTCATGGAAGGTTTTGCCGGCAAGAAAAACCGAACCATGGGAAGGAACCTGCCTACCCGAAGGAACGATCAGTGCAACTGAAGCGGCATTCGACCGGGGGGAAAATCCATTTGGAGAAAATCGTTTATGGCAGGAGGGGGAAAAAGTTCCAGGAAGGTTTGAAAGGTAAAATCTCTGGGGGGGGGGGGGGGGGGGGGGTGTCCGGAAGGGGAAGATTCGGTCCTCATTCCCGGAAGATCGGAGACACCGAGTCGAACCGTTGAGTATGGACAATTTCGTCTCCTGAAGGAAGGTCACGAAAAATGTTGAAAGTAGAGGAGACAAATCGCAATTCTCCACAAAAAAGGGGAAAGGCGATGAGTCGACCGGAGAAGAAGAGAATCTTTTAGAAAAAAAGGGGCGTCGGTCAACCACCCAGGAAGAGACAAAAGATCTTCACGAAGGAAGAGGAACACTGGAAAGGGGGGAACCTGCTGAAAAGTCAAGACAAAAATGGGAAAAGCCGCTGCGCAGATAGCTCAAAAAGAAAGGGGGGGGAATGTGGCGCATGAAGGAGTGGTCCATTTTGGGGGAGAGGAAGAGAGCAGAAACCCCACGTACTACTTAAGAAAGATGACTTCCTCCAGGGGAACGTCTCATCGCATTGAGAAAAAGGTCGGCAACCTCCCACCACAAGAAAGGGGAAGAGGTGTTGGCAGAAAGGGGAAGTTATCTACTATTAATCCTGGGGGGGGGGGAAGGGGAAAAAGGAGGAAAGGCGATAGCTGTTCATTTTGGGAGGAAAAGGGGATCGAGCCTGGGGGTATTTTCAAAAAAGGATCGAAAAAAAAAGGGGAGATGCGAATCGCGCAGGTGGCACCGGGGGAAAACAAAGCTTATTGCGTCACCGAAAGGGGGGGAAAAAGAGGAAGAAGAATTGGTGCTTTAGGACAAAGTGGAAGAAAAAAGCGCTCAACAAACAAAAACAGAGGGGAGGCGGGCGATAGCGTCAATTCCGGGAAAGAAGGATCTTCGGTCGAAGCCAGTGTCCCAAAAAGAAAGGGAATCATAAAAGCGGGGGGGGGTGACGGCAAGAAAGGGAGGAAAAGGAGCGAAATTCTCATCTCAGAAAAGGGGAGGTCATGGAAAATACAAAAAAAGAGAGGGCCCGGCTGACCAAATGGAACGGGAACGCAGGGGGGAAAGGGGAAATGGCCACACCGGTTCCTTCTTGAGAAAGGGCAGAGGCCAACCCGAAAGGAAAGGGGGGGGGGGGGGCTTGGTATGTGGAGAAATTGGGAAAAAGCAATGCGATGTCCGGAAAAGGGACGCATCGTGGGGGAAAAAAGGACTCGCCTTGCATGGTTTCTGGAGAGGGTTTCACCACATGGGGGAACACCCAGAAGAGAGAGGCGCACAGCCCTTGGGAGAGTGGGGCGCTATCTGCAAAAAAGACACATTTGTTCATAGAGGAAGGTGTGCAGTCAGGGGGAGGAGAAGTGGTGCACTCACTACGGAGGGAGGGAGAGGACAGTTTGACTTTTTTCCCAAGAAGGGGCTGGCATTCAAGGAATTCATGGAGGCATCGCTCGACAAGGGGAAAAGGGGGGGGCGAATTGCTTATTTTGGGGGAAGGAGAGGAAAAATTTGTTTTTATTGGAAAAGGAAAAAAAGCGCGACATTTTTTCCGGGCCATCTCAAAGGGGGGGGCGCCAAGCTTTTCTCCGAAAAGAGAAAAAAAGGCTGACGAGCCGCATTACGGCCAAGCCACGAAGGAAGGGGGGAAAACATGTCGTAATGCAAACCGAAAGGGGGAAAAAAGGATTGCGTCAATCAAAGGGGGGAACGGTTCACCTTGGGGGGAGGGAGAGGTGCCCTGAGGTCGTGCCATTTTGGGAAAAATTGTGGGAGGGGGGCGGCGAAGCAAAAGGATGACATTTCTGAAAAGCCCTCTGGAAAGGGAGTGATCTATTTCATCAAAAGAAAAAGGGGTGATTAGGTTTTGGGGGACTCAGCCATGACCAAAAAAGACCAGACTTCAACCGGGAAATAGTAGTTCAACAGCTCGGAGGGAAAAAGGAGAGAACCTCGAAAAATTTAAAGGGGGGAAATGCGTCGATCACGGTCAAAGGATCATAGCAGGGGGGGGGAAGGGGTCAAGAAAAATAAAACCAAACTGCGGTCAAGAAAGAGCCACAACCACCGGAGGGAGGGGACTGTTCCCTCAAAAGAGGTCTCTCTAGGAGGAAGGCGCGACCTATGCGGGGCGAGGGAAAACAACATGTCTCGGAGAGGGGGATCTCCAAGAAAAGGGGGGTTGACCGAAAAGGCGCTAAGAAAACTCTGAGGAACCCGCTGGACAAAGAGGCGCGCTATAGGAAAGCTCCTTTCAATATCCTGGCGGGGGAAAAGGAAAAGAATTCACTCTTCACTGAAAGAAAGGGTCGGGCCTTCCGGGAGGCAATGGAAAGAAGGTTACGCTGCTAAAGAGAGACGTGCAACGGAATATTAAAAGGGGTGATGTCAATAATATCATGAGGAGAAAAGAAAAGATCCTTCTTCATGAGGAAAAATCTTGTCCTCAGAAAGAGATCTCTTCCATCGAAAAAGAAGGTTACTTTCTGGAAAAAAAAAGAAACTAGTTTCTGATAAAAGAGAGGCGCTGCGATTCGTATAAGTTTTCAGGGAGGGGCTCGATACGAAAAGAAAAAGGCGGTGTGAATTGTCTGGAGGAACGGCAGCGTGATCGCCGAACGGTGCCCTTAAGAGGGACCGCCGATCCTGCTGCTCGGGGGGAGAGACGCTCGACAGTCGAAGGTCCGAGGAAAGCCTGGCCCGGCGTATGAGGGGCGAGATTGCCATCGGGCCGCCCCATCGTCTTGAACGGGGCACGACCGGTGGTGGGGGAGAAAGATCAATCGGGAGTCCGCAAGGAGAGGATGATGGAGAGGGGCCCATAGAAGGAGTGACCTGAGGCCGGCCGTAATTGAAAAAGCTTAAAATAGGGAAGGAGTCAGCGTCCAGATGGGGGAGCCAAAATTGTCGCGTAAAAGGAAACAAGCGACGAGGAAACATGTCCGCAAAGACAAGAGTCGCTAACGGGAAAAAAAGAGGAAAACGGGTTGAGAAAAGCCGGGAGAGCCCGATGACCGGCCCCGGGAAAGACGGCGCTCTCTTTCAAGCACGACTAGAAACTTTAAAATATGCGAGGAAAGCCACGCGACTCGCGAGGAAGGAAACCGATGGGCTGTTCAAGAAACCCCCTAAGCAAAAAGAAGTGGAACTGTTTGATCTTCGAAAAAGCCTCCCGGAAAAGGCTCCAAACTCGTGGACAAGTCGTCGTTGACCGTCGATACTCAAAAAGAGAATCAGGGTCGCATCGGGGGAAAAAAAAGAAAGGAATGCGTTCGCACCTAATCTTGGGGGCGTATCGCCAGGAGGGTTTGCAAATCACAGACCGAAAGCCTTCGACCCGGAAAAAAAAGGAGAGCGATTTCGCAGATCTTTGGGAGAAGTGAAGCGAGAAAGCGTCCGCGCAAGAGATGCAAAAACTTCTCAGGAAAAAGATTACCCTTGTATAAGGGGCGGGGAGACTGTCACTGACAACAAAAAAAAGGCGAACCAGAGGGGAGAAATAGGACGGTTTGAAAGTGAAAGGGTAAATAGGGCTCTCTCTCAAAAAAAAGAAAAGAGAAGATGCGGAAAGGGGGGGTGGACGAGGGGGAGGGAATGCAGCAAAGAAGTGACAGAAAACCCCCTTATATTCAAGGGGCCTGACTGCGAGGTTGTACCTTTGCCGGGAAAAAAAGGAAAGGACTCTGGGAAACCTCTCACGGAAGATCTGGTCGATCTCTAGATAACATCAGGAAAGAAAGATGGCCCAGGAAAAGGAAGAAAAGGGGGTTTGCAAACCCTCTCTGATACCCGCCCCACAAAAAAAAAGAGGGGGAAAAAAGATATGCCGCATATCTTCTTAAAAGAATAGATGTCGTGGTTTTGAGATCGGGAAAAGGAAAAAGTGTTCATCACAAAGGGAGAGAGGGCTGCAGCTCTTCGAAACCCCAGTTGAATCTTGAGAGCGGGTGCGTCAGGAAAAAATAGTGTCCGCCGGCAAGAAAAGGCGCCGTGTCTTTCAACATGAAAGTTCAAAGGGGGAGGAAAGGGCGAGCGCCGGGGACGTAGAAAAATAATCGGATGTCGAACAAGGGGGGGCCTCACAGGGGAGGTGTTACGTAGGACGAAAAAAGCGTACGGCTTCGGCTGACAGGGAAAAGAGGGTTTCCGCGCGCGGAGGGGGGGTTGGCGCAAAAGAAAGGGACGACGCTACGGGAAAAGGTTTACGCGGCGGGGGGAAAAGATCCTGCTAGGGAAACTATTCATCTAGCGGAGGACCCTTCCAAGAGAATACTATAAGAAGGCTCATGAAGAGGAAAATTTCATCACAGACCGTCTAAATTGAAAAAAGTCGCAGACTAGGAAAAGCAACGTCCGCCAAAAAATCAGCCTGGAAAAGCGGATCGATGCTAGGAATCGCTTGGAGGTCGCTTAACAGGATTGCTCCGGAAAAGAAAAAGCGATCTCTATAAATTCAAAAAAAAGGGGGCTGAATACCGCCCTACAGGAGCGTATCTCCGACAAAGGGGGGGCCCCTCGGGGGGAAAAAAGAGAAGAAATCTCAGCTCGAGGAAAAAATAGCCGCGCGCGAAGGAGAAGAGTGGCTTTCTCAAAAGGGGATGTGGCCCTGATCGTGCAGGGGGGGTCCTTCGGACGAAAAAAAAAGAGAATGCCTCAGGAGAAGGGTTAACCCCACGGATAGAGGGCCATCAACGGTAAATCGAGGGCACGTCTTAGAAAAAAGGAACTTTAACATGCTTGGCAGGAGAGGACTGGCCGACCAGGAAGACGCTCTTCCAAAGATCGCAGCGTTAAAAGGAAAAATACCTGCAAACCGCCCTGATGGGGGGGTTGTTGACAGAAAACGAGAGAAGGCGCCTTTTTTGAAGCAGCCTCGGTAGAAGGGACGTGCGGCAAAAAGAGCCTCGGTCATCAACTGCTAAAAGTTGGGTTTACTTCGACAGAAAAAAGGGGGGGGGGAAGAATGGAGAGGAGGGAAAGAGAGAATGGAGGAAAGAAAAAGGAGAAAGAGAAGAAAGGAGGGAGGCAGTTATGAAAGAGGCAGGGGAGAGGAGGGGAAGATGGCGGGGCGAGAAGAAGTAGAGCAGGAATGGGTAGGAGAAATGAAATGGAGGAAGGCAAAGAGAGGAAGGGGGGGGAACGAAAGATCAAGAACTAAAGGAATCGAAAGAGAGGGCAAGGGAGAGGAGTGGGGAGAGGGAAGGGAAAGGGTGGGGGGGGAGGACGGGGGGAAAGTGAGGAGGGAGGGGAGGGTAAAAGACAGCAGGAGGAAGCAAATATGGGGTCGGGAAGAGAAGGGAGATTGAGGAGGAATAGGGTGAGAGAAAATTAGAGGGAGAAAGAATGGAAAGATGCGGAAGGAGAGAAGAGGAGGGGGTGGGGGGAGGGAAGGAGATAGAAAGAGGTAAAGAAGTAAATGTGAGGGAGGTAAGGGGAGACGGTGGAATGTTGAGGGAAGGTGGGGGGGATGAAGAAGAGGCGAAGGAAGTGGGGAAGAGAGAACGACTGGAAAGAGTGAACGTGATGAAAGGCATTAGGAAAGGAGAGGAGGGAAATAATCAGAAATAAAGGGCAGGAGGGATGAAGGTAGGAGGAGAGAATGGGGGGGAGGGGTGGAAATAAGAAGTGAGCAGGGAGACAAAGTGGGAGGAGAGGAAGAAGAGGGAAGGGGGTAGGAAATAAGAAATGAGGGGGGATGTGGCGGAAAAGGAGGTAAAGAAGAGGAGACGAAGGGGGAAAAGGGAAAGAGGGGGGAGGGGGAGGAGAGGGAGATGGGGGGGAGAAGGGGGGAATTAGCGGGGGGGGCGGTTATGGGAAATGGAGGAGGGGGGGAAGGATGGGGGGAAGAAGGGGGAAGCAAAAGGGATGTAAACAGGAGAGGAGAGGAAGGACAAAGGAGCAGGGTAGAAGGTAGTAGGAAGGGGGGGGGGGCTGGGAGCAGATAGGAAGGAGGTAGGAGAGCTAGATTAGGGAAAGAAAAGAAAGATTAAAAAGGGAGGATTGGGAAAAAGATGAGAATGAGGCGAAATAAGCAAGGAAGGGGAGGAGAAAAGGGGGGGGAAAGACAGGTGAGGAAAATGAGGGGGGAGATAGGGGGGCGTGGGAAGGGTAGAGGAAGAGGGAAAGAGCGGTAGGGTAGGAGGAGAGAATAGGAAAGGGGGAGCAGAAGGAATTGAAGATAAAGGAAGAGCGGAAGAGCGAAAGAAGGGTGAAGTATGGAAGAGAGAGAAAGTAATAGCAAGGAGGGTGAGAAGGTTAGGGTAGAATAAAAAAGAGGATGGAGAAATGCTGAAGAAAAAAGAGAGTAAGGGAGGTTCCAAACCGGTAGAAGTGGAACAAAAGGGACGGGGGAACTGAGGAAACAAGAAAAGAATAGGTCTGGAGAAGCAAGGAAAGGGGAAGGGGAGAGAGTGAGAAAAGATAGAGACATAGGAAAGTAGGAGGGAGCAAGAAGCGGGAGATCGGAAAGAGGGAGAGGGATGGAGTAGGCAAAGGCGAGATGGAAAGGTGAGGGTAGCTAAAGAAAATAGAAGTGGGGGAGGAAGGAATGGGGGGGGAAAAAGGGGAGGGAGGAGGGGGAAATAAAAAAGGCGGAAATGAGTAAGGTGGGGAGGGGGAGGAGAGGAAAGGGGGAAAGAGGGGAAAGGGGGAGGAGAAGGGCGAGGTAAGGAGGAGCAAGGACAGAGGGAAACTGGGGTAAGGGGGGGGTGTAGAGAAAAGTGGGGTGGAAAGATAGGGTAGGGGGAGAAAAATAGGAAAAAGAGAGAAGAGTGAGAGTCGAGAGGGTAAGAGAAGTGGGAGGGGAGATGGGAGGCAGGTGTATGGGAAGGAGGAAGGACGGGGGAGAAGAAAAAAGAAAGGGGGGAAAAGTGAGAAATATGTTGACAAAGAGAGACGGGGGGGTAGGGGAAAAAAGAATGGGGGGGAGGAAAGGGGAAAGAGGGAAATGGACAAGAGGGGGGAGGTAAGGGAGGCAGAGGATGAAAGGTGAAAACCGGGTAATAGGTGGTGGGGGGGGGAGATGAAGAATGAGGGAGGAGGAGAAGACAGGGAGAGGGGGGAAAGCAGGACGAGGAGGAGATTGAAGAAGAATAGGGAGGAGTAAGACCGTAGGCGACGCCGAAAAAAGAACGGGGGCAAAAGAACACGTGCAGTGGGGTGGGAGAGACATAAAGAAAATAGGTGAGAAAGAGATTAAGGGGGAGAGCAGAGAGGATGGGCGGGAGGGTCGGGCCTCATTAATAATCCTCTCCTCTCTTCTTTCAGAAAAAACGAAAAAGGGTCCTTTTTTTTGCGAAGGGGAATTGCTGCCAAAGAGGGAAAAAAGAAAGGAGAAGCGTGACCGTGATCAGCAGGGGGAGCCGGAATTTTTCGAGGGCAGAGCGGACCACGCGCGGTGACCTCCCTAGGGGGAGAAGGCGTCGTGCTCATGGCTTAGGGGGGAAAGGACTCACCAAGGGCAGAGGGGTGACATCACATCGACAGAGGGCCGACCTTGTCGGAGGAATCGTCATTAATGGTAAGGCGCCGCCAAAAAATTCTATCACCATGAGGAGAAAAGCAGGGCACCGCATGGGGGCAGGGACGTTCCAATCAAGGTAACAATCGTGCGGAGAGAACGTTCCAGCCTAACAGAAGGAAAAATCGCGTTGGATGGCCGGATGACGCTCGTCATCAGGAAGACGGATAAATAGCTGGCGCATGAAAAGGAAAACATGTCGCGAAGGAAAACGGTACTCCACAAAGTGAAGGATAAAGCGCATCCAACTCGAATGAAGTTGGTCCGCTCGATGAGAGAAAGTTATCCTCGGGGAGAAAAAAAGAAAATGTCGACCATATAAGTCACGCCGGGGTTGAGTGCCCACTGGAGTGCAACAACCGCAAGGAAAGGTGATAGCCTCCGCTGGCGCAGAAAAGGGAAAAAGGCCGTGCGAAAAGTATACTGATAGTTTGGGAGGGAAAAACCCCTCAAAACTCACGTACCAAGGAACAACGATGCGTCACCGGGCCCGTCTCATCTCGGAAAACAATTTTCCAGAAAAAAAAAGGGAGGTTTTGGGATCATCCGGAAAAAAGGGGGTGGCAAGGAAACTTCGGAAAATCGACTTTCCATGGGGGCATGCTTTTGCCTACGAGGGAGGGTACTGATCGAAAAAGGAGATTGGGGAAGGGGGCACGTTTAAACGAGGCCGTGAAAGGAAGAAACGGGTGGTACCTGCGGAAAACAGAATTGGTGCGGGAGGACAGGTGTTGT
>Ga0179593_1232724_pt1 | contig 11978 bp, 17 predicted proteins | sample CZODoug2_1_08_16_FD_185931 | JGI IMG/M metagenome (GOLD analysis project Ga0179593, IMG submission 185931) | Vadose zone soil fungal communities from Angelo Coast Range Reserve, California, USA - CZODoug2_1_08_16fungal (PacBio error correction) | ecosystem: Environmental > Terrestrial > Soil >...
TTCACCCATAAGTTGGTGAGATTTCAATCTTGGGGGGGAGGGAAAACACGGAGAAAAACGTCCAAATCAAAGGTGGAATAACCGGAGGGGGAAAATGTCAGAAGGAGTACACCAACTTAATCCGGAGCCAAATTCACAAGGGACTGAGGCTTACATGGAAACGAGATTGAACTGCATGGCCGGCCCAAAAGGGGCCATGTGGCGCACAGAGTGAAAGCGTAACTATGAATTCAGTATAATGTTAACAAAGAGGCTGGGGGAGAAGAGGACGCAAGGAAGGGACTAAGGAGGGGACACATTCCTCAAAGAAAGGAGGGGGGGAGGGGGAAAAGGATAGAAGAAAGAGAGGGGGGGTCCGGAGGTAAAAAGGCGGAAACCCGAAGATCAAGGGGAGAAAGGTAAAAGATCCTCACCTTGGGGGGGAAAAGGCGAGGTTGGCCAACTCTTTCTTAAAAAGAAAGAAAAAAAGCTGGTCATGGAGGGGGGGTCCTTCATTTCAAAACGCTTATTGAGGGAAACGACAAAGGAAAATGGTCAGAAACAGATGTGGCGACTGCTATTAACTGGAAAAGGGCCAGGCCAGCTAAATGCGAAAGAAGCCCGAAAAACAAGCAACGATTGTCTCCGGAAGAGGAGACCCTTCATAAAGGGAGCTTAAACATACAGCATCGCGAAGAGAGGGGAAAGAGGAAAAAGTCAGTTGAAAAAGAGAGGCATCGGCGAGGTGAAAATTGAAGCCACAAGTGTGAGTGGTGGAGGGAAGGGGAATTGACGTGGAAGAAAAAAGAGAGTGGCCGAAAAAGGTCACTTCAGTCTAATGTAAAGAGATTCAGAGGGGGGGAAGGAGTCTATTTCTCAACAGTACGGGAAAAGAACAGGAAAAATAGGCTTTGTGTGACATAAAAAGTTTCGAGAAAGATGAAGGAAGGGAGGGTGGGGGTAAGGACAGACTGGACTAAGTCCCCAGGCAGGAGATTATTATTCGCAAGTGGAAGCATGACGGGAAAGATACCCTCAAACTCCACCTACAACTAAACGAGAAGAATTTTAACTTTAGTTTTGGGTAATGAGGGGTGGGAAACTGATTAATCTGTGTCACAAAAAAACCACAGTACTACGCAAAAATAAAGAAAAAAAAGTTTCCTAAACTCATTTACCGACGCGGGAAAATAATGGCGCCTATCACGCTAAGGAAAAGTGTGATGGAAAAACGTAAGGGGGAAGAAAGGGTCCAAACATCTTTGCCCGCCAGGGAGGAAGGAAAAGGACCAACACGGAGGAAAAAAAGGAAGAAAAACATGAAAAGAAAGGAAAGAGGTTTTTGGTGAAAAGGGGAGCTTGAAAGGCGTCCAGGAAAAAAAAGAAAATTCACTAGCGAAAGAGGGAGGGGACGGGGGGACGGAGAGGAGGAAGAAAGATTCAAATTTTCATAACGTTAAACCAAAGAAACAAGCAGAAAAAAGAAAGGCACTCAAGGACATGGGAGATGGAAAAACTGGACGAAGAGGGGGGAATGACTAAGCGGGGAAGATACTCCACTCTTCTCGGAAACAGGGGAGACGACCCCACGTGAAAAAGGGGAGCATTGAATGCGCTGACGAAAAAAGAAAGGGGAGAATCCTATGGCAGGGGGGAAAAAAAGTGGGGGGGCACAAGGGCAAAAGGGACCACCCGAATCTTTGGGGAACTTTTGGAAACAAGTATGGCGCAAGGTGGGAACACGGAAAGGGAAATCGGCCGACTTTGTCAGACTGATCGCTCGGACGCAATCGGAAAAAACAACAGGTTGGGACGTAGAAAAGCCAAAAGCCAGAAGTCAAAAGAAGGGGGAATCCAAGCCACGAGAGCAGTCATTGTTCTAAGAGGAAAAAAGAGTTTGGGGGGGAGGGCAACGGGAGGATTGACCCTTAAGATGCAGGAAAAAAGAGGGGAAGCTAGACTTGCGAAGTGAAAAAGAAGAAAGGCAGGATCCAACTCAAGTTCTCTTAAAAAGTGAGGTCTGGGGGGAAAAAAAAAAACTTGGCACTTACAAGGGGAAAGACGCAGGGGGAGGGATGCAACCGGGGACCCATAATCCTATATCAATACTCGAGCGGGTTACACGACGCAAGGGGACAGCGGGTAAAGCTGAGTCGGGCTAAGAACATATGGATAACAGATGGTCCAAGGTGCCTCAATTTGGGGCGAAAAGAAAAAACGAGGGGGGGTGAGGGGTTTCAAATGGGCAGCCAAAAAGAAGGGGGACAATTGGATCGAAGATCAAAAACAGAAAACAAGATTAGTATATATTCCGACAATGGGAAAAAGGAACCGAAAAGTAGAAAAACATCGAAATGCTTTTGGAGAGAGAAGAAACAAACAGAAAGGAAAAAGGAGAGGACAGGAAGGGGGGGAAGGCACATGATTAAAACGTTTGGACAGCTGGGACAACATTTAAAACGAGACAGCCCAGAGAGGGGCGGCGTGGCGTAGTAGGCCAGTTGTGCCCGGGGTTTTCGAAAAGGAAAACACAAAAAGAAAAATCCAGTATGAAGAGAGGGGAAAGAGTTAGCCATAGGGCCAGAATAAAAAAAAAGGGGAGAATAGGGGGGCGATAAACGCGACCGTTGAAGGGAAAAAGTTTCCAGGAAATTGGGATAATGGTGGAAAAAGAGGAGACTCAAACAAAACCAGATAAGCCAAACTTTCCTTAAAATTTTGGGCGAAGAACCAAATTCGGGGGGGGAATCAGAATCACCTTCGAGGGGGAGCACCAGAATGGAAATTGCTCAATACTAGCTTCAAACCGCTGGAAAAAAACCAGAAGCGGAACGTAAATGGAAAAAAGACAAACGTAAAGGGGGCTGGGGGTCCAGATGGAAAAAAACCTGTTGGAGTCATAAATCATTACGCATAGGGCAGTTGGGTGTAAAAGGGATAAGACCAAAAGGGGTGGGGGTTCAAGGGGGCGTCCAAGAAAGAAGGGAAAAATCAGCTTTCAAAAAAGAATTGCGTTGGGGAAAATGGAGGAGAAGAGGATTCACAAAACTCCCCAAATCTCGGGAAACTCTTCACGAGGGAAATTAAAAAGGTCAGAGGTTACCCAGGATTGGCGGGAAAAGAGACATACGCCGGCTCAAACTCCACCCTTGTGTAAGAAGCCGTTTGAGGACAAGGGGAGGGAAGTCACGCCAGAGGGAAAATGGCGAAGAGAGGGAGAAAAAAGACCGAGCTGCATCTTCTCTCAGAGGGGGGTGGGGTGTGGAACTGAACCGACTCTCTTAGGCAGGAACAGGAAGCGTCCGGAAGGCAGAGGAACTGAGTGAAGTTTCAATGAAAGGACGACCTGCAAAACTAAATGTCAAAAAAGAAAAAAAAGAGAGGAGAAGTGAGGGGTTGGTAACGAGGGGGACAGGGCGTTTGAGAGGGGTGGTTCATGCGACGCCTATCGTGAGGTGTGGGGGGGAAAAACCTTACGGCTCACGTTTGAGGGAAAAAACGGAGAGAATTATGAATGTGAGGAGCATAGCCTGAATGAGAATTGTCGGCGGGGCACTGATGGGGAAAGAATGGGGTGAAAACAGGGTTCAAAGGTTTAGGGGGGGGACGATCGGTTTTGGATTGAAGGGGGAAGGGAAACAGAGATCCCAGAATTGGAAACAACAACGGAGATAAAAAGACCGTAAAAAAAAGAAGAGGGGCGGGAATTTTGACTTGCAGGTGCTCGCGGGGGAGATTCAAAGGGGGGGGGGATGAACTTGGGCAGGGGAAGGTAAAAAACAAAAGATTTCAGGGAAGAGGGAATAGGTCAAGAACAATCGGAAAAAAGACCTTGAAGGAACCGAGGAGGGAAGAACCATAATAAGGAGTTGGGGGGACAGGCCCTGGTCGAAAGAGACGAAAAAAAGGTAAAACAGAATCATCTCCTGGAAAGGGGTAACGTCCAAATCGCTTTGAGGCAAGACTCGCCCCGAAAAAATAAAGGGAGCAATGGAGAGAAAGAAAGGAAGCTAGCCACAATACCGAGTACCCAAAGTATCAGGAACGACGGGGCAGGGATGGGATCGCTAATTCGTGCAAGGGGAAAGAAGAGTTAAATAGGATGAATAAGGGGAAAGTGGGCGACGGACAGGAACAGGGGTGTCGCGGGGAGGCCACTGTGCAGGCCAACCTCGAAAATCTGAAAGGAGACAAATGGGAAAAAGGAGGGGGAAGCAATCTGCATCCGACCAATCACTGGACAAAAGGGTGTCAAGAAAAGGGAAAAAGAAGACCTTAGACCGCAAAGACAAGTTGAGGATCGACCTGCCTCCTATTTCAGGTAGACGGGCGCAGGAAGAAACGGGATGAAATATTGACAACCCACGCAGGTGGGAAGAGGAAAATTCAAGGAGCCCTGACGTGGGAGTGAGGACAGAAGGGTCTGAACATTTAGATCAAGGTGATCAGGAGGGAAGAAAAAAATCGAAGGTGGCCATGGGGGAAGAAGGTTCACAGAAGGGGACGTAGAGCGAGAAAAGGTTGCAATTGTTGAAGAAGGTTACGACAGGAGAAGAAAAGCTTGACGAATGGGTCCACGTTTGCGAAAGGGGGAGTAACACGCCGTGAAATCCCATCAAATCCAGAGTGAAATCTAAAACCACTGGAGGGGAAGGGAAAAAGGTCCAAAACCAAAGGGGGAGGGAGGGAGAGGAGGGGAACCATAAGGGGGGGGGGGAGCAGAACTATGGGATTTGGTGATGGGAGGTGGGAAAAGAGGGACGCAACGTCAAACGTGTGGAATACAATTCAAAAGAGAAGAGGGAGGGGAAAGTTGGAAAAACCTTCAACCTCTTTAAAAGCTTATAACTGTTTCCATGAATTTGGGGAAGAGGAAGGGCACACTGGGGGAACATGTGAGAAAGGGGTGCAACTTCTGAAAAGAAATTCAGTATAGGTTCAGAAGAAAAGGTAAAGAGGACGCCCCGAAGGGGAGAGGGGGGGCAATGGAACGCAGGAAAAGAGGGCTTTTGGGATATAGACCTAAATCTCGTTTAAAAAAAGTGCTTTCAACGCGAAAAGGGGGAGGCATGGCAACAGGATCTCCACCTTTTTACGCTTCAGACAGGTGCCTCAGGGGTCTTCAGAAAGAAAAAAAAAACAGGAGGCAAGTGAGGTCCAGGCATGAGGAGGAATGGGAAAAGAAGTTTGGGTCATCCAGAAGAGTGGGAAGCAGGGGAATGGTAAAAACAAGTTTGAAGGCCCGAAAAAGGTAGGGGAGGGGAAAAGAGCCCTGAAAATGCAAGGAGAACGATTAAAGAAAGCAAGATAGTCAAATTCACTCGGGAGAGGAATCCAAAAGCACTTGATCTAATTATATGTAATCGAAGGCATTTTGGAGGAGATTCCTCGGTCTTGTATCAAGGGCCACAAGTGGGGGGGGGGGAAGGGTGAAAAGGGGGGCGATGGAAGGGCAGGGAGAAGCGGGGGGGGCAGGGGTACACTTAAAGGGCTTCTCAATTATTCATATGGGGGGGGGGAGAGTGTTTGACATTCAGAAGTAAGAAAAGGCTGTGAGAAACAGGTATTCTGGAAGTGAACCGCTCGGTTCTAGAAAGGATATAGGAAGACTTATTGGGAACAGAGATAAGTAAACTGTCAGTCAGGGAAAGGGAGGAACAGTAATCATTAGAAACCCTTGAAAAGGGAAAACCGCGAGAAATCAACGGAAAGCACGCCGATGGTGGGAGTCTCTGGGAGAATCGTGGTCAATTCTGGGGAGGAAAGATGTGTCCCAAGGAAAAAAGAAATCCCCAAAGATCAACAAGAAGGAACCTTAGAAAAGAGAAAGCCGAGGGGACTTAAGAAGGAAGGACTTCTGCAAAAAGGTCATAAGGGCTCCTCCATGTTTGAAAACAAAAACGAAGAAAGGTAAAAACACCAGATTACCCGCTCGGAGGAGTGCCAACAGAGAAAATCCAGAGAGAAAGAAGAAGGGAAATCTGTCTGATGGGGGGAAGTACTTTATCTCATGGAGAACAGTGAACAAATGCATAAAAAAACGAACTTGCGACGGACGATGCATGGAAGGCCGAAATGAGCAGCGGTTCAGACCTTTAAAACAAAAGAAATAGGCAGAATAGAGGCCAAAAATAGAGTGTGTCAGCTGAGCGAAAGAGGCACTACGAAACTTGACGCTACGCACTCACGGATCAGGGGGAAAATTATCTACCAACTTTGGGGGGGAGCAGGGCTATTCGTGGGACGAAACTGGAACTCCTATGACCTTTGGGTCCTAAGTGCCGCGTGAACCAAGGAAAGAGAGTGGAGAAGTTGTGGGAAACTAGAGTCAAAGGCCACAAGGTATACAAGAAACTACTGTGTCGGCGGATCACTCGGGAAACCAATCGGGGCAACAAACGGGGTGTGGGAAGTAATCACGGAGGAAAAAGAAGAAGAGAACGACTTAAGGCGCTCCACTCAAGTCGCCAAAAGAGGGTTCTCAGTCTGAAAAGCTGGACTCCGATTTTTGGGGAGAAAAAAAAAACGCGGTACAAGTGGCGGAAAGTGAAGGCGAAGTAGGGGCGCACTGGGACCAGTGCCGGGTGGGCGATCCAGCAAGTATGGAAAAAAAAAAAATGGATAGGGCCAGCCCAAACTTGGACACGGAAAGGGGGGATCTTGTTGGGGATGGCCTAAGGGGGGAAAAACCATACCATAAGGATCCCAATCTGAATGTGACAAGGAAGTCACGGGGGAAGGGGAGGGTATCCGCGATCTTCATCAGCAAAGGGGGGGTAACGAGTTACTGTCAATGGCTAATACGGTCAATCTAATTTTATGGGGGGGGGGCACGTTAAAAAAAAACGGAAGACACTGGGACTGAAGAACAAGAAACCTGAAGGATGCCGGGCTGCCAGGAAAAAATTTCAGCAAACAGGAAACGGGGGAGGAAGGGACTAGAAAAACTTCAGTGTGAGAGAAAATCAACCACCCAACGGAGAGGAGGAAAGAGAAGGATATAAGGAAAGTTTTTGCGGGCTTGAGAACAACTTTGGCGCGGGGGAGGGAAAAAGGGGGATGAAGGAAAATCAAAAAAAAGAAATCAGTGACTGGCTTCCTTGGAAAGGTTTCCCTGGCGGTTGGCTGAAAGTGCACCACCTCAAGCGGGCGGGAAAAAGGATCAGAACAAGGGGGGCAGAGTGGGCGCCTCAACCCTTTACTGCGAAGAGAACGAGATCAAAAAAAAAAAAAAGGGGAAATTTTCCCAGGTGTAAGAGGGGGAAGCGGTGGGATAGAGGCTATGGGGGGAAAAGCTCCAAAAAAAAAAACCAGCTATCCCAAACGAGAAAGTGCAAGTGTTCAAACTCATCCCTGCTTTTACTCGAGCCCTCGCGGTCGCCAAAAGGGGAAAAAGGGCGCAGAACGAAGCTTCAATTCCGCAAGAGAATAGGGAAACTATCACCTTCAACAAAAGAGGGAACAGAGTTTTCCGATGAGCAAAACCATGAATGGGCGATGCGTGAGCGCCGAACTCGAAGGATGGATGTCTACTGTGGGAGACCAAAAGGGGGGTAAACGATTTGCGGAAAATATATATAAAAAACGACAGCTGGGACACGATGTATACCTTGCCTGGGAAGCGACGCCTAAAACGATTGACAAAGGCGAAAAAGATAGTGATAGAGGGCAGGGCCACCTTTAGGAAAAGGTACTAGGAGGGAAAAAGGGACTTGGCGTCCCATCGCATAGCAGGGAGACCCCAAAAAAGGTGGGGGGAGAGGGACAAATGTCTAGAGAAGCAAGAAAGGGCGCCAAAGAACCACAAAAAAGCCGAGCGGCCTATATTCAGAAAGGAAGTTGGTTGAAAGCTGAAAGAGGACATCATCGTAGGGGGGACCGGCAAGAGGGGCCTGCTGTCTGCGTGTGACTCTGCGCTGCGACTTAGTCTGTGGGTGTCGGTAGCAAGGTGTCGTGGGTCGAAAGGGGGCGGGGCTGCCAGTAAATACTAGGAGAGAATTTCTCAGTCAGATATGGTTGGAAGAAAATCAAGGCCAAAAAAAGAATGGGGGGCCCGTGAAGAGATAAGTTGAGGAAAATCTAAAAATTATAAGGTTTATGGACTCATTGCCACAGGATGCTGTCAAGCGTTTATAGTGGGACGAAAGGGTTAAAAGTGTAACGGGAGTTTGAGGTCAGGAGGTTGGGGGGGGAGGCGTTTCTAGCCGAAAAACCAAACCAAAATTGCAAGAACACAAGAGAGGGAAACAAAAAAACGGTACAAAACAGCGGGGCGGGGGCAATTGGGCGTAAAAAAGGTGGAAACGATCTCGACAGGTTGCAACTGAGTCAACTGGGGAACGAAAGAAGCGCAAAGCTTACGCCGTCGGAACACAATACTCCAGAAGAATTTCAGGACCGAGGTGTCAATTCAACAGCCTACGGAGGGGTTGTAAAGTCAAGGGGGGGGCGAATCTCAACGGAAAAACCGGAAATAAGATACAACATGAGAAGGAAAGACTATGGGGATTTAACTGAAAAAATGCGAAAATCCGAGAAACCACACCACAACGGGGCGCAAAGGAGAAATCTAATAGAAGCTAAAAAAGGACTTCAGTAAAACAAGGTGAGCCGTGAGGGTGATTTATTACTCGAAAGGCTGCAGGTGAAGTCGAAGGAGTAATCTTGAAAAAATTGTCAAGGGGAGGGCTGCTGCTTCTACAAAGGTTGAGGGCGGGAGGAAAATGTGAAGCCTGCCGGGTCGGAACCAGGATAAATATTCTTTAGACAAGGGGGGGGGGGAGGGTCTGGTAAAGAATCACTCAGTAAGGAACAAGATGTAACTTGTGTGGTTCATATTTTTGATGAAGAAAAAAGAGGCACTGCACGAAGACAAGGTTGCATGCTAAAAAACACTAAAAAAGAAATAGGAGAGATGACCGGCATTATTGGACCCTATAGGGATCAGATAAGGGAAAAAAGACAAATTGTCACTCGGCGATTTGTGCACGGTAAACCGGCTGACGATACGGAAAGCGCTTCAGAAAAAGGGAGAAGGTGTTAGAGGACTAAAACGGTCACACCGCTTGCGACCAATGGCCAGGGTGCAAGCGGGTCAAACATCGCTGCCTGGAAAAAAAGGGAGAGCGAATACCCGAGGGGAATTGGGGATAAGGCGGCCTGTTGATAAAGGAGAAAAAAGAGGGGGGACTGGTAATTCCACCGAGGGAAAAGGCTGCGGACACTGCGGTGTGAAAAGCACATAAAAATATACAGAAAAGGATAAAAAAACTTAGTTCCAGAGATAGCAAACGACACCAAAGCTGTGGTATGGAAGATAGGAAAAAAGAAGTAAAAGTTCAAAAAAGGGGTTTGATGCATTCTAAGAGTTCGGAGGGGGACTGACCCAAGTAGTGTAGACAGCACGAAAAAACGAACCGTGGGTGATTAAATTCGTAATCGTGTCGAAGGCTGGGATTCCATCCATGATAAAAAACAAGTGTACGGAGGGCAGACTCCAGGTGGGCCAGGCGAGATGGTGAACGGGCACATGGCCTGAAAATGTCTCACCTGGTGCAAAAGATGGGGGGGCCCGTCGAAAGGATTCCATAGTAAATGGGAACTCGAGTTGGACGGAGGCGACACGGCAAGGGGATCCGCATTCCCCAGGCCGGGAACCTAAGCGTAGAACCGTGGGGGGCGAGGGGGTCACGTTTTAATGCACAACCACTCGGAATGGGAGACTGGTGAGAACGGGAGACCGAAAGATCGGGAGGCCATTTCCCACCTTAAGCCTCCACCTTTGAGTAAAGTAGGAGCATTTGGCCTAGGTCATTGCATGCGTGGACCGAAGATCTACAAAAAGATGGTGAAAGTGGATTTGTACGGGGCAGCTCTATGTGCAAAAGACTCCCCACCACTTTTGTCTCCCCAAGTTTGGATGGAGAATCGCTTGGCATGGCCCCGTAGGGGGGGATAGGTAGGAGTTGTCCGCACGACCCAGTCAAAAAATGTGCTGACGCGCCGAAAGCCGGAAGAAAGGGGGCTCCTGGGCCAGATAGTAAAATGAAAGAAGTGAGAGAAGGAAAGGACCCTTCGAAGGGATATTTGTTGAAAATCGGACGGAGTTTAGATCTAAATCGGGCGATGAAAAAAGGAAAAAAAAGTGTGAGGTGTAAAAGGGGGGGCAACTTGCCGTTACATGGGTCCTAAAACACGTCACGTCGGGGAGCAGAGCAAAATGGACTAAGGGGGGGGGAGAATGCCTTACGGAAAAGGACTGAATAAACAAAAAAGCAGGGTTGCTGGGGAAGGAAAGACAATGGTGATAGAAATCTGAAAGGGGTGAAAAATACTAGGAGTTGTGGGAGGGCGCCGTCCAGGAGATAAAAAGCACATGAATCAAAAGAAACACTTGGGAAAGAACAAGAGAAGCAAAGGCACCGAACAGAAAGTTTTTGGGTACGGGACTCATGGGGGGATAGAGGTGGGTGCAATTCATTATTCTCTTGGAAAAAGACAAAGAAACCACAAAAATAGGAAAAAAGGAAAAGGAAATGGTTCTAAAAAGAAGTGCCACGCACGAAGGGGGAAAGAATCCTGGAAAAGGCTAAATAAAAAAGGGGACATGTCGACTCGAAAATGGGGTGGGGAAAAGAAACGTAGCTAAGGAAAGGTGAAAAACCATCTTCCACCTTCGAGAGAGGAAGGAAAAAAAACCGAAACGAAATGAGAAAACCAACCAGAAGACTTGTAAAGGTAGACTGTGGACATGACCACTTTGTAATTTGCAGGTCAAACGTCCAGGCCTTCAAGGCAAACGAAAAAGAAATGGAAAGAGGACAGGGAAGGAACTACGAGGAAGCTTGCAGAAACCTTGGGGGTAACTCACAAAATCGAAAAATTAAAACTCTTCTTTGAAAAAACGGGGAAGAAGAGGGAGTCGGAAAACGGCAGGGGCTTGAACACGCCATCGAAACGAACTCGGAGAAACAAGTGTGATGGATATGAACGAAACCAAGGAAGGGGCGGAACATCCGATGGACCTGGAGCGCAGGGGCCTCGAAGCTGAAAAAAAAAAAAACGATAGTGGAAAAACAGGGGTCAAAAGAAACGAGTCTGAAGGGGACACAGGAAAGGGGGGGGCTACCTCGGAACTTTGAGGGTACTGGAAACTCATGGACGACAAAAAAGCGGGAAACCACCTTTGGGGGGGGGGGAACCTAACACCGTCGGAACAATCCAAATCCCCTACTGATTACAGGATCATCCAAGCATCTGACCAAAAGGGAAAGTGGGGACATCGAAACGGCGGGAAATTCAGAGGGTGTCTCAATGGGGGGAGAGATTTGTACGCTTACGCTTCAGGGGGGGGACATCTTTCCTCTAGGGTCTGTCTCACAACTGCCCCTCACCAGGTTGAAGTTCAGAATACCAGAGGGGGAAGGTTAGGCCGGATCCAATAATCAGGGGAGAATGGTACGGGGGACCAAAACTGGGGGGAAAGGTACTCTTTTTTTCTCGATTGTTGGGTTAAAACGGGTGGGTAGCAAAGTACTGCATATGATGGCTCGATCTAGTATGTGGTAGTAGTAGGCCGGGGGGGAATGGGTGCGAATTTGTAGCTTATGGTAGTAGCTGTCGGCGCTGTTGAAAGTAAAGGAGAGTAAGGATTGTACAGAACAGCTGGTGAGGACCGGAGGACTGTTTTAGTGACTGTCTCCAACTATTCCAAATGGTTTAGGACGAATTGAGCGGCAGAGATTGGCGCGAATCGCATGCAGATTTATGCGGTGGGTTTTGGTGGTGGTTTGAAGTGAGCCCAGCGAGGAACTTGTACAACTTTTCCAAAAAAGAAGATCAAGGCGAGATGGTAAAAAGGAAACCCACCAAAGGAGGCGAAATTGGGGGTGTATCCTGATGTCGGGTTGGTATGCCAGCTCCCATTATTCCTCACCCTCACCAAGTGGTGTGCCTCGAGGTCCCTCCTCTCACAGCAAACCTAAGGGGGAATTTTTCTC
>Ga0179593_1295456_pt1 | contig 11978 bp, 7 predicted proteins | sample CZODoug2_1_08_16_FD_185931 | JGI IMG/M metagenome (GOLD analysis project Ga0179593, IMG submission 185931) | Vadose zone soil fungal communities from Angelo Coast Range Reserve, California, USA - CZODoug2_1_08_16fungal (PacBio error correction) | ecosystem: Environmental > Terrestrial > Soil >...
CAGTTCCCGAGTGAGGGCCAAAAAAACCCACCGGGGAGTGGCGCTCGGGTAAAGGGTACAGCAGAGGGTAGACGGCACGGGCGAGACGCGGGGATTACCAATCCTTCAGGAAAGAAAAGAAACGGGTTAACTCCAATAGTAGGGGATGAGACTAGCTTCAACAACGGGGGGTGCTGGGTCCGTCTCACGATAAACTCTTGCGCTTACGGAAAAGAGATAGCATCCATCGCAAGGGTCCATCCTGCAAAATTGAGAGGGGGAAGAGTAAAACGAAATCCAAGGGTAAAGCCCATTCATCTAGCTCGGGGCGAGAAACGAAATGCGTGAAATTCCGAAAGGTTCACTGCGAAAGGGAATGGAAAATTTCGGTTTCTGTAACCTCAAGAGACAGACTGCAATACGGAACGGGGGATCACTTCAAGCAGGAGGAAAAAGGGGACCGAAAAAAAGCCTCAGGCATGAAAAGCCTGGGGATAGTGAAAGATCTCGTGAGAAGTACCCAGCATCAAATGCGCCAAAGGCGAGATCAAAGAAAGCGCCACGGACGTGTCGCGAAGCGGGTCCAAGACAATAAGAAAAAACTGTCGAGGATTTGGGCGCACGTAAACTGACTACGCTATGTCTGGCAAAGGGGAGGGTCGCGAAAAAGAAGGGCCCTGCGTTCCAAAAAAAAGTCAAAGTCACCGCAACCGCCACAGAAGCAAAAAAAGGCCGTTGGGGGACAGCTCTTGCAGGTTCCTGACATCTTTGCCTCGAACGGGAGAACAAAAATGTGATTCGAAACCTCAAGAGAGATCCGGCTCAATAGAGACTAAGCCACTAACAAAGAAGGCAGGAATTCTTTAGAGCCGCCGGTAGGCGGCCAGCGCGTAAAATCGCGAAGGGGGAACCCCCGGTGAGCAAACAGGACCTGAGTCATGGCTCTGGCCAAGATCCCTGACGAAGGGAAAAAAAAATAGACTCGCAGAAACAAGCGCAGCCGCAGAGAAACCTAGGAAAATCGCCGGCCCGGTAGAAAGGAAAGTCGAGATCTCTCAAGATGGAGGCGATGGAGGAAACAGGGAAGAGGAGAGCAAGGCTCGACGCTAGTGACCAGGCATGGGAAGAAAGGTCAAAAAAAAAACCCTGAAGCCCGATCTTCGCCAAGACACCAGCCGGCGACGGGGATTCTAACTTCAGATCGATGGCATAGAGACTCGACTCAACAATCAACTGGGCGGGAAGGACGGCGCCAAAGGGGAGCTTAGGGAGGTTCTGAGAGAAAGAGATCGATCAACACCCCACAACAAGTGAAGGTCCAATGTACTAGGGAAAGGTATGGTCATGAGAAGGTGGGGAACGGAAGGGACGGAGAGGACGTAAAGACCACACGTAGCAGGGGGGCAAAGAGTAGACACCAGGACTCTTCTTGGAGAGGGAAGCTGGTGCGACGAAGGGGGGGGGTGGTAACCCAGGGAAATCAGACTTCTAGGGGGAGAGCACTCCGCTAACAGGAAGAACGACTTAATACGATCCCAGATAAGATATGGCCAAAAGTTAGTTGTAAAGGAAATACTTGGGGGAAAAAGGAGGGGGGGTTGCGTGAAAGAAAACTTTATCGGGTAGATATGGTGACAGAATGAGACAGAGAGGAAACACATACCAAACGCGCAAGGTTCTGTTACGGACAGGAGGAACAAAAGAGATGGAATAGAAAAAAAAAGCGGTCCGAGGAAACGAAAAGGAAGAAAAAAGGAAGGACTGATGAGTGCTATCTCGTTGGAAAAGTGCTTACTAAAATTTCAGCAGGGGGGGTTGGTTCGATAAGGGAACGGTCGCGCACTTAACTTAGGTCAGCTATGAAACGGGGAGACGGGACACGGAAGAAACGCAGTGCACGAAAAGACACTTTCTCATGGGGCGGCAGAAAAGAGAAAAGAGCATTCCTCCTAGACGGAGAGGTTCTGCTGAATTGGAGAATGGAAGAAAAGAAAAAACAGCCTAATTAATTTCTTAAGGGAGGTCTTAAACGAGGATGACAGAAGAGAGTCAGCAGAAAGGCCGAGTAAACGAGAATCAACAACCAAAAACAACTTAGGATTAGGAAAGGAAGAGAGAGGGGAGACCGGAAATTGGATCATCAAGGGCTTGATTGTATACTATTTTTCAAGAACGTCAGAGGAGAAGGAAAAATAGGGAGGAGAGAGGAAAAGTCATCAATAACTGCAGCTAATCATGCCGAGGAGGGGGATAGGAGGGAGGACCACTCGAGAGGAATCCCCTCCCATCTCAGTGTAAAACACCGGTGGTGAAGCACTTGGAAGGGCTTAAACGTCGGGAAAAAAGTAAAACAGAGTGCGAAAAAGAAAAATAAGTCCACATCACACCCCAAACGGAGGCAAAAAAGGTCAGTAAATCAAACCCTGACTGAACGAAAAAGAAGGTGCTTTCAATGAACTTGGGGAAGGCGTAATTACGGACGGGGGGAAAAGAGGGCGGTTGGGAAGAGGACAGATAACCTTTTCTGCTTTATCCCCGTAGGTGCAGGGAAGAGAGGAGGGAGGAGTCACCCGCGAAGATTGAATGAAGAATAGAAGACCACCATCAGTCCGACACAAAGAGGACAATCGATGCGTCCACTTGGTTCTTCTGTTCAGGGGCTTGATTTCATCAAGGATGGGGGCCGATAAAACGGGAATGAAGGAGGGGGTTGACCACCATTGGAGCAAGCCGGGCGGAAGGAGCAAAGAACTGACACCTTCCGTCCTGATGTCTCGGGAAATTTAAAAGGGGAGGAAGGGGCTGATAAACAAGCGTCGCCGGACAGAGACAGCAAGATCTCCCGTATCATACCAGCGTATCTCTCCCCCTTGGAACTGGAAACTGGGGTAGGGGTAAAACGGGGGCGCCGCGGATTTTCAAGGGAATCGACCCTCCGAAGGGGCACAGGGGGTCTCTTAGGGCGAGTAGGGGGGTTGCGAGTCCGGGACCGATGAGGGAAGTCGCGAAAAGAGATGAGTTCGTTATAATCGTCTTCAGCCGCGACTGGCAGCACATAGGGTAAAATTAGCGGATTTTGGTCAGTCTCTACGTAATGGCGTGCGGGACAATCGCCGCCATCTGGTACGGAGATAAACGGGAATTTAACGGGGAAGAGCAAGTCTAGCTCTACTGTGAATAAGGACGTCTGCTAGTTGTGGTACGAAGCGATGTGTAGTACCAAGAATCCTGGTCACTTGGGGGGAACTAAAAAAAGAAGAAAGGAGGTGAAAAGAAAACCGTGACATTGGGAAAAAGTGTTAGCGCGGCAGGGCCCGAAAATTGGAGCCGACGCGGGGATGGGGGATGGGCTTACCAAGGGGGGAATGTTACTAGCGAGAGGGTAGAAGGGCGGTCACAGGGGGAGGGCGAAAGTCCGTCGAAAAAAGGTTGCGGAAAGAAAGGGCGAGGACCAAATCCGAATTTCTTGGTTACTTAACGACGGAAGCGGAACGCGAGGCGCTATTTGTGCGAATGCTAAAAAACATAACCAGAGGAGAGAATTTCGGGCGGCGACAAATCCGAGAGAAACCTGAGAGTGGTCGGGGACTATCTAAACCCTCTCAAGGAGTCATCTCCTCCTTGACGGGAGGACTGGGTCGAGAAGAAGGTTCGAAGCCCGATCAAACGGAGTTGCATGGACCGGTCTGGAGTGTAAGGAGAATTAATCTCCGGAATTGCAGGGATAAAGAGGTACGGAGGGGATTAAAAAGAGGAGGGGCATGAGGGAAAACTTTTCCGTCCGTAGAGGTAAAAGTGGGGAAGATGGGGGATGCGGAAATCTCCAATATCCTCGAGGTCGAACGCAAGGATTCGGGTAAAACGCTGCGAAAATTTTGAAAGGAGGGTTGGGACCTGGGAGTGAACGAGAGCTACGTTTGAGATAACGCGCAATTCGGATCGGAAAAAAGCTGAGCCACGAAAAACAAGGGGAAGAGGGGGCGACGCCTATTTTGGGGGAAAGGAGAAAAATGCCCAGGGTAGGTGAGCCTGCGGTTTGCGGGGAAAAAAGTGGAATAAGAACACCTATCGGGTCTCCTCCGAACGTCGAAAAAAGGGATGAACGTGAAAAAAGAGGAGAAAGGGAAAATCAACTCTTCCCGAGTATAGGATCAACAACAAAAAACGGTTAGGGAAAAGAGATACGAGGGAAAAGATTGTAACATTCCCCTCTGAAGAAGTTAAGAAGAACAGGGGAAAGGGAAGCCGCAGCTCTTGGATGAGGCAGACAGAAGGGAAGGAAGGCTGGAACCAAAAAGGGGGTTTCAGTCCGGGAAAGAGGTATAGTCAACCTCCAAAAAGCAGGGGGAGAATACGAACCAAGAACCTGGGCGCGCTTAAAAACGAGAGAGCATGGCCAGACCAGGGAATGACATCAACATTGAGAAAAAAGACAACCGGAAAAGACCAGGGCGGCGCCAATTCAGGCAGGGGGCGCGGGAAGGAATAGGATCAAGAAGGTTCCTGTACTGGAAGAAAAGGGAGGGGGCAGAAGAAGGACGCGGAAGGCCGGACGTAAGAAGGAGTGAAAAAGGAAAAAAAATCGATCCCATCTCCTCGACAACAAAATGAATGAGAAAAGCATGGGGGGGTCGTAATTTAAAAAAATCTCGGGGGGACTAGGAAAGAAAGAGGGAGCCCAGTCGGTCCAGCGAAGGGAGGGCACGAAATTCGGCGGGAAAAGAAAGCGAGAAGAATCTAGGAAAGGGGGGGTGACACCTCTAAAAAGTAGAATGCAAGTGTTGAAAGGGACATTGGAGGGAGCGGCTAAAAGAATCATATTCGGTAATCTACCGTCAGTGGAATGCACGAAAGAGAATAACTCTTTTAGGGCGCGGGGAGGAAGAAAATTCTCCTGAGAATTATCCAGCAGGATAGAACGACCGACCAGCCCTACGAACGCGAGAGCTCTTCAAAGGGAATCCGGGAAGCAAAGACGAAAGAAGCAGGTAAATTCCTTGGAGGGGTAAGGGAAGTTTCTGTTTTCTTGTCAACGGGGGGCGCTAAATCGAAAAGAATAAGTTACCGTATTACGGAACACGGCTAGGCATTTCTAAGTCAAAAGGGGAGACAGGCGAGGTCCCGAAATCGAGCGAAGACATAAAAGCGCAGCCTGAATAACAGTCAAAGAAAGAAGGAGAGAGGGGCAAGCAGGAGTGATAACGCTCAATATGGCGGGGTTCTCACGCCCTTACGCGGGGGGAGGAGCTACTCTCCGAATGGCATATGTGGAAAAGGCGAGGAGTGAAGAACTATCTTCTCCAACCCTTGCCGGGGCTCAATGAGGGGAAAACCGGAAGGATGATCAAGAAAGCAACAAAAAGCAAAATACGCGAAGGGAAACGAAATGCGTCTGCAGGGAGGATGCGAGACCATGACAAGACTCGGAGGGAGGAAAGGGTCCACATCAACAATTAAAGGAAAGGGGGCGATATGACTCGTAAGTTGATTAAGGGCGACGGAGGGGAGCACGATTAGGATCCAAAAACGGTAGCATGGGACAGCTATCACTGCCTTCCTCCTCTTCTTGTATCAGGAAGCGCTTGCGACAACTTTGGGTAACATGACATTCCCGGAGAGGGAGGTCAAGGAAGAGCGGGCGCTCAAGAAAAGAAACCTACGCACAGGGGACGGAGAGGGGAATGAAGTTTGTCTACAATTCTGGGTGGGAACGAGTTTGCGGATCAATCGTCGAGGGTCGCAAGGCTCCTCTCAGGGCAACTAAAAAGAGGGAACAGACAAATGTCTTTCTGACAACCTGAGGGCCAAAGCGCTGCACTAAGGAAAAGTCCGCGGACAAACGTTTCATCAGTATGTATAGGAGTGCTAAGCGATTCCGCCGTAGAACAATGCTCAAGGGGGGGGGGGGGGAGTTTTTCCAAGGATAATATTTACTGCGTCGAGTAAAAAGAAGCAACAAACTTGCTTCAACACAGGTCGAGGCCCATCCAGGGCGATGGACTTCATAGAGAGGGTCCGAAGAATGGAGACATGGGACGACATATCCTCGCTCATGGGGATGCGGAGGGAGGGCAGCTCCCATAAAGACAAATGGCGGTAAGACTGCGGTAGGAAACCGTCGAAACAAAGCAAAAAGGAGCCGAGTCCATAGCGGAATCAAAAAAACAAGGATTAGGAGGACAAAAGGAGAGTGGAGATAAATTGAAGGGGAAGCGGGCTGTGATGGCTCCTAAAAATTGAAAAACGCAAGTAGAAAGAAGACTGAGGGGGCGGAGATCGGGAACGAAAGTCAAAAAACCATGAGCTAGTATCTTGGAATTAGGAGGGTCGGGCGAAAAATAGGAAACAAGCGACAAGATGAAGGGGAGATTCACCGAAAAGGAGGGAAGAAGGAGGACGCGTAGGGATACGCCCAGGAAGTAAAATCAGAAAACGAAGATACAAGAAAAAAAAACTCGAGGAAACGACGCGACAGAATTTGACTTCATGTCGCCATCCCCAACAACACAAAAACCCCCAAAAACAAAATGTACACGGAAGGGGAGGAAGTGGGGCCGAGAAAGGGGGGAGATTTTGAAATCGGTCTCTAACGAAGGGTGATGTTGCTCCCTTTGAATAGGTACTTCGCTGGAGGGTAGCCCATCGCGAAAGCGCCCGGGGAGGATTAAAAAAAGAAATTTTCTCGGCACACAAAGGGGGGAAAGAAACAAGCAGGACCATCTAAGGCATAGCTTGGGGAGGACAGTTGCGGGAGAGAGCGGGGGTTCGATCTGAGCAGAATTAAGGGGTTGAAAAGGTCGATCCAGACGTCCGAGAAAGAGGATGACGGCACGAGGGGGGAGGGCGGGGAAAATGAGACAGCCTCTGGGGTTCAAGGGAACAGCGGTCCTCGGGCAGAGACGGCTCCGGGCCGGGAGAAAACCCGTGGCCCAGAGGTGGGCATTTTAAGGTTCTAGCTTGGACAAGGGCGAGAAAACCTCCACAGCCGGAGAATGGAATTGGTAGGCAGCCGTATTCATCTAGGATGAAGGGAAAGACAGCTAAACTAAGTGACTGCGAAGGAGAGGGAGAAACCTCTACTGTCTCAAAGGAGTGTCGAGCGCGTTCTGCACGGACATAAACCTGCGGAAGCGCCTGTCAAATAGTGAAACTGCGAGACAGACGTGAGGGAGAAGATCAATCGTCCTCTACGGTCTGGAAAGGCGATTACTTTCGAGAGTGTTAGGGCAATCCGCCTTGAATAAGGGGGTGGACAAGAGCTGGGCAAGTATTGTCTCATCTAAGGACATGGAGGGGGGGAGATTGAAAGCCAGGTCCTCCCCGAAACGGGGTAAGAATATGCGAATGACTTTTGGAGGGGGCTGAAAAGAATGAATTGGAAGAGATATTCAGATTGAGGTAACCTAAGGCTTACGTACAGTATGAAGCACGCTTGCGCACTGGACAAATCTATTTATAGGGGCGGCAGGGGAAGAAGTAACAAGGGAACGGGTGGGACTTCACGAAGCGCTACCCCACTTTCCTACAACTAGGAGGATAATTTGAGCCGCTCCTGGAAAATCCGAGAGGGGAGGGGACAAAAAGAACAAACGACTTTAGAGGAAATCTCCCTCCTGGGAGAAGGATGCGGTGAAGGGAAAGATAGTAACAACGTTGACACAGAGTTGCAGGTAGGCCGTGCTTGACGATGCTGATCTGGTAGCCGCTGAAAACGTGAAGCATGGAATTTAGTTGGTGAGAGCTGTAGGGGGGAAATGGCCGAAATTGGGACAGTCAAAGGGACTCCCGGAACCTTGGCGGAAGAATAAAGGCAAAATCGACACGATCAGAAGAATGGGGCCGCCTTTTCCGGGGTGGCCGAGGAGCAAATTGGAAGAAGGGCTGTTAAAGGAAAAGATCGATGTTTGAAAGGAAGGGACAGGGGAGGGAAGGGGAAAGCGTCTTGTATCTGGGCCAAAGGTGGGGCCGATCGGCGCAGACGTACCTTACTAGAGGACCATTGTCGTTTCGAGGGCATAAAGGGAAAGGGCAGCCCTGAATCTCTCCGGCTTCCTGAAATTCTGGGGAGGGGGGGGGGGAAAAGGAGGACTGTAGACAGATCGGAGAAATGGACAAATCGAGTAGTATAGAGCTCTCAACGAACAAGGAGGGTAATACTAGTCCACCTAGTGAGGGGAAACGTGAGAAGAAAATAATTTCAATCATTTTGAAGAAGAATTCGGAAGGGGGGTAAAGGATGTCCAAGAAGGGAAAATTGCATGAGTCTCACCTACAGTGTGAGAACTCCAATATTCTATCGGGAGCAAACGCTCGCACCGTGAAGGGGAAGTTGTGCGCATAGGCGAAAAAAAAAAACACGAAGCGTACTCAACGGGGAAGAAGATCAAAGGGACATCAATCGCAAAATGTTGGCAGACGCTTAAAATCCAGGGTACGGGCTCCCTTACTCGAACTGGGGGCGGCGCCAGCGCTCTCGTACATGGCAGGAAAAACGGGAGGAATGGTTCGACATAAAGAAGGAAAAGCGAGACTGCACAATACTGGGGGAGGAAAGAAAGAAAACCGAGAACATAATCCTCATACAAGAAAAACACAAGCTGCAAGGAAGTCTCTGGAGGGAAATCCGTTAATGAAGAGACAAAGGAGAAAAGTCTTCTCCTGCGTCCGGAGCAATAGGGGGGGGCCTGATAGTACAGAACAAAAGGAGGGGAAGGATCTAGTAAGAGTCCTCAAGGAGCGAGGAGGAGGGAAAAAGTTTAGTGGGAGGAAGTAGAAGAATCCGCGCCTCAAGCGCCGCTAAGTCAGGCCGCAAGGACAAGATAAAAGGTAGGATTTGGGGAAACAGGAACAAGCGGGCTCCTATGCCTTTCGAGTAAGGTTAAGCGGGGAAAAGCCCACGTCCGCTCTGCAAGGAGTCCGGAACCACAAAAAAGGATTCCTTAAGAGGCGGTAAGCGGTTAGGTGAGGAACGAGCGTAAAAGGAGCTAGGAAAAAAATCCAAAGCGACACCGCTTCCATGGAGGAGGGTAATTGGGGTCCCGTCTGAAGGGAAAGCAAAGTAGCTGGAAGTACTCTCCTGAAGGAAGATACAAACGGAGAAGCTCGCCTCTGGGAATCTAAACTCAAGATGTAGCTCGAGAGAGATGGGGAGAGGGCGCAAAGAAGGAGGGGGGGCCAGAAGAGCTAGGAACTTAAAAAATGGTTACTCCAGGAGAGGAGTTAATCCCTAAACTTCGAGAAAATTTCAGGGAGAAGTGATGCGAAAGGTCATATAAGGGGCGGAGCCGTCCGCAACGAAATCGCGGATCCATGAAACAAAGTTCTGAGGCTGGGGACCATTCCAATCAGAATAGAGGCAAAAGGATAACCATCCAAAAAGGTGGCCATGTAATGGAAAAACATCTTTATGGAATCACCAGAACGGGTGGGCAGGTCGCGAGAGACGCTTGAAGGACAGGACCGAAAAGATGCTTGAGACGCGCTCACGGGTCCGATCTTCACGCGGAGTGATGGCCGAGGCTTGTTAGATGGGGTGGTAAACAAGGGTGACCTCAGGACCAGGGAGAGTATCGAACTACTCTGAGGAACGCAATCCTGAAATCGCGAAACACGAGATGGGGGGCAGGGGTTACATCTTGGGGGTTCTGCAAAGGAGGGGGAGGATAACATTGTTCGGAAAGAAACGCGGCCTCGGGTATAATTTCATGATCATGAGTAAGAGAAGGGGGAAAGCAAGGAAAATCGCACATTTCAGGTCAACGAGGCAAAGAAAGAGGAAAGAACCGAATGACGAGGGCACCGGTCAGGAAAGCACCGGAGGAACTCCGTCGTTTCTCCGAAATGCGGGAGTAAAAAGAAAAACATGCGAAATTGTTGTGTGGGAATTAAGGGAGTAGCCTAGTACTGACCGAAAGAAAGGGAAATGGAAACTTGCAGAAAGGTTAAAACAACTGGGAGATGTGCTGAAAAGGAGATGGAGGAAGGAAGGGGAAAAAACATCTAGCATGAATTAATGAGAGGCAGAGAAGGGGCAAAAGAAGGAGGACTTAAGAAACAAGGACAGATTGAAAATCACTAAGCAGAGGACCGAGAAAGGGGAATAGACCGAGCTAACACACCACACTTATTGAGAGACGAAGAGTGGAGTAGGCACGGAGGGACAGCTGTCTGAGGGGGGAAAATTTCACCGCAGTCTGAACCAATAGGGCTGTTAGCAGAGGGGCATAGACGTCATCAGAACCGGAGAGAGAAGAGGGTGAGGACGTCATCTTCATCCCATCTAAAAACTTTGGAGAGAAAAGGTGTGGGACCGGAAGTGGCCGGAGCTTGAAAGTCTCGACTCAGTACAAGGCCGAAGAAGAAATTCAAAAAAAAAAACATAGAAAACAAACGAGCCAGGTCTTACAGGAAATGCAAAACGCCCTTTGCGGAACCAAATTCAAAGGAAAAGAGGAGAAGGGCGAAAACGGCTGGGGAAAGAGAGGTCAGCGACCAATGGCGAGTGCCGCTTGTATGGGAGCAAGTGCGGCGGATGGAGAAAGTGCGGCCCGAGCGCACCGCCCTAAAGTTATGGAAGAAAAACTGGGATAGAACAGCAATGAAGAAACAATGAACCAGAGGAAAAACCTGCGGGACGAATTAATTGCACGTAACGCTACTGACGGGCGATCCCGCAGGGGAATGAGGGTGACATTGGTCTTCCACTCCGCGCCGGACAAAAAACGAACAAAGGGGACTTCTGATCGCGTTACCGGCTACAAGGGGGGGGGACGAAATGGGGGCATACAAAGCGTCGCTCGCTAGGAAACGGAGAGAATAAAAACCTTAGGAGAAAAAGGGGCCTGAAACGTGGGGGTGGGGGAGAAAACAAATGGACTCGTCGAGCTTGGTCAGGGCTCGACAGACGCGACGGCAACCGTGCACTCTCGGATTGGTGTCAGCCTCTAGGGCATCGAGGAGGCCGGTCGCATCAAGAGAAGGGGGTTCTTGAAGAGGATAACGCGAAGATCGCAAGGCTGTTAAAGGCGCAGCGAGGGCGCCAACCTGACTGTCTTGGAAACGCGACGCCATCATAAAGGAAGGGCGTAAAAATCTGGAAGGGGAAAGAAAGCCGAGCGCGACAGGAGGAGTTGCGAGGAGAAGGGTGGACTGCGGCAAAAAGTGAGGACCTGCGTGACAATTTGGTACCCCAAAGGAAAAGAAGGCGGTGAGACACAGCAAACGGGGCATTGGAAAAGGCTAGTTTACGCGCGCAAGAACCCGAAAGCGGTCCCACGAAAAAATGACGCTGAGAGGGGGGATTACCGGAGCGCAGGGCCGAGAGCGAGGAATCCTTCTGATTCCTATGAGGACCCGTCAAGCGCGTCCAAAGCCGATTGAGTGGAGGGAGGGGAGGGGACTTTACAACGAAAAAAAGGAGTGTTTCTCTGAGCTCCCCAAGGAAGAAATTGAAAATCGGGAGAACTGTACTAAATCCGATCAAGGAAGGAGAGGTCTGGGGCAAAGAGAAACAGCCATGTGCCGCGAGCACATCAGGCGCCTTGCACTGGAAGACGAGATTTCAAAACGCAATCTCTCCACATTCAGAAAATGAAGTGCTTGAGTCTGAGGGGAGAAGGGGGAATGCCGGCTAAGGGGGAGAGGTACGGGGGTTTCGGTCAACGTCAAAGGGGGGAAAAGGTGCAGTCCAGTAACAGGAACACTTATCTTTCTGATCTCTAAGGGACCCTCGGAAAGGGAGCCAAAGGGCCGGGTTGAAAGAAGAATTTTGAGCGGATGGAAGGGGAGCTACTCATATCGAAATTTAAGGGAAAGTGAGACCTATGGGCAGGGGAAAAGCATTTCAACGGACGAGCGGGAGCACGATGGTACCGAAATGAAAAAGGGTTGAGGAGCCTGCAGAAAGTAACGGGGAAATGGAGAAATCGTAACGCCGCCAGCTAAAAGGCTACTGACATTACGGCACAGAGTCGACCGTGGCCAATCACTCGGAACGCAGT
>Ga0179593_1312211_pt1 | contig 11978 bp, 10 predicted proteins | sample CZODoug2_1_08_16_FD_185931 | JGI IMG/M metagenome (GOLD analysis project Ga0179593, IMG submission 185931) | Vadose zone soil fungal communities from Angelo Coast Range Reserve, California, USA - CZODoug2_1_08_16fungal (PacBio error correction) | ecosystem: Environmental > Terrestrial > Soil >...
AAAGGGGGAAGGAAAAAAATCGATACCTCATGGAGGGGGAGGGGGAGATGGAGGCCTATACCGCTAGGGGACTTTGGAAAAACATTGGAAAATTAGTGGCGCGGTGGGGGGGGGGGTGGAGCAACCCGGGGAAATTCCCAAGGGAAAAGGGGAGAGAACGGAATTTTCATGCTTGGAAGTGGGCGGAACTGCACACAAAAGCCAAGCTGGCGGAGGGGGCTCGGATGCGAATACGCCCTAAGAGGGTTAGGACGTCCGCTCAAAAGAAAAAAGCCAAACATGTAACGATAGGAGTCCACAAGAGTGAAAGGAAGCCTAGTGCAAGCCGTATGGAAAGGGACAAACGTGTGACGCGGCGGTTAAGGAGGGGGGGACACCGACGTCTGCAGTGACGTCGAAAAAAGGGAAAAATCCGCGTTGATCGTGAGGCGATCACGGCGCGACCAGGAGAAGGGACCAAGCATCTTCTGACTTTAAAAGGGTCAGGGGGTTCATCTGCATGCTCAGCAAATCGGGACCCTATACTTGGGATCTTGGTCGTTACCTACATAAGGCAGCTTAACGCCATGGCCAAAGGTTCGCATGGGAAAAAAAAAAGGGGAGGAAAGAGACCAATGTCCGGCTTGAGGGAGTCGACGAAAATTCTTACGCCATACAGAAGGGGGGAATGCAGTCGGATCCGGGGTGGCTCGTCGGGTCAGAGATGAGGCCGGGTAGGTACTGAGAAAAAAAAAAGGGAAAAGGAAGAATCATGCCAATTGGGGCCAAAGCGTAAGTGAAAACTTGTCCGATACATAAGACCAAAAAATCGACTAACCAATGTCATGACGAATACAGATGCGCCATCAAGTAAAACTCAAAAGGAGGGAAGGACGGGAACTTGCTTTTTTTTATCGATTTAGGTTGGAAAAAAAAAGTATCCTTTTAATCTTAGCGCGCTGTAGATCAAAAAGAGGGAACGGAGAGCTTGGTCCATGTTGAAAAAGGTCCGGGTTTCGGGCCTCCGGGGAATGAAGAAATCCTCTGCGATCTCTACGCGAACTAAGAAAGCTCCACCCGGGAGGGAAAAAGACTAAAAGGGCTTTTCTTATGACCACAGCGGGATAGCGAGGGGTCTGAAAGGAACTTACTGGAAAATGACTGAAAGGGGGGCGACCCTACCGGGGGTGACTCACAGCTAAAAATAGGACCACTTGGTCTGTATAGGAAATTTGAACGAAATAGGATGGGGAATAAAAAGGGTCAAACCCACAGATATACTAAGGACGTTTATGGGGAGTACTTCTCTAATGAGCAAGTTACGGGAGAAGTAATTTAAACTTCCTTGTGGACCAGGAAAAAAAAGGGTCCCCCCTCGTGCTGCGCCAGTGAAGAGAAAAAGGAGTGAAAACGCTCAAAGTGTCAGGAGAGGAATCGACCGGCTAACATGCGCGCACCCATTGATATTCCCGCCGACCCGGCGACATTAAGGGGGGGAGGCGGAAATCAGGGTAGGAGAGCTTTTGATCAAATTAGCGCTATCAGAAACAAAAAGCCCGCCAGAAAGATGCCGCGGGGCGACGGGGAGAACTGTGAGCCCCGCCGTGGTGAGGTAAGTCAGCAAACTTCCACAAAGGAATCACAAAGCAGATCATCGCGCGAATTTCTTATGACGAACTGAAGCGGAGGAGGGTTAGGTGGGGGCGCCCAACCGAGCGGGCGGGCGGTGTGCAACTCAGCGAAAAAAACCCAGACACCCAAGAAAGAACGATTCCTGTGACTTTACTAAACTGAATTAACTTCCACATATTAAAATTGAATATACATCGATGGGGTAGCGGAAGAGTGCAGGTCCCGACATCAGGGGCCGGTAGGTCATCAGAGTTCCGCGGATCGTCCAAACATCGAATGGACGGCAGGAGGCGACCGAACCAAAACTTCGGAAAACTATCAATGGGTTCGAAAGCGGGGAGAGACTGGTCCTATCGACGAATGAATAACCTGCAGCTTGAAAAACTAGCGGACCTATGAGGAAGATCGTGCTCATTTTGGGGTGCAGAATGGAGGGGCCGAGGCCGATGGCACGGGCGAAAAAAACAGGGAGAAAAAGAACGACAAGGAACTTCCCCGATCAAACTCGGGTAAAAACCAACCGGAGAAACGGGGTCCGCGACCGAATAAAAAAATGGCGGACGGGGGTTTTTCGCGCGAACGACTATTTAAAGCCATGGCCGACATTAAAGGGGTCTTGACGAATAACGCAGGGGGGAAAGAACCGGGACGAAACGCCAAAAACTAAAATGGGGGCTCAAAATCAAGGCGGTCCGGCGACTGGAGACAAAGAATTCGCCAGGAAAACCGACGGCGGTGAACGGAGGGCAATCCTCCTAAAAAAAAAAAACTGATGGAGGGGGAAAAGAGATTTACTCTTTCGTCATCGAGGATCAATGGGCCACGGGCGGATCGAAAACGTCGAAAATGCCGGGAGTATGGAGGGGGGGGGGGGGGGGGGGGGTGGGGGTTGGGGTTTGTGTGGTTGGTGGGGACTGTGGGGGGGGGGGGGGGGTGGTGGTGGGTGGTTGTTGTATTTGTTCTGACCCTAGGATTCCTATTGGAAGGTCTTCCCATTTTGTAAAAGAAGCTTATGCGGCAGACCAGGGTAGGCGGAAGGGGGCAGAGATAGCACGGCGAGGAAAAAAACCCTTCCCGCCAGGTCTGTCCGAGGAAGGAGAAGCACCTTGTCTAGGACGTATCGGTTGATCTAGAGGAATTTTGGGTCCGGGGCGTAGATCGCCGAAATGGGGGTGGGTTCTGCACTCCAGAGGGAAAGATTCCATCAAGCCAGAAAACCGGAGAGAAAAGATATTTCCGCCGCCGGAAAATCGCGAGAAGCGCACGTAATCGGAGGAGATAGACAAGGTAGCGATTTTCCAGATGTTGAGGGAAAAACAGGTTATCGCCTCGCCGCGGGACGCTGGGGTGAGGTTGCTATCGCAGGGTGCGATTGGTTGGTCAAACAAGGACTCAACGGGTGGGAAAAAAGGATCAAGGCGCTGATGTCCGCGGAACGACCACTAACAGAAAGGCTCGTCCAAAACAAATCTTGAGCTTGTGGCCGGGCCAGAGTTGAAAATGTTGTAAGGGCGAGTAATAGACGAAAACCGAAATTCAAAGCAAGCGCGGGCCGGGCGCAACCTGGCCAGAACGCGAAATCAACGAGCAACGGTCAGGGAGCAAGGCGCAGTCTGAGTGACGATCGCGGGGCGCTTAGAGGGAGGAGCGAAACGAAGAGGAACAAGATCGCCGGGCCCCCGCGGCGGAAAACCACTACGGGCTGAGGGGGGGAGGGGGGGGCGATCAGAGCGGGGGGATTGTTACTCCATGAATAAAGGATGTGCCACGCGATTCCGCAGCAAAAAAAGCGGGGCCGGGGCAGCGGCGGCAAGGTGGCCGAAAAAGCCGGACAAGAAGGGAGAACAGGTGGTCGGATAGAGGCATCTCGGGGAAAAGGAGAGGGTGGTCACCGAAGGACAGGTATAACAACCAGCAGGCAGGGGCCGCACGATAAACCTCTTCAAAACCGCACATAGCGGCGGGGGTGTAAAGCACGACGTGACTACGGGAAGAAAGAGGGGGCGGTACCATTACCCAAGAATATGAAAAAGTCCGTGAATTAATCATGAAGGGGGTCTATAGAGCATGGCGTGGCCCCGGAAGGTGGTTAGAAGAAGGACAAGGAAGGTTGTACCAACGCTGCTGGTCGGGAAGTCCTGGGAACTTGAATCAACAGTTTTTGGCGCGGCTGCAACCTCAGTGAGGACTAACATGCTGAGAGGGGAATCCACGTCAGGAAATCACCAAGGACTAAAGTGGAGGACCAACTCCATTTTGGAGACAGAAGCGCACGTGGGAAACGAAGGTGAAACCCCCTGTGCCGAGCAACCAAACAAAAAGGTCAAGCTCTCTGGGAGGACGCACATCCGACGGGCGAAAAGGGAACCGCCTCGGAATCGCAGTGCAGGGCGCGGGCGTGGTAGAATGTCACGGAACCATTATTGACCCCCGTGGACAATGAAGGGGAGAAAGCTCGCGCAGACGACCACTCGGGAGGAGAGCAGAATAGAACGGGAAACCGGGACGATAAGACGTGAAGCAAGTACAGTTCTTACAGCAACTACCGCACGCGAAAAAAAGGGGTGCGTTCAAGGACAATGGTGTTTGAAGCGAACCCTTTGGATGTTTGGGGAAAAAAAGCCGCTCTCCTTCTTCTCTACTTCACCTATCAAGTAGTTTTGCGGAATTTGGGCGGCAAAAGCGAAACCGGTGCAAGCGAAAGAGAGTCGGGTTGGGGGAAAAGGGCTGCCGTCGCGTAACGATCACCGCGGAGTTGCTATGGAGGAGGACGCTCAAACAATCGGCGGAATCTAACAACTCCGCCCTTGGGGTCAAACCGTAAGGGGGGAAACGGGGAAAGAGCATCCTACGGGGCGCGGCGTTGTAAAGGGTCCTTCACCGATCGTGAATCGAAAAACAGGTCTGGTGGGAGGCTTTCGAGCATAAGAAGAAAACCCCAGACGGGAGTCGTAGCGGGAGCCAGAGAACCAGGGCAGTGGAGGAAGTGTGGCGTCATGAAAACGTCAAAGAGGGTCAGGGAATCGCAATCCAATTCCTGCCAATTGGGGGTGGGTGGGGGGACCAAAAATTAAGAAAAAGAGATATAAGTTGACAAAGAAACCGTCTATACGCGGGGAAAGTCAATCTCGCCGAGCCTGGTCTTCGACTACTCAACACAGATGAGGTAAAAGAAGATTACGCTACCTCCTTGCGAGAGCGAAAGGAGAGGATGGCCTTCACATTAGCTCCGCTATGAAGGTCCGTAAGAGTTGGGAAAAAAGGTTCTCGGGGTTGTTAATGGGGGGTCGACACCAAGAAGGGGCAGGGAAACATCCAAAAAGTGATGCGTCACTGGGCACTTTGACGGGACAGCGCGACGAAACCAGGGGAGGAAACGCGCCGTTCAGGGGGGGGAGGGAGGACTGACACTCAGTCTGGTGAATCCATGAAGCCATAAGGGTGTCGTCGCTTTCAAGAGCGCGTGACGGAGAAAAAACCATAAGGAAAGTCGACACCGAGGATTGCAGCGCGTATGGAAGGGGAAGGGCGGTGAAATGCTGTTGGTTCCTCCGAGCGCTCTAGTCATCATAATCAACACGGAGATCGGGGATAGACGCGAATCACAAGACATCGACTAGCATGAAAGGAACTCTTAACCATCAAATCTTCGAAAAACGATAAGGGATGGACGTTGACGGCCATTCGCGAAGCGTCCCGACTCACAAAGGGGGTAACTGCAACGGGATAACAAAGGGAAGGCGGACTGAGTGCCCGAGAGTGCTCAGAAAGAGAAGCGGAAGGCAGCGGTATCGGACTGGAGTGAAGGAGGAGGAGGCGGGCTAGGAGGAGACAGTGAAGCTCGAAGAAATGCTCTGCCATCATGAGTCCGACGCGGCCGTTACAAGGCATGGTCGAGACCTCAATAAGAAATAGAAACCAAGCAAGCTTAACAATTCCGCTATGCCGAGCTGGCCGAATCACTTGCTGGAAAAAAAGGGGGGGCGGAGTCTAGAGGGAGGAAAGAGGGTGAACTGGCTTGGTGGACTTGAAGACTTCAGCGTCGTTATGGAAAGTAAAAGAAACAGCAGTAGCTTTCTCTGCGAAAAAAGCCGGGGGACTTGTTTCAATGTTCAGAAGTAGAAAACTGGGTATATTTCCCCATCCCTAGAAGCAGGAGGAAACTACTCCGGAAAGGGGAGAAGGTCGGAATCGGCAAGACGCGAAGAATTGCTAGGTAATTAACCATACAACGAGTGGATAGAGGGGGGGGGGAGTAATTAACTTCCCTTCTGAGTCGGGGACAGTTCACTCAAGGCCTTAGGACACCTCTGTAAAGATGTCGCTTACATTGGGGGGAAATGATACGCTATAAATAAGGGATTGGGGAATGTCTCACCATCGAAATGGGACTAATAAGGTCGTTCTTTAAATATCTATTTGGGCGCGGGTGTAGTAAAAAGGATAGGTCGAGACTTTCCTTTCTACAGGTAGTCATTTATATGTTCCATATACTTCTGGGGACAAAAAAGGGGGGAGCTCTGAAGCTCCCGCTATAATCTAGGGATGAAAAAGCGCGACCCGCAAAAGTTTGCCCTTGAGTGCCCTCCTCGGTTCATGCAATAGTAGGCGGGTCAGATGCACTCGATTGCGGAGATGGTTTCAGGAGGGAACCCCCACCCGATCGGTCAGACGATCGCCATGAAAAAAGGAGGTGTTGGAAGAGCGCTCGGCGAGAAAATGGAAGCCGGAGGAAGAAAGTTTGTCTGGAAAGGAAAAACGGGAAGCGAAGGCATGTCATAGATTCGCTACGATTGGATGAGGAAGGGCATTGAGGCGTTCTTGCAAAGTTGGCAGCCCAGACAGCTATGGAAGGCGCGGTGAAAAACAGAAAATCATCGGGAGAACACAAGGAAGGAAAACGGGAGAAGTGATCTTTACTAAACTGGGAATAAAAGACTGCACAATCACGGGGGTTGCTGAAAAGGGGGCCGGGCTGGAGAACGGAAATATAAGGGTGCGCTCCTGGGGAAAGAGTCACCAGACACGAGTTCTCGCAACAACAAGGCTCCGTCGAGAGTGACCACGCACAAACGGTACTGGGGGGGGCTGATATTCGAATGTGGGTTAAATCGGAGCGTATAAATTGTCGGGTCTAACGCAGAGAAGACACCGGGCGCTGAAATACATAGCGAGGGGGAGAGAGTTCGAATGCTGTTCTGGCATATTGGGAAAAACGGTTTGCCCAAAATTTCGAGGAAAGTAAAGGCCCAGGGAAAAACTTCCCGAAGCGATCAAACGTCGTACGTAAAAAAGGGGAGCTGTCCGACGGAAGCCTCGTAAAGGGGGGTACTGTCTTCTCGCGCTACTATGAGAGGGCCAGACAGGGAAGGAAATAAAGGGTATGGACCGCTAAAGCACTTTCCATAAAGGGACTAACGCCAAATTAAAAAATTGTTGTGCCATAGAAGTAACGTCGAAAAAGGTAGGCCGCTACAGACCAGGGGCTTATGATAAGTGCCTTCTGTTAGCTAAAGTCAACTCGAGAAAACAACGGGTGAAATTAGATTTGCAATCTAGTAGGGTGGGCATGGCCTTCAGAACGAGGTCGCGAGGGAGCGGGTAGACCGGCCTTCTTGTGGAGTTCGAAAGACGGGGGTTCAGATGTGAGTTTAGGAAGTTCTGTCCCATACGCTTAGGCGGCACATAACATCAAGGGAGACAGCCATGAAATCGGAAAGATTCGCCGACGAGAAAAACCGCCCTCAACGTCGTCAAAGAAAAGTAGAGCCGGGTGTCTCGGTTGAAGGAGCGTTTCCAAACCGAAGGGGGTTTAAGTTAAGGGGGTAAGAGGCTCTAAGTTTGTGCCCGGCCCTCGCAAAGGCAAAGCCATCTGCCAGAACGAAAGGAAAAAATCAGTAAAGCGAACACGCTGAAAGCGAGTAGCACGAAAGTCTTCTCGGCGGAAGGTCTCGCTAAAGAGAGTGCGAAACACGGTGAAGGGTCGAAGGCGGAGCTGTGTGGCTTGGTCTACAGGAAAATGCTATTTTGCAGATACCGAGACGCCGAAAGAAAATAACCGGGCTCTGAGGAGAAAGTAACGAGAAGGTACGAACGTCTACCATAAATCTGTCTGTGGGCGGAACAAGTAAAAGCATCAAGGGGGAAGAGGGGTTAATTGTACGGGGTGTAGAGGAGAAGAGACGGGGCGGGGGACAACGGACTTCCAAGGAGGTGGGGGGGAGGAAAAGAAAGAACTCGCACTCCCGGACACTGTCGTCAATAAAAGCTCTAAGATAGAGGCACTGAGAGGGAAGGGGCGGGGGGGGGAAAAGTCGCGACTGGCCAGAGATCAAAAAGCAAGGGAACTTCAAGAAGCCAGAAGAGGCCACCACCGAGGAGAGTGCGGCGTAGGGGAGGGTGGGAGATCTCGACGCGATGGAATCAAAGCAAAGCCGATCAAAAACGAGCACGACTAGACCATGCAAAGGATCGCCGGCGCGGAGGGGAAAGGGGCAGAAAAAGCCGAAAAGGAGGGAGCTCCTGTGTGCATCGAGATACGTTCGATGAGGGGGGCAGGGGAAGGAGGTGTAACCGAAGGGGAAGGGGGTCTGGAAGAAGCCGAGACCTCATGGCATAGCGAGGTCAAGCAAAGGAAGTGCGCAAAAATATCCATGCTGGAAAAGAAAAGATACTCGCGGAGGAAAAGGAATCTTCGAAAAGGCGTGTGAAAGGGCTCCGGTTAGAGAGGGGGTTGAGCGGAAAAAAAAAGTTTCAGAAAGCTCCTGGGGCAAAAGTAGGGGGAAAGAAATTTTAGAAAAGGAGGGTTTCCTTCCTGACAAGAGCTATCAAGAGGGAAGGGGGAAGTAAGGAAAGATTTAAGGCGCGCCCGATGGTTGCCGCTTGCACGGAGGATGCGTCGAGCGGCGCATGAGGGGGTTTTTGACGGCGGCATCCGAAACCTACTACTTTAGGGGGAACAATACAAGCAGAGAAAGGCCCGAGTTTGGGGGCCGCGAAAAGAGGGCCGCTGACCACGGACCTAAATGTCTCTGCCGGAGCCGAGAAACCCAAAGAAAGGGGAAAAAAAGATTCTTGCCGAAAATACGATTGAGAAGGATCGGCAGAAGAGAACATTCGGCTGGGGCGTGTTTGTCATTCATGTCTTTGGGACGAACGAGAATCGGTCCGCGTGTCATTGGGGAGGGGGGAGAGGAAGAACGAAAAAAAGACTGCGCACTCGGGCCGTCAATGACAATTCGACGGAAATAGAAAAGGTCTCAAGAGTCCTCTAAGAAGGAATAGGCGCTTAAGACGCAAAAAAAAATCTCAGAAATGGCATTGTGAAAAAAGGGAACTGAAATGGTGTTGGAGGCAGAAAAAGGTCGGGGTGGTAAAAGAAACGTTCGTACTAGGAAAGGGAATGGCTTGGAAAGTTGGGGTAAAAGTTGGCTGAACGGTTCAGACGAAAAGCTTCTTTGGAAGCCAAGGGCGCGCCGGTCGGCAGGAGAAGACTAGCAACGTTTGAGGATGAATGAATCCGCGCGTCGCGGAAATCGCCAAAAAGAATTTAAACGCGCACGGTCGCGGTCACTAAAGGAGCTCGGGAAAAACGCGTGGTGGTCCAGAAAGCGGGGTGGGGACCCGCCGATCGGGGAAAATCTAAAAACGAAAGGAGGGGGAGCTGGGTCGACAAAAAAGGACGGGGGAAGTGGGCTCTGAACGCGCGCTTGAGGCCTTGGGGGGCAAAAAAAGCGGCAGGTGAACGTCAAAAACGCCCATAACCAAGGGAAGTGACGTCATCGGGCTTCCATCAGGGGGGAGAAATTTGGCCCTTGGTGGGTGTGAGACCAAACAATTAACAAAGACGTTTGAATGCTGAACGAACGTAGCGGCAGGGAGGGAAAAATCCTCGAAGGGAGAAAAGCGCCAGAGGGAACACGGAGGATAAGCAAAAAACAAAAACGGATGGGGAAAAAGAATAGATTCTCCGCTACATTGCGGAGGAGGAAAGGGGATTTCATAAGACGTCGTTTGACGAAGCCAGGGAAAGGAGAAAGAGTATCGTTTGGAAAAAGGAGAACACCAAAAAATGAGAACATTCCAGATGGCAAGGAGAGCACTGAATGTGAGGGATTTAACGTGGGCCGCGAGACACCAAAACGCCAGCGAGCGAGAGGGGGGTGAGATCAGAAACACAGGATGGGTTTCTGATTGGAATCGGAAAACGCCACGAATGAGGATCAGACGGAGGGAAGACAAAAAAATCGCGCGACACCGCCGCGGTGGAAGACCAGGACTTCAGGTCTGTAAACGAAACGTGACGGGCTGCGTTGGTGGATGGTAGCGTAAGAAAGGAGGGAGGGAAGTCATAGAAGACGGGGGCCCAAAGAAGGATCTTTGAGGCTCAATACTGGCGCTAACCGCTAGCACAGGCGGAGGAACAAGACATGGACCGGTGAGAAAATAACTAAGCTTAGCAGAAAACAAGAGAACCTTGAGTTGTCCCATTCGCAGGCAAGGAGGAAAAAAGGAAACCTGTCTTGGGCAAAGAAGGTTCGCCTTCAACAAGTCACAAGGCCGAGTGAACGGAGGTCGTCGTCGGGGAGAAGAAAGCGCCGGATTCGGCCTTCTGGAGCTCTATGGCCGTCGAGTAGGAAGGATGCAAACAGGAAAACTAGAGAAAGGCCAAGTCCCTCATTCCAAGGGGCCACAGGGCCGTGCAAATATGGGGGAGGAGGGAAAAAAAAGCAATAACAGAGACAAACCCCAACCAACCAAAAAAGCTATGTGCGAAGAGCTTGAGAAGAGATGTCGGCAAGGCGGAACCGGGGATTTGGGGGGATCGTAACGGAAAAACGGGCGCAAAAAAAAGGTTCCTTAAAAAAAGACTTGGCAGGGCTGAAAAAAAGAAGGGCCAAAGAATTCATTAAATTAGTCAAGGGACTGAGTGCCGCTGATAAGATCCAGGGAAAGGGATAAGATCGACCCGGGACTGCCGCCTTAAGAAAAAAAAAAATAAGCGATACGTAGATACTTCTGAACAGAAATGAATGAGTAGGGTCATGAAATTAAAAGGACCTGGAAAATTCATCTGGAACCCACCTGGGGAAGAAGGATATAGCATGGAAATCGGATCGTAAAGTCATTCAGAAGAAGGGGGGGGGGGAAAGGGGGCCGCACCCGGGAGCTGTTAAAGAAGACGTCGGGCTTAAGCCCGATTGGAGTTTCTGGTAAGGAGTAGTCTCGACGGGAGGGAAAAGAGGGGAGATGAAATGGGGAGCGGGGCTCCGGAGAGAAACGGGGAAGCGTTGACACAAACGTTGTTCAGCGCTGCCTCGACCGCTAATCGATGCCAACATGGCCCCAGAATTGGACCCGGAAGGAAGGAAAAAATTGAAGCCGCGCCCGGAGATCGGGAGGGAATTTGCGTGGCGTATCTTCGAGTGTTATGACAACGAGAAGGCGGCAAACAAGGGACTCTTAGATCTAAAACCGCAAAAAAACCGACAGTCCGCCGAGGTGTGGGGGACGCACAAAAGGTCTAAGCCGATGAAAGAAATTCTGTTATCGCACACGGTAGAAAAAGAGCAAAACTATATTCAGAGTGGAAGGAAGAAAGGGGGCTTAATGACTACCTGGGGGGAATAGGAAAAAAAGTACGAGTACCGGCATTGGGCAGACCCCGGTGCGCTTGGCTGGAGTCTCGCCCCAGTGTGGGTTGACCCACCCCCGTTCCAGCTTCGACAAACAAGACGGACCAGGGGCAATTATTGATCTTTACGACGCCGAAGAAGAAGGGGGGGAAAACAAGAGAATCGATGGTTGATGAAGGGAAGCCAATTGAGGGAGGAATATCTTCCTTTCGAAAAGCATCTGCAGGGTTTCAATACCGAGGGGGAATGTCTTTTCAGCGCCCAAATGGGCAGCCGGCGGATAGTATACAACGCACACAGCGAAGGCTGGGGAAGCCTTGCTAACAAGAAAAGGAATGTCGATCTAGCCGAAAGAAAGGGAGCTTTCACGAAGTCCTCGCGGCGGAAAACGATTCTAGGGAAGGGTTAGGGGGAAAGGGCGCCTCGCGAGCCGACACCATTAAAAACAAGCACACTAAAAAAATTCCAAACTAAGAAACGCAGAGAAAGGACCAAAATGCGAGAAAGGGGGGTCATCTACCGATCACAAAAGTTGTCTGGAAAGTGGTGCAGAAGGTTCGAATAACATGCCGAATTGGCCGGCCCGAGCCCGTCTTTCAGCATAGAGGAAAGGGGAAGAACGAGAAAAGCCAAATCTGAACGGGGTAGAAAATCAATTAAAAAAGAACTCGACGGGTCTCCGCCTACCCCGTGTCGAAAAGAAAGCAGCAAAACGGCAAAGGAACGAGGGCA
>Ga0179593_1448569_pt1 | contig 11978 bp, 11 predicted proteins | sample CZODoug2_1_08_16_FD_185931 | JGI IMG/M metagenome (GOLD analysis project Ga0179593, IMG submission 185931) | Vadose zone soil fungal communities from Angelo Coast Range Reserve, California, USA - CZODoug2_1_08_16fungal (PacBio error correction) | ecosystem: Environmental > Terrestrial > Soil >...
AACAGGCAGCTGAGAGGGGAATAAAGAGCACGTCAGATGGAATGCAGCAGAGGGAAAAACAAAGTAAGCGGCCACCTTCTTTCTACGGCCCAAAGCCTGCGCGTGTAACCACGGTAAGAGAATGCAAAAAGGGTCAGGCAACACCTAAACAACCCCGGAGGGTAGAACTACCGGAACTCAACGCTGGACGAGGGGAGCGTGATCTGCTTCGCTATCGGGGTTGCCAGGGGGGAAAGTGACTGGTAGTGGAGAGGGGCATTAACTGGTCTTCAGGACACAGACAACTAGAAACCCTTGCCGAATCTTTCGGAAGGAAGGGGGACGCAAATAAATTAAAAGGGGACCCAAAATCAACGGTAACGACGATGCGAAAGTGGCCAACTTTTGCATCGATCCCAAAGTCAAGAACAAAAAATAGACAGAAACAGGAGAGTAAAAAATGGAGTAAGAAAAGAAACCTCACGCATAGGGTTGCTACTCTGTCCTGTCTCTCAGATTTCGAAGAAGAATGACAAAGGGACGTCCGGAGCCGTTGGATATCGAAGAAACGGACAAAAGGAACGATCAACCAGTACGGTAGTATCAAATAGCTTGGGGAAAAAAGGGGAGGCGCAACAGCGATGAGGTGAGAAGGAGGGTAGATAGGACTGAAGCACGTGGGAAGCTCATTTGTGAATACCAGACCGCAAAACCACACAAAACGTAAAGACATCTGAACGTGTGCTCAGTACCTACGACCAGCGCTCGGGGCGAAAAAAAAGGCGTATGGGGGTCTAGTTGACAGTTCCAAAGCCAAAGCACGGGGGCAAGGGGGGTATTGGGACAAAAGCTTTGTGGGGGATTAAGCAGGGGAGAAAGAAAAAGATTGCTCACTTCCAGGAAGAAGCACAAACGAACAAATACTAAACTTTATGCTGTTCCAAGTTCTCTGTCCAAAGAACAAGAGTAAATTCCGGATCGTACTGCCCGGAAAGGCATCTCTTACGAGGAAAGATAGACCTTGTAAAAACACGAAGATTCGGCCAGTCAACTCAGATCACAAGGAACAGCCAAAAGGAAGAAGGAAAAAAAAAATTAGGTCCAGCAAAGGGGGGGGGGTCTTTACTCAAAGCTTGGAAATCCGTGGGAAGCGGGAATAAACTGATCAAAAGCCGCGTCAGATGTCCTGGTCAATGACGGTGGTCCCTAGAAGAACCGTATGGACAGTGGTGCCCTCCGACTTCTGCCGTATCAAGGGTGAGTGTGGGGGATGACTTCGAACGGGTGCTGGAATGGCTAAGCTAGGAAGGAACCCCAAGACGTTGGGAGAAGTGGCCCTGAATTCGCTAATGGGGTGATTCATTAGGGCGGAGAATACGGGGTTGCGTGGTCCAAGCATAGGGGTAGAGAGGAAAAAGTCGGGAGACCAAAGGCCGTAATCCCCCCGAAGGGATTCGCTTCATAATCTTTTAAACCGAAAAAGGGAAAGGCGTGGGCCCAGCGGTGAAACAAACGTCAATAGAGGCAAAATGTTTCGGGAAATATTCCTGGCGGAGGGATGGCGGCAGAAGCTTGGATAAAAGCCATAAATCAGTTTTTCGATCCTGGTCAGCTAGTGTATTGGGGAGAATCGAAGGTGCAGTTTTCTCTGGCATGGCACGGAAGACCACGCCCTTTAAGAAAAGAACCGAACTTTGGGATAGGCTAGGTTCCACATCAAGAGAAGAAAGGGACATAGCTGGTCCCGTCAAAAAAAATCAACAGGAAGCCATCAAATCACGGGGAAGTGATGGAAAGGCCGTCGTCTAGGACTGGTGGGGGAAAGCAGTCCGATCCTCTTGGAAAGGATTAGATAACAGGAATTGATTGTTAGTACGCGAGAATTTCCGGGAAATCCCACTGTCGGGAAGCCGACGGGTATTTCTCGCGAATCATCGTTAGGAGGAGTTAAAGCGACTGCAGGGGGGGGGATGCGACTTCTCCTCTTTGGTACCGGAGGGCGAGTAGGTCCTGTGGAAGCCTTACAGCAAAAATTGACTCGTCGACCGTAGCGTCTGCAATCGCGGTAAGAGAACTCAGGCTGCGAATCTATATGGAAAATTGTATCGTTCATCTTTTTTACCCACAGAAAAAGGCGAGGCGTTCAGGGAACACAACCTGTTGTCCGAAAAAAAAGACCCGCGGTTACACTCCAACGTAGGAAGGGAAGAGGCCTTTCAGGTAAAAGGGGTCCAGCTCCTGACGGTTAGCCTCTCAGTCACACAAAAACGAGGGATTAAAAAGATCTAGGTAAAGAGCTAACGGGCAGGAATTCGAGGTTTAACGGAAGGAAAGAAGGTAACGGAGGTTGACGTGAAAATGATTATCTCTCCAAAAAGGTGGTGGCATGAATTCAGGGCAACTTTTAAAGCACTGCTGCAGAGCCCCCGCGCGAGTCACTCCTAAAGAGAATTCACGGCGCAAAGTGGGGCTGTGAGAAAGGGCTTCGCTCTACTAGTCACAATAGTCCTAGAGATTGTCGCGAGTCCAAGCGTGAAAATTAAAACCACAGAAGGACCAAAGATAGAAGTCACCCCATCGCCCAAGAACGCACGTCGAGGGGTAAAGTCGTCATTGGCAGGTGGAAGCGGATCGAAATGCAGCGTGTAAACGGGAAGGCTCTCGGCTGAGAGGAAGGCTCAACTAGAATCCTGACTCAAAGGATCTGGGTTCGGGACCACTTACGGGGGGCGAAGACTCGGGTGCCCAGTCGGGATATTGGAGTAACGTTGTGGGGGGGGGGTGGGGGGGGGGGGGGTTTGGGTGTTGGGGGGGGGGGGGGGGGGTGGTGTTGGGGACATTCCCGGGACCCGCCTAGGGGGAACAAACATGGCTTCTCGGGGTGGGAAAAAGGAACCTTAGACATTACGTAGGACGCAGGAACGGTTGAAGGAAGGTCGACCGGCCTAAGAGAACACCGCGAAGGCCGAAAAATTTAGGGAACATGGGCCCTAATGAGGAAGGCCACCCGCAAGACTACAGGCGCGGCCGGGCAATCAAATCCGAACATTACACTTTATGATTGAGGGGGCAAAAAATCGCCATGATAGGCGAAACGAGGAGTCAACGATGGTTAGGCCGGCAGGAATGGGGGGGATTCCTAAACGATCTAGCGATGGGCTTTGGGGGGGACAAGCACACGGTAAAAGAAACACGGGGGGGGGGAAAGGGCAAAACGTCCAGAGGTACGGCATTAACCGCGCAAAGTGCGTGGACTGACTCGGTAGCATGGAGAAGCCGTGAAAGAAAACCTCCCTCCAAAAGGAGCCCGGCATCATCTGACCCTTTAACGAGTTGAAGAAACATTATGAAGTGAAAAAAAGGTAGGCTCGACACCATGAGGTTCGTGGAAAAAAAAAAAAAAGAAGAGGGGAGTCCGCACGCAAAGGTCCCCTGTACTGAGGACTGAGGTAACACGGAATAGCCGGAAAGGGAGCCACTGGGAAGATTAACTTTCGACCAGAGGCGGCCAAAAATCGGGTGAAAGACAGGAGAAGCTAAAGCAGTGAATCCACAGAGAGAGCGCGGTCGCTTTAACTCGCTGGCTACAGCAACCGAGGCAAGCATTCGGGTGGTTGTTGGGGTGTGAGGCATCGCTGGAAAAGTTGGAAAGCAATCTTTCGATACTAAGGCCGGGGATAAAAAAAACAACGTGAGGTGCCAACCTTTTTAAAAGCTGTAGGTGTGTCAACTAATGACGGAACTTGAGAAGTACATCTCTGGTCGCACCATGGGGGGAAATTACAATGGACTGGCAAGACTTTATGAGTCGTTGGTTGGCTTGAGGAAAGAAAAGTTACTTCCACATCTGTGCTCACAGAAGACTCAATGACCCAGAGGGGGGCGCTTTTGGGTCTCCGCCTGGGCATGAAATTAGGGGAACTTTGACTAGAGGTTGGCTGTAAGATGTCCACGGGTTTCGGGCATAAATCCAACTTTGGAGACCGACGAATCATTCTTCATTCGTACTTGCGAAAAATGAATCGAAAGACGGCCGACTTTCGATAGGAGAACTTATGAAAGAGCGATGCTCCCCTTTTTGGGCGGCGAAGCGGGCATGTATTGAAAACTGGTGGGGCGCGAAGCCGAGGCGAGGAATCTTGCTGTGTTGAGAAGTGTACTGCGGAAGTCCAAGAAAAATACGAAGATTTTCGCAGGGGGGGCGATCATCCGATCTTAAAAAAAAACGGCACGGGTGTCCATGGGTCGGTGGGCGAATGAACCTGGTGGCAAAATTGGCAAAAAAAGGAGTTAAAAGTTGCTACGGCCGGAATTTCGCCGATCATGAGCTAATGAACTAGGGGGTTCGGGGTACGGAGAAATAATTAGTAATGCAAAAAAGGATGGTCCCGAGGATACTTCTCTGTAACGACTTCCCTTTGGGGTTGGAAGGGGGGAAGTGGTGTAGCCCGGCAAATGAAACTTTCAAAAGAAACGGAAATCGTGGGACAGACTGGGAAGAAAGAGGGCGGAGGAAATGATGCAGGGGGACACGTCTTTACACGTGGCGATATCATAGCTAGGAAGGTTAGAAGTTAAAGGTGGGCCCGAAAAAAACGGTTCCTTATCGGCGTCCCAAGGAAGTGGGGCAAAATACAAGGTGCCAGGGGGATACGTACGGGAAGGAGAACCGAAGGCGGGCTGGTATTCAATGAGCAGAACAGTGTTATGATTGATAGAGGAGGGAAGGGGAACCCAGCGCTATGGGAAAAGAAATCTCGCATGTCCAGGTAAAACTTTTTCAGCAACCAAAAGGGGGGTTCCGAGGGGAACTTGTGCACCAAAGAAAAGGGGGGGCTCCGAAAAAAAGAACGGCGGGGGCCGTGTGTTTTAAGGGAGCAGCGTCAAGGGGGGGAACGATGGGAAAAAAAGAGTTCTTCACCTGAAAACGGGAGAAGGATCCTTCATCCATTTTAGCGGGGCCCCCTTGAGGGTAGATGGAAAGTGCTGGGGTGGACGATTCAAACAAGAGCTGGCTTAATGTATAGGGAGGAATAATCAAACCGCCAGAGAGAGAAGGGACGAAAATCAACAGGGGGCAGGAAGACCGGAAGCTCAGCGCGACTTCTCGCAGCGGGTCGAACATTGCGAGAAACAAAAATGGGTGGGGTGATTGAAAATCGAAGTCCTGTTGGGAGACAGCAAATGGCTGGTCGTATCTATGGGCTTCAGATCAGGAATGGGAACATGAGGTTGACTAAGTTAGAAGAGAGGGGCGGTGAACTAGGGAAGAAAGAAATTAAGGTCTTGCCTTGGGGACGCAACAAGCCAGAGCCAGAAAAAAGTCGCGTCAACTTTCCATCGAATATAAATTTGAGGAATACAAGGACAAAAGGAGCGGGGAAGTATCAGGCTCAGTCTCAGTGAAGAAGCGAATTGTGGGGGGCCCATCTTCCCACGATTGTGAAAGAAGGAACTTCCTTCAGGTCCAACACGGCAACCGCCGTTCGCCTACTAAGGCTCAGAGGTACTTTTAAACTGGTACTTCACAAAAGTTAGAAAACACCTTCTGGTTTGCTGACTGAGACATACCAAGAGGAAAGGTGAAAGGGGCAGTGTCAAACCCGCGGTGGACCCACGACGACGTCACAACGTAACCATTGGGATACAATAGAGTGACCACAGGACCTGGGAGAAAGGCCACCGGAAAGGAAAAAATGGAGACCGGCTTTTACAGCAAGGGGGGGGCCAAAACCTGTGACACGCGAAAAAAAAAAAAAAAGACTTGATCCTTGAACAAAGTGGGTAAGAAAAAGACCTCCCAGAATAAAATCGGCTGAACTTTCCACGACCACACGGGAGAAGCCCTCGGTAATGAACTAGTGGGGCAACTAGAAACCGGTTTCGTCGAAGGAGAGCGCGGAAAGGGGACATGGCCCACAAACGTGACGAAGAGTCCTTAAATTCCATCGGGAAAAGTGAATAATTTCCTTTCCGCAAGGGGGGGGGATGTACGGGCAGGGGCGATTCATCGGAGTAACTGGGGACCCTAGGCAAGGGATTGGCTTGACGAAAAGAGTAGCACATTGATGCCAGGATCAGAGAAGAAGCGGCCACTGTGGGAAAGGATGGAGTTACCCATCGGGTGAGGGAGGAAGTGGGACACTCCCTTAAGGGGAAAAGGGGGCCACAATCTCACTAGCAATCCACGCTCGGATTCCTAAAATTGCTGGGGGCAAGAGGGCGTAACACTATAGCCGCGAAAGGTTTATACAGAAGATAGGTTAAATGATCCGAGAAACCTTCGAGTTGGCTTGCAGGGAGCCCTGCTTTCGCAGGACGAATGGAAGGCCACTGCCGTCGGGCTGGGGGATTCAACTCACAAAACAACAAAAACCCAAAAAAAACCGAAAAGTTGGCAACTCGTGACGGGGTCAAAAGGGCCAGGGGAAGGAAGAAAGCCTGAGGGGAGAAGGGGCAGGCGTCGCACAAAGGCATGGGGAGCAATCTGTTGTAGATTGGGGTGACTTCAGGGAAGGCATGTGGACCGCACGTACCGCCACACTATCAAAGGGAGGGGGAGCGTGCAGGAATTGATGTTCTTTACATAGCGAAGTCTGTCTAAAGCGGACCTCTCATTTTGGTACCAGAGGAGCACAGCCATATCCACCGTGTGGTTTGACCCTTTTTGTGTCTTCCTTAGAGATAAGACCTATGTCGTCCACGAAATGAGACTACAAAGCAACCGGGCGGGAAAGAGAGGGGTTGAGGGCTCTAGGGAAGAAATAAAGGTCAGGAGAGGAAATCTGAATCTTAGGAAAAAGAAACGCAGGGTAGCGTAATTCCCGGCTCCTTCTAAAAGGGATCAACAAGTCAACATGGGTAGGGGCGGAAGGGCGTTCCAGAAGATGGCAGGGCTACCGAAGATGTATTGGAGCTTGCATTAAGAAAGGGAGAGAAAAGGCCGACTACAACATGTCAGTCGCACGGCACACCTGAAGGGGGGCGCCATGAAAGTTAGCGAAAGGTGAAATGAGTGAGCAGTTCGCTGGACTGCAACTTGAGTCTTTTACCAAAGCATTCTCCGGCAAGGAAATTGAGACGGGGCTGCTGTCAAAGACGTTGGGGGGGGGGGGTTCAAGGCTCTGGGGGGGACGCCGGTTGGCGTGGGCCACATGAAAGAGCAGAAATCAGATCAACACTTACAAACGTACTTCGAACCCCTCGCCGAAGAGGAAGACTGGTTTCTGCACGGGAAAGGATTAGGGCAATGTTAAACAATCTACTAATGAAAAACGAAATCGGGCGGTGGTGAGAAGCGTCCGCGAATATTAGACGCTAGAGCGTAGTCAAAATCATGATTGAGGATCCGGGCACCTTGTGAGCGTCGCAGGTGAGGTTCCCTCTTTAATGTGCACTAAAAGAACCAAAACGGGGACCCCACGGGCCCTAAAGGACGCGTAAGTTATAAAGCCGAACCAAAAGAGAATGACATATCAAGAATCATGTCGCCCCGTAAGACCGTAAACGCCAATTCAAGACGGGGTCGTCGGTAAGCCGAGGCGTGGTGGTGGAAGTCCCCATATCAAACGTGCGAAAGTCGCCAGAGTGAAAGACGAACGGTGAAACAATCTTGGAGGGAAGGGAATTTGTAAGGGAAGCTTGCACGTTGAGACGGGACGTATAAAACGACGGGGATTTTGGAAGAGAGGGAAATGATATATTGCAGAAGAGGGGGTGAGTGCAGGCACGTGGGACGCCAGAAACGTCAGCGTAGAGGTACGTCTATGCCCGTAGGATCAACAGTTGCCGAGAGATATTTTTCACGATTCACGGAGGGGGACTCTCAATCAGGCGGGGCAAAGGTGAAGAAAACAAAAACAATCGTTCAAGGGGATCCGGAGACGACAAACAACTGACGGACCTCCACGAGGCAGGCGAGATTCCGGTATTGACCTGCCGGGGAATAAAAAGGAAAAGCAGCTCTCAACAAAACCGGGATTAAAAGATATAGGGGCGACTACCGGCAGGCGAAAGAGGCGGAGCCGCGAAGACTTCCCGTTTGGTTAAAGGTCCTGGGAGAATCTGAAAAGATTGGGTAAAATTGTGGAAATTTTGGGAAAGGCAAACCCGGAGTGGAGACCCCCTCTAGGGGGAAATGATACTCAAATTTCGGGCGGGGATAGGAGTCGGGGCAAAGAAACGCCGGAAATAAATTGAGGAGAGAAGTTTATTACCAAAGACCATACCAGTAGCAAAGCCCAGGGTAGAAAAAAAAGCGGGAAACGTAGATATCCGAAACAGAGGGAATGGGACGCAGGGGAAAGCCAGCAAACAGGGCTAATGGGTGACCAAATTATAGGGAGTCTTGACGAATTACGGCATACAATTTTCCGGAGAGGGTACTGACGTTCCCCCCGCCCGTGAGTGACAGCAACTCATTTAAACCCGGGATATTTCTGATTTTTTGGACAGTCTTCCGGAACATCCACTGAAAAAGCCTTCTTCTTCTGGAGAAATTCGCACAGATGTGCATAAAGAAAGTGGGGCCGGGGCGGCAAAGCCGTCCGACAAGACTGGGGCAAAGACAGCCTAAAGGCTGCCGACGCAAGGGAAATCACGAGGTAGGAGCTCGCGCATCCAGAGGGGGGGGTAGCCTCACCCTGAATAACATTTGCAAGTGGGGAGTGAAAGGTCGAGGGGGGCAAAAAACTAACATCTCCATGGGGAAGACGTTCCCTAAAAGCTTAGCAATCGAAGAGCGGTATGGTCACGAGTATGAAGGGAGCCGTTGGCTCATGGCAGGTCTGCACACCTCAATGGTTACCTCCCCCATCGACTTAAGACTTCACCCAAAAACGTGCCTGGTGCCCGCCTGAAAACCAACTCCAATTCGGGAACTTCGGAAAGGATCATGAAAGTGGGGGGGACGGAATCGACCAAAAACCTGGAGCAGTCGAGGAAACTGGCAGAATGCGCACGGAACTTGGGGATTTCGGAAACGGCTCGTCGGGGGAGTAGGTGCTCTAAAGAGGGTCGCACGGCAATGTCCTGAGGAGGTACAACTGGGGTACACTGCCAGGGGACCCTGGGAAGGAGTTGCGCCGGGCTTCGGGGGTGGGCTGGTAAAGCAAGTTTCGAGAAAGAAAGGGATACACACATAGTCATCGCAGGGAGGGAAAGACATGAGCGGCGTTTTTACCGAAAGGGGAGGGTGAATCCAAACAAAGCATTTAAAGCGTTATTGCGGGATCTACCGGCAGGGGGGCCAATCGGGAGGAGTGACTCATAAGGTCTCAGCAAAAAAAGGTGGGGGGGGGGGGGGGGGGGGGGGGTGGGGAGCGGGTGTGTGTGGTGGTTCGTGGTGGGGCGTGGTTGTGGACTTTACCTCCGTTTCCCTCGTCACTGTTTCCCCTCGGCGACTTTCCTTCTTTAAGCTCGGCAGGGGGGCCAAGCCTAAAAAAAATGCCTCGAGACATGCACAGCTGCAGCAGTCAGCTTACTTATTAAAAAAGTGATTGGTCGAAAAAGTTTCTTCTCACAAAACCTTCGGACAAAAGTAGAAGACCCCAATTCGAAAGTGAAAAGAAGGCTTTTGAGAAGCAAGGAAATTCGAATCAAACTTGGAAGGACGGCATTGGGGGGGACGTCCAGGGCGAATCAAATGGCCCGCAGTGCATTCTCCCTTTCTAAAGAAAAGGATACCAGGCAATAGCACTCAGCAGACTGTCATTAAGGCGATAAATATCGATGAAGGGTAAATACCGTGTTTGGGCGATAAAGCTACTTCAAATGGGCCGTCGGAAGCAGGGATGGATTTAGATGGGAAAACCGCCCGCTAGAGGAAAGTCCCAGCTCGAAGAAAGCGCAAGGAGAAGGGATGAGTAACCAAAAGGAGTCCGGGGTATTCCAGGACGGGACTAATCTCGTGGGGAAGGGGGGACCGCTGGATGGAAAATCAGCTTAGGGCATGGTCCCTGAAAGTCTCTATCAAGGTCGCATTCTATTGTCATGGAACGACGGAAGGAATAGATTCACTCTTTGTGAAAAGAAAACTACTCTAGAGCAGACTAATTTGGTGTGGTACCAACAAGTTGCAGGGTGAGAGTCAAGAAAGAACTATTCCCGGAGCGATGCCACAAAACAACATGGGTAAAATCTGTGGCACTATACCGGAGGAGTAGAACGACATTTCCACTTAAGGGGGAAAGGGCCAGATTATCTCGTTTTCTAATGGGACGTATTCGAGTTATCATGGGAAACGATGCTAAGCTCGGGGTGAAAAAGTGGCAAGTGTACAATTGGAGGCAAGTTAACTTTATAAAAAGAGACTTTCTTTTTGATGCCTCGCACTTATAACATGGGGGGGGGAAAAGGATTATGTTTTCAGGCGAATAGACTCGGCGCGGATGGGCGCAAGTCCTCGATTTGGAGCCATTGGTAAAAAACATCAGTTTAAAAGGGTTCCAGCGGGATACAAAAAATACGGAACAACGGGACTCTCAGAGCAGGAAGGGATGCCGGGTGGCCTGACTATATCTGGCTTTCAGGGGGAAATGGGGGAGGACCACAATGTGGAGGTAGGAACGGGAGGCCCGCGGATACGCCGATCAAAGGGTTACGGGGGAAAAGGGGGGTCCCTTGGTATTTAGCGGTGGAAAGTGTATGGTTGGGCGAAAACAAAGTCGCCAGGAGGGAGAATGGGCGTTTTTAATGCAGAAAAGAAGGGGGGGGAGACACTATTAACCTCCCTGAGAGACTTTGAGAACGTGTGAAAGGCGGGCGCATCTGCTCATTCATGGGATGAGAAGGAGATGACTCAACAAAAAGGATTAAAAGTCCGGGGGGGGAGAAAAAAAACAGCACCTTCAGAAGCAGAGCCTTAGGATGCCCGGAATCCAAAACTTTATGGAGATAGAGAGAGGGGCGGTGGGGGTAATATCCAGAAAAGGGGAGCGGTTCAACACCCGATCAAGATCAAAATGGTTGCGGAAAATTCCGGCGTCACGCTGTAAAAAATAAAAAGGTACAGTGAAAGACCGACACAAGGGAGAGAGGAGACGTATCCCGTCAACAGGTTAAACAAGGGTTGGGGGGGACAAGACCCCACGGGGAGTTAGCCTAGCCTGACTAACAGACAGGAACACAAACAACCTTCATGAGATAAAACGGTAGGTCCGGTTGCGTCGGGCAGACACTGTAGACAACGGGGGAGGAAAAAAATGGGCATGGGGAAAGGTTAAGGAAAAAAAAAAACTAGAACGGCGGGCGGGGAAGGCCGCGCCGATCCCCGCAAAAAAAAGTCGATGACAAACACATACAGAAAACGTTCTAACGGTGCGAGTGAATAACACGGCGAGCGACAACGGACGCTTAAGCACCTGGCGAGGTACCGGTTTTGGGAAGGCCCAATTTGCTGGGAAAGAACAAGAACTTGTGGGCCGTTCCCAGAGTAAGCGCGAAACTGGGCTAGAACGAAGGAAATAGCAAAAGGTCAGACCGGGGACCTCACCGGGCTAAAAGACCCTCGTAGATAAAAAAAGAAATCAATCCGAACGTTCGGCGCTGGAGGAGAGGGTCCTGGTCGAGAAAACACAGAAGCAAAAAGTTAAGCCGTCCCGAGCGGCGAGGTAGGAGGGAAGCGAGAGAAGGTCTGCCGCGATCGAAAGGAAAACGCAATCGGGTCGTGGGCGCACCGGAAAGTGTCCGTGCAATGCACAGAAAGTGCACAACGACTTGACAGACCCAGAGGCCACCACGGTTAAAACTTTCACCAGACAACAATCAGCACTGGCTGCCGGCGGAACTTCTAACCCCTGTGCACTTGAGGTTAACGACAAAGCAAATCGGAATGGCGCACAGTGTGTGCCACTTCCGCTGATAGAAAGCAAGTGATTCAACGTCCAAAAAAAAGACTGCATAGGTTCTTCCCTCCGGAGGTGCATAAACATTTATCACAGGGGTGACATAAGTGGTCTGCAAAAAACGCAACCAACGTAAAAATCTGGGCCTGAAATCCC
>Ga0179593_1465751_pt1 | contig 11978 bp, 10 predicted proteins | sample CZODoug2_1_08_16_FD_185931 | JGI IMG/M metagenome (GOLD analysis project Ga0179593, IMG submission 185931) | Vadose zone soil fungal communities from Angelo Coast Range Reserve, California, USA - CZODoug2_1_08_16fungal (PacBio error correction) | ecosystem: Environmental > Terrestrial > Soil >...
GAGAGTTAAAAAAAAAATCTGGGGGAATAGGACGACGCCCGCGCGAAACACAATCGGCAATGAGCCGAGGAGACGCGGGGGGGAGCCGAACGTGGGGCCATGAAGGGTAGGGCACATCGAAGAGAAGAAAAATCACGTCGCGGAAAAAAAAGACGAGAAACCAATGACGGTGCTCACGGGGAAAAAGAGATCGAAGGAAGGAGGGCGTCCGTATTTCCCAAACAGAAGGAAATCATCGCACGGAGTGCGCCTCCCAGGGAGGTGGCGGGAAACGTGCAAGGAGATTGCCATCGTGACGGAAAACCTCGGAAAAAAGAGTTGTGATTGGTCTATCTCTTCTAAAGGCGGTTTTCGCGTACCAGGGAGGGGCGCGGCTCGGGGAAAAAAAGGCTGACGTACTAAGACATCTCGCTACCTGGGCAAGATAATGACCGCGAAAAATGTGGGGGGAGCTTAATCGGCGATGGAAGCGGCCTGGTCATCGGACGGAGAAAAAGGGAAACGGTTGCGTGGGGGAAAAGAGGTCTGCAAGGAAGCGGTCGGAAGGAATGGGGCTGATGGGGGGGGGGGGGGGGGTGGGGGAGGTGCTGTCGGGGGGCTGGACCCCCCATGGTTCACGAGCGAAGAGGGTGGAGGGTTGAGAATCAATCATAGAAGCGATGGAAAACAACGTCCGCCGGTAGATACGAGCCGTCGAATCAAGAAAGGGGGGACAAAGAATTGGGAGAAGGGGAGGGGGGGCTTCGGCAGGTGGCTTCGTATTGGCGGGAAGTAAAACAATGCGATTGGGGAGTGGCTCACAAGTCGGCCTAGGCAAGATCGGGGTTTCTCAGGGCTGGGAAAAAAATAACCTGGAGGAATGGGATGGACGCAGGCGGGGACGTGGCTTCAGGGACTAAAGACAGAAAAAATAGGGGCGAACAGACGGAAAGGTCAGCCGACTCCCCTGAGCGGGGATAGAACCGATGGGCTAGGAAGAGAATACTGTAGCGGCACGAAAGACTCGGGAAAAATCGGGGACTCAACTTTGGCGAAGCAGGGCACGTCGCACTCATTATGGAGAAAGGGGGGGCGGGGAAAAACACGCTGTTCATGTGTGAAGGTCTAAGTCGGCAGAAAAAAAGAAAGACAGGCGCGTGCGCTTTGGTGTTGTTGGTCGTGGGATAAGAGACAGTAATGAGGGGCGCATGGGGTTGGAGGGAGAGGTCGCTGGGTGCTTCCTTGCAACTCGAAAGTGTGCAGAACAAAAATCGAAACCTGTGGCCTCGCAGGAAAAAGCGGAGCATCCTGGAGCCATAAAAGAGGTTCTGGGAGAAGTACAACATGCAGAAAAAGTCTGCGAAAAAAGGAAAAAGAAAGCTTGGGACCGTCTTGAAAGGGGAGTGTGTCGGAAAGTCGCCCCGATGTGTCCGCAAAAAGTCTTGATCCTCCTATTCCAAAAAAAGGAAAGGGAAACTACGTTTTCGATAATCCATGGCGGAATATCCCGTCGGGGTTTGAATGGACACACGGGGAAGATCGAAAAAGATCGTCAGGGAAAAGACCAGAACATAGGATGAAAGAAAAGCTAAAAGGGACGATTGAAGCGTAAACCAGGTACTGGGAGGGTCGCGAAAAACTGGGGATGAAGGGCAGAGAAAATCTGGCGTGACAAGGCAGCATCGGGGAAAAAATGTATTCGAAGGGAGACGCAAAACGCGCGCGCGTCTAAAGCGTAGCCAGGCGTCGAAAGGCCGACTAGGAATTCGAAAAACACCCAGAGGGAGGACGGCATGCTTCAGGGGCGTGGGTCGAAAAGGAAGGGGGTCCATCAGGGAAAAGTCGGCGGCAAAAGCCATCGCCGCCCCAAAACGGGGGAAGGGAATCTTGACAGCCGCAAAAGCAGGAATACGGCCCGCCAGACTTATACGAGCGAGCCGCCATAGAAGTGAAGAAACCGTGTGGGAGTCTATAGGAAACGGGGCTGTAACCATCGTGACGAAAGAATAGCAAAGTGCTTGACGCTGACCTCTCCTTACCGCTTACCAAATAGCTGGAAAGGGGAACCAGTGGGGGGGGGGGGGGGGGGGGGGGGGGGGGGGGGGGGGGGGGGGGGGGGGGGGCGGACATCCAAAGATAAAGGGGAAGTTCGTCACGCCGGAAAAAAAATGGACCTTCCGGAGAAAAGGCGATCAGTAGGCGGGGGGGTCAGATCTGTGGGAAGAAGGAGGAGCGAGACAAGGTGGTGCTCAGGTCCGGCGTCCTCCGGCGTCATTAAAAAAATCTCTTACTTAGGGGGGTCGATAAATGTCATCGTGGCAAAGATCGTGTGCTCGGAGGGAGGAGAAGAGTAACACGAGGGGATACCAAAGGAACCAGAGGTGCGCGAAGCTCTGAAAGAAAGGGAAAAGTGGGACATCGATCTTAGGGCCAGGGCAGGCAGGGGGAAAAAAAGTGGATTCTCATCGCACTGGGGAGGGAAAAAGAATAACTGGGTGCGCTTTCCGTGATAAGATTGTGCCGACATAGATTGGCGTTCAGCGAAAAAGAGGACGAAAGGGGCTCGGCGTCAGCCGGGTTCCTGCTGCGTCCATAGGGGAAGGGCGCTCGCGGGAATCAGTATTCGAAAAAGTCAATTAGGGAGGGTGGAACTGACGCCTAGGCCCACTCCATGAATTTTGTCGGAGGGACGCGACGCGTGAGTCGAAATGCTTCAAGAAAACAGACACAAACAATGTAAAGCAGAAAAAGAGCCTACTGATCCGAGCCAAGAGGCGCTCTGACGGAAAAGACAGGTTTGTCTTTCGGAGAAAAGCAAAAGAAAGGAAGCAAGGGCGCAAGAGGAAAGGTAGAGGCTAGACGACAGTTGCTCGATGACTCGCCGGTAGGATGGGGTCTGGGGTGGCAAAGTCTGAAAACCGAAAAAAAGACAAAAAAAGGGAATCCGTCTAAAAGATGAGAGGGAGGCAAGAGGGCGTTAGCGGGTAGCGCTGGAAAAAAAGGCTGGAATGAAAAAACGTCCAAGGAAAAAAAACTTTTTGTGGTCAAAAAAGAGGTTGTGTGGAATAAGAACTTGGGCACGAGACGGCGATACGAAAAAAATCGACAAGGAGGAAAAACCGGCCTATACGCGACTATCTTCGGGGAAACCTCACGATCCTCGACGTCTGAACAACGACCGTCAGGCATCTTTGAGATGGCCGGCAAAAGAGGGTACGGAAGGAGTGTTGGTCGGTTCTGGAAAAGAATGATACGAAAAGGGACTGGGAGGAAACCAGGGTCTTTTAGTAAGACGATGCTCAGGTCAGTCGACGAAGGATCCTTTTAGTCGGGGGGAACGGACGAAGGAGAATCAACCAGCAATGGGGGATGGCTTCGAGACACCAAGAGAGGGAGTTTGAACGCTTAGGGCGGCAAAGGGAATGTGCTGAAAGCTAATGCGGTAGGAAGGAAAGCGGTGGGTCTGACACGGCGGCAAAGTCTCTTTACTGAGATCCGCCCCTCGGAGCATAAAGGGGGGGGCGGGTGGTGTTGCGGACGAATCGGGCTGGGAGGGGGCACAAAAAGGAAAAAAGACTTCTAAGGACTGTCGGGATTCTTCTATTCCATCAAGTCATGCCAAGGGGGGCGTTACGAAGCTGAGGCAAATTAAAGGCAAAGAAGGAAGAGGAGGCGAAAAACACATGGGCAAATCGTCTCACTAGGAAACCGGATACGCCAAAAAACATAAAAAAAAAAGAAAGGGGAGACGACACAGTGGGCGGAGTAGTAGTCTAAGAGGTAAAGTTCGCACTTTCGAATAATTGTCGAACGTGGGGGGGGGGGGTTGAAGAGTTCCGCGTTCGTTGAAAATGCGGCGGGCAGCTGGTCGAAAAAAAGAGGGGTCATATGTTGGCAAACTGCTGGCAGAGGGTGGGAAAAAGGGGACAGAAGTGTGGGGTGGAAAGCGTGATGTAGGCGGAAAAACATGTCTTTTCTGGCAAGACTAGCACTCAGAGGTGAGAAAACAAGTGCCTCTTCTGAGAGGATGACCGGGCGGGGGGAAAAAAGGACGCTACGTGGAAACTATCAGCATGTGTCCTGATTAGAGGAGCTTTGAATCAGGGTGCAGCTCTCTTTTCACGAACCGAAAGCTCTTGGTGATACAGTTGAAACCTAGGGGTTTAAGGTGTGCAGAGAGGACGCCAAAAAATGGGGACATCTTATGTTTATCTGAAAAAAACATAAAAGCACACATTCGAGAATTGTCGTTAACGAAGTATAGTGTGGCTCCCTTCAGACGACACATTCGTTCTATCCACCGTCATTCCAAAATTGACAGTTCCCCACTTCTTGGGAAAGGATGGAGTTCAGACTCTTCGGGATGAGGGGAAAAAACCCGGGGGTTTTTCCACAAACAACAGAGACAGCAAATACTGACACACGTAATCCGTGTGCAGGGACATCACAAGGGAGGCCTGCTTCCTGCACGGGAAAGAAGCCTTGCCTACAAGTGGATCGCTTCGCACCAGAAAAAAGAAGTCAAATAGACTTATAAAAGTTTATAACACTCATGTTGGGAGTTCCGGGATAAGAGTACAAGGAGCTTCACGAAAAAAAGAAGCTGGAGACAGCGCGGACCGAAAGTATGTCGTTCCTGTAAACACGGGTTAAAAAGGCTGAAATGTGGGGACGAGCATTGAATGAGTATGTCAGAAGAATATTCTTAAACCAAGCGAACATTACGCTGAGAACAACACACCACCTTAATCCCCGTGCGAGAGCTAGGTAGGCCAAATGCCAACACACGCTTCTTCTTTAGTAAATCGGGGTCTACACTCCTGTGATCCATTTTGGCATCCTGCAAGGCAAGCTGCGAAAAAGGAAGGTGACCCACAGAATTCGGTTCCGATGTACAAGGAAGTTTCTAACAGAGCAAGAAACTCCGTGAAAACATTCTGTCGCTCTTCCTTTTTCCTCTTGCAGCCTTAAACTGAAAAGGCAAAGAAACCGGTCCGTTCCGCGGGTTGTTTCACTCAATCCTGCTACTCTCCTAGTCCGATGGGGGTTCTCTGGAAGGTGGTCCGTGGGTGAGGATGGGTTGAGGCGGGTCCAACGGGCCAGGAGGAAGGACAATGTATGTGGGACAAATCAGAGGGCAGCGCCTCGTAGACCGAAGCCCAAACGGGGCGCCTCAGTGCGGACATCCGAAACCCTCTCGTGGTTTCCGTTAATGTGGTGCAGGACTACTTGGACCTTGCGAATTGCAACCACAATGAATGTGCGTACTCAGGCGTCATCTCGACATCAGACCACGCAAACGGAAAAGTCAATCGTCTCTTGCGGCTGCTTGCGTAAAAAGAAAGAACACTGGTGAAATTCGATGGTACGGGCAAATACCCAATGTCACATGAGAAAAAGCAATCTTCTAGCCGGGAATGTTTGAATCCGCGAGGGAGGTTCTGTTCTTCGGTGATATAAACGTGTTTTGCTTCCATTGGTCTATCTGAAAGAATTCCAGGTATTTGAGCAAGCGGAAGTCGGCAGGGTCAATTCTCGGTAACCCCGGCAGTCAAGAATGTTGCGGAGGGGGGAACCATAAAAAAGGCCAAGTGAGACGCCGCAATCGGACGAGATGAGGTGAAGATTGCCAAAAAGACGTGCATAGGAAAAATGTGTGTCTGGGGGGTGGGCGTGTGAACAGTCAGGGGGGGGGCGGGTTTCATAGGGAAACTGCATAACCCACAGGCCCTCGACAAAGAGTGGTATTTGCGGTACTTCACGCCTTTTCTCTCAGATCATCCTATGTGGTGGGGGGCGGTGAAGAGTGAGTACTTCAGGAGTATCTTCACCAGAAATCCTCAAAAGACAAAAAATAAAAGAAAAAGAAAAAGCAAAAAATAGGAAAAAGAGAAAAAAAAAAAAAAAAACTACGTTGTGGGGTGGTGGGTTGGTCTTAAGCCCACTTGCCGTCCTTCTGTACAATGCGTGTTCCCGGTTACGATGAAATCTATTAGATGTCTGACAGGACATGACCGGGTGCTGGGAGGTACTCTCAGGAGGGTAAGGGGGGCAAGTTCTCCTTAAAGGGACAAGGTGAATAAAGAAAAAATGGACGCAGGGGAAGAATGTTGAGTCCGGCTCGAGCGTCGGGAGGAAAAAGGCGCATTCAAAACCGATAGGTCGGAACAAGACAGGGGGGGGCAATTCTCAAGGGAGGACTAGGGGCTTCAGAGGTCGTCGAGTCGGCCAGTAGACAAGGGAGGAAGGGATTGTAACCCGGAAAGAGCTGGAAATAGGGGGAGGTCTCGGGGCTTATTCTTGGAGGGCAAGTACGGACAAGAGGGGGGGGAGTGTGACAATCTCTGAACATCGGTTTAACTTTCTGATCAGGAGTGTCTCCAAGTAGGGTTCGGGACAAGAGTAATGATGGGGGAGACGACTATGCTTTTAAACGGAGGGCGAAGGGGAAGAATTGAAGTAAGAAAACAAAAAATAAAAAGGAAGGGCCAAAGGGGACGAAGACATTGAAAATTTAAGAAGTGAGGCTTCCCAAGGTGGGGTGGGAAGATTTTAGAAATTTAACTCACTGAAAATAACAAAAGGGGTAGAAAGTAGGTGGGGATAATTCGAGATTCCGACACGAGGAACCAAGGTTAGAAAGGGGGGGAAGTGATCTTGGGGGGGGATACGTGTAAGGAGGGGTGTCGCACGAGACAGAGTTGGAGTTGTTGAAGGGGGGGGACAGCCACTTTTTGAAAAAAGGGGGGAGCACAGCGGAAAGGGAGGGACATTCCCGAAAAAAAAAACCGGCTGACGGAAAGAGGTAGCTCCAACAAAGAACCCGGCTCAAAACACCGGCCACTGCGGGGGAAACGGGGGCGGCGGTAGGCCGGATCGGCGAGGTGTCATAAGCCTAAAACCTTCTGGAAAACACCCTCATCGCATATGGAAACCAGTCATGTAAGGCAGCGGGAGTCGCCATAGAGTACAAAACGATCTCGCAATGGGAAGGTGATAGATCAAAAGCATTTCTTAGGAAAATAATGATAGAAGCAGGAGCACTAAGGTCACCGTACAGAAGGATTAGTAGGGGTTTGGGGACGAAAAAAAATTAAACGAGATCGGGAGGGCTGCTTTCATAGGGGAGCCACAACCAATTTCTTCCGTGGTGTCAGGACACTTGAAGTACCAAGGGTTGCTATGTCGGAAAAATATCGGGTCTGAAGGCTAAATTTAGAATCCGAAGACTTTCAGGGAGGGAGGGAAGGGAGGCAGGGGGGGGGGGTTGGGTGGCAGGGGGGGAAACATCAGGGAAAAAATCGGGTCGCGGCGGCGACTGGAGTCTTGTTGTGGGGGGGGAATATTAAAACACTGGGTCAATCAAATGGGTGGGACAATCAGGAAGCTCAGCAAAAAGGTTCCGGGAAACCAGGAGGAAGGGGGGGAACCCACCTCCGACCAACTCCTCGAGGGAGCCTGAAATAAAAGATCCATGAACCTCCCTCCGTTAGGCGAGGGGCGAAAAAAAAAAAAAAAAAAACCAAAAGGATAAGATGGGGGGAGTCTAACGGGACTCTGCTGCTGTATCGGACAGTTCTCAAGGGAAAATGTTTGCTTGAGGAGCGAAGAAGTGCTTGGCTACGAACGGGCTGGAATCTTTAGTTCAGACTGAAACCAGAAAGACAGAAGCTGGGGATTAAGAGAAAGAGCCGGGGTTACCTAATTCATGCAGAATGAAATTCTTTCGGGAATTGAAAGGTGGTCTAGTTGGGGGGAAAAAAAGGTAACGCTCATGAAGGGTCTCAGGAGGGAAGGACACTCGAGACCGTCAGGAGGCCCGAGAATGGAGAGGTCTTAGAATAAGGAGAGATGCAGAAAGTTGCACAGGCTCAAGAGACAGAAAAAGGGAACTCTGATACCTTCAAACTCGAGAGAGAGCGGATGGGGGGGGAAAAGGGAGCACACGAATGTCGGAAGAAAAAAAAAAAAAAAAAAAGAAAAAAAAAAAAAAAAAAAAACTCAAAAAAAAAAAAAAAAAAAAAAAAAAAAAAAAAAAAAAAAAACGAAAAAAGGTCTATGCCCCTTAGGGAAAAAAAAATACTCTCAAAACTCAGAGGGGGAGTTTCGTAGGAAGGAAGAAGATAAATACTGTCCGCCGGAAGTCTATTTTCTACTAGGGATTGTTAAGCAAACAAAGGTCATCTGGTCGTTGACAGTTTCTTACGTCAGAGTAAGGATGTTTGAAGTCTCCCTCGGTCGAAACAGCTAAGAACGGTCTAAGCCGGTCGCGAACTAATAAAATAAAGAAGCCCGGCATTATCCTGCTCAATGCCAAGGGAAAGTAAAACAAATGGCCGATTACGAGGAGCTCGACGTGAAACAGCAAGATAAAAAAATGTGATTACAAAAAGGGGATCCATTCCAGGGGAAACGCAAAAAGCCGGGAGAAAAAAGAATGGGGCTGTCGGGTGTAGAAAGATGTGAAGGATGAGCATGAATGTAGCGGAAAAAGCTGAGGGGAGGCAGTTCAAAAATTGAGAGAGATTCTCGGGCTGAGAATTGGCCAAAGGTGGTTCAAAGTGGAGATACTCGCAATGGGTCTCTAGACTATCGCGAGGGGGGAAAGGGAGGGACGGGTTAGTGCGTGTCGCGGGGAGGGAGGAGGAAACCATAGCACGTGACACCGGCGCAGCTGGGGGGGGGGACGGGGTAACTAGGTCCGCTCACTGAGGGAAAAAAGAATCATCAAACGTCATCAGCCAAGAGAAAAGCAGAAAAATGCAAGGTCTGAGAAAACCTCTCCAGAAACGATTCTTGACACGAAGGGAGTAGTCAGGGAGGAGGACAAATGAGCTGAATGGGACAAGATCCTTCTTTCTAACGATAGGCGCCTTCGAAAAGGCCACGGGTGCGGTAAGTGAGTTCAGTCGTTTAATTGGTTCAAGGGGGGTCGCATCGTTACGGCACGGGTGAGTGTCAGATAGGAAGGAGAACTGAACATACAGACAACGGAAACATTCTACGGATGCAGGTTAGGGAAACCTCAAAGCAATGTCTGTCAATGCTCATAGGGGGAGGTCGTGAGGCAAAGACAAGTGGTTGTCTGGACAAGTAGGGAGAGAAGAATCGCTTAGTACCGCATGGGACGGTGGTGGTGCTCAAACTAGTAACATGGGAAAGTAAGGTGGGCACCAATATGTAAAAGGCTCAAGAAATGGTTGTGCGGAGAAGCGGGGCTAGCCCTGTCAATAATCGAAGAAGGGAGTACACCGGGGAGGACATTAGGGAAAAGCGCGGCCAACGGGGGACGGGGGAAATAATCAGCTTCTAACAACTCCCAGTTCCTAGGCGCAGTTTATTCAAAAAACCGATACTTCCCAAAACAAAGCTCGCCAAATTCGCGTAGCGCCGAGGGGTCCGAGAAGTACGGGAGCATTAGCCTGCATAATGGGTTCAAATCGGGGGGGGTTTGCAAGAAGGGCCGCTCTTGCAGCAAAAAGGGAGAGGGCACTGAGCACAAAATGAGGCTGGAAAAGGTACAATTGTCTAAAAAAAAGAGGCGGAATGGAATGGGACAACGGGCGCAATGGGAGGGGTGCAACACAGGGGAAAGCACACACAAATCGGGGAGGAGAGTCAGCAGGTTAGCGGGAACTTTTCTAAAGACACAGCGGGAGAATAATTCGGTGCCCAAAAAAAGTCATCGGAAGGTGGAACCGAGAATTGTTCCTTGACATTTATCTCAACTGGGGTTTTCCTAACAGATAATGGGTCGGTTACCACAACTCATGAAAACCATTGAAGAAACGGCTCTCATGTCCCCCTATGTCCTACGTGCAACTGAGCTGGGGTACGACCCGCCAAAAAAAGCTCAATCGTTTACCATACGAGGCGGGTTTCGTCTGCGGGGTGGCGATGACGCGCGCTAATAAGACAAAATCACAGTAACCTTTACAAGAGGGGGGGCAGATGGGTTCGGGAGGGATAGTAGAGGGGAAAGACCGGCCGTGTTTGTTAACATTTCAATCGGCGAGTGCCTCCGGAGGGAAGCAGGGAAAGCCCAAGATATCGTACTGCAGTAACTAAGGGGGGGAGAAAAAGGAAAGCTATTCACTAATAAGCTACGCGGGGCAAGACAAGTTTCCGAAGTGCGCAGATAGGGGGACCTGTGCTAGCCAGAGCAAAGAAGGGGTGCACCGGGAGAATCGAGGGAGGAGGACTTAAAGAACTGAGGGATGAATATGTGGAGGTCGGAAGACGGGCAAACAGAAAGAGGGCTGGGAGAAAAAGGGGCAAAATCGAGAGATACGCAAAAAAAACAAGAGGGGTGGCTTCAGGGTGTGGAGGGCGCAATGGGAAGCAGCGAAACTGTGTAAAACCGGGGAAAACGACGGCACAGGTTAAGGATTATTTGCTGGAGAAAAAGAGGCACAAAGCCGGTAGACGATGGATGTGAGCTCAGAAAGGATCCTGTGACATTAACACTTTATTTGAACCGGAAAGTCAGGAGGCGTGGTTTTTTTGGCGCTTCCTTGTCCAACAGGCACTTAACGTCTGTTATCTCTAGGGTTACCGTCCTGTTCAAAAAGAGTGACATCATGTACAACCTTCTAAACACGGTGGTTATCCGCAACAAACTAGTTAGCAAAATTCTGTGACCTCATTCGCCTACTAGGGTGTTTCGACAGAGGAGTTTCATCAGGGGAAAGGGTACCCAAATGAGACAAGGGCACAGCAGAGGAATATACGATCAACAACAAAAATACTATTAAATAGGGGTAAATGAGATGCTTCGCAAGTATTGTTGAAGGACGGAATTTCTCCCGCTCTTCAAACATCTAATGTATTTCATTCGTAAGAAAGGTGCCACTCGAGGGCTGGGGACGGTATCGAAAGGGTTCTGCGGAAGGGCGAAGAGGCAACTCACTAGAAAGGATACCGAAAGGGAAAAAGCAAGGGAAATATGAGTAAAGAATAAAAAAAAATCTCCAGGGAATCTTTTTAATCCCTGGTTAACGGATCAAAAAAAAAAAATGGCCGCCAAGGCGAAAAGGCTCGTACGCATTGTAACGAAAGGGACATATCAAAAAAAGGGGCGTGGGTCAGCGATGGAGAGGTTGGCTCAAAATGTGCATCGGCAAAAAGGGCACGAAAACCCCAACGCAAAAGTACCGCGGTGGTCCTTGTATCTCAGAAAAAAAGCACGGTGGGGGGGGACGGCAAGCAAAGTGACTTTGGCCGACGAATCACGAGAAAGCGAACGGGCAGGGAACTTTAAAAAACGGGGGCAGAAAGCAGTAGTTGACTCCGGGGGGGCAAAGAGGCGCGAGGCTAAAGCAGGGGGGGAATCGGGATGCAACGCTGGTTCTCTGCGACGGGGGAGGAGGGGGAGGCAATGGGACTGATGAGAAAAGGGCCAGTTGCACACACGAAGGAGTTGGATCAAGGGAGGAGGATCGATGAAAAAGAGAAAACCGCGTCTGGAACGTCAATAACAAAAAAAAAAAAAAAAAAAAAGAAAAAACAAAACAAAGAAAAAAAAAAAAAAAAAATATAAAAGAACCACTATGCCAAGGAGACTATGCGGTGGAGGAGGGAGGTCCGTCGTCTCGCCGAAGAAAATCATGGGGGGGGGGGACCCCCGCGGCGGGTGACGGCCCAGGAAAGTGAGTTAGGGTAAGTCCGGCTGATGGGCGTGGCATGGAAGTCACTTTCCGGAAATTGTTAAAAGGGGGAAGAGATAAACAAGCTCAGGTGACTTTAAAAAGGACTTAAGCTAGGCTCACACAAGAAAGGGAAGTAGCGAGCAAGGGAAGGGCAAGTAAAACTTCGACCGGGGAGGAGGGGTAAAGAGGGGGAATGGGGGAGATAAGGTAATCGAAACACTTGCGCGCCGGTCAGGGGGGGCTCTCAATCTTTTTCTCAAGCAATTAAGGGCCAGTAACGAAGGCGCAGTATCGGAGCCAAAAGGGACAAAAATGAATCGTTCGAAAAAAAGCGGTACCAAAAAACTACCC
>Ga0179593_1303688_pt1 | contig 11977 bp, 12 predicted proteins | sample CZODoug2_1_08_16_FD_185931 | JGI IMG/M metagenome (GOLD analysis project Ga0179593, IMG submission 185931) | Vadose zone soil fungal communities from Angelo Coast Range Reserve, California, USA - CZODoug2_1_08_16fungal (PacBio error correction) | ecosystem: Environmental > Terrestrial > Soil >...
ACCTTCCTCCAGGTGTCGGTGGTCGGGAATGCAGGGAGTCGTCGTTGGGCTGTTTAGGCAAGAGAAAGGAGCAGTAGGAAATTTGTGGGGAAGGGCGTTGGAAGGACGATGGGGGTTATAGACGTACGCATTTCTGACACACAAACAGCAAAGGGGGAAGCTAAGCAGATCGGAAGAAAGGCGGAAAGAGGCCCAAAGGTTTTGGCGGGGTGGCGGGTGAGTGGGGGCCGGTAGCTCTAGACGAGGGGGCAAACCGGCTGGACATGGGAGTCGAAGCTGGGAAGGAGTGGGGCTTTTTAAGGAAGAAGGGCACGTACGAGCAATGGCTTATCCAGAAGCGAGAGAGGCCACAAAGGCGGAAGAATGCAAGTAAGAAGCCAAAACGATTGTCAGAAAAAGGAGCAGAAAAACACAAGAAAAGCAGGGTCAGAAGGAGGAAAAGGGAGGAACGAATTTTGATAGAGGGGGGTAAAGAAAGTTCTAGTGGGACCAAAAGTAAACCGACCGAGTAGACAGAGGGAGGAACAGGATAACGAAGAAGATGAATGGGGGGAAAAGGGGGGTAATGTTCGACGTAAAACCCAGTTCGCTCGCCGGTTTGTCGATTTTGGGACCACGCACTGGTGTGCCGAGCTGGGGATCCGGATTGGGTTTGGGGGGGGAGGTCTTGAAGGGGGAGGGGAAGGGGGAAAGGAAGGAGAGCTCAACAACACAAAACTTGCTTACCGAATACTGTGACCGGTGAAAAAAAGAACAATAAAGAAAAAAAAATAAAAAGAGGCGAAAAGATCGGCAGCAAAACAAGTGAGAGGTCAAAAAGGAGGGACCACACTGTCTCTGGGGAAGGGGGACGCGTTGGAAACGAAAGACAAACACTTTCAAATGCAGATTATTGGCGGAGCGGTGCAAAACACCCTTGAAATCGTTAGCGAACTTTTGGGAACCATTTAAGTCCCTTGACGGGACAAGAAAAACCGTATCAAGACGCTGTAAATGGAAAGGAGAACAGTATGGGTTTGGTTTGACCTCAGAAGCCGGGGAAGCGGTGGGGCCTTTGGGGCGTACCGCAATGCGATGGGTATTCGAAGACGGCTCGGAGGGGAGTTAGGTCCATCCGCCCAAGCACAAAACTGGGAAAGGTTATGCAACACCTACGCCTACAGTACCGCGTACCCCCAAACTCACCTGACACGGCTGATACCTCTTCACCAGCGTCACCTTCCCAAAAAAATTGAAGAGGAAGAAAAGGGAGGAGCAAAGCGGATGCCTGTTTGCAAAGAAAAATCATAAAAAAGCCAGGAAAAAGACACGAAAATTGCAGAAAAGTAATTCTAACCAAAAATGCACAAAAGAAAGAAGAAACTAACGGAGGAACGACTCCGAAACTTCGGGCGAGGTGTACCGAAAACAACAGGGCAATGAGAATTCCATCATATAACCCAGAGCGGAAGATCAAATTCCAGACGAGGCTGACAGGATTTCTATCTGTGTTCTGTGAGTGATCTAGGGTCCGTGCAAAACCTGCTCAATCATGGTCGCGTACAACCCTTAGGGTGCCTGCTTCTCGAAAAAAGGGCTTGAAAACCCCCCTGGCACTCATTGGCCGAATTCTTAAGAAGAAAAGCTTGCGCAAAGGGAAGAGGGGGGTGGTGGACGCATGGTTATTAATTTCGCAAAGAATCGAACCTATGCTGCAATTATCAAGTGCAAACGGAGGGAAGGAGCACCACAGCTCTGAAGACAAAATTAGGGAGTTCGAACAGGCCCTCGGAAAAAAAAAGACCGTAGGTGGTGCTCCATGCCCCGGGTAGAAGGCTCCGACGGGGGGAGCATTCCGCAGAAGCTGCACACACCACCAACGATGGGGGGTGCGAGGTAGTGGGCGTCGTCTCTCTTTCAGTGTTTCTGAATATATTCCCGAAAAAATGGAGAAGCTTGGACGTAGGGTCGTTCCCCGCAAGATACACTACCGGGGGCAATCAACTTCGAGCCGCATGAATTGGGGGTGGCAGATTCCTTGGGTACGCCTTTGAGTATACTTTGGGAGACGTATGACAAGTCAAATAGTGGGAAGGGGACAAAAATGGGGTGAGAGTTAGTACCCACAGGGAACTTCTTCTACCACTGGTGGGACATATAAATGGACAAGAACTACAAAGAACAAGTCACAAAAATTAACACACGGTTCTCGAAAGTCATACCTAAAGGAAATCCAAAAAACGACTAAAATGTGTAGCCCGCACTAAATTTTCTGGGCCACTGCAAAAAACCTGGTGGGAGTTTGAACAAAGAAAGGGGAGGGGGGGAAGGTGGTGATTCAAATCCTTTATGTTAACAAATATCTCTCCGAAAACCCACAAGTAATTGAAAGAAGGAGTACTTTCTGAGTCCCCAATTCGGGCCTAAACCATCCCACGAAATTCGTAGTCGTTTCAAATGTTTTCAAAAACCTCAACCAATATGGGTTTTGCCTTGGCAGACGGAACCGGAAAATAGAGTCGGGCAGTCAACTTAAGGTGAAATGGGTTTCACTTCGTATACAACACACGGTTACTTTTTGGGGGGCAAGTGGATGGATACAGTTCTGTCATTTATGGCAAACCCCGAGGGGGACCGTTAGTTTCGAAAAAAAAGTCGGTGGGTGTGAAGGGGGTCATGTGGCAACGTAGAAATTATAGAAAAACCGAGGGTCGGCTATCAAAAGTAAAAGAAAAAGGCCGAGGGGGGAGCAGTTGAGAACAACGGTAGGGGGGGGGGACATACCCGCAAACCTCTCAATATCGCATTGGCGTTCAAGGATTAAGAACAGATCTCTAATAACCTCAAAGAATGCAAACCACTGTGGTGGGTAAAAGTCTGGCTGCGGAACATCTGGGAAATCTTATACGACGGGGGGAAAGTGTACGCCAACACGGCTTTGGGGAATGTTTGGAGTCACAGGGTTCGACAGAAGCAAGGGGGGGCCAGGAGAACACGTTTGCTTCCGTCGTGTCAAGCCAGATTAAGGAGAATTGAAAAAAGGGGAGGGGGGGGCATTGTCCGCCTAACAAGGCTAAAAGGACTCGCGGTGATAAAGCGCGTAAGGAGGCATTCGCAAAAAATTCCAGGGGGGTAAAATACGTCCATCAGGCGGAAACTGTTTGAAGCGCCATTAAGGGATCCGGGGGTTCAAATCCATACGCCGAACCAATAGAGGATGTGAAGAATTAGGTCATTTAGCTCATCGATGTGTGGAAAAAGGGAAAAATGACGACGATGACCGGGAGGACGGAGAAACGGACTCAGGGGGTCGGAGGTTATCGGTGGTCTGCGTCGTGGGGCTTTTTGCCTTTACTCAGCGTTACCAAGTTGGGCAATGGCGAGGTGGGATGGTGGAGACAGGGAGAGGGTGAGAAGACGGAGTTATGCAACAAAGCCCATCTCAGCGAGCCTTGGATAAGACATAGTATAAAATAAAATGTCTTGCGAATGACGGGATATGAGGTCGAGTGGGGCGGGAGATTTGCAGAGCTGGTGCGGAAAAGGTCATGGCTCGAGAGAGGGGGAAATATGCCTTTGGCAGACTCCAGCAACACCAAGGACTCGCTCGCCCGAAGAGTCCAAGGAAGGCACAGAAAACAGCCAAAAGAGCCCACCAACGATTGTATCACGCAAAAAAAAAAGACATAGCAGCCAACGACATACAGCGATTCTAACATACGGGGAATGGAAAGACAGTCTAATGGTTCAAACAAGGGGCGACGAAAGAAGGGGGGAGCAGGAGGCGAACAGAGACGCCATAGAATGTGGAACATGTTGTCTTGGAGTCCACTTGCGTCAAAAAAAATGGCGATGCGCCGTGTGGCTCCAAGTTGGGAAAAGAGGGAAATTGTGGAAAGCTGGGAGCCGCTCCTTTTTTTAGGTTACTCTTTGGCTTGAGCGGGGCAGTGCAGGGATTATCGGAGAAGACAAGACTGAGGAGTCCAAGGAAATAGAGAAGGGGGGGGAGTTCCTTACCAGCTACAAAGAAAAGAACGAAAAAAAATCAAAAAATCTGCTGCCATCAACATAAGTCCAGCACAAATTCGCTTGCCAAATGTACCACAGAGGACGCGCGAAAAGGGGAAGCAGGTGCGAACAGCCAACAATCAAAAGTATTGTATGTTCTTATCTTGGAAGCCTCATGCACTGAGTCAGGCCAAACCTTTGGGGGGGGGAAACACATGGGGGAATTAGATAGAACGGGGACCAAAGCACTAGGCCTTACCATCAAGCTGCTGTACGTGGGGGACGGCTATGGATGGGGGAGCTGAAGCCGGGGGGACAGTGGCGTCAGTTAACTCCTGAGTGTTCCTCTCTGATGAGGGCTAAGGAGAAAGAACTGGGGAAAGTCGGTTGCGTGAAGAAGTAAAAGAATACATAAAGGAGATCGAGAAAGGAAAAGGAGTTTATCGCACAATCGAGTATAGACTCCTAAATCTAAAGCCCTAGACCGCGATACGCAACTCAGAGTCCACGGGCGAAAAAATTTGGGGGGGGGGATGAGGGAGGGGTCTTCGCCAAGCTCGACGGAGAGGAGGAGGGGATGGTCAGAAGTGACGTCCTGCACAATCGTCCCAAAAGCACCGAGCATGACAAAATTTGAAAAAGGGTAATTTAGGAAAAAAAGAAGAAAGATACAACTCCCTAAACGTGAGGAATTGTGGAAATGCCGCAAAATAAGAACGAGTCCAGGAGAGGCCAAAAAAAAGAATCCAGATCACAGCGAGAAGCAATGCAAAAGACCTTCTCACATCAATTAGCTTTCAGGTGGTGCGGGTCCGAGGGGGAAAGCAAAATGGATCATTCATTCGCTTATCAATTGCCGACCTGTTCGGATAGCGTTTGCAAAAGGTAAACTGGGACAGGACAAGGAATCCTCCGCTTAAGCCTAGAGGATTGTGGTTGAAAGGGGGGTGAGGTAGGGAAAATGCAACGAACATTCAAATTCTTCCAACGTTGAAGTGGTGAAATCGAATGAAACACAAGCCGATGAGCATTGGGGGAGGGGGGGGGGGGCGAAAAAAGGAAAAAAGGAAAAATCAGTAGTTGTTGTCTCCATGGAACCAACTGCACGGGCATAAGAGACGAACTGATTGTAAGCCAAGATAGGTCAACCTAACACAGATGGGCGAGATGGATAGGGTTGTCGTGCGGCGCGGATTTCCGGGTGAATAATTTCACCAATTCGTAGGAGGAAAAGAGGAACGTACCAGAGAAAGGGGGAGGTCCAGCGAGCAAATCAGTTCGGAGACGGTTTTTTGTGGGGCCGGAACCAGAACCACGGGAGGGGGGAGATATACACTTGTGGGAGAATCGAAGTTCCCCTGCGTTAAAAGAGATTTCGTGGAACATCCAACGGTCCATGCGCTTGGGCCAGGGTGGGAAGGAGGGACCAACTCCGGCTAAAAAACATTGAACAAACATTTGTAAAAAAACCCGGGGGGGCCGGGGTCCTCATGACCTGAAAACAAAAAGAAACTATCACCTACTCTATGGGGCATGGCACAGGAAGGCAAAGGAAACAACAGTGGGTTGGGGGGGATGGTGTTCCCCCAGACCGATCTTTCTTGAGGTGTGGGCACAAGCCATGGCAAAAGAAGGAATGTAAGCCCTGTTCTGCTCTCAACACCAACTTATGAGAAAGAAGGAGGGAGAAAAAAGGGGGTGATGGGGGTAAGTCTGTGCATTAACACCGGCTAAAAACCGTCTAGTACAGGGCGGTGGACACAATAAAAAAAAGATTTTCCTGTGAAAATTACAAGGCACAATATAGCTGGATCCCACGTTAGGGGGAGAGTTTTTTTCAAGCGCGGAACCGAGAACAAGGGTATTTTTGGGCCATTGGAGGGGAAGCAATTGCTGTTAAAGGATCGGGCCCACAATTGGCCTGAATTGGAAAACGGTGAGTGAAGAAAGGAAAAGCCCTGTGGTTTGGAGGCACTCCTGATCGGGGAAAAGGAAAAAAAGGAGCAGCTAAACGAAGGGGGCAGTCATACAATTACCCGCACAAACATCCCTGACAGGTGGCTCGCAGCTTTGAATTGAACAAAGGGATATTGAATTGGACCAATCCATCTCAATAGTAATTTGATTATGATCCTAACAGCAACTTAAGAAAAATAGAGATCGCAAAAATCGGGTTGGTCGTGAAGTGACGGGGCTGCTGAAAAAATCAATGGGGATCATAACGGGCCATGCCAACATAAGGGTTTACGGTTCGGAGGGACAGTGGAGGGAAAACCACATCAGTGGGCCTGGTGGATCTTCCTGGATGGCAAGCCCAGCTTGGGGAGGGGTGAGAGGTGAGAGGGGAGCAACCATGATAAAAATCCGCGACTGGAGTCAAGGAGAAAGGGGAAGGGAGTAAGAGTCAAGAGTTTCATTTTGACATCTCTCATCTTCAGGGGGTCACCTTGGGGTCAAAACGACCCTTAGGGATCCCTGTCCTGGGAAAAAACTGAAAGCTAAAGGAAATCAGGGTTGAAAGAAGGGGAGGGTCAGGAGACGAGGACTATGTGATCTACGGGGGAGAAATCGAAAGTGCCCGGGATGGCGTATATGAACGTACTACAAGGTTTCTGCGGGGGAGGAATCAGGGACTTGGGAAATGACTTTGCATTTTTCAAGAAAAATTACTCAGTCAGCAATTTGGTGCTCGGTTGACCGTTGGCCAGACTAGGGGGGAAGAGGGAACGAAAGGAGGGAACAGATAGACGGCCTTGGAGAACATATTGAAGGCCGAATGGTTTCGAAACGGTGGACGATGGAGCGAGAGTCGATGGGGAGAGAAGGGGAGAGCCTTGTGCGCCACGCTTAACCAATTGAAAAATCGATCTCGTTGCGTGTTAGGTTTCCTTCTCAAGAAAACGAAAGAGCCAAGGCGCAGAGAAATCGAGAGAGGCAAAAACGGCACTCAAGCCCAGCCGCCAACAAGATTGGCCTCACTGCTGATCACCAAGAACAGTTTCTCCACGACTTAAACAGATGACGAGTGGGGGGTACGAATAAGGGGGAGGGGAAAAAAACGGGGTAGCAAGAAATGTTCAAAGTGGCGGCCATACCCGGACACTAGAAAGGCAAAAAGAAAGGAAGGGGGGGTTGGCGGGGACGCAACAAGGCGTCCAAAAGCAAGCCTTGGGCGCAAGATTTTAACCTTCACTGTGTTCATGATCTGAACGCGGTTTATGGGGGGGAGGGGTTGGGCTGGGGGGATCGGGGAAAGGGAAGATACATTATCGCGCAGAAACAACAAAAGGAGGGGGACAAGCTACTGAGCTTCCAGCTAACGAGACAAAAGCACAATCGCGGCTCACCAGACGGCAGCAAGCGAGTAAAAAAGAGGGAGAAACAATAGGAGAGCGGAATTGACGCAGGTGAAAAAACAATTTAAAGGAAAAGGGGTGGCGTTCGGTGCCAAACAGTGGAGCCCTCAGGGAGCCGGAAACAAGGGGGGGAAAAGGGAAGATCACCTGGTCAGGGAACCCCTGAGGAAAGTATCTAAAATCGTGTAGATTTAAAACTGCATGGGAGGTTTGCTAGGAGCCGGTGAGCAACTAGGTTGGGGCGCTCGTTGGGAGTGCAGGTCTTTCATAAATCGAAAGGGGGATATGCAAGGCTCGTCGTTGGGGGGAGGGGGAGTAAATCAAATACTAAAGAGAATAGAGCAAGTGAAGAGGGAGGACGCACAAGAGAGAGGAAACGCTATAGAACAAGAAAGCACCTGTCGACGATTACTGAGGGGTACCCTGGGAAAAAGTCGAACCGAATGTAGGCTTACAGAAGGTCTTCTCACAAGAGTCGGAGATGCCGGTGGTTTGAAGGAACTGCTCCTAGCAAGAGGTCCCGGCAAAAAAAGAAGGATACAAAATTGAAACTCTGGAGAATGCTCTAGAAGCCAATAAATAAAACGAACTGGACTCAGTCCGAAACGGTTCGGGAAGGTGGTATAAGGAGCACAAAAAGAAATCCCACGGGAATATCACAGGAATGCAAATCCCAGAAGCTAGAGACAATGAACGAGCTATTCAAGGAATCAATTTAGCGGAAGACAGTGGTTAGGGAGAGGAAGGGGCCACCTGGAAGGAAGGGGCGAAAAAAAGGGGGTGAAACCGAACTGTAAGAGAGTATGACAAAATTGGACTCTTGCCAGGAGTTATCCTCGCGGACCTTGACTCTCACCCGGAGGAAGTGGGGGGTGTGGAAGGTGAGTGTCTGAAAAAGAAAATGAGAAATTAGGCATTAAGCAATTCCAAGCAATCATGGAAAGGAAAAAGAGAACAGGGGGAGAGAGCCAGGGAGTGGGGAAGAAACTTACGACAAAAATAAAAAGACCTTAGGGTTGGGTTCTACAAAAGGGTGCAAGGTGATAGAAGAGCGATAACTGATGTTCAAAACCAACTCGCAACCGACCAACAGTTGCGATCTGATTAGTAGTGGGAGAGATTGACCCCCCCCTGGGGGGGCAAGAATAGTTCACGGGCAAGAAAAGATAAATGAAGCTTTATGGTGCGTCCCAGCCTAAATAAAGGGGGAAAATCCAAAGACTGCCATCATTTCGGGACTTGTTTAGGTAATGTGGATAGAGAAGGGAACCACCAGGGTGAAAACTTTGGGTCGACACAAATAATATAAAAAGCCTCCACAGTGGACGTCAAAACAGAGATTCTCGTAAAAGAATAACTTTCCCTCAGTTCCAATTGCCATGGAAAGAAGAAAGCTGAAAAACAAGAATCCAATTTAAAACAAAATAACGCTTGTGAATGTATACCCGAGAAGTGAAAAAAACAGGAGCAAGAGGGGATCATACTAAAGGTTTTGCATTGGTTAATAAGTAAGGGGTTTGGGGATGGGGAAAAGAAAAAGAATTGTATGGGGAGGTGTGCATAATCAAATATGTTTCGCACCGGGTTATTATCAACAAAAAAGGAAGGATGGAGATGGAGAGGGGCAAAACAGCGAGGGGACAGAACAAGACCCTACAATCTATTCGGGCAGTTGTGAAAAAAAAACAAAAAAGGGGGGGGAAAAAGACGTGGGGGACGACGTTCATAAAAATAGAGTCTGGAAACTTTCTGTCGGCTGGGGGGAAGGCGGGGTCTACCTAGACCAGGTTTACAGGGTTGGGGGGGGGGAAAAATGTGGGGGGGGGGGGGGGGGGGGGGGGGGGGGGGGGGGGGGGGGTGGTGTGGGGTTTATTTGGAGCATCGTGTGTGCAAGTTAGTGGAAAAACACCAGGCACCTCAGGAAAGTATATTTTGCTATGGACTTTGGTTGGGACCTTAACTCATTAGAAAGAAGTCAGGGGCAAGGTGGAAGCTAACAGGTGGGTAGCGTGAACCATAAGCACCAGATAATACAGACCAGGATTGGCTCTCTTGGGGGTTGGAATTTAAACACGGTAATTTTGAACTAACTCAATCCAGAATCAATCTGAGCATGAGGGCTATTGAATTAAAGGAAGAGAAGAAACTATCAATCGCAAACGAGGTTTGGTGCGGTTAAGGAGTAGGGAGATGAAATCATAGATCCGGAGAAGGCGGAGCCAACACTAAGGTGCTTTCTGGGGGTTACATGTGGGGAGAAGGGTGAGAACGAATGCTCATCCTGTTGAGGTTCTCCTGCTTGACTTCCCGAGGTTTAATTTATGGGGGGTCACGCCGTTTGTAAGCGGGGGAATTGGTAAGAAATAAGCCCAAGAATTGCTACAAAACCCGCGGACGGGTGATCAAGGGGATTACCATTCAGTCGATTCCATTTTGACTGGACTCTCAAAGCGTCGGGAACCTTTGTGACGCGACCGGGGAAAACAGGTTTGCCGTCAAAAAGAACAGAAGACCCTAACTTGAAAAAGGGAAGAAGTAGTATTCGAAGGGGTGATAGCTCGGGTGGATTGCGGAGGAAAAAAGGAAAGCTGCCAAAGGGGGGTTCGGAGGAGTACCCGACTCAAGTGGGTCACGGTGAGTTATGTATCAGGGGGAATTCTTCTTTGGAATGTGGGGGAATAGCTTAAGCGTCGTTACAAGGGGGGGGCATAGAGGGTGTATTGCCGGACTAGTTCTGCATGTTCTCCAACTCAAGAGAAGGTCAGCGCGGGGGGGGGGGGGGGGGGAAAGAAGAGAAGGAAGAAAACAAAATCTGGCGAAGTGGGAAGAGGTATTATCGATGGTCGATGTGGGGGCGACGCTGGAAGAGCAAAAGTGGGACGAATCCAGCTTTCAATGGGGGCTCGACGAGGGGGAGTATTTTTTGGCCTTGATCTAACCGCGGCATGCTGTCGTCAGAAATCTAGAGGGGAAGGGAAAAAAAGGGGAGGAAAATCAGAAAAGAGCGCCGAAACCAAAAGATTGGAGCAACCGGGTCGACCCCAGGCATTTAGAAACCTCGTACCTATTCTGTGGCAAGTAAGGGGAGTGACCCGGAAAAGGGATGGTTAAAAAAAGGGGGGCGTGTGTTTTGGGGGGGGGGGTGGGGGAGGGGGGGACTAAATGATTAAAATTTCGTAAAAAATACAGCCAAGAAAAGAGTTAATTTGGGGAAAAAAGGGTTGGATGGGGAAGAAACAGCCCGGCCGGGGACGTGTGAGAAAGAATTGGGTTACCCGCCAATTTTCTTCCTTCGAGCCGCGCGGGGGGTGGTATGTTTTAGGTAGGGGGATTTGGGGGGGGAGGGGACGGGGAGGAAGGGGAGACTAAACTCAAAAACAAAAAAATTGAGGAAGAAGGGGATAAAAGGTGAAAGAAGGAAAAACTTCCAAAAGAAAACACATCAAAAGACTAAACCATAACAAGGTTCTTCCATATACAAGCACAAGGGGAGGAAAGGGTCCAAAAGGACAAAAAAAAAAGAAAGCACTGTTGGACGCCGGGGGACAGGGAACGAAAAAAAGTCCAATTCCAGATTAGCGGTATCTTGGAGAAAAAGGAGCCAACGGGAGGCCGCAAAGGGTTGTTGGGACTTTAGAAGACATGTTCGGAACACGTAGCTTATGTAAAGGGTAATGCGTGGAAACGAAAAGGGGGGGGGGGGGGGGTGAAAGCGATCCGGGTGGAGAAAATCTGTTTGGATGGCTATGAAGTCCTGCTTGGGACCGAGAGAAAAAAAAGGGGTGGGCGACAGCTACTGTCGTTGGAGGGAGATCAAAAAAAAAACAGGGGATCTATCAATAATTCTGGGGCACGACTATAGAAAAAGCTAAAGCGCAAACTAGGGCCTCGACGAAGAATAGTCACCTGCCTTGGGCCACTGAAAACAGGAATTGTAGGGGAAGAGGGAGAAGGTCATTCTCCTCAGAGTATGGCGCGGCTGTATTACTTTTTTCCGGAGGAAAATCTTAAAGGGACAACGAAACGAGCTGAAAATTGGAACGAGAAGGTAATGCCTATGGAAGCAAAAAGAACACCTGATTACACAGAAAAAAAGGGAAGGAAAATTGAAAGCACGAAAGCGGAGAGTAGAGCAGAAACTAGGATGCAAAAAGGGAAAGAACGACGGAAGGAAGTCACAAGAGCAGGTTAGACTTTGGAGGTGACTTGCAGTCTCTACTTAACCCGGGGGGGAAATGAAAGGCAGGTAATCGTAACAAAACAAGGTCAAGACTTACTGAGCTTAAATTGAAACTTTGAAGCTCTGGAAGGGGGGAAAGGAGTAATGGAAGAAGCGGCTTGACTCACAGGAATGGATTTCTGGTATGGGTATTAGTACGACAAACCAAGGAAATCGAACCTGATGCAAGGAAAGGGCCAACGAAATGAGGGAAATCGAGGAAAAAAAACAAATTTATGAGCCGTTAGGTTCGAAAGTTTACAACACGAAAAAAAAAGGAAAAAGAAAGGGGGGGGAATCCCAAGTCCAGTGCTACGCAGAAAAAAAGGAGACGATGTTCCACAAAGACTCTTTCACAACAACAGTGGCGATATTGAAGTTTTTCTTGAGAGCTTGGCAGTTCAGGAAATAAGGT
>Ga0179593_1334910_pt1 | contig 11977 bp, 20 predicted proteins | sample CZODoug2_1_08_16_FD_185931 | JGI IMG/M metagenome (GOLD analysis project Ga0179593, IMG submission 185931) | Vadose zone soil fungal communities from Angelo Coast Range Reserve, California, USA - CZODoug2_1_08_16fungal (PacBio error correction) | ecosystem: Environmental > Terrestrial > Soil >...
CGGATTTAGTAAAAGCAAAAAATAATGCAAGGGGAGGGAAAAGGCACCTGGGAAGGGGAAATTGCGACGGGCAATGGGGAAATGACAAAGATGAGTGGGGAACACCAGCTACGGGAGTTGTTGCACAAATTTTACATAAAGAAAAGGTCCAGAACAAAAAAGCCTGAGAAATGTCCCTTGGAGAGAAAAAAAGAAGAATACAAGTTTAGGGGACAAACAAAAGAAAGATGAACCTTAAAAGGTGTGGACGGACACAGCAGGAGGCCGAAATGTAAGCCGTAGGATAGTGGGAAAAGGGGAAACGGGGAAAAAAGAGGAAAATAGATAAAAAAAGAAAGGGGGAGGGGGGTTTTCATTCTTCAAAAAGCCAACGGAGTGGTGTGAAGGGGGAAAATATCAGGGAAGGGGCTGGGGGCCGCAATTCGTAACGAAAAAGTGACTGGGTTGGAGACAAGAAAGGGCCAAGAAAGGGGGGCAGGAATCATGAAAATCAGATCAGGTCCATAGGGAGAACAGCATTTCCAAGGGTGGTTGGGGGGAAGGGGACGGGTACGGGTTCAAAAGCAGGGGTGTGGTTGGGGAAAAAAAAACAGAAGGGGGAATCGGCCCTTGGGAGTGGACTGCAAGGGAAGGGGAGACGAAGGAAAGGGGGAAAAAAAACTAAAGAAGCCGGTATATCTAGGATCCTATAAGGTTTTGGGCGAAAAGGGTGGGAAGGGGGGGGGGGGGGACGGGATGGGTGTTGTCAAAGGGATCAATGCTCGTCCAGGGGAAGGACGATGCATAGGGGGGGTTGCCCGCCGCCACGGGGAGCCAGAGGGCCGGGACACAAAAATTGTGAAAGAAACCAAGGGGGGTTGAAGACGGCATGACCTGGAAGTAACGGGGGGTTCAGTGGGGGGGGGGGAAGTCCATGCCTGTTTGCGGGGGCCTGAAGGCCGGGGGGGTAACCAAAGAGGAATTTTGGTTGGAACCTCAACTGTGAACGGGAAAAAAACACAACGGGTGAAGTGGCGGGGCTTCGGGGGGGAGGGGTATACGGGAGAATAGCGGGCGACGCCCCGCCCGTGGACGCAAGAGACACAGGATGGCCATGGGAAATTGAAAAGAAAGGGGAAGCACACGTGCAAACCCGGGGTGGGAAAACTCTTGGCTACTAAATGAGGGACGGAAAACCAAAAAGAAATGTGGAAGGGCAAGCCTAAGAAGAGCCTCGGAGAAGGAAGGGTCCCGCAAAAAGAGTAGGGGACCGGGCGTGGGAACTCTGCTTAAAAAATTCAAAAAAGAAGAAAATGGGTTGTGGGGAGGGCAGCAGAGGACTATTGCGTGAAGGCGAAGGGCTTGACCGGGGTGAAAGAGGGAAAAAAGGAACAGGTCAATGTTAAAAAAAAGAGGGTAGGGAAATAGGGGTGGGAGCAAAAACCAGAACCGACAAGTATCAACCTTCGAAAATGCAGGCAAAGAAGAGGGCTGGGACGGGAGGAAGCAAATAGGGGGAAAAAAAAAAAAAACTTATGTTAGTCATAAGCAACAAAAACAAGTCAAAGCAAGAAGGGAACAAGGGTGGAATAAGGAAAGAAAGAATTGGTAAACACACAGGCTCAGAGGGAGGAGGGGGGAAAGGGCGGTAAGGGAAAAGGAAAAAAAACGCCGAAACACCTTCAGCCCAAGAAAAGGGAATTGTTTCAAAACAGTCCCTGGGAAAAAAAAAACTCAAGTGTATGGCTTGGGCCCAGGTCAGTTTTGTGGGGTAAGGTTAATAACATGGTTCGACGCACGAGGGGAAAAAAAATGGGCCAGGAAAAAAAAAAAGGTCCCTGGTTTGGGAATGGGGGTTGTAGAACGGGAAAAAGAAAAGAGTTGGGAGTGCAACAAGTTGGCTGGCTGGGTAGGTGCCGGGAGGACTGAGAGCAAGAAAGGGGGGGTTTCTTGGAAAAATCATTTAAGAACGGTTGGACGCCAGGCGTCAGTCCGGTTCAAAGAGACAGGGGCGGCCCCCACGGTGGCGACCAGCTGAGCGCATGGTTGCGTGATGCAGTAAGTAAAAGAAACATAACCGCCCTTCAAACGGGGGGGGGGGGGGGTCAGGGAAATGTTCCGCCCGTGGCCCAGGGGGAGTCCAGGAAAAAAGAAAAAAAATCTACCCAGGAGAAAAGCGGGCCCAGCGGCCTGTGACAAGAAAGGGGAAAAAGAAGAAACTGGGGGAAGAAAAAAAGAGCGCGCAAGGAGTTGAAGAAAAGTTGATGAAACCCACTAGTCTAGGCAGGGGTGGAAGGGAGGGGTTCACAGCGTACTCCTTTACGTGGACCGCTGGCCATGGGAATTGTGGGGTGGGGGAAAAGAAGGAAGACTCGTAAAAAAAAAGCGGTTCTCAAAGGGAAAACGCCATATTTGGGGGGAATTAAAGAACAACACGAATTGGGAATGGAAAAAGGAGATCAGAACAATGGGGCCGAGTGAAACGGCACGTGGGCCGCCTGGGGGACAGAGGAAAGTCATTTTTTGGAAAAAAAAAAAGATCCAATCATCACTTATGTTGCTGAAATTGGGGGGGAGGGAAGCAGGAGTCTCATTTGAGTTGGGGGGGGAGCAGGGAAGGGCCATTCAAGAGAAAAAAAGAAGGGTAAAAAAAAGGGGGGCAGTTGCAGTTGGATCGCTTCCTAAGGGCATTCAAAAATACAGGGGAACAAGAAGGGGGGGGGGGGGGTGGCCGGAAAAAATGAGGAAGGAAGTCCAAGAATCACCCAAGAAGGCGGAAATGGTTGGAAAGAAGTAAAGGAAAAAACTCTGTCCCCAGAAAAAAAAAACGCTCCACTCCAGGCAACGCAAAAGAAGAAGGGGAAAACATGGGAGAAAAAAAAACGAGCTTTACAAACACACAAACACCGTAGGAGAAAGAGAAAATTGTTGGAGTGGGTCAAAAGGGGGAGCCATAACTCCAAAACAGGAAGACGATGCGTACCGGGGGTAAAGAGAGGGAGAGGAGGGAGGGAAAACGGGAATGGCAGAATGAACACAGGGGCTTAGAAAAAAAGTCAAAACGAAAGAGTTCTGGGAAAGGAAGGAACGTTAACAAAACCTGTCCGCATGCCAACACCAAAAAAACAACCAAGGGACATGAAGAAGCTAACGAGCAGGAAAAGAAAACTGCACAGAAAACTGTTACCAACTTGGGGCAAGGAAGTAAAGCACACGCGAAAAAAAATAAAGAAAGTTTCAGAGGGGAAATCCAAATGCAATCAAGAATAAGGGAATGATTGGAAAAATCTAAAAAGGAGGGGGGAAACTTGGAAAAAATAGGAAAAGGGGGAAAGGCTGCAAAAGAAGTGTTTTAACTTGAAAGAAGGAAACCGTCTTCCGGAAAAGAAGTGAAATCCAAGTTGAGGCAGGAAAAAATTCAAAAGTCGGGTGTAATGGAAAGAATCCATCCCATATGGTCCAAAAAAAAAAAAACGAAAACGTCCGACGGGATGTGAATAAGGAGCAATATAAACAAAAAAAACCCCAAAATCAGACGGAAGGGAACGTCAAAAGGAAAAAAAAAAAAAGCCAGGGGAAACCAAAACGAGAGAGACTAGTGGGGGAAAAATGTTCTTCAACGCTTAAAAAAAGCGATAAAAAAAGCAACTAGTCGTTGAAGGAAGGGGTACCAAAGAAAAGAAACGAAGAACCCCGTTTCCCATGGTAAAAAAGATACTAGGCAAAAGGCGGACCGACTTCCACCAGGGGGCACGGCCCGGAATAGAAAAATGCAAAAAACCATTAAAGGGGGAAAGAAAAACCTCAAGAAAAAAAAAAAAGAAACATCAAAGGACAAAAGAAAAGCAGAAGTGATCAACTGGGGCCTAGAGAAAAGGGCGGGTCCAAGGGGGAACTCAATATGATGACGTGAAATACAAAGGGGAGGGACATTTCCCCGGGTGAGTAAAAAAAAAAATAACCAGCCAGCAAAACGTACGCATAATGCCCGGAAAAGGTGTAAGAATACCAAATAAACCAACAGGAACCAGCGGACTGGAAGGAAGTGGGCCCTAGGAAAAGAAAAAAAAGGTGATGGGGGGAAGACAAAAACAAAAAATGAACCATTGGAAAAGCATACAGGAGGCAGAAAGGGGACACGTAAACACCATTGGAAAGACACATTCTGGGAAAAAAGGAAGGGATCTGGGGGGAAAGGGAAAAAACTTAAAGCTCAACGCGAACCCAGTGCACAGGGAAAACTGTTTGTCCAAAAACAAAAGAATGGCACGTCCCAAGAGGAAACGGGGGATGGGAAAAAAATTTGAAAAGAGATTGGAAAAATCAGGGCATAAATTGTTGTTTGGGGCAGGGGGAACCGATCATAAGATGGTGCCGAGCGATCGGCAATGGGTGCCAAAAAGCCCTCTGAGAAAGAAAAATCTCATTTGTTCCGAAGGTTTGTAAGGGGGAAAAGCATGGGGGGTGGGAAGGGAAAAAAAGGGAATCCCGTACACGGAAGAAAAGAACTCCGAAAGTCAACCCGGCAACCGAAACGCGTTGACCAAGAGAACCATAAAAGGAAAGAAAAAAAAAAACTGATGGGTTGCCGGGGGCAGCAAAATCAAAAGACACGAGATACACAAGGAAAACAACTACCATGAATGGCGGGGGAGGGAGGCCCGGAAAAAAAGGGGGGTTAAAAACGAAGGAAAGAAAAGAACCAGACGGGTTTTAAACCAAAAAAAGGTGGGACGAAAAATGGGAAGTGGACGGGTGGCAACAATCATGGATCGCACAAAAAAAAACCCTGCAAGGCAAACGTGGATTACATCAAACGAAGCGAAAAAGAAGAGAAAGAAAAACGAAACCGAAAAAAGAAAACGGGGCGCGCTTAAAAAATAAGAAAAAAAAGTAATTGGGACAAACCGCAGAAGAAAACCCGCAAATCATGATTCAAACAAAAACCAGGGGGAAAACCCAGGGAAGGAAAGGCCCCTGAAAAAAACAAACCGGAAAAGAAAGGGAAGGGGAGAGACAATGGGGAGGTCCTTCCATCGCACTAAGGAGCGCGGTAAAAACACCGAAAAGAAATCAAAAAAGGAGAGCATAACGTTAGAAAAAAAATACCCCGAGGAAAAAAAAAAAAAATTCTCAGTAAAGACCAAGAAGAACGGAATAAAAAAGAGAGAGAGTTACCGTCTTTCTTTAGTTCTCACAAAAAGGGGGGAAAAAAAAAAAAATTCACAATGCCCCAGTAAGGAAAAAAGGGCCGGACAGAGAGAAAAGAAATCGTCGGAAAAAATGAGGGGAGCTCAACCGTAAAGGCAAAATGAAAAGATGGCGATAGGGAAAAGATGAGGGGGAAGGGGCCTCACACAAAATGGGCCCCGGGAACCCATAAACAACAAAAAAAGAACCGATGCAAAGAGGTCAGGCCAAAACCCGGCAATCGAAATAAGAAAAGCCAAAAAAATACGAAAGTTAGGGGGGGAGGAAGAGGGGAGACACCCAACAACTAATGGGATTGGGGTTTCAAGAAATTGTGGAGGGGAAAAACTGGTGGACCCAGGTGAACCAGACATCACTACGCCTTTGCCATTGAGGGGAGAACAAGAAGAACGAAACGGGGGTAAAAAGTCGGGCAATGGGGTTCAACACTAAAAAACAAAAAAGAAAGGGGAAAAAAAAAAAAATAAGCCCAGGAGGCACATTGGCGGGACCTGGCGGTACTGAAGGGGGAACAAAAGTTTCAAAGAGTAAAAAAATCCCCAACGGGGGGGAAAGGTAGGATGGGGAAAAAAAGGAAAGTGCAAATCCCACCGCAAACGAATGCGTGCCGGCGTTAAAAAACCAAAGCAGGCCGAGAAAAGGGGGGTTTAACTTTTTTTTGGAACCTGAAAAATAATCAGAGATAGACAGCAACAAACGAACAACAAGAGAGGAGGAGGAAAAGATAAAAGAGCGAAAGGGGGCAAGTGGCAGAAAAGGGAGACGGCTTGGAGGGGGGGAGGACACAACCCCCGGACAAAACGTAAGTTGGCTAAGGCGGAAAGAGGGTACATAGAACCTGGTTTAAAGAAACCTAAGGTTTGAAGGACGGAGCAAGAAAGGCACAAAAACAAAAAGAACACGGAAGGGAAAGACTCTATGGGTAAGGGAAAAGACGAAGTTGTGGAGGCAAAAAACAGGAAAAGAGGGGACTTAAAAGTAGGTCACAAAAGATAGTCTTGACCTAATGGCCGTAGAGTCTAGGAAAGAAAACCATTGGGGAAAAAAACAAAATTCTAAGGAAAACAAAAACAGAAAAGGGGGGGGGGGGTGGTTGAAAGGGAGGAAAAAAAAAAGGGCCAGTACTGGGGGGAGGTGAGGAGAAGCGATTGACGGAGGGGAACAGTCGTAACTCGGTGCCGGGTGGTAAACGTCCTCAGGGGGGAAAAAAAAAACCAGGTGCCTGGATCAGAAAACGGCCGGGAATTATAGCAACCAGAAAAAAAAAGATGGAAAGGGGGGGAACATTTACGGGGACAGGAAAAAAACACATGTTTCACGAATTGTCAGATCGAAAATTGGCAGGAATCCTTTAAGGGGAAAGGAACAGTGTCTGAAGACTAAAAAGGTGAGAAGGTAAAAAAGAGAAGTAAGGGGGGGGGTGATCAGGGGGTGAAAAGGGACACTTCGGGATTGGTTGGGAAAGGAAATCGAAAAAACAAAGGGGGGAAAAATTTTCAAGGAGAGGGGGGTGCACCAGCGCAGGGACGCGGAAAAAGGGGGCCCGGACCAAGTTGGAAAAAGAGAAAACTCCACAAAGGGGGGGAACGGAAACTTCCGGGAGGCAGGTTTTCCGGAAGAAAAAAGGGAGGGTCGGCCCAGGAAGAAAGGGTCAAACAAGCGACAATTGTTGGTTAGGGAATGACTTGGATGGGAGGGAAGAAAAAGGGGGAGGTTTAGCGGAGGGTGCCTTGTCTGCGACTTGGGGGATGCAGACAAAAAACCAACCAGGGGGGAACGATCAATGGGGAAATTTTGTGACCGAAATATAAAGGTTGGCGCAAAAAGGGGACGGGGTGAAACCACAAGGCAGGGGACTATAGGGGCATTCACAACACTGTGGACTGCAGCAAACTAAAGAAAAAAAAAGAAGGACGGCAGGGGGGGAAAAAAAAAAGAGAGGCACCTGGGGTATAACGGGGGAAAAAAAAGCAAAAATAAAAAGGGGGAAAAAAGGACCGGGATTGAAGGGAGCGTTCGGGACCGTGTGGATGTGGCCGTGACATCGGACAAAAGAAAAACCAGGGCGTGAGGGAGAAACATTATCCAGTATCCAACAGTCGAAAAATTCAAGACCAAAGAAGAAAAAGGGAACTTGACCAGGGAAAACAATCGGATAAAAAACAGCCAAACACATATATTGGCGCCAGGTAGCCCAAGACAAAAAAAAAGAAAGAAAATTCCCAAAAATTGGGAAATAACTTAAAAAAGGAAAGGAATCTGTTGAAAAAAACTTCGATGCGCGTTGAAGCAGGAAATACGCAAAAGCACGAAAAAGAAAAAAACCACACCGAAAATGGGAATGGGGGGTGGAGGAAACTTTCGCACACGAAGGTGTATGGCAACAGGGGGGGAACATGGTCATGTTTGGGAGTCGGAGTGCAGCATGGTTGTTGGGGGGAGGGACAGTGACCGCGAATACATTTCCCGCAGGGGGGAGGGAGTTTTTGGGGGAGAGGGAGGAAACCGGACCAGGGCCAGGGGATGGCTAAAGGGGTGGAGGGGGAGGTAAAGGTTGCAGGGGAATAAAACAGGCATCCATGGGGGGTATGGGACTGCAAGAAGGGGGAAAAGGGGAACAAAAGAAAAGACCGTGCAATCTCAGCGCTACTTGGGGTCGAAGTCTGGATAGAGGGGGGGGTTGCAGGGGGTTTATTTCCAGGGAGGAAGAAAACCCAAAAAAGGGCCTGGTGGGTGTGGAAACATTTCGAAGGAGTCCCAAGAAAGCAAAAAGGGGGGCACGGGGAAACAAATGCAGAAAAAAAAAGCTTGAAAGGGGCCAAGACTGTAAAAGAACGGGGGAAAAAACGGTCAAGGAAATCGACAACAGTCCCTGAAACATGGGAAAGAGAGAGAGGAAAAAAAAAAAAAGTAGTGGGGGAAAGAGCTCAACCCACTAGTCCAGGGAATGGGGCCCTGGCAGGGGGGGAGCGGGAAGTAAGACTGATAGGAAAAACGGATGGGGATTTGGGGGTGGGGGGGGCATATGGCCCTATGACAAAAAAAAAAGGGCCCTACAGGAGGAAAAAAAAAATGTGGAGTACATGTAACACCCTACTGGGGGGGATGGGGGAAAAAAAACTGGTGGGGGGGGCAAAAAAAAAAGCCGGAGTAACTGCTGAAAGCAAATTTCCTTTTCGCTCATTACCAAAGGGGGGAGAAGAAGGACAAAGCATCCGGAGTGGTTGCGGGCATTGGGGGATTTTCACAAAAACGGAAAAAAAAAGAAAGAAAGGGATAAATGCAAAAAGGAAAAAAAATCCTAGTAATGGGATGTTGAAAATTGCACAGTGGCTCGAAGCTACCCCGAGAAATGCAGGCAGGACCATGGGGTGCCTGAAAGGAAGAGTGAAAAGTTAAACAATCAAAGTTAAAAACGCGGTAAAAGGGTGCAGAAAAAAGAAGGGGGGGTCCAAGGGAAAAAGAGAAAAAGAGGCCGCGCGCCTCCCAGAGGATACGCCGGACTGAGGGAAAGGAGGGGAGAAAGGGAATCAAAAAGAGAAAGACTCCACAAACAACACCGCTGTAGTAGAAAAGAGAGAAAAAATTTGAGTGTTCCAAGGGGAAAAAAACATCAGAACTACAAAAAGGAAAAAGGCAAAGCCGAGGGGGAGAACACCGAGGAAAGGGAAAAGAAAGGAAAGGGCATAGGAAGAAAAAAAGAAGAAAAGTGCCCACGCGGAAAATCAAAAAATGTCCTGGACCACTGTTAAAAGAAGGAGACAAAACCAACACAAAAAAGCAAAAGGCCAATAAAAGGGACACGGGCGAAGCGAGTAAAAAGGCAAAGGGAAAAAAACACATTTGTGAAACCCGGAACGTGAAACGACTGAAAAGCGGGAAAGAAAAGCAAACTCCAAGAGAAACCCAGGACAAAGAACAGGGAAGGGAAAGATATAACAGAAAAAAAAAAAAAATGGAATATGCGAACAGGAAAGGCGGAACACAAGGGGTGACAAAGAACTACAAAATTACTCAAAACGACATGATTGATCCAGGAGGTGGCCACATCCCTAAGATCGTAACCAAGTGAGGGGGTGAGGAAGACCCGCATAATGTTGGTCACTGAGAAACGGGAAACAGGGGGGAGGGAAAAATGATGAACAACCCCCAAATCAATCAAAAGGAACAAAGGGGTAAAAAAGGGTACAAACAAAGAAAAAATAGGAGGAGAAAACCTTCCATTAAACAAGAGAAGAAAAGAGGGGAGATGACGGGGAGTAAAAAAAAAAAAGAAAAAAGGGGGCGCGGGGCCTATGACTAGTAGGGTCAGGAGGGGACAAACAACGGGGAGGGGAAGGAAAAAAAGGATTAAAGAAGAAAGAACTGACTTGTGCATGCGGCGGGAAAGGAAAAGACCCCGGGTGTAAAAAAGAGAAAGAAAGCGCTAAAAAGTGACACTAAAAAACCAAGTGGAGGGGAGGTGGGGGGGGATAAAAAAAAAGAAAGGGGGCACCAATAAAAAGAAAAAAAAGCGAAAAGAAAAGTCGACAAGCGCCTACCTGGCAAGTGGGCGAGGGGGTAGCCACAGTTTCTCAAAGATGGACAAGGGAAGAACACCATGCCGGGCAAGTCACCAGGTGAACTCTCCGAACCCAAGGACCCCAAGCAAAAAAAAAACGTCGAACATAAGATGACGGGCTGGGTGTCAGAGTAGGAAAAAAAAGAAAAAGGGAACAAGACAGGGGGGAAAAAGGAAAAAAGGTTTCCATTTCACAACGCACGAGGAGCCAGCAAAACATAGTTGATCAAAAGCCGAAAAAAAACAACAATGAACAGTCCACAAAGCCAATAAAAAGGAAAAAAAGGGGAGAAAAAAGGGGAAGGGAGAAAAAACCATTTGCCAGTTGGGCCCCACATGAAAGGGGGGGAGAAGGTTCAGCTGGGGGGAGAGGTCAAGGGGAAAGCCTGTAAAAGCGACAACCAATAGGAAAAAGGGGTCAACAAAAAAACCTTTTCCCGAGGTAGGGTTCCACCAAATTGGGAAGAAAAAGGGGGGTGACGGAGGATTTGTGTGTTGGTTGGGGTCGGGGCAGATGAACCCAAGAAAGATGTGGGGGGGGGGAGGGGGGGAAGGGGCTATTAACTTTGGTGGACCAGAAGCCCACAAGAGGGAGAGGGAGGGGAGAAAAATTGTGTGAGAACGTGGGGGAAGGGTGCCACGAAAGAATGGGGGGAGAACTGGGGAAAAAGAAATTGCCGGCAAATCAACAAGGGTTAAAACCCACAAACAAAAACTTGTCCGAAGGGTTAAAGAAAAAACAAAAGGTCCGAGAGAAAGCTGAAGGGGTTGGCAGAAGGCAGTTTCAGGAAGATACAAGCGCAGACGGGGAAAACCCGGCACGAAAAAACATTGAAGAAGACGGAAAGGGTGTCAGGCACCAAGAGGTGGGGAAGACTAGAAAAAGACAAAAAGGTTTCATGAGAAGAAAGTGAGGGGGTAGGAGAGTAAGAAGAGGGAGAAAGTTAGGTTGTATCCATGACAAACAAATTGCTCCACCATGTTAGAAAAAAGTAAAACCCACCCAACCATGTGGCCATCATGGTCTCGGATCAACCAAAAACACAAAAGGGGGGGGGGGGGACGGCCGTGAGGGGCAAAAAAGGACCTATCGAAGAGAAATCAAAAGAAAAAGAAAAAGAATGACCAGGGATAAGGCGAAAATAACAAGTAGAAGAAAAAAAATGGAGCTTGGGACCAGACAAGCAGAAAAAAAGGCACAAGTGATACCCCACAAAAAAAAAAACCGGAAGGAAAAGGCGGAAAAAGGGACGTCGGAAAAAGCGAGTGACCGCTGACAAAATGGGGGAACAGAAAATGACTGGAGGGGGACACATAGGGAGCAGAAGCGCGCAGAAACAACAAAACCGAAAAAAAAACCGCACCAAAAAAGGAAAAGAACGGATGCGACCGGGGAAACCAAAGAAAAATCCAACTCAACAAGGCCAACAAATTTGAAAAAAGGCAGACAGACCCAAAAAGGAGTAGTGGGGACACCAAGAAGAAGGGGAAAAAGTAGGAACAGGAGTTCCAGCACCCAAAGGACCCTCGAAAAACGGCCAGGAAGTACGTCAAAGGAAAGGAGCCAGAAACACAGAGACGGAAAGAAAAAAGGAAATTTAAGTGAGAAAAACGTTCAATGCAACAGGACTGGCGATAATAGAAGAAAGGGAGTCAAATGTACTTACAGAACAATTGGTTTACCAGGGCCGGCGGGGAAAATTAAAGACCAAAAAATAAAGAAGTAACGAGGCCCGGAACCAGCCAACGGCGGGAAAAGTCGTAGACAAGCCAAAAAAAAATCTTCAAAACAAAGGAGGGGGAAGAGAACCAAAACCAAAAAAAGAAGCAACGGGGGGTGCATCGCTTTAACGGTTGCAACTGGGGGTAAGTTCCCCAAGACCTCACGACCGGAAGAAACAGGCGTAAAACGGAAGGAGGGAAGGGGAACGGGGTAAGGGGAAAATTTACAGTGTTTGGCCCCCGGAAAAAAAATTGGGAATGGCACAAGAAAAAAGCAAACATGAATGTTCAGGGGAAGGGGCCAACGGGGCGGACGTCTGGGTGTTGGGACAAAGTTTGAAATGACAGAAAAAAAAAGACCGTTAGTCGGCTTTGGGGGAAAAAAAAAAGATATTCCACCTGCAAAGCAAAACCGCTCACGTTACAGGAAGGAAAGCCGAATCTGGGCAGGGGCAGTGGAAGTTCCAATGCAAAAAGGAATCAAAAGGAAGAGGGGAGATAAGA
>Ga0179593_1357663_pt1 | contig 11977 bp, 13 predicted proteins | sample CZODoug2_1_08_16_FD_185931 | JGI IMG/M metagenome (GOLD analysis project Ga0179593, IMG submission 185931) | Vadose zone soil fungal communities from Angelo Coast Range Reserve, California, USA - CZODoug2_1_08_16fungal (PacBio error correction) | ecosystem: Environmental > Terrestrial > Soil >...
GACAAGACCCCAAAAACGGGGTCAAACACCATCACGAAACATGAAGCCCGGCAAAAGTTCGCGCAATCTCACTTAAATTAAGGGAAAGATAAGGGTGAAAGCAGTAAAAAAAGATGATGAAAAAGGGGAAAAAAGTCGAAAACAAAAAAAAAGCCAGAATTGCCCAGAGTGGAGAACAAAGGTATTTGACGGAGGGCAACTTCGGGGGGCACGGATCCAATTGAACCCTAGGGACTTACCGCGATCACCAAAGGAGCGAGCAGCGCCGGGTTCGTCCAGGGAAGAGACAACTAGTTTTTTTCTGGAGAAGTAACGCAGCGGTATCGAATCTATCGTCGTCTAATCACCAGTGAACCGTCTCTGCAAGAGATCGTGACAGCGACAAGCGCCCAGGAGAAATCCAACGTCCCGGGAAAAGCCAAATTGTAAGTTACGGACGGCAAAAACTCCGTGATCTGGGTGTGTCAGGGAGGCAAGAAACGGCCAGAAAGGGGGGAGAAGTGCCATCGTGGCGTACTCCCCAGTGAAAAAATCTTGTGCGGCAAAAACGGAGACCACCAGGTGGAGTCGCCGTTTTGTGAGGGGGGTAGTCAAAAGCAAGAAGGGCCGAGTACAACTGGCGAGTTTACTCAGCAGAAAGGGACTAACGCCATCCAGCACGAAAGGCACGTAAAACATCAAACGTACTTTGAAACGAAAAAGGGGAAAGGAAGAGGTTTAAAAGCGGGACAAGACGCTGCTGCAAACACGGTTGACCATGATCCCAAATCTCAGGCGTATGCGTGGAAAATGGGAAGAATCAAAAGAATAGTTCATCATACGAGAGCGGATGATTCGCTGAGGATCAGGGGGGATCACGCAAATTGGAGAAATACGCTTACAGGACAAATTGTGAGACTTAGAAGACATGTAGCGCGACAGCCCGAAGAAGTGTCACAGGGAAGGCCTCATGAGTCAGAGTTAAGGGAATCGAAAAAAGAGTAATCTCCCTTGTGGAAAGAGTAGTCAAAGAAGACCAAGCGCCTGCCTGTGTCACTCCGGAAGGGGCTTGCCTTCCCGTAATCTCAACCGCTAATAGACCGCCCCGCTCGCAAACCAGGAGACGTGCTGCCGTGCATGGTAGAGGCCGGGAAGCGATCGGGGGCGACACCTGCCACTGCGAAGGACCCCGTAAGGGGAAAAAAAAGAGATGATGAAGAGACTCTCTGTCCGTGTTCAAGGCAGAACGCCGATACCCGAAGGACACTACGTCAGGAAAGCATAAGGTAAGTGGAGTCCCGGCAGGGTACGGCCTACGGTGAAAGAAGAACGAAGCCAATTCAAGGGGTGCGGTCAACAAAATGGATTAGACTCAAAGATCCGAAAAGAAAAGAGACATTGGAGGAAGTGCCGCGAAGCGTGTGAGAATCTGTTGGGGGGGTAAGATCGAGAGTCTAAGCAAATGAAAAAGTGAACCATTCTCCAGGGTACTCTCCGCGGGAAATAGAACTTGAAACCGAAAAGAAGGAAACGGAGTTGAAGAATCCGGAGGCCGCATGGGAACGGAGGTGGACCTTAGTGGTAGGTCCAGAGAAGCGTACGCAGCTGAAAGAAACATCCGGAAAAGCTAGAAGAGCATGGGGAAAAGCCGTTCAAAGTGGCGGACGAAGAAGACGCAACACAAAACTTTATGGGGGGGCCTGGTTCATCGGTGCAGGGAGGGAAAATAAAAAAAATCCGAGGCGTCGACCGTTGGGAAGAAGGGTGAGGGCAGAACGGTTGGTACCTCTAATCCGATCCAGAAAAGGACACTCGATCGGACGCAAAGAATGATAGGTAGGGAGGGGCAGAAGTCCATCAAGGTCCGAAGAACAGGTGCTGCCGGGAGGAAGGGAAAAAGAACTGAATGGGGAATTGGAGTTGTTGTGGCGAAATCGAAAGGAGGAGAGATTCGGCTTGAAGCGAATAGAGAGAGGTTGCCGGCAGAGGGAGTATGGGTTCTTGCGTAGTAGGAGGGCTCTAGAAACAACAAAAAAAATTAGGAAGGAGTAAAGGGTACTTCAAAACATCTTCTACCGGAATGGGACCAGGAAAAAGAAAAGAGGCCGAAGAAAAACGCGTGAAAAGCGATTTCTTCGAGACCGAAGTCTCTTGCTCCTGACTCAAAAACAAAAAAGAACCTTGAGAAAAGAATCACCTTGAAAAAAAGTCACCTGGAGGAGGCGCTAAATAAATAAGGGACCAGAACGCACATATACTTACATGAAAAATTAGGCGGCCGTCTTTATCCCGGCGCTAGAGAAAAAAGGACAACACCACTCGGCGGAATCACCTGCACCAGTAGACGTGAAGAAGAGCGTCTCCTAGATCAGAGAGGAAAATCCCCCAAAGACAACCAGAACAATACCATTGGCGGTTGTGAGATAGGACCTGCGCCAAGGCAAAAGAAAGGGAGTGGAAAAAAACAAATGCTCGGGTCTAAGAGTGAAAGGTGCAGAACGGAGAAAGCGGCTCTCTGGGAAATAAAAGCACGGTAAAAGGCGGGAGCGTCACCGATTGAACGACGGAACGGGTGACGCGGGCATACGGAAAAGGGGAACCGGGAAGACCTGGAGGGCCGGTAGGCGGGTCCCCGTTCACGGGAACCGATGGTAGGCATTCACACCCGATCAACAACCGGGAAGGGCAATACTCTGCACTGAGGTGGTGGGGGGACTCGACTCGAAAAAAAGAAGTAAGGCCGAAAGATAATGTTGCAGAAAGGTTAATACGCCCTTGTTCTTAACACGAGGAAGGACGCTTAAACAACACCGCCGGAGGGATTAAGGCCGGCGGGGAAAATTACGGTGGTTCCAGGGGGGTTAAAAAACGACTCGGAGGGATAAGCGAGATACTAGGACATGCAGGGTGCGTGACAGTAATGAAAGCGGCAAGTTCCATCGGGCTAGGCAAGAAAGAAAAAAAAGGCAAAAAGTAAAAAATTTCTATAAGGAGGGCGAATTGATAAAGAGTGGAGAAAGGGAGACAGGGGAACGTAGCCAGGTAGGGCAAGAAGGGCAGGAAGATTTAACAAGCGGCCTATTTTTCAACTTTGTCGACGACGATTTGAAAAACGGTTTCAATGGGAAAGAGGTCCCGAAAAGGGGAGGCATCATGCACGTAAGACGCTGAAACGCATTGGCAAACTCTAAATGCACGGATAATCCCACTGGGTGAAACGGTAGGACAAGAAAAAAGCTCAACAATTTCGGGATCAAAAAAAGAGAACAGCATGAAAGTCGCTCACAAGGGAGATGAACGAGTGTCGACGTCAAACTCCACAGCGAGAAACCACTATTGGTCTCAATCGACTGGGTGGGAAAGGCGGACTGGACCGATGGGGGAAAATTGCGGAATGGTCGAAGCAATACCGTTGACTGTGCGGCTTGGCCTTGCGGGATGGCGTCACTCAAATTCTTAAGGAGTAAACTTCTCCACGTTTCAAGAGGCAAACAAAGGTCAGACGAAAAAGACCGGAGAACGAGAAATGGGTCCGATTATTAAATATGTAGGTTGAAAGGGGAGTACCGGCAAGGTGGGAAAACGAATAAGGACATGTACTGTTAGGCCAAGGAAAGAGAAATAAAAAGAGTCCGTTTTGGAAAATGAAGGAAAGTGGGGAAGCGTGGGGAGGCTTACCTCTGTTCTTCAAGAGGTCGCAAAGGGACTCTAAAGAATTTCAGAGAAGGGAACTGTGCCAGAGACGAGGAAAATACGGATAAAGCTCAAGAGACTGAGACAGCAAAACACGAGGGGGGGAGAAGACTGAAAAGGAAAAATAAACTAGGGCGCTAGACTGTGGGGTGATAGGACTGGAAGTATGTTCTACTCGTCGAATCCGAATCAGGGAGGGCGAGATCTCCAGCCCATAAAGACAAAGAAAGAATTTTATAATAGGAAGGCTATCAATCAGTTAGTGTGAAAAGGGACAGACAGGCAAAGCATGAGAAGACGAAAAGAGCAATAAAAAAATTCTAACGTCTGCAGAGAGTCACGAGGGTGACGAACCTTTCACCGGTCTTAATTTGAGGCGTGAGGGACAACGGGGGAGTGGTCAGGGTGCGGGAGGGCCGTCACTTCACGCAGAGCGCGAAGGGTGGAACGATGGCGTATACGGGTGGCGAACTCACGGGGGAGGAAGGCGGAGTTCTCCAGATGTTCGTTACTAACAGGAATACGCGCAGCGGTAAAAAAGGCATGAGATGAATAACAACGCAGTTATCAATAGGCGGTCAAGGGGAAGGAAACGGGGATGCTTACACGGAGATAATAAAGAGGCGGGGGAAGAGGAAACGTCAAGTCAGGGGGTTGGGGGGGGCTAGATTTAAGCTGAAGGACGGAAGAGGAACTACCTGAGGGGGGGGGTCCTGAAAAAAGGGGTAACAAGGAAAAGCTGAACTGGGGAGGGGTACGCCCCAAAAACATCAACTGTCATTGAGCAAGGGGAAGGACATGGAAAGCCGCGAAGAAAGATATCAGAAAGAGAAACAACGGATTAAAGGTGAATTAACGGAGGGCTTTTACAGTCCGTCTACAGGAGGGAGTGATATTCTCGGGGGTGGCTCCAGCCAATTTGGAAAGGGGGAAAGGGGACACAAGGATTAGGGAAAATATTATGCGAGGTCAGAGATAAGATGACTAGAAAGAACAAAGGCCCTGGCTTAAACAAGCAAAAAAAGAAATAAGAACTGATTGCAGGGCAGGCACCTGGAGACAGGGGAGCAGAAAAAGACCGCGAATACAGAAGAGGGTCTTTATTTCCCACACCGTCAACTGCTGGCATTAACCGTGAGCGCGAAGAAAAAAAGAATCCCAGATTGGAGAAAAATGTAAAAGCAATGAAAGAATAGTGGGGAGTGTAACCTCCCAAAGTATCCGAAGAGAGTTCCGAAAGACGAGGTAGGGCGCTCAGCGGGCGCCATAGAACAACAGGAAGACCACGACTCGACCATGGAAAAAACCAGCAGAAAAGAAAAGGGACCGGCACGAAGTCGTCCAGAAAGCTGATCATAGAGGTCCGGGAGAAGAGATTATAGAAAGTGGTAGCAGCTGGCCCGCACAAGAAAATCGCCAAGGAGGAAATGCGCGAGGCGACGAAATACCTGTCCTTGTACCTGCCGCGGGAGAAGCTGATTCCGAAGGGAAAAAAGCGGCGACAGTAAAAGCGTCACAACCTAGGCATGGAACCAAATCCCCAAAAAAAAAAAAAAAAAAAAGCAGGTACCAAAGTTGGGAAAGATAATAGGTGGTTCACTTTCGAATACTCAGTGGCGTTCCGCAGATTGGAAACTCAGGAGAAGGGGAGAGGGAAAGACAGTTGACAAGGTAGCGGGAACAGAGCGTCACGCGACCTATCATTTGGAAATAACCAAAGCGTCTAGCCCCTAAGGTTCAAGAATGCCAAAAAAGAGGCGGAGGTGTCCAGGTCACCAGAATGGGGGGGGGAGGAAGAGATTAGGGTGGGTCAACAGGTGCAGGCAGAAACCACTTCACAAGATTATGCCCTTCGAGGGAACAGTGTACGGGCGATGTGGTGGGGGGACAAAAAATGGAGATCCCCAGGGAAGGGGAGTACAATGGGAAAGGTTCTCAAAAGTAAAAAAGTCGGTGAACATCCGACACGTCTTAAGGAAATAGCGAATTGTCCAGAAGTGTTACCTCCTGTAAAAATATTTAAACAGGAAGACGCTCTGCTTCGAAAAAGGTGTGACAGAGGACAAACTCATAGGCTCGGGTAATAGTCTATTCAACAATCCAAGCCAGTTACATAAACAACAGGGGATACTTATTACTTAATGGACTGATGTATCAGGGGGATGAGGGGAAAGTGGAAGAGAATTGTCCTAAACGAGGGTACCCGGGTGGGGGAGGATCACGGAAGGGGGTAAAACGACAAAAAAGGTTGGAAAGCTGTGGAAGTGCAAACCATAATCAGCAGTTCACGAGAAATGCATCATAAAAAGGTGTAAAGAGGAGGCCAAGGAGACACGAAGGAACAAACTTTGCTGTGTCACTCCGGAAGGAGGAGGGCCTCCAAGAGAGGAAAGTCCCCCGAATATCCTCCCGCCAAACAGAAGGAGAAAGCCGGACAAAGAGGTTGAGCGGAGACCCGGGCGCTAGAGGCTAAACTTCCAAACGTCTGTACCTGGAGGGAAAGTAAAGATTACTGAGCGGAAACCTACGGAGGTCAGGGTCTAGGCAGGTTACCCAGAAATTCCGGAAGGCATTAACATCAGCAGAAGTGTGTGAAAGGCGGACGGGAAGAAGGTATAGACGAAAGGGTCCGTCATCTTTTGCTCAAACCAAAGACATGGATTCTCAGAACATCTCGTCAAAAAAACGAAAGCAGCTTTATGTCCCCGGGCCGGGGACAAAAAGGTGTTGAGAGGTTGGGGCAAAGAGCCTGAAAACCGGGGACCTTGATCACGGGTAACGACTACCTTACGCACCTCAAAGCAGCGAGGGTCAAAGTAAAATTCGTACGGGAAGGAAGAGTGCAACCGGAAGGAAAAAGTGGGCGTGGAAATTTGAAAAGTGACCGTCGTCAATATCAAAATTCAGATAGTTAAGACTGGGACGGCCCTTAAAATGGCTTAGAAAATAAATTTTTAAAGAAAAGTGGGATCGAAATGAGCTAATCCGATTAAAAAAACGAATTTAGGGTTCGTGGGAGCTGAGGGGAGGGTTGGTGAGAAAGAAAGAAATCGGACGAGGGGGCGTCTCCTTGGTTGGATAAAAAGTCCAACGGAGGTGTGGTGTGACCGAGAAGAGCGGGCCATAAAACCGCAAACGTTTCTCAAGCCCAGGGAGTTCAAAGGAGGGGGGTGGGCAGGGTACCGCAAATAAAAGACCAGGGAGGAAGGGGCTGGCGCATCGAAGGTATATGGTAGCGGGGGGTTTGCGAAGGCTCAAGAGTCAGGCGAATGAAGCGGTAGGCGTTGCCGGCATCGGAGGCTGGGGAAAGGTAGAAAGAATGTTGTTGCAAAAAGAGAGAGAAAAAAAAAAGGGGAACTGTCTTCGTAGGAGAGATATAAGGAAAAAAGGGGCTTCAAGCATGGGGACAACACCAGATGCCAAAACGAGCGAGTATGAAAGGGTCCGAACTTTAGAGGTCGAGGAAAAAACAAAGAAAATCCCAGAGGAGGAGAAGAAAAGACAGATCAAAGGCAACCAGGCTTCGGCTGCGGAAACAGTCTGAAAAATAAAGCCCGGGAAATAAAAGACGAAAAGGAGGGCGGTCCTTTCTGGGCAAAGCGATACTGCTGGGTCACAAAAAGGGGGGACCTCACCGTCTGAGAAAATCTGGCGTCAGGACCATCAGTATTATCTAAGAATCAAAAAAACCCCCAAGAAGAAAAAGAACAATCCAAGGGCGTTGGGGGGAAGAGGGATTAGAGAAGGGGGGAGACGATCATGGGTTTCCGAAAATGAATGGAATAAGATTTTCCCTGGCCTAGAGCGGGCGCTTAATACCGGAAAGGAAAAACAGGAAGAAAGTATTGGAGGATTCGGCAGACGGGTATTGGAAAAGACAGGGTTCTCTTAAAGAATAATTAAAGGAGAAAGGGGAGTCACCTTGAAGGGGTCCAAGGATAAAGGGGGAGATAGGAGGATGGTCATTGGACCACAAAGACAACAAAACAGAGCTGGAAAAGTAGGGCAGGGGGATCGAAAGGGATTCTTTAGAGAGCGCGATGACAGGCTGAAGGAAGCTGGGGGGGAAAAAAATGGCGGGGCACGAAATGGGGGAGGGAGAAAGGCGCAATTACCAAAAGCCACAAAACCGCGAGGGGAGCTGGAAGAAAAGGAGAGGACTGTATATCGTCAATCGAAAACGCTTTAGCGGGAAGAAAGATTTAAAAACAAGGACCGGCTGAAAAGACGGCATGTGGCGAGGGAGGGCCGTTAAAGAATATCAAGCCGACTGGCAGAAAAAGAAGCGGAGACGAGCGCGGGAAAGTTTCTGAGAGGAGGGAAGTGCATAGGGGCAGGGAAAGCCTACCGGGTAAGCGTGAAACCAGAACTTCGCCTACGCATGGAGGAAAGGAAAAAAAAGGGGAAAAACGGGGGGAAATATGAAGAAGCGAAAAAAAAACTGAGTGCCAGAATGGCCAGGAAATAAAGAGGAAAACGGAGGAGGGAGCCATTCAACGTGAGAATCACCAGGTGGGGCAGGCTTCCCCAAGTCGCAAATGTCGGAGAGACGGATCAACATCAGGGAAGAGAAGCGTAGAGAAAAAGGGAGGGACAGAGCGTGGATCAGCCAGAAAAAAGAAAGGATAAACCCTTCACGTGTGGAATCAATTGGCACAGAGGGGGGCCTCCCATGGTGCGGGACAAGGGTAGGGAAGGAACGATGAGGCGTCAAAAGGTTTAGGGGGCGGTGGCGTCTAAAAAAATAAAAAAAGGGGCGTATAACGTAAAAACAGGGGCGACGCCACGTTGCTCAAATGCAGAAAAAAACGGACTACGGAACCTGTGGGTTACTCTAATTAAACAATAAGAGGTTACTGGTTGATACGAAAGGACCCGATGGAGCCCTGCTACCTTTACCATCAAGTCTTTGTCTGAACTGAAAAATTTCAACGAATAAGGGTGCAGGCCGGAAATTGTACCTGGGGTATTCTAAAGGTTGGAAAAAGGATGGGAAATGGGTACCTATCATGCCGAGAAAACTTGGAAAGTTTTCAATTGGACGAACAGGCTGAAACAATATGAGTACCTGCTACAGAAAAAGGGAGAGATAAAATTTGGAACCATGAATCTTTCTCCCTGGGGGAAAAGCGGTAGAGAATGGCGACTCTGGGTAACAATTTAAACTTCTCCCACTGGGGAGACATTAAACACGGACCTGGGGGGAGTCGAAAAAAGGAGCGAAGTCCCTGTAATGGATTGGCCGCTTGACGGGCAAAATCGGATCAAAAAGAGACTGCATACGCGTTGACCGGCTCCATCGTAAGGGCATGCGATGGACGAAAGGGTGAAGGGCTTAAGGGGGCTTTTTCGCCGGTTGTTTAGCGGGTCAGTAATTGAGGGAGGAACCTTAAAAGGAGAGTCACTACAGTAAATTAAAAAAATAAGATAGGTCGAGAGGTGTTATTCTAAGATCAAAAGAGGGCTTGCGGACAGGGAGCCAGGATTCAAGTGGAGAAAAGAGATAGATCACTGCAAAGATCAGGAAGGAGTATACCTAACGGGGGAGGTATCATCGGGATTGCGGAGGTTGAAGGAAAAGACCAGATGAAGAATCTTATGAGAGGATAAAGAGAGGATGAAATCTGGTAGACTTCTGACAGGATTGTTGAAAGAGGGAGAAGCATGGGGTTCGCGAAAAGAATATTGTGAAGGAAACCGTGCGTACCTTTCCAACTCTTCAAGTGGATTGACGCAAAGAAAAGACTCTGCAGCATTGCATGCAGGGGGGGGGAAAAAGGGACCACGCTAATTTAACTCAAAGAAACAACACCAAAATAGTGTGTAAAGAGAAGGAAGATGGGGACGGCTGCTTGCAGACCTTCCTCCAGACTGCAATGATTATCTTGTTTTCTGTCCAAAAAAACTCAAATTGGTTGAATAAACAGGGGGGAACAAAAGGAGAACAAGGGGGGAGCGAGGCAGAACAATATTACCGGACAAAAAAGCAACAACAAAGACGACGGACTCAAATTAAAATCCTAAAGGGAAAAACCGCCGATCAGTTGGGGGGTAAAGAAGGTAATCACTCGGGACACAAAAAAGCAGGTCGTTAACCAACCTGAGGGAGTAGGAGAAAGGTAAAGGCTGAAGAAGTGTAGAACAAACCTCATTTAAAGAGAAAAAATGTCAAGAATTAATCTACACAGAACCCCGTAAGAAAAGAGCTTCAGAAATACGAGGAAAAGGAAGCATGGGGACTCCTTCCTGGGGGGGAACCATGCCAAGGATCCCACCCGAAGAACCAGACACGGGATGAAAGAACCTTCCAAGGGAGTCTCTCCTGCAGAAGGAAGGAAAAGGATAAAAAGAATTAACGTCACTGAAGGAAATAATCCAAAAAAATCTACAAGCCAATCGCCAAGGAATAATCTCCCTGACTAAAAATACTTCCGTTGAAGGACTTGGACGAAAATAGAAGAAAGGACAAAGCACAAGAGGCCATAGAGGATCACAACAGAGAGGAACTCTGTTCCCAAATGCACGTCCCAAACAACAACACCCCCCCTGGCACAAACGAGTGTTGCTGTAGAAAGCAGCGTGCAGCGATCAAAAAAGCAAGCATCATCTAATGGAAAAAGTTCACTCTCGAACGGATATCGTCACAGAAACGAAAGGGAACAAGAAGTGAGCAGACACCGTACCTTTAAACGTAGTACAAAACGAAGCCGTGGGCTGCTTGTGTCCAAAGGGAGCCAGAAAGGGCGTCAACGGTGAGAGGGGGGAAGGGAGACCAACAGTCCCAGATCTGAGCCAGTCAGGAGAACCAAAAAGGGTTGGCGACGGGTGTGTCGTAAGGAGAAAGGAATAGCAACGTGGCCGATTAAAGTTGGAGCCGTTACTACGCAACCAGGTCAGAAGGCAAAATCCCCACTGGAAAGAAAAGACCCGACGAGGGATTGCCAAAACTTGGCAATCAGGTTGGCCCAAGAGGGGAAAGGCCTAGCACGTCTGGAAAACGGGTGGTGGGAACAACAGGATGCAAAGAGGAAAGAGCGAGAGGGGGAGAGAATCCAAAAAGACGGAAGGGGAACAAAGCCAGATAGCTACTAGTATGAATGTCACTGCTGCTGGAAAGGTGAAGACACGCTTGTACTTGTAAAGGACTGTGGACAACAGGTGGCTTAGAAGGAAGGGAAGGGACGACCAGAATGGGACGGGAAATTGATGACGACATTATGCACTGACAAGGACTATTCTTCATCACCACGTTTTTTAAAGTGAAACTCTTCCGTCCGACTAGGAAAAAAAAAAAAAGGCGCCGTTATGGGGACACTCGTCATACTGCAGGGGGGACCTTCCCAGAAAAACCAGTCCGCTGGAAATACAAAAGCACGCTCGACAAAAAAGTAAGGATAAGAAGTATGTTTTCAGGAGGCTGAGGGAAAAAAGGGATACTCGAAAACCTGACGGTACAGGGTTAAAACCCCCAGTATGGGAAATCTTTCGTCGAAAAGAACATCGGTTGAAGTTCGGAAGAAAAGCCCAGTGCAAAGCCGTGCCTTGCAGAAGAGGGAGTGTGCGTCAATGGGGCTTTACTGATCCGGTATCCACTAAGTTAGGCAATGCATCTGATGCCAAACAAAATGGGACCGAAGCTCGGAGAAAAAGAAAAGAAGGAAGGCGTTAAATTCCTCTAAACTCGGGGGGGTCTCTGTGGGGGGGGGCAAATAATCCTCTAAGCGAGGGGATAAAAGTTTGGGGAATAAAAGTACTAAAGTCTGCCTACCGATTAGGGGAAAAGTCGGAAAGAGAAGAAGGAGTTTCAAGAGTGGGCTCACACCCTCCTGAATAATGGAAAAGATGTGAAGTCTGTTGACAAAGCGAAGCTGAGACTGATAAGGGGTTGGAGATCCGGAAAATCTGATAAGAAGCGTGGGGGGGAATACAAGTGCTAAAAAGTCGGGAATTCTCGTTAATACTGCTCAAGAAAAGGGTTTTCCCGGGATGATTAGGAAAAGGGTGGAGAAAAGAGAATAGAGAGGAATGTCGTCCTTTGGGTGTTGGGGGGTGAAAAAAGGATGTTTGCCCGAAAAAACTCGAAGGGATACAGAAAGTCAAGTCAGCAGAGATCTCGGGCATGGCCTCTATGCTTATGGACATCGGTGAATAGCCGCAAACAGGGCTGAAGGGGGATCTGTACAAATCACTTATATTGGATTGGAGGGGGGGGAAGATTCGAAAGAAGGGAAGTGGACTGGGGAGAAAGTCAAGCGAACGGGGGCGAAGAATCGGAGTAGGAACATGCGAAGCCTATTTTAACGGA
>Ga0179593_1368567_pt1 | contig 11977 bp, 13 predicted proteins | sample CZODoug2_1_08_16_FD_185931 | JGI IMG/M metagenome (GOLD analysis project Ga0179593, IMG submission 185931) | Vadose zone soil fungal communities from Angelo Coast Range Reserve, California, USA - CZODoug2_1_08_16fungal (PacBio error correction) | ecosystem: Environmental > Terrestrial > Soil >...
ATTCTTAAAGAACGAATCGTCGCGGAGGGAAAATTTCGTGAAATCCCGACCACGCATCAGGGAGGCGAGCGAGACGTGACGACAAGGCAGGTGCTTTCTTGTAGGGACTCTCGAACTGGGGGCCCCTCTGCAATAATTATTAAGATCTTGAACTGGAGCCTCACTCGGCAGAGAAGAGGAACGAGTTGAGGCTAAAATCGCATCGATCAGAGGGTCCACCGCCCGTGGGGCTCACGCGGGGAGACACGACATTCGGCAAAGAAAGCGACAAGAGACAGGACCGGACTTCATTTAGCGGCACGCCGTCGGGGAAACTGCGCGCAAAAAAAAAAAAAACTAACGTAGGCTTTTTCTTCCGCCGCGGGAGAAACCGAGCAGAATGAACTTCCAAGTCGCTTGGGGACTCGCTACTCATTCAGGACCTAAGGGACGGGGGCCGCGAAAAAGGGATAGGTCAAATAACAAGGGAAAACTTGAACCGAGAGACGGGAGGAAGGTTGAGGGCTGGAGCGAAGCACATGACCTTTAAATTATCTACTAAAACATATCTCCGGGGGGTACTCTTAGAAAGCTCGTAGAAGGAAAGGGGAAAGTGCTTTAAAATTCTAAGCTCGAGGCGAAGATATAACTCGGTCGGAGGGCGGGAGGCTGGAAAGGTGACTTCAGAGAAAATCCTCTCCAGGGTTTGAAGTGGAGGAGAAAATGGTACTTCTGGAGGTTGTCAAGGAAAGAGGAGGGGCCGCCCGTAACTTTGACGGTTAGGGGGGGGGTCTGGGGCGTCGGATTCCTAGGAATTCGCTTTGGGCTTCAGGGAAACTCTCCGGGACGACAAAGGACGAGTGTTCGGGAGACACTCTATTTGATCGAAAAGGGGGGAGATGGAGAGAAAGGGGTACTCGGAAGAGCTTGCTCATAAGGTCACTGTCGAGATTGACCGAGGGGGGTGAACCTCCGATAAATCCGGAGTCTTCTTCGGCGGAGGCGAGGGAAACAAAAGCTGAGACACTCGATAGCTTCTGGCGGAAAGACCTCGGAGGAGAAGAACTACAGTAAAAGACTCATCTAAGTGCAACAACGTCGAAGGTACTGCCAAAAACCTATTAAAAAAAGATGGTGTTACGAGTGGGTGTAAGAAAAAAAAAAAAAAAAAAGATATAAAGAAAATAAACATTGCAGACTGGCTTCGGCCGACGATCCGAATCTACGCAAAGAACAGGACACCTCGGAGTCGAGCCTAGCACAGAAGGAAAGGAAAGAGAGGAAGAATCTAGCGCTCACGCCTGTGCCCAAAAAAATCGAGGACGTGAAACGTCATGCTTCGGCCGAAGAGGAACTGACAAACCGTTTCTTGAGGATTGCGGGGGTCTCTTAGGGGAGCGGGGCCGGAGTTGGCGCGAGGGTCGGAGAGGAGGGTTTTCTCTCAGGGTCACGTTTGGCTCAGTCCTCCTAAAACTCCTCCTCTGAGGAATAAGAAGAAAAAAAAATCCGACAGCCTACTTCAAACACCAAAGCCGGAGGTTAAAAGTTCTGCGGAACCCGTTTTGGACCCGGTCCCCGTCTACGGAGTCTGGGACCCAAGATAAAAGGGGGGGGGAAACAGAGTTACTGTGGGACGATCTTCAAATTTCGTCGTGAGAAATTGGCAAAATCAGGAAGACAAAACTAACACGAAAACTGTGAAAGGGGGGGTGTCAAAGAGCAGGAGAAATCCGCCGATGGTTTTTGACCACAAAACAAACGACCACAACAAACCCAAAGAAGAAAAAAGCAACTCACCACAACACAACCAAAAAAAAAAAAAAAAAAAAAAAAAAAAAAAACACAAACAACCAAAAAAAACCCCAACAAAACACCACCAACCACCAAAAAAAAAAACACCTTAAAAAAAAAAAAAAAAACCCCAACAAACAAACAAACAACAAAACAACACCACCAACCCCGACACACACGACCTGTCGCGACAGCTTATAGGGCGAACCTGCAGACCCCACTTAAGCAAGAATCATCCTTCACGATCATCGAGGAGGACACCTCGCAGGGTATTTTATGGAAGCAGGACATTAAAAGTGCCTATCCTGGGGAGGATCGTTACAGCGAGCAGGGTGAAGGGAAACGGCGTGCTGCATACGACTTAACGGAAGGCTTTTGGGACCTTCTGCTCGGAAGGCAAGGCGTTGGGGTATGTGCGTATCGTTTTAAAGGGGCATGCAAAAAAGTTCGCTGTGGGGGGATCATCAAAGTTTTTGGGAAGGCAGATATCGAAGCTCATTCCGTCCGCAGCATGTATAAACATGGAAAACACGGGGGTTGCAGAGGGAGCGTCAGCAACACCAACGGTTGGGGTGTTTCTCCCTATGAACGCCATGAGGCAGTTGCTGCTGGCTTTTTCAGGGGGAAGGGTCTTTCGGGACAGGAGGGAGGCGAAAGCATGACGGAGAAAGGAACTGATCGACCTGACATCCCGAGCTCGTAGGTCAGCGGGCAAAAAAACCGAACAAGGAAAGATGAGAGGACAACTGCACCAAAAGAAAGGGGGAGGGAGGAAAAGGGAAGAATCGAAGAAAATGAAAGACATCCACCGCACCCCCCCCCAAAAGAATAACCACTAAAAGGATCGCGAGTGGTGCACATGGGCAGGTAAATCAAGAGTTGCGAGGGTTTGGGGTATTTCGTAGGGCACTCAAGAGGTGTCCGGAGGGAGGAATGTGCCCACCAAATTTCCTTCGCTGGGAATTCAGCATAGCGGAAAACGCTCAGCTTGACCTTTACGCGGGGAGAAACACCCGCGGTTTTGCAAAGGAGACGGGCTCCGAATTAAAAGGGAAAGGGAAAGCATCAAGCGCCATTACCTCCATCAAGGGAGATCATTATGGAAGACTGGAAATTCTACTGAGGATAGGAGAAAACGCTCTCGAGGAAGGTCACCGTGAGAGGATGCAGGCGAGAAGAGAGATCTATACTACTATCGGCTCGTCTCGACCGCTCAACGCCGCGGATAAGAAGGGAACGGAACCGAACCAATTGGAGGGTAAAGTTCGAGAGGGGGGGGGGGGCGTCAGAAAGTAATATCTCTCTCTAGCCCCTCCTTCTTCTATGGGGAGCTGCGAAGAAAGATTGTGTATGTCGCGACTGCAGAAATACAACAGGGACCCCAAAGGGGAGAAAGGAAGCGAGCCATCTAAAAAAAAAAACAAATAGCGAGAGGGGCGAGAGAGAGGAGAAGACAGCGAATATGCCATCAGTACCGTGCAAGGAAAACGAATCAGCTCGAACGTCCAGTCAGCTGAAATTGTTTGGGCTTTCTAAAGGGCGCCGCAGAACGCGACACCAGAAACCATTCTCAGGGGGGGGAGGAGACCAGGCTACGAGTAAAAAAAAAAGGTGGGCCGGGGTTAGAGGGGAAGGAAAGGTCGTAGACTCGCTCGGTCTGCATATGAGAAAAACACGACACGGAAGGGAGGAAGAGAATGCCGAGGTCAAGAAGGCCGCTCACAAAACCTAGGGGCACCAACGTTTTACAGTGAAAGAAGAGGGACGGAGGGGAGGGAACGCGCAGGGGGGAATGGAGGTGTATCGCAATTGGGGAGGACGTAAGGGTCAAGGCTTAGGCGCGTGATTCGTAGGATCGCGAATCCTGAGCTTCTCGACGGTAAGGACGTTGTAAATACGGGAGCTTCTTCAGCCTATCTCAGTTCTGGAGGGGGGGGAAGGAGGGGTCGTGGAGAGATTAGGAGCTTCGGGATTAGACAACCGATCTCTAAGAGCTGACAAAAACGAGGTTCAGGAGAATAGAGATAGACCGCGGCCTGGGGGATCGAAGGAGAATCAAGTGAATGAAGTAGTCGTCATCAACCTAAGAAGGAGGTACTCTTACTCGTCCAGGGGATCTGCGCTCTGGCGTCAGAGAGAGAGAGCGGGACATCTTCTTATATATAGAAGGATGAAAAGTACGGTGAAGTAATAGACCTTCAGTAATACTAAAAACGCCGTGAAAAGGTATCTCTATGGGGTCTGATAAAGGTCGCGTTACAGGGGATTTGCGTCCGTGCTCTTTCTTATTACAGACTTGTCTGCTAGCGGCTGGCTCGGCACGACAAGGTTTTCTCACCGCCGAAGAACGAGAGGGAAAAAACTGGTTTAGCAGCCATCGGGGGCAATACAGGACCAGTCAGAGCGCAGGCTGGCCATTCTAAGAAAGACGGACGTATGAGCAAGAATCCAAAGCAAAAAAGGATGAAATCATGCTTTCACAAACTCGGAAGGGGGGGAGGAGTTCATCGAAATCTGATCTATGGTCCTTCTTTAGGGATCATTGGGGCACCAGGGGGGGTGTCAAGGGGGGAATTGAGCAGGCGCTGAAAAAGGGGAGATTTTTCAGCGACAGGGTGTGGCCGGACCTATCCGTATGAGACTTGGAGAAGAGGACACGGGCTACGCAGATCTCGAGAAAAAGGACAATGGGAAAGAAAAAGCAGAAGACATGGAGGTTCATAGGAAAAAAGAAACTCCGGCGTCGGTACTGCGCAAACTCTGGCAACTACCCGTGGTCAGAGAGCTTTAGAGGAGGAAGAGCAAACGATAGAGGAAAACAGCACTGGCGACAGGCGTCACTTTGTCAGAAGGAGGGGCCAGCTCATAAAGAAAGGAAGGGGTGACACGGTGATGGGATAAACGCAAACGGGACGTTTGCTGAATCTTAGTTCTTCACACTTGGTCACTAAAAGTAAGCTGCACCCAGAGCAAATCAGAGGAGGTCCGTAAGATAAGGAATTAACTACAGTCGTACTTTCGGAGGCTCTGGGGGATCTTGCGGTTGTCTGTCGGGGGGTTCTCAGGGCGTAAGGAACGCTGTGCTGAAAATAGAGGGGGGCCGATCCACCCACCAGACGGGCTTATTCCTTCTAGGGGGGTGTCCTGTCTGTTATGGAGGACCTACTCTACAAAGGCCGGTCGGCTCGTGTACTGGACAAAAAAAACGTTTGGAAGATCACAGTATCTGATAAAAAAGCAGAGGGTCCAAGGAGGAAGGGGGGGAAGACGACCGGGGAAACACCAAACGGGAACTACTCGACAAGACCAGGATGGAAAGGGGCCGGAGATGATTTGTTCGAGGGCTAAGAGGAGAGGCGGGGTGAGTTGAATTCTCACTTCTCCCCTGGCTAAGCTCAGCCCAGAAAATAGCCAAGAGACCGAAAGCAAAAGCCGCGCAAACACACCGCGCGGTTAACCAGCAAAAGAAAAAAGTTGGGGGTGACGGGTTGAGGGATCCCTGTAGAACTGGGGAGCATTAGGGACCTGGACTTCTCTCCGTTACTTGGCAAAATATCCTAGAAATAGGGATCGATCTCGGATCGGATAGGCAACGATAGAGGAAAGTGACGATGTTCTAGTATCTATTGGGGTTTGTGGGGGGTGGATCGATTGGATGGTCGAGGATAAGGAGGGGTCCTGTGCAATGTTCCAAGTAGGGCGAAAAATACTTCCCCGGCGAAGTTGGCCCCTAAAGAAACGATAGAAGAGGCAGGCCTTGGGATCAGCAAAGTATTTAAGACGAAGGTAGTACGACCTAGGGTATTGGTCGTCCTTATAAATGCTTACTCCATATCAAAAGATGGGGGATTGGACGACGAATAAGACTAACTACTACATATTCTCAAAAATTGGAGAGGACTAGTGAGGAGGGTAACAAGAGTCTTCTTATAACGGGAGAGGGGTACACTAGATCTATACAGAGGAGGTTAAGAAGAAAGACCAAAAGAGATGGTCTAAACAGAGAAATACCCGTCGGGAACTCTTACAGACTTAATCACAACAGTTGAAAGGAAAAGTGAGTAAGAGAGATAACTCTCGGGTGCTGGCATCACAGTAAAACTGTACACGCAATCTGTTGGGCAAAACTTAAAAAACATAAGAAAAGAAAATTAAACGGACTTGGGAATTAAAGCAACAAACCAAGGGGTATCGGTCGCATCTCTATTTTGGGCGGAAAAACTAAGAAGAAGAAGCGCAGATCCTTTGAGAATTATACTCTATCGAAAGAAAACGAAACCTGAGTTCACTCAGAGAGGAGACAATCTAAAGAGGGTAACGGCACCGGAGCTCAGTGTCCGTTTCTTCTCTCCAGAAAACGGATCGGCTCAGGGGCTGCTCCTTGTTCGAAGGCCCAGGAAAATAAAAGTGGCGCTTCAAAGACTACTTAGGGCTGGTCGAGAAGTGCCAGAGGCTGAAGTTTTATAGTTTCAGGACAGGACACGAAGTGCAGAGAAAACGTTAACAAAGCGACAGGGCAGTCGGCAGGGTCAGTATGAAGTTGGCGAGGTAATCTTCTCGATATGCCTTGAACGGGTCGGCAGGGAGAGCAACCAGGAGTTTAGGTTATTCTTCGGAAAGACTAAAGCACGCTTGGGGGACGCTTACGACTGGAGGTCGAACGAACTGCGGACGAGGGAAGGTGAGAAGACGGGAAAGCCTCGGTCCTACGGGTGTCAGTGGATTTTGCAGGACAGGGGCTGGTTTATCAATGGGGAAAAAGACTTACCTAGGGAGGGGACGAGCGTAAAAACCCTACCGCTTCCCGTAGCTTTGAGGTCAAAAAAAAGACCGAAGCGGATGAAAACTACTTATTTCACTCGTAAGCTCTACATCAAATGAGGGGTAGGATAATAATTCTTTTGATAACCTAAAGAAGCTTGCTTCAATAAAGAATTTAGAAGGGAGTTTCAGACCAGACAGGAGAGGGGTCAATATTGCTGACTCAGCGCCTTTACGTAAACAACGTTAGCAGGTAGGTTGCACCGCGGAACAGGGGACCGGGTCTGTAAAAAAAGGAGGACGACTTATAGGCTTGCCCAGAGTCTTCACTCCCAGCGTGTGTTCAGGTTCAGGCTAATCAAGAAAAAAAGAACAGTGAAGGCGTCACATCTTACTCTATCACGCGGGACCCAGAGCACGCACAAACAGATAGGTATAGCCAGGAATTCCGAGGGCCATAAACTGGAGAACAAACTAGGTCGGTGGGCGATATAAGGTCCTCTCCTACTATTCTCATAACGTACACTCGACGCTTTATCAATCCCTACATAATCGGAGGGAAAAAAAGCAAAAGGAGATCTAGGAACCCTTAAAACCCGCCAAATATCGTCTACTTGTATGCTTCAGAGAGACGATTGGACAATCTATACGTAAGACATTCCAGTGGAAAAAGTGAGCAAGAATCTGAGGAGGCGGGTCGGTAAATCCAGAGTGCTCTTTCTCTCGACGTCATAAACTGAACTGAGGGCCGGGGCGGAGGAAGTTCTGTCTGAAAAAAAAGATCGAAGAGGCCAAGGGGGGGCCTTTTCTCAGTACAATGGCGCTTGCCAGGGCTTTGAGTTTCCACGTGAAACAACCTGTGGAAAACTGGCAAGTTACCGGAAACGCACAGTAGGGGTCTCGGATCAGTGGTTTCCTCAGGTTAAACTCGTGGTTGTTCTCTTCCCGCCGTAGTGACGACAGTCGTCGAGGTTTAGGAGATAGATTTGGGGCCCGGGGGGAGAGCGTTGAGAGTTTGAACAGATGAATCTAAAAAGACAGGGGCACATTTGAGAGGACGGAGAGTGACTCCAACAGGAGAAGAACGCATGTCGTACTGGAGTCTTCTTCTAAGGGCCGAACCGCTGCTAGAGTAAATTATCCCTCAAGAGAGGAGAAGCGCCAAGGCCTTAAGACGAGCCTCTTTAAAATTTCTTGAAATACTTCTGAGTCTGGGGACTCCTAGGAAAAAGTGAGGACGAGTAGAAAAGACTATACGGAAGGCAAGAAGTCTCGGATACTGCGGGACCCAAAAAATGAGTCTGACCGAAGCCTACACTTTGAGAGAAAGAGAGGCGAGCAGCTAGGCGCGAGCGACATCTTGAACGCTGCTGGTTCGAAAGCCGTCCAGATCAGCTCGGAAATCAGGGAGCGGCCGAGTCATTCTGGCGGGGGGGCACGATCTGGGGCGATACAATCTTAGGTCAAATAATTAGGCGTGGGGGCTCTCAATTGGGTTAGATTCTGAGGAAGGCCAGAAACGTGCCGCCGCTCGGTCCGCAAAGGGGTCACCTTCCACCCGACTCAGGCAGCCAGCCGGAAAGGAAATGTTAGAAACTGGAGAGGATCTTCCAACTGTGGGGTCCCGTAGAATCGCTTGGGGGGAAAAAGATGGGGAGGTCCACATATGAACGGGGACTCCTTGTTAGGAGGAAAGAAGTAGGAGTGATAATGGATGTAAGGTAACGAGGCAATACTGAATTGGGGGTTAAGGAAAAGAAAAAAGACCGTCCCCCCCCCCCAAAACGAGCAGCAGGAAAAAGATGGGGTGGATCGCCATCGTTCGGGGAAAAAAAAGAAGTCGAGGAGAACTTCGAAAAATAATCTCAGAAAAGCTCAAGAAAGATCCGGCGACCCGGCAGATGTACTTAAAGGGGGGAAAAATTGCAAAATCCCGGGGGAGGATGGGCACGAGGCAACCTTTTGTTACCTGGCGGGCGGAAGTACTTCATTAAAAAGGACAGTGGTTGCCGGCACAGGGGGCACGGTAACAGGGGGGGAGACTTTGGGGTGGAAAGACGGGGACTGAAAACCTTAAGGGGTAGAAGTGTTCTGCCAATGTGGGGGCCTCAAGATGGAGAGAAGTCGGAAGTCCCATCATGAAAACCGACTATTGAACCGGGAAGGGAAAGAAAAAAAAGGGAAGGATTACACTAAAGCCAACGGGTAATTGTGAAGCCGAGAGAGAAACGCATGAGGTGCAGCTGTTTGTGTCCTTTAAGGATCAGGGTCCGGGACGCTTGCGGGACGCTACTGCAAGGAGGGATGGGGAAGGAGGGTCAAGGAAAAAAAAGAAAGGAGATCAATATAAGCTCTTAGGGGGTAGCAGGTCCACATTAGGAAACCACGATGTGTGTCTTTGATGAAAAAAAGAAGAATCAAAACGATACGTCGGAATCATGGGTCTATTAAGGGGGGTCTAAGACTCAGGTTTCTAGTGGGCAATGCTTCTTTGTCATCTCTCGAAGAGGTAGTGCGAAGTGGAACCCAAGGGGAACGGCGTGCCTGGAGGGGATGGGCCCAAGCGAAAAAGATCCGTCGGCTCTTAGGGAGAAAAAAATATGGGCGGGGGAAAACCTTTCTGGGGGGGGCTTCAGTATCCATTTACAGGGGTCACTCAGAAGGCCTCAGAAGAGGGCTCTCAGGATATGACTCAGTCGGCTTCGGAAAAATTCGATAGTAAGATGGAAACGTAGAATTGATGCAGGGAGATATCCTCTAGGACTTCGCGCTATCGCTAAAAAGGGAGGGAGGAGGAGAGGGAGGGATAAGGAAGGGAAGGAAGGTAGACGTCCGGGGGGGGGGGTGCGGACGTTTGAAGATTCAGGAGAAATAAAGTCTCCGCCCGCCCCGGTCATCGATCAGAGCAACTTAAGAGGGGGAGGGGGGGGTCACGACAGTGCTCTAAAATGGTCGCAGGCAGGGTCCGACATGGGTATCGCAGCTCCCTCGATGACGCAACCAGACGCCCCGAGCGCTCAGCGTCGGGCGACGCCAAAAAAAAGTAAGGGAAAAAGTGCGGCTACGAAGGATAGAAAGACGAAGGAGAACGAAAGAAAGAAGAAGACCCTGGACATTTGGTCGGGAGGGAATCAAAATGGTTTACCCCTAACCGGCGCAGGGAACCGAGTAGTGGAGCTGAAACATGAGGGGGGGGGCAGGTTCGGAGTTAGACTTCTCGAAACTCTCATCAATCAAAAAAAAAAAAAAAAGAGGAAGGGGAAAAGAAGGAGGGGGGAAAAAAGTATATTAAAAAGGGCCTCCACCACCCACAAAACATTTTGGGAACGAGGGGAAAGAAGATGAGTGCTGAGGCATCATCTGTCTTGGTGACGCTCGGCGGAGGGGGTAGAAAAAGAAAAAAAAGGGAACGGAGGAGGAGTGGGGGAATGGGAGCTAGCGTGTCACTCTCTACTGGCATACGTGGGCCGGAGCTAGAGTAGTACTTCACCTAAAAGAAAGAGAGTAAGAGCGGGGGCGGAGGGGGGGAGTGGTCTCTTGGGAAAAAAGGGTGTTCTTTCGCGACCAGGAAGACCGTCTCTTGACCAAAATCGACTCTATATAGGTTCCTACTCGAGGGGATAGAAGGGCGAGGGACTTGAGGTCATCGGCATCCACCGACCCGCACCGCGGGTCTTCTTACTCGACCAAATCTGTAGAACTGCATAGGATAACTAGGTGAGATCTCCTATAGTCCTCCCCATCAGGAGGATGAGAAGTCTGGCAAACCTCTTTTGTCAATTACTATCCTAACGGTCTCTCTTCAGGACGGCCCTTCTAATCGGGGGTCCAGAGTGTCTGATCGCTGAACTGTGCTGGAGGATGATAAGACTGGAAAGGGGAAATCAGATCTAAGAATCAGGTGTCAACTAATTCAGGGGTTGACGCCCGATAATCGAAAATCAGTGAGCTTGGTCATGCATCCGTCAACCGAGGAGAAAAGTGGGCGGTGCAAAAAAGGAGAAAAAACTACTTAACCGGAGGATAGACAGCATAGGGAAGAGAAGCAGGGCCAAAAATCGTTTACAAAATAGCAAAAAGTATAGGGGGATACGTTCGCGATCATCGGGACTATCGGGTGTTACATTACGACAAAGGGGAATCTGGTTCCTTTTCGTCAATCTGCTGGGAGAGGTCTTCTCCGACGGGAAGACTCACCTTAAGAGAAAGGGCCAATAACATTAGAAAAGGAAGAGGAAGGGGTCATAAGATCCTGAAAGATGAAAGTACAATTGAACAACATGCAGCCCGCAGCATATGAAAAGAATGGGGGGGGAGTTTGGCTAGTAAAAAAGAAACTCTGGGGCGGGAGGGAATGCTCCGGCGGAGAGGTCATCCCTCTTTGTACTGTCTATTTACGCTTATCGTTATCTAGGCCACATCTGCGTCCAAAGGTCAAACAAACTGGGGAAAAAGGAAAGGTAGTGTTGGCAAAAGCCTCAATAAACCGAACTCTTGAGGGTTGAAGAAAAAAAAACGTAAACTGAAGGGCCTCACGGAAGTCTGAGCCCCGTTTGCAAACTAACTTCTATAAGGAAAAAGGCTCACTTCTCCGGGGCCTTCCTTAAATAACTACAAGGGAACTGGCGGTCGGAGCTTAGACTTGAGTGATGCTGTATTGGGGGAGCGCATGGGATGGGACTCGAGACACAACCAAGGGATGGGGTCTTAAAAAGTCAGGGGGGGTTATTAGGTGATCCTCTACCGCCCCAGGCGTTAAGCGGGGTTACTTTAAATAAAGACGAACGTGGGGACGATCCAAAGGAGGAAGGACTGAAGGAAATATTGGTGGTGCCGCCTCTAAGTAAGGACTCGGACAAAAAAAGGAAGACCTACGCGACATGTGCCCCACTTCTCTTGAAATTTGAAGGGATTCAGGGTAGTCGGGGTTTGAATCTGGTTCACGTGAAGGGAGAGGATCGTTGAGGAATTCTCTTAATGGACCCTTCGAAATCTAAAAAAATCGCCAAAGACATGAGACCTCCGCCAGCGTGTAGGTTAACCACGTAATAAATAATAATTGGTGGAAGGTGCTATAGATCTCCTACTATTAAGGAGTACGCACTCTATGATGCAGAAGATGGTATTCATAAACTGATAAGGGCTAAGTCTGAGAGGAAGTGAAGGATGGTTTCGAGGATCAATATTGTGTAGGGTAAAGTTGGTTTCAGGTTGCTATGCAAATTTTCTTTACCTTCTTTCCGGGGGGGGGTGGGGGGGGGGGGGGAAGGGAAAAAAGGCCTTCTTTCCATAAGAGAGAAGAACGTGAAGAAAATGACGCTGTGGAGGCCGGGGACGGCACATCCGTAGACTGTGCAGTGTGGGATTCCAAGCCGGAGTCTATCGGCGGTATCCCGTCGGCGTCAGAGAAACTGCAAGGGAAGAAAGAAAAAAGGCCTATCTATTT